>Ga0123519_10012781_pt1 | contig 12160 bp, 15 predicted proteins | sample YelNatPaOPRAMG02_FD_87396 | JGI IMG/M metagenome (GOLD analysis project Ga0123519, IMG submission 87396) | Hot spring microbial communities from Yellowstone National Park - Yellowstone National Park OP-RAMG-02 (version 2) | ecosystem: Environmental > Aquatic > Thermal springs > Hot (42-90C) ... | reverse complement strand
TATGATGAGACCTGTCCAAGACATAATCAAGAGTCTTACCACTCAATTTTTGGCTATCATCCACTGTGCCATCCATATCCCTGTCATAATCAGTAGGAAAGTGTATTCTGCGCTTGCCAGTTGGATTGATTTCTACGCTGATAGAGTTGTCTGTAGTTGTAGCCACAGCCAAGAACAAATAATCACTACCATCTGCTGGTGTGGTGAGAGCTACAGCCTCAAAATCTCCGTACCAGGCAGTGCTCTTTGTGTCAGTCTCCACTGTTCGCAGGTAGAGGTAATAAGTCCTGTTATTCTCCAGTCCTGTCCAAACTATATCACTGGTGTAGTATATGGACTTGAAATCTATAAAAGCCCAAATGGCAGGGTTCTGGTCAGTGGAACTCAGCTTTACTAGAGAGTTATTATCAGAAAATATGCCAGAATAATCACCTTCCTTGATTACACCTGTTCCTTCGCCAAATGGAGACAAAATTTGAATAACTCTATACAAATGCTTATCCAAAACATCGGCTAACTTTTGCTCTTCTATCTCGTTAAAAGTAGTACCTTCTGTTGGAACAGGTAATCTATACCTTGCACTGTGATAATATTCGCCCATAGTCAGTCTCCATTTTCAAATTATAAGTTCCCTCCTTCATTTATACTCCATACCGTTTTTATAAACACCACCATACGTGTAGCAATTACTGCCTAGTGCTCGGTAGCTCACATTTGAGTTCCTGTCAGTGTTCCTTTCCATCTTGTCCATCCTTGTGGAGTTGTTTATCACAGTCTTGAACAAATCGCTCCTCACAAATCTGGATACATACCTGCTGTAAACTGGGTTTTCTCTCATTTTTTATCCTCCTTATATCCAAATTTGGGCGAATAGAGACACGATTTTTTTCTGGGTAAGACAAACCCTTCACCACTCAAAAATCTCTTGTCAGAATCCGAGATAACCCCAAAAGAACCCCATTTTAAAACGACTCTCAACTCCATTTTTACCCTCCTTACCACTTGGTGAAAACATATTCCCAAGGAGCACCATACACCCTTTCTCCAGTTATGCTGGTGGTAAAGTTTTTTCTCTCTCCATCCAGATTAAAGCTCATACTCACAATCCTGAAAACATTACGATTGCTGAAAGCGCAATCTGGAAGATTAATATTGAATTTCACAGCACCTGGCAATTCTCTCTCCTCCAACTCAAAAATCAAGAGTGGGAACAAATCTGTTCTGCCGAGAGCAGTGAAGGACACCTTCACATACGGTCGGCAGTTGCGTCGGTAAGTATGGTCTGCCACAACATCAGCAGCCTTTTGTGTGTTGATGTTAGGGTCTCGCTCTATGTACCTCCTCGTCCAAGGACACCAACCCACTCTGTAGTTCGTTCTGAAATACCAATAACTTCTGAAATCCGGGACAGAGCTAACGATTATCCCCCATTTTTGTGGGTCCATCTCCCAGACGATTTGGCTACCTTTTTTGACAGGAACAGCCATAGGTGTAACCCCAAAAATAAATACCTGGTCAAAAACAGCACGAGCATCAATATTCTGCTCCAGATTCATTATTTCTGTGAAATTCGCATCCACAGCGAGTGGATTTTCGTGGAACTTCAATCCTGACCAAGCCCCGAAATTCCCAGTATCTAAATTGGAAATAGCCAGGTCATAAGCAGCGTAATCAGCATAAAGAATATTCCCATCAGGCCAAGGAATAAACCACCTGTGAACGAATTGGATGATTCTATCAATAGCCTCTCGAGCGGTTATGCCTTCCTGAAACATCCAGAGAGGTTGCTTTGTAGTGCCATAGCTCAATCTGAACATTCTTCTGCTCGGTAGTATCAAATATTTGTCCTTGAAACTCTCAACCAGCACATCTCCAAGATAAGTTCTGCTCAAAATGTCTCCAATAGCCAACTCGTCAATCCATCCATCGTAAATAGGCAACATAAAAAGCATCTCCTCACGCAAACCCGCTGTCCTGTCCCGAAAACTCAAACTCAAAGAACTCTCCACTGTAGTCCTACCAGCTCTGGAGGGCTCAACCAGCACCTTTACCTTTTTTACTGTGAAGATGTCTTCCAACTCGCCTGGAGTAACATCTTCTCCACACAAATACTTGGCTGAAGCTTTGACAGTGTTCCAACTGTCTCCTAAATTCATTCTGCCAAAATAAAGCACTGCTGGGACTATACCTTTGAATAAATTGACCAATCTCTCGTTATTCACCAACACTCTTCCAAACAGCGTGATATCGCCACTATATCCCGTAATGTCATAGGTCATACTCATACTTTTCAAAGGTATTTCCACTGGAGACAGGTTCTTCACTTTGAACATATAAGTTGGAAAAGAATATTCAACGTAGTAAAAAACAGGAGTGAGTCGTCCTGATGCATCACTGCTCATCTGTAAGTTGAAATGCACATCATCACCACTCGGCTCTATATTCACCTTTATCAACTCTCTTCTACAGCATTTTACCTGATACTTTTCTGGGATGCGTGTGCTCGGATTCTGGGAATTTAGCCAATCCGAATCCTGGAAAAGAACAGCCTGACCAGCATCAGAATAAGTAATCTCTCCATAACTGGCAAAAACAATTGGAAAAGTAGTCAGACTCACACACGCAAATTTCACTCCTATGTTTATTCCTGTTATTTTGTATTGAACCTTTTTGTATATGCTCTGCTCTGAATAATCACTCGGAGCAGCGGTGGTCTCAACCTTACCTGTGGTGCGGGCACTGATGGCCTTTTCCACTGAATCGTACCTGAAACACACCTCGGGTGTCCAGACAGGTTCTTTGCTTTCTGGACAACCAATTACTATGTGTCCATCCAAAAACATAATTGGGCACAGGAACATATCCTTGCCTGCTACGATCTTCTTGGTGAGCTGGGTGGAAAAAACTACTCCATATTTGCCTCGACCGTCTTCTGTGGCTAATTCACTGCTCAGTCCGTTTTGCATTACATCCTTGAGAGGCTTGACCTTCCAAACTAAATTGCCCTGCTTATCCTCTTCCTGCTCACTCTTGGTTAATATGATGTTCAGTGTGCCTTGGTTGTCCATTTCCAATAGCATTACACCTGTGTCTGAAGTTCCATCTTCGTAATCCATTTTTAACCTCATCCAAACATATAACGCTGGGTGAAAATGCTTTAACTCGGAAAACTCTTTCCCAGAAGGGTCTTGATACTTTAACTCACTGGGCTTGTCAAATAACTTGTATGCTAAACACCATCCCCAATCTCTCTCCATATCCAAAGGATAATCTAAAACAAAATTGGGTAATTTTCCCGCTCCTATCCGCTTTTCACTCAAATCGCTCATCGTCAAAATCGGTATCCCAGGAAAACTGTAAATGGAATAAATCCATCCCTCTGGTAAATTCCTAACTCCACTGGGGAATAACATATGCTCACTCATCATCTTCTCAATACCATCAGAAGAAGAATACTCTCTGCTGTAATACTCGTAATCAGGATAACCTCTTAATACTACTCCACCTATGACTGTGTTCACTGCTAAATTGTTCATACTCGGACTGCTCGGCTGCTCTGTTATCCCTCGCCTCAAAACCTCTAATACATTATTACTACCATACCTCAGCATTCCTACACTGCTCCATATTGAATAATCACTCTCCACCTCTAAATACGCTGTTGGAACACTGCTCTCATATCTCACTGCCATAGCTCACCTCGGCTGTGTAAAATCGCCTAATCCTGAATAATGTTGGATAACTCTTGCTTATGCTCCTCTCCAACTTGATAAAGTTGAATAAAAAAAGTTGGACAATTCTCGTCCCAAAAGGTCGGCTAGTCGATAGGTCTATCGACCTATCGACTGTATTTAGCATATCTAAACTTTTGTTCAGAACTCTCCTCCTCACTTTTTCTTTTCTCTCACTCTTCTCTCTACTCCCTCCTATAGTCCTCCCTCTCCTCTCTTCTCTCTCTCCTTTCTCTTTCTCTCCTCCTAATTGTCCAACTTTCCAACTATTTTCCATATCGGTTTGGTGGAATGTTTTGGATTGTCCAACTTGTCCCTCTCTCCTCTCTCTGTACTCTCTCCACACTCCCAGACTTTCCACACTTCTCACTTTTCCCATACTTTCCACACTCCTTACCCTCTCTATAGTCTCTCCCTTTCCTCTCTCCTTTCTTTCCCTTTTCTCTCTTCTCTCCTTTCTTTGTCCAACTTTTTCCATTTTAGTTCTTTTCCAGTTTTTAATGCAGTCTTATTTCTCCAGAGAGACCTTCTCTGCTCATTTCTACGATTGCTTTTTTGAATTCTGCGATTTCAGTTGGTCCCAGGTATATTTTGAATGTAGCACCAGAGAGACCCAATTTTATTCCTTCGGTTATTTTATTACCCAGAACATCAGCAGTAGCTTTTTCTACGAATGCTCTCTGCTGAACAGGTGTTCCAAAAGCACTGTGCATTATTTCTTCCCAAGTTTGTGCAGGTCTGCCGAAGGATGTTCCGAGTATTGCTCCTTCAAACCAAGCTGACCCTAACCTCTCTCCACCAGACACAGTAGCAGGCAAAACTGCTCCTCTTGCTGGATGAGCTAGGAATTGTGCTGTAAAGCCCTCCAGCCAGCTGCGTCGGGCATAGGCTATGGCCTGGATGTAAGCTTGCAGAGCCTGGATTACAGCGGTCCTTTGTTGTTCTATGAGTTTCCATCCGACTTGATAAAGTTCATTTTCGCTTTTGTCCAGTTCCAAGCCCAGCATCTTTTTGCGATTTACCTCTTCCACTCTGGCTGTGAGTTCTTGGAGCATCCGGAGTTGGATGTTGTAGTTGTTCAATTCAAGTTGTGCTGCTGTAGTGGCCAGTTTTATTCTTTCGCCAAAGGGCATCTGCATCTCGTTGTATATGTTTTGGAGTGCCTGGAGTCTGTTGCGCTGTTGTTCTATCACAAAGAGTTGAGCATCATATTTAGCTCGTAGTGAATCCTGGAGCATAATACGGATTTTTTCCATCTCCAGCTGGTCTCTTTCGATTTCTGTTACCAGAGCACTGTCTTCTCTGTGTTCGGCTCGGTATTCTGCTATTTTCCCCTCCAAAAATGCTATTCGCTCGTCGTACAACAGGATTAATTTGCTGTATTCAGCTTGCAGGGTCAGAGGGGATATTCCAACTTGATTGGCAAAGTTAATTATGTTTTGTGCTCTTTGGGATAGCAGGTCGAGTCTTTTCTTTTCGGCGTCATATGCCTGGATTTCGTATTGGAGAGCTTGCGCTTCGGCTTGAGTGAGATTTTTTTGTGCTTCTGATATCCGATTGAGAAGAACCTGTCTTTCTTCCTGATGTTTCCTTTCTAATTCGCTTATTTCTCGTGTTTTCCCCTGCTGCTGAAGAATTTTTATTTGCCGTTCGTAATAATCATCAGAAATTTTCAACAAATTTTGGCTGTTTTCAACTACTCGTCTGTAAAATTCTGCCTGTCTTCTTACATATTCTGCAGCTCGTCTGTAGTGTTCAGCCACTTCTCTGCCAGATGTGCCCGCAGAGCTAAGAATGTTGGCTATTTCGTTTTCTAATTGAGCTGCTTGTTGAAGAGGTTTGAGACGATTTTCATATATTCTGTTCAGTTCTTCAGCCCAGGACAAGACACGAGTGAATACAGGCGCCTCATAAAGTTCAGGGAACAACTGTTGCATTGTCCTTTGTCCGAGTTGCCTTTCGTAATACCTGACTATGTTAGTCTCAGCGAGTGTGCCTGCTCCACCACGTGCTATACGCTCTTGCATAGCTCGTTCCAGGATGCCTTGTTCCAACAGTTGCTGGCGCAATCTGTTTCTTGCTTCTTCTCTGCTTTGCACATCTCTGGTGATAGCCTGGGCAAGTTGCAAAGTACCAGCACCAATAGCTCCTACAAGCAGAAGAGGATTACCTGTGAGAAATCCAGCAACACCCATTCCCAAGGTAACGGCTAATCCAGCTACTCCTCCTATTGCTTGGGCTCTTCGTTCGCGCCTTTCTCTTTCCTCTTCGGTCTCACCAGGTCTTGGTCTGCCACCATAATAACTGATTAGAAATCTGGTTACCTCTGCTACTATAGTAGGTAGCAGGAGTATTATTGCTGGCTTGAGTTTATTCCACGTTTCCAAAAGTGCCTCGTGAGCAGCACCAGCGAGGGTGATTTTTTTAGTTGCATCCTCTACTACTTTTTGTTGAACTTGGGCTACAGCGGTAGCTGCTGCTCCAGCACCAACAACTCTGCCAAGAGCAGCACCCTCAACTGCTCCCTGTATTACTCCTCGTTGAGCTTGGGAAGTCATCCTTCTGAATTCACTCTCCAAATTTTCTGTCATTATTAATCTGGTTGCAGTGGCTGTTGTTTCAGCGCTACCTATTCTTCTTGCTGTTTCTGCTATTCTACCTCTTTCTCCCAAAATTTCTCTAAATCTCCAACCAGTAGCCCCAAGTACGATAGCAAAAGCCACTCCTAATATATCCGTAAGTATTGGGTGCATACTAGCCACGTTTTTACCTGCCATTAATATTCTGTTTTCAAATTCCGAGATTATCCTGTTGCTTTCTCTCAATCTACCTATAAAGCTCTTGTCCAACTCTTCTCCAAAGCCGTGGAGCTGGTTGGACAGATTTTCTATAATTTTTGCTGCTTCGGGTCCTGCCTCTTGCCACAATCTTGCTATCATAGCAGGGTCAAGACCAACTTGAATTCGTTTCAGCAAGTCTGGGTATTTTTGGAGGAGATTGAGCACTTCCTGGATGTTTTCTCTGGTGGCCAAGCCAAAACCTTTTTCCATCATCAGAGCTACTTGTTCCACTGTGCGAGCATTCACAGAAAACACAGCTGAAGTTCTTTCCACTGCTCGCACCAGTTCTGCCAACTCCTCGATGTCCATCCTGGCTGCATTAGCAGTGGCTAACAGAGAACCAGCCAATTCGTTTATGGCTCTGGTGGAACGGCCTGAATAAATGGCTATTTCGTAAAGTTTGGCTCGGAACTTTTCGCCAGCTTCTGTTGCACCTGTAAAGCCTGGGACTACATCAGAAACAAAAAATAAAGCTAATTCTCCTAAAGTACCAGTGAGTTTGTGAATCAATCCAGTGAATACTTCAACAGTCGCTGCTGTTACCCCAAACTTAAACGCTGTCTCACCAACTCCTACAGCTCCTGCTCCCGCAGCTCCTGCTCCTACAGCTCCTGCTCCTGTTGGTTCGGGCATAGTTACCTACCTCCTCGTGCTGCTTTTTCTATTTTACTTTGTTCTAGTTCTGCTCGTGCATCTGCGTAAACCAGCAATTTGTCCACCAACTTTGGGTCCATTTTCTGCACCTGTTCCATATTCAATCCGTACTCCTTCCAAAAATATTTGTAGATTTCCATTTCTGCTATGTCTGGGTCATCCACCTTTTCTGTTCTCACTAATTCCGTCCTGATTTTTTTTTATCTCGGTTTTCAACATATAGAGCCGAGAATTCAATTCTGCCAAAAAGCTCAAGAGCAAATTCGGCTCCATTTTCATAACCAACTCAAAACTTTCCTTGGTTAGTTGGTCGCCTTCTCTTTTTAAAACAATTTTGTTCCCGTTCTCATCTGTGAATGACCAATCGAGCAACAAATACTTTATTTTCAACTCATTCAAAATGTTAGGGTCTATTTCCGATGTTCTGGTTACAGGATTTTGGACAGTAGCCAATTTTTCCAACTTCATACGAGTTCTGTAATCCCAGTAGCGCCAGAGCATCCATTCCAGCTTTACTGCGGATTGCTTTATTCTTTCCTGAAATGCTTTTTCTGCCTCTTCAAAAAATTTGTTTATTTCGTCTTCGCTTTTTCCTTCAAATGCACCAGAAGCAATCAGCAAATTCCTATCAGGATGGATTATAGCTAACGGTCTCTCTCCAGAATAGTCAACATAGAGTTCTGTCTTGATTGTATCCTGCTCTGTTACGAAGATTTTGGACATTTTGCACCTCCTTTTCGGTTTGTCCGTTGTTCAGAGGTCGTTGGATTAGTTGTCTTCGGAGAGCAATCGTCTGGGTTTTTCCCTTTGATTTTCAAACATCAAAGTTCTACAGGCCATCGTGGGTAGAATTCTTCATCAGTTTCCTGTGCATCTAAAATGTTAGGTATATAAAATTTTTTGATTTTTCCTTCGTGTGTGTCGTAGCCAAACAAATACATTTCCTGCCTGACAGAATACGGTTCTATGAAATAAGTTTTGGTTTCACCTGTAGTCAATTTAGTGTATTGAATTCTCACCACTTTGTTCCTCCTGGCACAATCGGCAATTATTTCCATCACATCCATAGGAGCACTTTTACCATACTATTTTGCCAGCTTTGATTATCTGTCCTTCCAAAACATCCCAGACGGAGAATCTCTTTTTAGTAGCTTGCTTATCAGCAGTTGGAGTTTGTTTTTCAGTTTCCGCCTTTTTGGTTTCTGCTTTTTTTTCTGCTCTCCTTATCAATTCTCCCACCCAATCCAATCTGTCCTTTTCTTCCAGTTCAAGTTCAGGCAAATAGGACATTTCTTCACCTCCTGTTTAGTTTATGAGATTTGTAATGCCGGCAGTTTGTAATCGTCAGGTTGGGTTGCGTTGTATTTACCAGCGAATGCCTGGTATTCCAAATCTCTTGTGGTTACTTCACTAGGTGCTCTCATCGGATATGGGTATCTCACCAAAGCCACGTTGTTCATAGTGAATGTAACGAATGGACTGCCAGGCAGAGTTCCTCCAACCTTAATTACCACCTTACCTTTTCTGTGGCTTGGGAGAGGGACACCACCTTCCTTGTATAGAGTTATCCTACCTTCTACAACAACCAATCCTTGTTTTATTGCGTACGGTTCATTAGAGCCGTTGGCAACAAAAACTGTTGTGGTGTTATGGTTTATCCTAATTTCCCAAGCTGTTGGAACTAATCCTGTGGTGTCAGTGTAAATGTTTTCCAACTCCATCATACTTCTCCAGAATGGAACTGGAACTTTGTTCTGTGTGGCTTCTGTAGAAAGCAGGTTCAAGGTTATTCCAGAAAGTTCGCCACTCCCTGGTTCTGTTCTGTGCTCTGCAACTATTCTGAGCCTTATGGTTATGAGGTTATTCGCTCCTCTGTTAGATATGTCTGCTGTGGCGACATAAACGTCGGAATATTTGTGGATTAATGCTCCATCTGGGGAAAAGTAAACAGTTGGCATAGGAGTGGTTCGATTGGTGTATATCCAATTCTTTATCACTTCCCAGACTGTGTTGTCTTCGTAAAACGGAAATTCTATGTCTCCTTCGTAAGTTACCTGTCCTTCTGCATAGTGGATTCTGTGAGCTTGCTGAGAGTCGTCGGCATCAACTGAGCCGTGAATGTTATCAGGTGTGATTAAAGTTGGAGTGATGTCTGGTCCCGCTCCAGTGCAAGGCAACAGTATTTTGCTCGTTCCTGTGTCCAGAATTAAGAACCCACGATAACCTATTCCAGTGTTTCCAACTATGCCCATTTTTTCACCTCCTTACAAAATTATAACGCAATCAAGTTGTCAATAATGTCTTTCTGCACAAAGCAGTAGCGTGAATTATGGATGCTCTCACTGCTCCACCTTCTACAACCCCTTGGTCTATTCCTCTGAATATGTTGAACAAATAAATTGTTCCATCTGCTAATGCCCATCTCTCGTAATCTGGAGAAGCTAATATCTCCCAAATGGTTTGAGTTAGTTTCCAGTGGTAGAAGTAAGCTTCGTGATGCATTATGTTTTTGGTGTATATTCCTATGTCAAAATCAAATCTGAACTCGAAAGAATATCCTGAACCTACTGGTGTAGGAACAATCGCTCCTGGTATAATCGCCACACAGGGGAAATTTCCAATTACTTTGTAACTGCCCACTATCACACCTTGGAACGAAGCATTGCTATCAAATTCCTTCACAATGCTGTCCAATACCTGTAGGTTGTCTTGGCTTTCTAATATTTCCTTGATTTTTGAATAAATTTGTCCAACATCTGGTACTTTTATTTTGCTCATAACTCTTTATTTTCCATCTGTTTAGAAAACTCCAACACCACGTCAGCTGTAATTCTGACCAGTCTGCGCAAAATAGTTTCCAAATTCTTCTCATCTGAACTGGTGTAAGTTATATATATCTCTTCATCCCGAGCTAATTCTGTTTCTGGAACGAATGAATTGTAGTTAATTAGCTTTTTCACTTCTTTCGCCAGTTCAGTTATATTCAGTTTTTTCAGTTCTTCCATTTTATTTCACTCCTATGCCACCTGTAGGTGTTTCAACAGGAGTACCTGGTACTGGCTGTGGCTGGAGGGTGGATTTGGCAGCTCTTACTTTTGAGATTAATCTTTGGCCTTCCAGCCTGACTGTGCCAGCACCTATTCCATTAATTAGCGATTCGAGGTCAAAGAGCGCTTCTTCTCTTAGTCTTCGTGCCTGCTCGGAGACATTAGGAGCTTCGCCAGAATAGAATGTACTGATTAAACTGGCTGCTACCAGTCTCTTGGCTATATAAGGTATTGGGTCTGGATATTTTGTGTTTCCGTCTCTTGTTATCTGTTTCAAAGGCACAGCATAAGTGGAGGACAATCTTGCGTTTATGAATTCGTCTACAGCTGCTTGGTGCTTTTCCACTTCTTCTGTTGGAAGGTTGGCTCTGCCTGTTCCGATAGACAGCACTCCATCCAAAAACATTTGAACTTCTTGTGATGTGCCAGAATAATAAGCCATTTTATCACCTCATTTTCTCACACTGTAAGCTACTACTCCTAAAAGCGATATCACAATCCCTAATGCCCATATCATTAGCTTGAAATATAGTTTATGCTCCTTTTGGTTAGTAGCTTCACAAGTTTTGCATTTGGATTGTATTTCATCTTGTTGCTGCTTGATTGAGGACATCTCCTCGCTAATATTTTCACAGACTTTTTCCAACTTTTCATCCAAGCTGTCCACCTTTTCATTCAAGATTTTTATTTCCTTCCGCAAGGACTTCAAAGATGTGATTGTGTAAATCCTGAACTTTTCTTCTGTGTCTACATTTGGGAGTATTTCTTTTATTTCTTCAAAAGACATATTATTATTCTCATCTGCAAAGTTTTTGTTCTCTTTCATTTCCTCCCAACTCCTTCTGCTTTTGTCCGCACTCATCCATCCTCCTTTTTTCTGAATGTTATGTTTGTCCTAAATATAAATTCTTGGGGATAATCTGTCCAATTGTTAGGTATTTCCAATTCCACTCGTTGATTGCATAAGGAACAGGAAATCTGTAGCCAGTTATCACTGCTGGTCTTGTGATAGACAGCATTAAGGACATTTTACTTGCTAGCATTCTTTCCAACTCTGTCTTGGCTGTGTTTATCCTGCCGTTTATTTCTGCTTTGAGTTGGTCTACATTCCTGAACAGTGTTGATTGGTTGTAAAAGCTCAAATCGTTCAAAAACTTCTCCAACAAAAATGTGTATGCTTCCAGCACCACCGCTGCAGAAAAAGCTGGTGGTAAGGTCTCCAAATCATAATGTGAAATTGGCTCTTTCATATTAAAATAGTTCAAACCGTAGCACAAGGCAGAATAAAAATCCATATCCGTAAAGTAGTTGAACACGTATGTGCAGGTTAGTTCGTCTCCACTATTAGCATCCACCAAATTGGTGTATACTCTTCCATCAAAATCTGGCATAACATCGATGAACTCCTTCAGCTCCTGCGTCCTGTTTTTGTAATAATGCCTTTCTGGTGTGTTTAATACCCAATTGCCAAAAGTAGTGTAGAAGTACTCCCCACCAGAAGATAATAATGCTAATTCATCTCCAACATAAACATTCCTGAAACCAGCCAAAAGGTGCTCAAGATATTTGTCTACCAAAGTTGCACCATAACTAACTAAAAACTGTGTTTGAACAGTATTACCTCCACAATCACACTGCAAGATGTAAACATTGCCAGCTTTGAACTTGTCTTTGGTGATGGAAAAAGTAGTGCGACAAACTCCATACTGGTCTGTGTTAGCGGTCCAACTAATATCTGTGTTCAAAATGGAAAAAGCAACTCCTGCGTTCTTGTTCTCTGTGTCTAAATACAGTATATTTGCCACAACTCCGTAATACTGTAATGCTTCGTCTATTATTAGCTTTTTCATTTTTCACAATTTTCTTCATTTTCTGCTGAGCAGCCCAG
>Ga0123519_10012779_pt1 | contig 12161 bp, 10 predicted proteins | sample YelNatPaOPRAMG02_FD_87396 | JGI IMG/M metagenome (GOLD analysis project Ga0123519, IMG submission 87396) | Hot spring microbial communities from Yellowstone National Park - Yellowstone National Park OP-RAMG-02 (version 2) | ecosystem: Environmental > Aquatic > Thermal springs > Hot (42-90C) ... | reverse complement strand
CTACGTTGCTATGAACCTTGTTCGGAGCCAGCTTGCCTTACAGCGACTACAAGACGGAATTGAGTCCGTTCGATGGAGATATACTGTATTGGATGCGTTGCGAGTAGAGCCGCGGTTCGTTTCTGCGCTCGTGGCTCGTGAACGGAGCTCCGGAGAGCGTCCTGCGACAACGTCCAGCTCGCGTGACTGCCTCGTGGCGGAGCGTCTTGACGGTATCGACGTCGGTGCGGCGGTGACCGAGGCAGAGCTGTGGACTCGGGCGGCAGAACGGGCACCAAAACTTGTTGTACGCCTTGTGGACTTTATCAAGGTGGGTGCACGGAGCTGCGTGTTTGTGTACGAAACCTACACGCCAGTCGACCGCGACGCCACGCCGACAGACGCTCAGGTAGTTCGGGTTGCTGCCCAGGCTTTTTGCCTAGTACGCCTGTGCGAAACGCTGGGCACAGGTGTCAACGGTAGACTGGACAGGTCCGAACTTAGCTTTCAGGGCAAAGCGCGTGGTTTCGGACCTGGAGTTCTTCTCAGGAGGGAGGCACCGGCAGGCGTCCTCGAAAGCGAATCGGCTGCATCCGAAAGCATAGCCCAGCAGGATGAAAAACAAGTCGTCTTTCAGCTGGGATGCCTTATGGGCGATCTTTTAGCCGAGGACACGCAGTACTATTCTCGGCGGTTACTACGCCTGCAAGCTAGTTGTGTCCGAGAAGCACCTGAAGCGCGTCCAACACTGAATATCGTGGAGCGGAAGCTTCGACGTCAGATTCAGCGCCTGGTGCGAGCACGCTCCGACAGCGGCTCCACCGAGGCACGCGATGAACCACCGTCTACCCCGGAAATCAGCGATGTGACTGCACCGGTGCCGAGCCACGAAGACCTAGAAGAAATGTTGCACCAATGGGAGAGCGGCATGTCTGGTAGCCAGACACCGGGACGGGCGTCGAAGAGCTCGCGGGACTTGGAGTCGACGGTGCCAGCCTCTTGTGCCGCTTACCCCGCTGGACCCAGCGTCGACTCAAATCCCCTTGGCGGTCATGTCGAGGCACCCTGGGCCATGGAGTCGTGCAGTGACCCGACACCGAACGCTGATCGAGTCGAGCAGCTCATTCAGCTGGCTTTGGGACGTTCCGAGCAAAGCTTCGGGTTTCCGCACTGCATTCGAGCGTTGCTGCTCGAGGCGTTCGCTCGACCCGATCGAGCCGTCATCGACACCGTGCTCAAAGCGCTTCGTCGGCGAGTCTTGCAGGACGCTCTGAGCGTATTTTCTCGTTTGCAAGCGCTGTATATTATTCACTTTCTGTTGCTCCGCGGGCCGCGGAGCGTTTACGATAGCGCCATAACTTACACGGATTTTATTTCTCTTCTTAGGTCCGCTGGTCAGCGTTCCACAAAGACTGCCTTGAAGCAGGTGTCTCCCAGACCAAAAGGGGCAGGCTTTTGGGTCCAGGGTTGCACTGGCGGCTCCCGGGATGCAACAGGGATCGTGCACCGATACCGTGAAAGAGACGCTTATGGCTGGGTGGTCGGCAGCGCGGTGCACGCAAAAGGCGACCAGCAGGCCGAGCGCTCGGCGAACCGCCGACAGGAGATGCTTCTCGAGCAAGCCAATGAGCTATCGAGGCACTACGGTGCACTTATCCTGAGCAAACTCGACGCGGTGCGGACGTGGCGAGACCAACGGGGCGCAAACAACGACGATGCGCGCCACCAGTCGAGACGTTTGGGGATGGCGTCCTCGTTGTTGCAAATTTCGAAATCCGCAGGCAAATTGGCTGAAGAGCTCCTTACAAACCCCGCTCCATTACCATTTCGAGAGCCAGTGATTGATGAGCTACTCTTGGATGTGTTGTGCGGCTTTGCTACGGTGACCTCTATTTTGGCGCCTCGTTTGAGTGGCGTCGAGCGCGTTCGACTGGATCACGAGTTCGTCGTGATTTTTCGAGGACTTGCGCGCCTTTTTGGGCTCGCAATTCCCTATTACATCGAACGGAGCCACGAGGCCTTCCTGCGGATCGGTCGGAGTCTATGGGGCCTCTCGCAGAATTGCTCCCTCGACGAACGAACGATTTTCATACAGGCTGCGCGGCGACTTCCGGCGGAGCTGGCTATCGGCTGTGGCCTTCGCGCTCCAGACACTTATTCGGCGCTACCAGCGTTGGCGCTGTACGCGTTCCGCGCATGCTCATCGTCGAAGTCGGGTAACGTTCGGTCGATGCAAGTGGATGCAACGCTGGCTTCCGCCGTGGCAACGACTGCAGATATAACAGCCGATGATTACCGTGCCGCACATTGCCGGGCGCGGAGTAAGAGCATCTGCACTGTGCCAAGTTTCGAGACCAGGCTCGGGAATCTGCCCCTGAACCCTGAAGCAACACCTGCGAGACTTGGGCGAAATCTGGATATCGACTGGTTGAATATCGAGCTCATTGAGGAACTCGGCCGCGGCAGTTTTGGTGCCGTCCATAAGGCAAGATACCTGAATCGCTTGGTGGCAGTGAAAATCTTCGAAATGGGGCGCAAGTATGCACAAGGCGATCAATATCGTAATTTCTATGCTGAAGTGCGCACGTTGTGTAGTCTCGATCACGAGAACATCCTTCCGTTTATTGGAGCGGGTAGAGCGCCCGATCCACCCCGTCTTTTCATCGTGACGGAGTTCATGCCCCGCGGAACGCTCTTCGATCTTTTGCATCGTCGACGGGAGACGCTATCGCCGCTGCGGAAAAAGTGCATCGCGCTGGACATTTGCCGGGGGATGGCGTACCTGCATGAGCATGGTCTTTTGCATCGCGATCTCAAGTCTTCGAATTTACTAATCGATGGTTCCTATCGGGTGAAAATTGGGGATTTTGGCCTGTCCAAGTCCATTCGTTATCTGGCGCTGGACCAGCCAATGACGGGGAACTGCGGCACTCCCCAGTACATGGCACCGGAGGTGCTGGCGTCTGCACCCTACGGCACTGCTGCAGACGTGTTCTCATTCGGAATTCTGCTCTGGGAGCTACTAGCGGAACAATTACCGTACCAGGGCTTGGAGCCGATGCAGGTCATCACCGCTGTGCTGCAACGCGATGAACGACCGCCGTTAAATCCGCGATGGGATGTCGAGCTCGTGCGATTGCTCTGCGAGTGCTGGGATCGGGATCCAGCGAAGCGGCCACCATTTCGAGCATTGGTTGCGCGACTGCCGCCAGTTCCATTCCCGGTACCTGCGCTTGCCGACTAGAATAGAGGCGTGCGGCTGTCTGGGGCGCTTCTTCGAGTCTGGGCGGCGTCGGATGCGCACCACTGGGGTGCGCGTCTACTCCTGCTCATACGCGAATGTATCGCACAATCGGTATCGTTTTCTGGTTCCGTTTGGCGATCTCGCGACAGTTACGATGGTATGATAAAGTCGGGGAAATAGATGGCCCCGTTTTGCAACGCGTGAAACTGCATCGGTGGCAGGAACATACCCGCGTAAACATCATCGTGCAGAGCGAATGTTGCTTCCGATCCACCAGGACAAGCATGCGCCTCGGAAGAAATTACGGGATACCGCTTCATGGACACGCTGTCGTTGTCGCAGACAAAACACAGCTTCCGTCATCGGCATGCCAACGAACGATGCCTCGATCATGGCCAGGTCAGGGGTCCGGGGGTGCAGCGCCGCGCTCCAGGTGTGCACACCGAACACTCCCGAGGCGTGTGCGATGCGCGAACGCCGATGCGCGCACGGGCACATTCACGCACACGTATGCGATGCGGGAACGGAATGCGTGCGAAGCGACACGTGGCACCACCAAAATGCGCCGCGGAGATTGTCGCGCGATTACGCACGAGCTGCCCAGGTGGGCACGGATGCGGTTTCCGCACGTCAAGTCAATTCATTTTACATTGGTGTTGATCATTAAGGTTGTACGTTGCGTCAACAGCCGACAGAGTTTTTCTAGGTACTTCGTAAACGAGTTCTATGGCGCCGCAAGGAGACAAAGGTAAGGGAAAGGAGGCAGAGCAGTCCAAACCGATGGGTGGTCCAGCGATGGCCAAGCCTGCTGCGGATAAGCCTGGGGATAAGCCCGGACAAGGCAGGGCAGGTGGAAAGCCCAAGGGCAAGTGAGCACGTCCTCTGAAGGTTGTGGGTGTTCTACCGGAATCGTATGGTTGGTTAGTTGGTTGGTTAATTGGTTAGTTGGTTGGTTGGTTGGCTATCGTATTGACAAGTGGGTGCTAACTTTAGCCGCCGGCGTGACACACGTTGTTTGGTAAGGTGTCGCAGTTCGCGAGCGAGGTCGCAGCGTCTGGACCGTCGACACGGCTGAGGGCGCGTCCTTGTCAGGTAATCGTCCGCACTGGCGTGGTTGTCAGAGCACGGGTGCGCTGGAACGGATGCTCGTGGTCGTCGTCGATGCTCAGTAGAACAGCGGCGGCGCCGACTGCATTCCGATGAATGGCAGGGTTTTCCGGCGAGGTCTTGGGGCATCATGAGCATTGCCACCATCGTCGTCGTCATGTTGGTGCCGATGTCGTCATGGATTCCATGGTGGCCACGGGTGTGGAGCGATGACATTCAGTGTAAACGTTTTTTCTTGGAGAAAATTAAAGACTTCCATCGGTGTACCAGGCGCACAACACGCGCTGTCCATACACCCGTGGCGCCGAAAAGACTCAGTGGTAACAAAATCGTGGATGCCGCTGACCTCCTCGACAGCGGGTGTATTTGACGCAACACGGTACGGACGCGGCGGCATGGATCGAACGGAGTATGCGGTCTCTGCTTCCTTGTATTTCGTACCAGGGCGCGTGTGCCGTAGCCGTGAAACGGAGCGCGCGCGCGAACCCCAATACACCCGTGGACAGCGGTGATATCGCCGCAGCGATTGCATCGCTGGTATCGCTCCTCCGGAATGACCTATTCCGTGCAGCACGAACTGCCTCGACAACGGCTCGATGACGCCCCGCATCATTCAGAGCCGGGAGCATGCTCCATAGAGACCAGACGGGCGTCGACTCGAGCGTCGCCTCCGGTTCGAACTGTTGCCGCTGTCCCAGACGCTTGCACTCGATTCCAGCGTCACCACGATGTTGCTGTGGACTCGGCATTGCACCGAGTCTCGATATCGCTGGTGTCAGTGTCCTGTGCATCATCATCGGTATCGATCCAGGGAAAGCGCAAAAGCGCGGCAATGCCGCCGATATCCGCCAACTGCTGGCCAGTCGCGTGTGCGCTACTGAAGAGATGCACCTGGCCTCGGGCCGACTCCACCTGATCGACCAGGGCAACGAAGCGCTTCCTTTCTGACACCTCTCGATGGCGGAACAAGGCGTCCGTGATCAGGAGGTGCTCGACTGCACCCATTTGTGCGGCTCTCTCTACCTGGTCCGGGCCATAAAGCGCACGATCTGAATCCTGATGTATCTGCTCGTAAAAGGTCTGTAGCAAACGCTGGTTCACAGCAGCCTTGGTGTCATTGATCAGGGTCATGGTCTCGGGCGAGGCGAGCACTTCATGAACGGCCTGCATGCGACCACTGCCTGCCGCCACAGCGATGAACTGTCGCTTGTGTTCCAGAATAGACCGCAGGTCCCGTCGAGCGGCCTCGGCAAACAGGTACTGCAGGAACTGCTCCCGCACGTAACCCGGTGAAGCGATGACGACGCAACGCACTTGTTCTAAGTTTACCTGCTGGAGCAGTGCTCGCATTACTGCCTCGAAAAAGCGTTCCAGCGCTTTATCTCGCACGCCGAAAGCGGTTGCGGCGCGCTGCAACTTGCTGGGAACGTGCTGCTGGATCCGCGCTCGAAGCAGCGTTGCAGTGCCGCTTACGAGACAGAGGTGCGCGAGTCCTTCCTCCATGACGCAGATCGCGATGTCCGCGGACTTGCTGGGATCACAGGCGGTTTCCAAGGTTCGTAGGTGGACGCGGTCGAACTGCGACTTGATGAGATCGAACCGAAGCCCGGTCGTTATCTCGAGCGTGTGGTGCTGCTCTCGCTTCACATACTCGTTTTCGGACACGTTCTTGCCCTGGATCCGCAGGGAAGGTGCCTCCGCGTCATAGTCAATTCGTTGTACCCGGATCGTCAGCACGAGTCGTACGCGTTCCGTGTGCCGAGCACTGGCGCGTTGCTCAGTCGCCCCCGCGAGAGCGACTTTTCGCCAGGTGGTTGTTCGCACCAAGTCGCCTTTGTCGATGAGGTTATAGGCGTGCCAGAGGTCCTCGCTGTTTTCTGGTAAAAGCGCAACTTCAAAGCGCTGATCTTTCAGGCTCACACTGCGTCGGAGGAGCTTCATACGACGCTGCAACGGGTGTCAACAACGCCAGCGTCAACCGCTTGATGGATACCTCGGGCTGTGCTTAAGTTCGCTGTAAACGCGGAACGAGAATGCTTCGTCAAGCGGAAATATCTGCAGGACGTTCGAACCCGATTCTATAGATCGGGTGGGTGACGCTCTTGATAAAGAGACACCAAGAGCCGGCTTCGTATGTGTAGGTAGACTGGTTACCTGGTTGCATGGAAGCACGGATTTGGTAAACACGCTTACTCGTAGCAGCGATGGCTCGGTTTTGTGCGGTATGTTCAGCTGCGCGCTTCATATGGAACACTTGTGAACAACAACTGGGGCAATAGAAACGCTGCGGAGACGCAAACCTTAGAGCGGACACGGTTGGTGGACTTCCCGCACAGCTGCACGCACGACTTGACGTTTGTGTCGAGCTTGCTATCCGCGAACGAGCTTGTTTACACGGTCAAAGGACTCATCGGGGTCGACAAACGTCCGACTACCCGGTTACTCTATCGAGTTTGCGAATATGCGTTCCAGAGCGCTACGTTATGCTGCGAAAAGCCGCGTGTCACAGCACGAAGCGCTGCTCAGGGCACAGGTAGCTCGCTGCCGCGGACGTATTGGTTCACGACTCGCTGGAAATCCCGTTCTAATGCAAGTGGTTAGCTTCTTGGCGTGTCGCGGAGCTGCAGCGGTAACGCTGTTTGCTCCTTACGCAGACTCCGTGGCGTCCGCGCAGGCTCTCCGACCCGAACGCTGAAACCAGTACCCGTCAGGAAGCCTGCTGCATAGATGGATATGAATCGGCATGGTTACCTCGAGGGCAAGGCTACATGCCGATGGATACAATACGTTTGCTCGACGGACTCGAGCTTGCCATTGAATTCGTTATGACACTAGGCTCGTAACAGCTGCAACGAAATCACGAGTTTGCCCCAAGGTGCAGCAGCAGCAGCAGCAGCAGCAGCGCGCACCCGGCTGCAGAGGCGGGCTTGTTTCCGCGCGGCACCCGCGGTACGCTCGACGTCCATATGTTCCCTGAATCGATCAAGCCTAGCTTTCGGAGGACAAGGAATGGACAGGAGCAGGTAGACCGTGAAAGCATCCACAGAAGAATCGAAATCGCTTCGCTGGAAATCGGTTCTATTTGCATGCATGCGAGTGTTTGTTTCGATGATTCATCGAGCGTAGATTGTAAGAAACAGCGAGCGAGTCGCATTTCGCGCGAGCAACTGTCCTGAGCTGGCGATACGCACGATCCTCGCCTTCATCAGTCAACATGGAAGCGGACTTTTAGGATGATCGCACAAGCACGGTATCGGTGGCGAGCGAATGATCGTGATGCCTCACGAATCGCATAATCCGCACGCTTCAAGGAACTGTTCAGGGTGCTCCAGAAACGGTACATGGCCACATGCCGGAATCACCCGGAAACTGACCTGATGCTCCCGAGGCGCTGCCTTGTCCATCACTTGATATGCTCGCTCAAGTTCATGCACGCTGATCAGCGAGTCCGTGGCTCCAGCAACGATGCGGATTCGGCCATTCACACAACATGGGAGTTGCTCGAGAATAGACCCGCCAGTGGTCTCACCATCTGAGGCCAGCGGGTTCACGCAACGCGCTGTGCGTTTCTTATGCGATACGGTTACGAGCGCTGCGAACGCCAGATCAGCACTTTGTCCGCCACGACGTGTTGCCAAAGCGTACGTGTAGCGGCGGAGGTACCGCGAGCGAAATCCCAAATCGCGTCCGGGCCATCGCAGCCGGAATGCTAGATAGCCAAGCACTCCGGCGTTTCGCATGATCATTTGCGGCGTGAGCTGGAAGTACACCGCTCGTTTGTAGCTTTGCTTGGACCAGATGCCTGCGGGCGTCACGAGCACGAGGTTCTGGACCAGCCCATTCGATGCTTCGACGGTGTAGCGGCTGGCAACGTAGGCGCCGAGCGAATGGGCAACAATGTCGATACGTTTCCCGTTTTTGCGACACCAGCTTTCGATGCCGGAACTGTACAGAAATTCAGAGATGCCACGAATCATAAAATGGACAGCTACTTGGGCCCTCGCTGCGGTGTCCCTCGGGGCACGTCCTGTCGTGTATGGCGGTCGAGACGAGCGCCCCCATCCGAGCATATCGATGGCGTAAACGACATAGCGCCCGGTAGCGGCGAAATCCGCGAGAACGTGTCGGAAGTAAGCAGAAGACATGGAGTGTCCGTGAATGAGCAGCAGAGGCCTCAATTGAGGATTTGTCCCCGAAAACATGTCCTGCTCGTTGCCGGCCACCAGCACGTGCACAAAGGGCAAGGCCGCAGCTGGCGACCGGTTACCGCTTTCGGGGACTTGGGAGGATGTGTCGCTTGAAACGCTCGACATGGGTGTCCGCTCGAATGACTCACTATCGGCTACATCCGTTAAAGGAGACAAGTAATCATCTACGCTGAGTGGCGCCTTCAGTCTCGAAACGCTCATCTCAGAAGACCATTCAGGGAGCGCTTCAGAGCTGACAGAGCTCAGCGAAGGACAACGCCGAAGTATGGGATCTATCGCTTGAAGTGCTCCACTTTCCGCCTGTTCGACGGGAATATCATCGAAATTGAGTTTTCGCTCGAGCCGTTCCGTACTGGTGCTCGCAACAGCTGCGCACCGGGTCGCTGCCGTCGGGCCGGACTGCTCCCAGCGTGCGAGCGTGACGCGCCGTGCAGTGACCACCTCGGTATTGGCCTGTTGGGAGCTCGTTCCTCGTCGCCATGAATTTCGGAGGGAGCGAATGCGCTCGTATGACAGCTCATCGCTCCCAGCAGGCGGTGCATGGGAGCTTGAGCACGCGCCCTGGTATTCACGACGCAAGCAGAGCCCCACTTCTGCGAGCACTTTTTCCTCCAGAGCGTCAAGATCCCGCTCAACCACCGGTGGTCGCGTACCCAGTAGGCGAGATAAACACTTTTGCGCCTCCAGGCTTATGAAAAAAAAGGTTATAACTCGTAACATGGCAGTGCACGTGGAAGCAGCACCAACTCGCGCACTGCACATGCATGGAGCCGCAGCTGCCGCCATGTCGCTACCCGCCCGGATCCGGTACCGATGCGGTGCGATGCGTTGCCGCGCGCGCGGGCGCTGCGGCGCGCCATCCGTTTGCGCTTACGATTATAGAGTTTCACCTGAACTGTGTTCCACGTTCAGATCCGTGTCAACGAATGCCTGTTCGCGGTTTATTGCAGGTGCTTTCTACGTGCGTTGATTTTCAAAAATGCAATATTCAAAGGAAAAGTATGGACATGCAAGTCGGGATCATGGAGGTGAGATGTTGCCTGATTCGACAAAAAGAAACACGATAAGATTCCTCTTATTGCCGAGTATCGGACGAAGAAACGCGAGTGACGAAGGCGAAGTGGAAGAAGCGTGTTGATAGGCGAGGAGAGCTGTTTGCCCGACGAGGCTGTGACGTGACCTTGGTGGCACAGAGGGCACGAGTCCTTAGGCACCCTTCCATTGATGACTTGTACCAGAGACAATACACGCTGGGAGTTCATGAATCGAGACTTCAACGCTGCGCCATTGAGAACAGACGATGTGCGGTGCTGAAGAGGCGACCCGCGTACCCGACGCGAGCCAACTTTATGGGCCAGCTTCTCACACTCGATGTGTGCAACGATAAACTGAACTCACTAGTCCTGAAGCTTTACTTATATCGGCGTTATACAGCAGTTCGCTACATGTCGGAAGCGTCGGATGCCACATGGTTCCTAAATTCGCATGAAAGTTCACTACAGCAACGCCGTACCACACACCATGAGTGATGCTCGTCGTCTTTGCAAAGACGCTTCCAGTCATTGTCGCTGGTATAGGGGCAGTCAGCTTGTCAAATAGCGTCGTGCGGGTACCCTGAATCAACTGGAAACCAAGCATCCAATCGATTCAAGGTGTTTCTCAGTCACAGTTGGGCGTCAAGTTGTCCTGATCATGCAGCGACAGAGGCGGCAGCCGCTCAGCACCCCCTGAGTCGGAGTTCCACGTCTGCAATCCGCCATTGTGCTCGGCTGAAGAAGCGTATCGACAAACGTGCAACAGGCATGAGCCACAGATCGGCCGCTGAGCTACATGTATCCGGACGCTCGTTTCCGCCTGCAGAGCCATCACGTATGCGCATGAGAACGTTCGCACCCGATGCATACATCTCGAAGCAAACCGCATGCTGCCGGCTGTGGATAAAGTGCTCTATTCAACGGACAAGTCGAACGCGAACGCCCTCCAAGTGGCGGCACCACTGAATCGGACAATGTTTACAACCTGCCATGCCTTGCGGTATGCTGCTAACGCTCATTCCAGGCGCTCGAGGTCTAGTTCAAGGGTTTCGTCGCAAGCCACACCCGATGCCGCGGCGTATTGTTTTCGGTCTGCACGTCAGTGAATCCACTGATTGTCAGTAAACTGACCATATCGACGCGTTCATACTCAGAAAAATACGGTTCAGTGCTGCGGAATATGGCTGCTCCGACCGGGGGTATCGAACGGAACGCTTCGCTGTGCGGATCAGAATCCATCATCGCCAACATGCCTCCGGGGCGAAGCACTCGATACGCCTCTACCACGAGACGCTCGGTCGCTGCCATAGGCAGCTCATGTGTCACCAGGGAACATAACACGAGGTCCACCGAATCCGCTTTCTGAGGGAGGTTCTCGACCGCGGCGTGCTTAAAACGCACCTGAATCGATGACGGGTAGCTGCGCTCCTCTGCACGTAACTCGGCAACCGCAAGCATGAACGTCGATAAATCGATTCCTGTTATGTCGAGCGGGCGTTCCGGATACCGTGCTAGCCATGCATCGATGAAGCGCATCGTGCTGAGTCCAGTCGACGCACCCAGGTCGAGTGCTACCAGTGGACGTCCCATGGGCACGAGCAGCTGTTCCAGACGAGGCCAGACTCGGTCCAGGAAGGTGTCGCGTAGCAGGCGGTCACCTTGCGTGGGCGGTGCTTCCGGGAAAAGGCGTGCATGGACCGCCAGAGCCGACGACTCGACTTCCATGGCAGGAATCCAGCCAAGGTTCCCTTCCGGATACGTATGGAACGGTGCACGTACGTAGTAGTCTGGGTATACGAGGTCGCGTTCGACAAGTCGCGCTCGTTTCTCTTCGAGGGTGTCCCACTTGAGCCGCAGCTCACGAACGTTCTCTCGCCAGGGCACGCCGATCTCCTCCGCTCTCTTGACGACACCTGCACGGCCAATTCGCTTCAGTAACCAAGCAGTGGGCGGGAAAGCTAAAATCCCTTGTACTATCAGAGCCGGCAGTTTGCCCTCGGGGTTTCGCGTCACTGGAGTCGTCGCCGAAGCGTGAATCCATCGACAAGCTCGGTATCGAGTGCACTTCTGAGACGGCAGTCTCACGCATGGAACAAAGTTTAACTGCGTCATGAGGCTCGCTATCAAACGCCGTTCTAAAGTCGAACGACGTCGGACGTGTATCGTAGTGGCGGTGAACGTGCCTTCGACCAGAGGTCTTCGACTGTCGTGCAGACGCCTTCCGGTCTTTTCGGACCGGCCACCTACTCCTGATTCCAACTTTTTCTCATATAATTCCACTTTGAGTGATTGTCCAACAAAGTTCTCTCTTGTCCACTCTGGAGGTCTTTTCTCCAGCACCGCACATCTCCTGACATTGACAGCAGCGTTGAAGTCTCGGTTGACGAATTCCATACGTTTCTTGCCGCCGTTGGTTGTGCTCACCAGCGCATGTAGTGCTCGAACTTTCGTCCTGCTTCCCATTTGCTCTTCTGTCAAGACTCCGTACTTTTTTATATCGTCAGGACTGATCTGGCACTTTTCCATCTCGAGCGTCTGAAGTGTACACCCCAGCTCGTGGTCTATGCAGGACGTCCGGAACTCGTCTAT
>Ga0123519_10012774_pt1 | contig 12162 bp, 17 predicted proteins | sample YelNatPaOPRAMG02_FD_87396 | JGI IMG/M metagenome (GOLD analysis project Ga0123519, IMG submission 87396) | Hot spring microbial communities from Yellowstone National Park - Yellowstone National Park OP-RAMG-02 (version 2) | ecosystem: Environmental > Aquatic > Thermal springs > Hot (42-90C) ... | reverse complement strand
TAGTTATTAGTTATTAGTTTACTCAATTAATCCTTTCCTTGTCATTTCCTTGGGTTTTTCAATTCCCATTATTTTTAATATTGTTGGCGCTACATCGCCCAAAACGCCGCCATCTTTTAATTTTAATCTTCTATATTTTGGATTATTTGAAATTAAAATAAATGGTACTGGATTTGTAGAATGTTTTGTATCAACTTCTCCTGTTTCAAGATTAATCATCTCTTCAATATTTCCATGATCTGCCGTGATAATTGTTGTAAAATTATTTTTTAAAGCAACCTCAATAACCTCGCCCACACACTTATCTATATATTCGCAACATTTTATTCCTGCTTCAAGATTTCCTGTATGACCAATCATATCTGGATTTGCATAGTTTGTGCAAATAAAATTATATTTTTTACTATTTATTTTTTCTTTTAAAATTAAAGTAACCTCTCCTGCCTTCATTTCTGGATGTTCATCATAATGATCAGTATGCAAAGAAGGAATTCTAATTCTTTTTTCTCCAGCAACTTCACCTGCAAAACCACCGTTAAAAAAGAAAGTAACATGAGCAAATTTTTCTGCCTCTGCCATATAAAGTTGCGGCAAACCATCGATTACAAAAGGCAAAGAATTAATCACATCTCTTGATGGATAAGCGGTTAAAATTCCCTCAAGCTCTGGTCCAAAATCTGTCATTGCCACAAATTTTATATCTTTTAAAACCTTTTTTCTTTTAAAAGCACCAAAATTTAACTCATTAAATCTTTTTTGAACAAAAGCTTTTGTTAATTCTCTTGCTCTATCTGATCTTAAATTAAAGAAAATAATAGAATCGCTATCATTTATTGTCGCAACCGGTTTTTTATGTTCAATAATAACTGTTGGATTTATAAACTCGTCTGTTAAACCTCGATTATAGTCCCTTACAATTGCCTCTTCAACGCTTTCTGCTTTTTCCCCTTCTCCCAAAACCATTGCATTATAAATTTTTTCAATATTTTCCCATTTTTTCTTTCTATCCATTGCAAAGGCCCTGCCACTAATTGTAGCAATTTTCTCGCCATTCTTAAAATTTTTCTTAAGTTCTTTTATAAACTTTATGGCCCCATGTTGAGAAGAATCTCTTCCGTCTGTAAATAAATGCAAAATAGGCACAATACCTTCCTTTTTTGCAAGTTCCAAAAGAGCATAAAGATGGTCGGGAGACATATGAGGACTATCATTTCCTGATAAAAGTCCTATTAAATGAAGTTGGGATTTATTCTTTTTAACATGATTAATAGCCTCTTTGAAAGCCGGATTTTTAAAGAAGGTTCCATCTTTTATACTATTTGATATATACACTGCATCCTGAATCACTATTCTTCCACCACCCAAGTTCATATGTCCTGCTTCAGAATTTCCGTCTTGTTCATCCGGTAAACCAACATACTTTCCGTGAGCAAATAATTTTGTTTTAGGAAAGTTTTGCCATAATTTATCTATGTTTGGTGTTTTTGCTAAATAAACCGCATTTCCTTCTTTTTGGTCTGAAAGCCCCCAACCATCTAAAATTAACAAAAGAACATTTTCCATATTTTTTATAAATTTTATAATAAATTTTTTTCTTCGCAATTTTTAATAATCCCCAAAAACTCACTTGGTTTTAAAGAGGCGCCACCAACCAAAAGCCCATTAAAACCATTTTCTATATATCCTTTGCAATTTTTTGAATTTACGCTCCCTCCATATAAAATTTTAATCCTCTCCCCTGTCTTTAATGGAAAAATCTTTAAAAGTTCTTTTTTGATAAATGTCAAAACACTCATTGCTTCATTTACAGGACAATCTTTGCCCGTGCCAATCGCCCAAACAGGCTCATAAGCAATTATAATATTTGTAATTTTATCACTCCTTGATAATTCTCCAATTGTCTTGTGAAGTTGATTTTTTAAAACCTCAAAAGTCATTTCTTCTTCTCTTTCTTCTTCTTTCTCTCCAATACACAAAATTGTTTTCAGTCCCAATTTTAATGAGGCCTTCATTTTTTTAAAAATATCTTCGTCAGTCTCTCTTAAATATTCCCTTCTTTCTGAATGTCCCAAAATTACATAACCACAACCAAGCGATTTTAACATTTTTGGAGAAATTTCGCCGGTAAAGGCGCCGCTTTCTTCCCAAAAACAATTTTGAGCGCCAAGTTTTATTTTGTTTTTTTCAACTTTTTTCTTTGAGATTATTTTTGAAAAACTATCAAGATAAACAAAGGGAGGACAAATTACAACTTCAGAAAAACGAGTATCCACTTTATTAAGACCATTTAAAAGAGAAACAAAAAGTGCTTCTGCGCCTTCTTGGCTTTCGGGATTCATCTTCCAATTACCAACTATTAATATATTTTGCATATTTATTAATTATAGTTTACCAAAAATTTTTTTCCTGCTTCATTCTTTCTTTTGTATCTCTATCCAAAAGCAACCTCCAAATAAAAACTTTTTTGTCTTTTATCTTTTTAATACTGCCCGGCTCCCCCAAAAATCTTTGAAGCAAAATCAAAGGCAAAGTGCCAAAAGAAAAAATACAAATTCCCTGATTTTGAAAATAAATTCCCAAAATGCCACCTATTATATAAAAAAGCAACATTCCAATTGAAGAACCGTATTCCTTTGAAACAACCTTCAAAACAACCCACATCAAAACCAAAAAAATGCCAATTCTAAAATCCAATGTTATCATTGCACCAATACTTGTCCCTCCACCTCTGCCTCCCCAAAATTTCAAAAATATTGGCCACATCTGGCCACAAACTGCCAAAATCCCTGCTAAAGCCTGATAAACTGGTGAAAGTCCCAAAAAATAAGCGCCGCCAACTGCTAAAACTCCTTTGAAAATATCAAAACCGCCAACTAAAATTCCTGGCAAAAAACCAACATTATGAATAACATTAGAACCACTAGCCTTTTTTCTTCCAATTTTTCTTATGTCTTTTCCGGAAATCCATTTTGTAACTAAAAAAGCTGTCGGAATAGAACCAAAAAGATAAGAAAACAAAAGCCAAAAAAATATAACTTTCATAGAATAAAAATTCTTAAGAATTCATTCTATCAAATTTTAAAAATTTATCAAATCAAAAACCCCAAAAAAATCTTGCAAAAATACAAAAATAATAGAGAAAAATTTATCTTGTAATAATTCTTTTGAACAAAGGAACTGAAATAAAAAGAGTAATAGTTCCAAATAAAACAAGCACGATTAACTCTCCTCTAATAGCGTTCAATCCCGCTCCAAGAATAAGAACTTTTCTTAAAGCTTGAATGGCATAGGTTAAAGGAATTGCCTTTGATATATATTGCATTATTTTTGGCATTTGCTGAATGGGAAAGAAAACACCTGACAAAAAAAGCATTGGCAACTGAAACATAAACAAAATCTGGGTTGCTGTTTCTTGTTCTGAAGCAATAGCTGAAACTAAAATCCCAAGGCCAACAAAAGAAAACACTCCCAAAAGCAATACCAAAGCAATAAGCAAAACATTTCCATAAATCACAACATCAAAAAGCCAAACCGCCAAAAAAAGCACAATTATTCCCTGAACCATTCCTCTTATTGCTTGGGCCAGGGCCTTGCCAATGATAATCGCAAAGCGACTTATTGGCGCAATTAAAACCCCATCAAGTGTCCCTTGTTCTTTTTCTCTTGAAACAGATGCTGCAAGACCAGTTAAAACTGCTGTCATTACTATCATTGCGATAATTCCTGGCGCCAAAAACTCAAAATAACTTGGGTTTCCAGAAATTAATCCTTCTATTTTTGCTTTGATTGGGTTTACAAAAAATAAAGGAGAAAAATTTGGCGTTTCTTTTTGTTGGGTGGGTAGGATTTGATTTTGTTGAGTTGGCAAATTTTGTTTGTTTTTTAAATTAAACTGCGAAAATTGTTGTTGCTGACTTATCAGTTTTAAATTACATTCAATGCTTTCTTTTTTAATTGAAATTAAATATTCTGAAAGATTTTTTGCTCCAATTTTTTTACCAAAACCTTCCACTAATTTTGAAAGAGATTGAGTTACTAAAGCTGAAATTTGAGGATTAATTTGGTCCTCTACAATTGTAATTTCGCTTTCTTTGTTTTTTGAAATGTTTTCTGAAAAATCAGAAGGAATAACAATTCCACCGCTAATCTCTTGTTTCTTTATTTCCTCTTTTATTGCTTCAATATCTGAATATTTTTTTAATTTAAAAGCAGGAGTATCATTAACAAGCTTTAAATCTTCAATCGTCTTTTCTAGGTCCTCTCCTGTTTTCTTCTTGTCCTGGTTTGCAATACCAATAGGAATATTCTTTAAAGAATTTTGGTTTGGAAAAATAAAACCAATCAGAATCATCATAAAAATCGGCATCAAAAAGAAACTTATCAACCTTAAACGATCTCTTGTAAATTCCTTTAAATCTTTTTTTGTAATTTGAAATGTATCTTTAATTGTCTGCATCATATTTTTTGTAATTTGTTAGTTATTAGTTGTAAGTTATTAGTTATTTGCTATTTGCTATTTGCTATTTGCTATTTGTTGATCTTACCTTACCCTACTTGACGCCTTTCTTCCTGCATGTCCCGGTCCATGGCCTGGTCTTAATTTTAAATCTGCCTTATCTCTTATTTCTTTTCCTGTAATCTCCAAAAACACATCTTCAAGGTTTGGATTTTTAACGCCCTTTACCATCTTTTTTAAATTATCAACAGTATCAAGAGCAACAATTTTTCCATGGTCAATAATTGCTACTCTATCTGATAAAGACTCTGCTTCAAACATATCATGAGTTGTCAAAACTACTGTTGTATTGTGTCTATCTAATTCTTCAATAAATTCTCTTATTAAGCGGGCAGTTTGGGGATCAAGCCCCAAAGTTGGCTCATCCAAAAACAAAACTTCCGGCTCGCCAAGAAGAGCCCTTGCTATATTAACTCTTTGCTTCATTCCAGTAGAAAAAGTGCCAACTAAATGATTTTCCCACTCTTTCATATGCAATCTTTTTAACCACTTCTCAGTCCTTTTCTCAATCAAGTTTTTGGGAATTTTGTTAATCTTTCCAAAAAAATAAAGATTTTCTTTTGCGGTAAGCCTGTCATAAAGAATAATCTTTTCAGCAACAAGTCCAATATGCTTTCTTACTTCATCTGATTTTTTAACAACATCAAAACCACAAACACTCACCTTTCCTTTAGTTGGTCTTAAAAGAGTGGTTAATATTCTAATTGTTGTTGACTTTCCTGCTCCATTTGGTCCTAAAAAACCAAAAATTTCTCCTTTTTTAACATTAAAAGAAACATCATCCACAGCAACAAAATCTTTAAATCTTTTTGTAAGATTTTTAACTTCTATTATGTTCTCTTGCATATTTTTTTATTTTTCTAATTTTGAAAGCAAGTTTTTTAGTTCTTTTGAAATTTCATCGACTTTCAATATTCCCAAAAACTTGTTTCCTTTTGAAATAACCGCCAATTTATCTCCCCTTTTTAAATTTAATGCCTTTCTTGCGCCAGCAGGAATCACAATCTGTCCTCTCTCTCCCAGCGAAGTTGTCCCCCAAAAATCAATTTTTTTATAAAACATAAATTTTCATAATTAATATGATTTTTCATACCTTTCATATCTATTTTATTCAAATAAAAAAATTTGTCAAGACCATTCATTTTAAATTAAGGAACCCAACCGCCAAGGTTGGGTTCCTTTTTAGTATTTTAATTCTTTAAAAGCTCTTTTTTATTTTTGGCCGAGCACTTCTTTCAGTTCCTGGGCAGCTTCTTTAACTGTGGCTTTAAATTCTTCAATAGCCTTTTGAATTGTTTCCCTTCGTTTCTCGCTTTCAGATTTTACAACATCTCTTACTTTGTCAGCGGATTTAATATCACTCAAAAATTTATCACGAGCTGCCTTTAGATTGGAATGCAATGTTTGTCTAACAACTTGGGGATCAACGCCATTTGCGCAATCGGTCTTTGCTTTTTCAAACGCTGCATCAACCGAACTTTTATAATTCAAAATCGCTGCATCAACTGCTTTGTTTCGATTAGAAATCGCCTGGTCAACGCTTGCACGGAAAGTCTGAATTGCTGCATCAACTGCTGCTCTGCGGGTTGTAACTGCATTTTCAACTGTTATTTTAAAGTTTGTCACTGCTTGTTTTTGGGTTTCGTTTTGAGCTCGGGCTTCAAGCTTTGCATAAAATTCTTGACGATTTGCATCCCACTTCGCTCTATTTTCTTGAAGTTTTCTGTCTCGCTCATTGCGACGGTTTTCAAGATTTGTTAATCTTTCCTGGTGCCTCTCTCTTATTCTTGATTCCCGACTAACCATTCTCTGCTCAATTTTTGATTCCACTTCAGAAATTCGACTGCAAAAACCCACCTTCTGGTTTCTGTCTTGGGAATTCAAATTGTTTAAATTCCTATTTCTTACCTGCGAAAACGAAACATTCGGCAAAAGAAAACTAAAAACCAGCAAAAAGCTTAAAAAAGAAATTAAAATTGGTTTTTTTATTGCCTTCATATTGTTAAAAATCACTTTCGTTATAAGATTGACCAAAATCGTTGATTACCTGGCTATCGAAATTTAAAAGCTCGATATCGTCTGCTTCTTTGCTTGATTGCGAAAATTCAGCATTGGAATCACCAACAAGAGCAGAAATCATATCATCAACATTATCAGTGGCTTTTGGCACTTCTCCTTCTTGAGCAGTTGGTGTCTCAGTGGTAATTCCTTTTCCTTTTTGAAAAACCGCTGTCTCAGAAGGTTTCTTTAATAACTGAAAACCAACTATCAAAACAGCAACCACTACCAAAACTCCAATTGGTACAAAGATTTTCCATTTTTCAGCCATGGTTTGTCGATTTTTAATATCATTTATTGAAGAGGGTCGACCTTTCAAATCCCCCTTAAAAGAATAACGATTAAATTCTTTTTCTGTGACTTCGCCGTTGCTATCAATTTGAGAAATAATTTTTTCTAACAGCTCCTTTGGAGGATTAATTTTTTCTCTAGAAAAAACATCAATAATACTAAAAAACTCTTTCAACTCTTTTTTATACTCTGGAAATAATTCTAAAATTTCAGAAAGCGATTTTCCTTTGTCTTTTAATTCTAGTGCTTTATTTAAAATCTTTTCTATTTTTTCTTTATGATAGTTCATAATATTTTTAAATCTTTAAGTTTTTTGCGTAAAATTTTTAGAGCTCGGCATTGTAATTGACGGATTGCTTCTTCGGTTTTGTTAAGCAAAATAGCAATTTCTTTGTTTGACATTCCATTGATAAATTTAAGAACAATAACTTCCTGCTGCTCTGGGGTTAAATCTTTTATCTCTTTTCTAATTGCCTTTTGTGTTTCTTTTTTCTCTATCAGTTGAAGGGGATCGGAATTTTTATCTGGCAATCCTGTCAAAATATCTTCTTTATCAAATAACTTTTCCTTTTTGTTTCGCCAGTAATCTATTATTAAGTTTCTTGCAACCGTGAAAAAATAAGCAAGCGGAGATTTATTTCTGTCCTGAAATTTTTCAAGGTTTTTATAAACCCTTATAAAAACTTCTTGCACTAAATCCTCAGCTTCGGTTTTTGAATCTACTCTAAAATAAACATAACGAAAAACAGGAACAAAATACATATCGTAAAGAAGATCAAATGCTTCTTTATCTCCCTGCTTTGCTAATTGAATTAAAATTTTAGGATCCTTTTTTGAGCGCTCATCTTCCATAAAAATATAACGAATTCTAACCCCGTTTTGTGACTTTTCTAAGGATTTCTAAATTGCTCAAAGCTCAATTTTGCTCAATACTCTATCAATGTTTTCCCAATCAGAAAAATTAATTACCAAATCCGAGAGGGCCTCAAGCGTTGGAAAAGAAAGTTTATCAAAAATTAACAAAATTATTTTCTTATTCAATGCCTTAGCAAAACCAATTTCTAAATAAATTCCCTCACTTTCTTTTTTATTATCTAAAAACACCAAAATAGCATCGCATTTTTTAATCTTTTCAAAAGCTAAAGAAATCGCTTTTCCAGGTGGCAATTCTTTCGTTTTCCAACTCATATCCCTGAATAAATTAAAAGTTTTGTGGCCTGCGCTTTCTAAACTTGAAAGAATCTTTGCTAACTTTTGCCTCAGCATTTTCTTGTTTTCTTTTTTAAATTTATTCGAGACAAAAATTTTCATTTTAATGAAAAATTGTTTTTTCTCTAAATTGGTTTGCCCAGAAAAATTTTTTGTCCTTTTGCCATTTTAAAATTGCTTTTTGCAAGGCAATTGGTAAAACTTTTTCTTTTGAAAATCTCTTTTTATCAAAAAAGAAAAATGAAATATGGTCCTCCCTGCTTTCTGAAACTATCTTCTCTGGAATAACATAGAAAACTAAATTAATCTCGTGATGTTTTTCGCCTTCCTCTTCGTAAAAATTATCCACCAAACCAATCAGAGAAAATTTTCTAATTTTAATTCCCAATTCCTCCTTAACTTCTCTAAAAAGCGCATCAGGAATGCTTTCTCCAAATTCCAAATGCCCGCCAAGAAGAAAATAATATCCTTTCTCTTTGTGAAAGCAAACCAAAATTTTTCCTTTATTTTGAACAACTGCCCTAATACAGATTTCAAAATTTTACATATTGTTATTAAAGTTTATTGAATTTTTCTTTGAACTCTTGGTAAATTGGCTCATTTTTAATTTTTAAGGCAAGGTCTTTTAAAAATATCTGCCATTTTTCATAAACCTCTTTCTTTTTCAGCCTGCTTTTTATGTATTTGTAATAATCGGCATTGTCAATGTGATCAGCCACAGAAACAATAATCGCCTCGCGACCAGCTTTTATTATTCGCCTGTAAGTATCGAGATATCTTTCTTTATTGTTGGTAATTTCCGGATTAAAAGAAACTGCCTCAACTATCTTTGCCACTTTTTTGCCAAATTTCTTTTCTATTTCTTTAATTGATACTCCGGCATCTTCTTCTACATCGTGCAAGATAGCGCCAATAACAATATCTTTACTATAACCTCTTTTTAACAAATTAAAACCCATCATTAAAGAATGCATCACCGTCTTGTCGTTAGCAATTTTAGAATTTCCTTTTTTGTCTAAACAACAATCAATTAAAAATTTAATAGCCTTTTGAATTTCAAATCGTTCTTTTTTAATTTGGTTAATGGTTTTCATAAAAGTATAATTTTCTTCATCTTTTTAAAATTTTGCTATTTCAATTCGCTTTTTAGCCATACCCCGGCTTTTCGCACATAATCCTCTTTATCATTTTCCACTTTTTTCAATAATTTTTCAATTTTTTGCTTAGCAAAACCCTGCCGACTCAATTCTATCAATAAAACAATTGCAAATCTTCTCTGCCAAAAATTTTTTGAAGATATCAATTCTCTTGAAAGATCGAAAATCTCTTTTTTCTTTTCTTTTACTATTTTTCTTATTCCTTGCGTTGCTAAAGTATCACAAACCGCCCAATCTGAAATATCTTTACTGAATTTTCTTATTAATTTTAGAGTTTTCTTTGGATTAATTTGGCTAATTTTTCCTAACACTTTACTTGCTAAAATCTTCTCTTCAAAAATTCCACTGCTCCATAATTTTTCCACTAATTCAAAGTTGGGCTTTTTAATTTTTTTTACAATTTCGTTCAAAACTGAGATTTTTACTCCATATTGTTTTTTAATATTAGGAACAAATTTTTGTATGTTCCTTTTAGTTTTTAAATCTGATTTACTCTTTAATATTTTTCTAATTTCTATTAATTGCATGTTAATCATATTAATCTACTTTTAATTTAAATATTTCTGCTGCATTTTTCCAAAAAATCCTTTCTTTATCTTCTTTTGAAATATTCAAAGAATTAACAAGGTTAATATGCGCTTTAAAATTACACATTGGATAATCAGTCCCGAATAAAATACTTTCCGGATTGTCTTTCATAGATTGTTCTAATACTCTTTTTATAATATCAAAACCTGTTTTTTCTATTACATCTTTATCAGCAAGAGCAGAAGTATCAAAATAAATATTTTTAACTCCTCTCGTAATTTGATAACAATACTCAACTTTTGGCCAAAAATAATGAGCAATTACTATTTTCAGTTTTGAAAATCTTTTTGCGATCTTAATAATATACTTTGGGTCGTTATATTTTGCAGCTTCAGGGTTGTTTGAATTCCAGCCTGTATGAACTACGATAGGACAATTTCTTTTTACATAAAGCTTGTAAACATCTATTAATCTTTTATCTGTTGGATAAATTGGATCGTGGCCGGGAAATATTTTTATACCTTTTATTATCTTTTTTTGAAGCAAAAAATCTAATTTATCTACCCATGCTTTTCTGTCTTTTCTAATGTCTATTGTCCCCAACAAAAACAATTTCTTTTCATTTTTAACTAATTTGAGACAAACATCCAAATCTCCTATTTTTGAACCATGCAAATTATCAGGGATTAAAATAGCATAATTAATTCTATTTTTTCTCATATCAGCAAGCAGTTTTCTTTTTGATTTTTCAAAAGTAAAACTTTTTTTAACAGCAGGTAAGTGAAGGTGTGCATCTATTATCATATTTTTTAATTTTTGTTATTTTTTATTATTTAAAAAGCTTAATAAGAGCTACTTCTTTTTTGATATAAAATGGTTTAAATCTTTCACTAGGGCAATAAATGTTAAATAATATTTTTCAAAAAAAATTTTATCTCATTGTTTCATATTAAATTTGTTTCATATTAACTTTAAATAAAAAATGCAGAAGTTTGACTTCCGCAAATTAAATTTTTTAATTTATAACTTTCTTCATGGGATAAATTTTTAAACCGTGAAAATTGCTTAATCCAGTTGTTTTTTGTAACCCATTTTTTCATAAAAAGGCGCTGCATAAAGAGATGATCTTACTTTAATTTCTTTACTTTTTAATTTTTCTGCCGGTATATTTTTTTGTTTTAGGATTCCACTCTTCTAAAACTAAAATGTCTCCTTCCTTAATATCAAAATCAACCAATCTCAACTCAAACTTCTTTTTCCCACTTTTTACTAGCTCAAAATACTCTGGTAAAATTTTCTTTTTAATTGTTGCCATAAGCTTAAAATATATTTAAATTTTAGCAACTTTTTTATTTTTTAAAAACCCTAAAAAACAATAATGTCCTCTTTCAAGCCAAATTTTGGGAATTTCAAAATTTTTAAATTCTTTTTTAATCAAATCTTTAGTAAAGTTAAAATGAATTTCAGCTTTTTCATCTCCTCCTACTGGTACATAAGTTCTCCAGCCAATTATTTTATATTTTACCCTTATATGTTTCCACCTGTGAATTACTATTTTGTTTTTCTCCCAACCCCTCGCTCTTAAAGCCCTTCTAACAGTTACAAAAATTACACCTTCTGGCTTTAAAATTCTTTCCATCTCTTTAATTAACTTTCTAATTTTTTTAAGCCGCTCGTGATGCAAGGTTTGAGTAGAAATTATAGCATCAAAAAAATCATCAGGATAAGGCAAATTTTTATAAATATCTCCTATTTTTAAATTTGCTTTTAATCCTTCTTTCTTTAACCAATTTTTAGTAATTTCAATTCCAGATTTAGAATTATCAATACCATAAACATTAAAACCTTGTTTTGCTAAATAAACCGTGTGTCTTCCAGAACCGCAACCCAAATCTAATACTCTCTTTGCCCCTCTCTCTTTAAGCAATCTTATAACTCTTGGCAAATCTTCTTGGACTTCTTCAAAAAACTTTCCTTTCTCTTTGTATAATTTATCCCAAACGTTCTCCGTAGTTTTCATAATTTCTCTATTTTAATTTCAAAATCAAAAAACCAGCTTATTCGCTGATTTTAATTTAATTTTTCTCAAAAGTCAATTTTTCTCAATTAATTCCTCATCCTTTCTTTTTGCTTCTTCTAAAAGTTGTTTTGCTTTCTTTGTTGGTCTCATTAATTTCAAATTATCTCCAAAATTGTATGAATGTTATCAAACCAATATTTTTGATATCCTGCTTCTGAAACTTTTTTTTTGTCATCACAATATAGCGAAAGAATAACTTTTATTTCATAGTTTTGGAATGGAAATGGTTTAGGAAATTCTTTTTCTTCAAATATTCTTTTATACCAATCCACTTTATGTTCATAATCAGTATAAGTTATACTTTTTGGGTCTACAAATAAAAT
>Ga0123519_10012772_pt1 | contig 12163 bp, 14 predicted proteins | sample YelNatPaOPRAMG02_FD_87396 | JGI IMG/M metagenome (GOLD analysis project Ga0123519, IMG submission 87396) | Hot spring microbial communities from Yellowstone National Park - Yellowstone National Park OP-RAMG-02 (version 2) | ecosystem: Environmental > Aquatic > Thermal springs > Hot (42-90C) ... | reverse complement strand
CGGATCGCTTGCAGCTCCGAGTCGCACAGCGCATGAATGCAGGCAGCGCCACGAAGGTTCGCATTCTCGTAAGCCCAAGCCGCTAGGCGTTTCTTCCACGGTGAGTTGCGCAGCGCCCAAGGATCGAGCATCCCGTGGGGCGAAATGACGTAGTGTCGTCTGCCCCGGCGAGCCCACTTCAGGCAGGCCACCGAGGGGTACATCCACAGGCCTTGCAAGTGCAAAACGTCCAGATGCGCCCGCTCGAGCGCGCCAAGCAACGTGGGGCAGAATCCGAACGCTGCGGGGCCGAACACCTCACCAGCGAAGACCTCGATGCCATCCCACAGCGGCCGGTCCCGGTCCGTGTCCGTATCTCGCAAGCCAAAGGCTTCGGCGGCCGTGCCAGCGGCGTTAAGCTCTTGAGCCAATCGCCTGACGGCGTCGAATACCCCGCCCGCACGGCGCGAGACGGAAGCCGTCAGCAAGCCGACCCTCATCGCAAAGCGCGTGGGCGGTGAATCAATGCCCAGAGCAGGAGCTTATCCACAAGCGTCGCGTTACGCGGCGGAGCAGCAAGCGCCACTTCGACGGCCTTCATTAGGTTCGTTGCGAAGGCCTCCGGCGTCCAGCGGCTGATAATGTCGCGCGAGGCTTGTCCCATTGCCGCCCGCTCTGCCTTGCTCATCGTGCTCATGCGCAACATCAGGCGGGCCAGCCCTTCGACGTCATAGGGGTCGAAAGTAAACCCGTTCCGCCCCTCCTCGACCAGGTCCGGCGCACAGCCGCAACGGTTAGAGACAAGTACGGGTAGCCCGGCGGCCATGGCCTCGTTCACCACGAGGCCCCAGGCCTCGGACACACTCGGAAGGATAAGGACTCCAGCCCGCGCGTACAACGCCGGCAGTTCGCCATACTGAACGAAACCGGGCAGTCGAACCGAACCGTCGAGTCCGAGCATCTTAATGGCTTGTACGAGCTTGTCCCTTTCTGGGCCATCGCCCGCCAGGACCAGGTCCCAAGGCGAGCTGCCCGCCACCTGCCGATACCGGGCATAAGCTTCCAGCAGGCGCGGGAGGTTCTTCACCGGGACAAAACGGCAACACACCAGAAAGGACGACCGGGTTACCACGCCGCCCTCGTCTGGGAACCGCGAGGGCTGAAAATGGGCATTGTCCACCACGGGGTAACCGGGAAAAATTGCTGTTTCGGCAAACCCGAGAAGGCGGAGGTATTCGATCTGGCGGCTCCCGCCTGCCAACGCTGAGGGGTACAGGCGGAGCAAGCGCCCTTTCACCCGCTCGGCGAGAGAAATTCGGCGCTTGTCCAGAACCGTGCTGTCTGACATGAGCACCGCCGGGACGGCCTTGTGGAGACACCAATTGAGCGCCAGTAGCGCGTAGGGCGCAGACCAGCCGGGGATGGCTACTGCTCGAGGGTGCTCCTTTTCGAGACATGAATAAAGCCTACGGCGGAGCCCGCGCACCGAACGTTCATTACCCTCCAGTTGAGGGAACAGCGTCACGCGGCGGAACCCCTGCGGGTCATGGATGACATCCCACTGGTATGTGCTGTCCTTGGGAACGACCTCGATGCCAACCACCGGGGCTTTGGCCGCCACGGCCCGCACACGCGCGCAGTGGTAAGGGCCGAAGCGGTGGAAGATGATCGCGACGGGGCGTTCCATTTCAGGGCGCGTTGGCGGCGAGTGTAGCCTGATAATTTGCTTGAGCGTCCCGGATCGCTGCCAGCAGCCGCTCGCCGTACTTTTCAACAGTGAACTCGCGGGAGCGGGCAAGGGCGTTTGCGGACATCCACGCCAGCAAGTCGCGGTCGCGGGCCAGTAGCTCGAGTTTCCCGGCGATGGCCTCGGCATCGCGGACGGGTACGATGAAACCGTCTACCCCGTCGCGGACGACGCTACCTGCGTTCGGAGTCGTGATGATAGGCAAACCCGCGGCCAGGGCCTCGTAGCAGACGGTCGCCGACCCTTCGCAGATCGAGGGCAGCAGAAAGACGTCGGCCCATCCATAGTGTTCGGCCATCTGGGGTCGGGGTACGGCGCCGAGTAGATCAACGTGCCGCCGCATCTCTGCGGCCGCGTTCTCCGTCAGACCAACCGGTCCGACCCACCGGACCTGAGCTATGCCCTTTGTGAGCTGCGCCGCCCGGAGGACGTATGGAGCGCCCTTTCGAAGGCCCACGGCCCCGGCCACCAACACGCGCACTTCGCGGACGCAGGCCGTCTTTGGCGTCGCCTGCCAAGACGGATCAAAGCCATAAGGAACCACTCGACAGCGCTCAATCGGGCCACCACATGCAGCAATGCCTTGGCACACGAAATCCGAACCACAAAGGATCAGATCCGCACAGTTCCATTCCGCTCGTTCGCGGGCTGCGAACTCGGCCCGGTAACGATCCGGTCCACCGGGCCGCTCCCAACCCGGGAAAGCGTCTTGCTCCTCCGCGAGCAACCTATCCTCGATCTCGGCAGGTGCGATCGTCTGCTCCATTACGCAGAACAAGCCCCGCGCTCGTGCGTGCTCCAATAGCTCGAGGCCAGCCGAATTGAACGTGTAAACGCCTGTTGCGCCGCCGAGACCGTGCCGTATGATCCGCCGGCAGAACTCGCGGCCCGCCCAAAGGTGAACTCTGGTGAGCTCCGCAGGAGACCTGGCTCTTCGCTGGCACAAGTTGTACTCGAAAGCGAATCCCGGCCAGTGAGTCAGCTTGCGGGCAGGTATACCCTCCGGCATTCGCCCCGCCATGCGCGCAACCAGACCGTTCGACCAGCCGAACCCGCTCAACACCTTCCAGGCGCCCTTGGTAGCGGCGAAGTCCGTGAACAGACGCTCCAGCATCCCCGCCGCCTCCAGAATCCGCGGTACGGCGTAGTGCATTCGCGCGCCAAGTTGGCCTACAGCGTACAATGCGACCTGAGACATCAAGGCTCCCGTACCCCTTCATCACCTTTCATCTACCGGACCACGGGCATGCTGGCGGCACGGACTTCCGATGTTCCGGCGAACCCTGTATCAAATCGCTGAAGGCTCGGCAGAGGTTAGCTTCGAAGTTATCGAAGGCAAGGTGGAGCCGAAAGCATTCACGAACCGCATCAGATTTCCACCTGCCCGCTTTCCGCTCCCGTTCCATTTGCAACAGTGCCTGTGCAATTGCTTCGGGGTCTTCCCCGTCCGTCGTCAACCCGATGTCAAATCGGCGAACGAGGCTTTCGAGTCCCGTGAAGTCCGACGCGAGCACGGGAAGACCGCAAGCCGTATACTCTGTCAACCTGCCAGGGCTCATGAAAAAGTTACCGAGATCCGTGTTTCTGTATAGAAGCACGCCAGCGTCGCAGTTAACCGTAACCTCCAGCATTTTCTGAAAGTCCATTCGCGGCAATACGATCACTCTGTCACTCACGCGAAGCCGCGCCGTCATCTGATCCATCTCCGGTTTGTGGCGCGCTCCATCGCGTCCTCCAACGATCACCAGGCGGAACCGGCTGGGCAGCATCGCCAGTGCTTCGACTAGCTCCTGAGTGCACCTCTTAAAAGAAAAGCCGCCATGGTGCACCAGCAGGAAGGCGTTCGGATCTCCGCCGCACAGACGCAGGCGCTCTTCACTGGATCCCGCCGGTATCGGCCACCAAGTCGGTAGCCTGGACGGCAGGATCACCAGGGGGCAGCGCATGTGGTAATAGGTCCAGTAAACATACGCTCGATGATACTCAGTATTTATATGCAAATCGACTTTGCGAGCGAAAGCACGCTCCAGTCTGACTCTCCACGGATACCTTCTGGGATCATACCATTCAAGCGCACGATAGACCAGTTTCTTGCCGAGTCGAGGCATGAGCGCGAACAAGCCAGCTCGTACGGCTGTTCCGCTGGTGCCAACGCAGATAACATCATAAGGCCCCAAAAACGCCTTCATAAAGGCCAGGGCCACACTCAATTCGTTCAAGCACCTGCTGATAACTGACGTGCTAGTACCTGTTCCTAGATCCATTCTCCTACAGGGGTACGGGCAAGCGCGCTGGACTAGCGAATGCTGAACCCGAAGCGCAGCGAGAGTGATTTCCCACCCCTGGTTAGCCAAAGGAGTTAAGAAAAGCTCGTCGTACGGAACAGAGTCCAGGGTGGAGAGCGTCAGGTACATCAGTCGTTTCTTGATGGTCATCTTGAATGTTGAGCGCAGGCCGGAAATCGTCTTGGGCTTTGCCCGAAATCGGCGCAGCGTGCACCGCTTGCGGCGCGGTAACCGTACGTCCCCTCGGCAACTGCGGAAGCCGAAGCCGCGCCGGGATAGTGCGGTGGCTGCACCAGCGCCGCCGCTACTGCTTCCAGCTCGGACCCAGCGGGATAATAACCCGGCTCGCCCGATGTTGAAGCAGGGGTGCAACGGGAGCCGTAATGTTGGGAGAGACAGAAGACCACTTGGCCACGCTGCGTTTGGAGGAACTGAGTAGGCGGTAGACGATCGCGAGGGGAAGTACGAACTGGACGGCCGGCACCCACGCTGTGTGCAGATCGTTCACCACGGCACCCACTACATACATCAGGCTTGCGGCGTAGGAGGTTTGCGCCCACTCGTCTCCGCGGAGCGCACGCTCCCACAAGAAACGCATAGCCCGAGCTAGCAGGTAGTACCACGCGGCGCCGAAGTACCAGAATTGCTCAAAGGCGCTGAAAGGACCTGTTGGAACCCCACCCTGCATCAAGACCAGTCGTGCGTACTCGGACTGGTCTCTTGGACTGGGCACGGGCAGGAAAAGACGTTCTTTTTGGTCGGCTCCGACCAAAAGCTTTGGCACAAATAGGGCTATCAGCGCGTTATAGCAGCCCATGCCGTATTGAAAAAGCCTCTGTGAGTCGGCCGTCTCCGTCAGATGCACCATGGTGCGGAACTCGATCCCGTAGTTCCCTGAGAACTGGCTACCCAGGTCTAGCTGTGCGATACGACTGTGATCCGCTCCAATCTGCGAGTAGGTTCTGTAGTAAGGGGCGACGATCATGAATAAGCTTACCGGCAGCGAAAGCGCGATGACGAACGATCGGGGGGGGAGCCAGTGTTTGGCGAAGTAGAGGACACAGGCTGTACTCAGAAGGAACCCGACGAGTACGCCGCGACGGCCTAAAAAGATGATCGTTAGTACGTTCACAGCTACCGGAACAGCGGCGGGTAGCGCACGAACTAACGACCGGAGCTTAAGAGCTGCGGTTAGTGTAATGACATACCCGGGTAGAAGATACGCGGCGAAAAACGTGTAGGCCACCGGCAGACCGCGCCACTCCAGTGCGTAGGCTCCGTTCACGGAGTAGAACTCAAGTGCCCCCCCGGTGAGCGAGGTTAGCTTGTAATATCCCCAGAGCCCAATCGCCAGCAGGAGGAGCCCGATCCGGTAGCTTGACCTCGGATGGGCGAGTCGGCCGACGCTATGGATCCGTCTGCGCGGCAACCGGGTTCGCCAGCCGACATAGAGGGCGGTGGTGCAGAGAAGGCACATCACCAACGCCTTGATCAGCCCCCCCTCTGGGACACCGTCCGGGTTTCGGAGCACGTGCACCGCCTGTGGCAACAGCCACCAGGCCATCGCTGCGCCGGCGAGGAATGGGAACTGGAGAACTCCGGCCTTGCGCCGCAAGCCATGCCCGATCAATAGCAAGCAGGCCCCAGCCCAGATTGCCCATAACAACCAGCTTGTCATCAGAAGGTGCCGAACACGCGTATGAATGCGCTGGGAAGTCTGAAGCGCAGGGTACGGAAGCGGTTCTTGACCGGCTGGGGCAAGTGGTGCCACCAGGCTGGTCTGAGTCCCTTAGGAACGCCCCAGTGCTCGATCGGCAACGGCGGAAAAATCGGGCGAGGCTCTTGGATTACCCGCCGAATGAGTTCGTAATATTGGCTGGCCATCCGCTCGACACCGAAACGCTCCCGGGCCGATGTCCGTGCGGCGTCGCCAAACACTGAACGAAGATGGGCGTTCCGCGCCAGTCGGACCACGCAGTCGGCAGCCGCCTGTATATCACCCGGTGGGAACAGGAATCCGTTGCGGCCGTGTTGGACGACCGTATCCGTCACTCCCTCGATGCGGCTCGCTACGGGAGCGCAGCCGGCAGCGAGAGCCTCGATGAGCGCCAAACCTATCCCCTCGAAGCGAGAAGGGAATATAAAGACGTGGTGCTGCGCCATTATGTTCGGGACCTCTTCAGGTTTGCAGGGGCCGGTTAGCCGGACGCGGGCTGCAAGACCGCGGTTCCCGAAGCGCTGCCGCAGCGGGGCCAGATCCGGCCCGTCGCCGGCGACAGTCAACGTGGCGTCGACCCCGGCAGCCAGAACCCGCTCTAAGATGTTCGGGAGCCAAAGCACACCCTTGGAGATATCCTCGATCCGCCCCAGGAAAAGCAGACGGGCAGGTGGGCACACCGGCGCTGGGGGAAGGTTGTCGAATCGAGCGAGTTGCACCCCGTTTGCAATCGCGACGGTCCAATCGGGATCGAAGCCGCAGTAGCGCACCAAGTCTTCGCGCACCCGCCTGCTGACGCCCACCGTGGCGTGCACGTAATCGCGTACGGCACGGGCGGCCCGGTATGTAGCCGGTGTGATGTTATGCACCACGAGGATACGGCGGATCTCGGGTGGGAGGTAGCGGGCCAGATTGATCTCGATCGTGCTGCCCAGCACATGGTGAATGACGAGGGAAGGCCTGTGGCCCGTCAAGTGCTCAAGATAAGCGGCCGCACAGTCAGCTGCGGTGTTAGTGGGGGAGACGATAATCTGGCCGGCGCACTGCTCGGCGGAAGTAGCCCCCGAGAGTTGACCGTGGTCGGCGTATTTGACCACCAGCCACCTCATACGGACGCCGTAGCGAAGCAAACCGCACCGGAGATTATTGAAGAACTCCCACATCCCGCCGAAATGCGGGGCCAACAAGCTGATGACTTCCATTAGCGAACGCGCAATATGAAGATGTTGCAGTCTCCCCACAGCGACCCGCGCAGAAAGGGGGCGATGGAGCGAGCAAGGAGATCCGTCGCGGCACGAGAGCCATGGAACCCGCACCGGGAGGGGGCCGGGAATTGTGCTTCTACCTCGTACCCATTTCGTTGCGCGAGCCGGCCGAGCAAACTCGCGAGGAGGGGTGTGAGGTGCGTCGAATCACCATGCTTGTCGAAATGCCGAAGGTTGCCTGACCGCAGGAATTTCAACCTGCCTGGCACACACTCGACGTTCGGAGAAGTTATGAGCAGCCGGCCAGACGGTTTGGCCAGTATTTTCCGGCACTCGCGAAGGAAATGAGAGGGGTTCTCCAAGTGCTCGATCACTTCGATCGCCGTGATGAGATCGTAGGGCCGGAGGCGTGCCGAGTCGAGCAGGGTATCGGCGAAGGGCTCATCCAGGTTGGCCGCGAAAAATCTGGCCTCCGCGGCATACCCGTTGGGGGAGCGGTCCACCGCCGTCACGTCGGTGAAGCCGAACTGCGTCAATAAGCCGGCAAAGGCTCCGGTTCCGCAGCCGAGATCGATGATGCGGGCGGTTCGCGGATAGCGCTCGACGATTAACTCGATCACGCGGGTGTGCAGACCGGGAACAGTGCGGGCAATGAGCCGCAAGGACTCCTGGGAAGACCTATCAGTCGGCATATTCGGCTGCGATGATGGAAGCGGGTACAGGCTCCGGAGGGGGCGTGGAACGCTGAGACCGGGACCTGATGAAGGAAAGGGCGTACAGCAGCGAGATGACCGGGTCGGCGATGAAGGCGGCGATTCCAGCAAGTGGCACAGCAACCAACCCGAGGTGCGGAAGCATCGCCCAAGCGGCGATGACGAATATCCCGGAGGCAGCGATTTGGAGCAGAGCCTTGGCCCATACACGGCCGAGCCCGATGAGGAGGACCCCGTTTGTGGCTGCTGAAACCAGCAGGACGGAAAAGACGGTCATGAGAAATAGTAATTCGGTCTCAGGAACCACGCTTGGGCCAGCCCACAGGCGGATCAGCGGCCGGCCGACGGCCACGAGGACAAGTCCGGCAGTAGCCATGAGCCCAGTGGTGATGGCAAGAGATTTGAGGGCGCGCCGTCGGATCCAGGCGACGTCGCCGCGGCGGAAGGCCTCGGCGTAGGCCGGGATATACGGTTGGACAATCAGGTAGCAGAGGCCAGCAACAATCATGAACAACGAGTACGGGACGGAGTATCTCGGGACTTCTCCTGCGCCGAGGAGATTGGCGATGAGGAGGTTCATCGAGTAAAGGATGGCAAGATTAGCCAATTGCAGCACGAAGAGGGGGCCGCCGAAGCGAACGATAGTGCCCAGAGCGGAGCGCTCCCAGTGCCGCAACGACGGGCGAAGGTCGGGGTGACGAATGACGAAGAGGTAGACTCCAAGAGCCGCCGTGGCCAGCAGGCTGGGAGCCGCCATGGCAAGCGCGAAGGCGCTGAGCGATGCGCCCCGCCAGTACAGGACCGCGACGGCAACGAGATTCAGCGCAGCAGCGCCGATCGCAGATCCAGCAGCGAGGTATCCTTCCTGGAGCCCCTGACAAACCGAGTCGACTGCACGCAATGAGAGCGAGGCCGCGAAGAAGAGGCCGCAGATAAGGAGAAGCAGGTGGGCGTCGCGAGCGAGGGCTGGGTTCCCGGCTACTCCCAGTAGTCGCTCCAACGGGCGCCAGGACGAGGCGGGGATAACGAAGAGAGTCAAAATCAGGGACAGGAGGGCAAACAACGTGAAGCCTGTGGAGACGAGGCGGCGGATCGCAGCGCGGTCATCCCGTCCCGATGACTCCGCAATGGCGTTGACCAAACCCTGGGAAAAACCAAAGTCGCTCATACCTAACCAGGCGATGAGGGAGCCCACGGTGAGCCAGAGGCCGTAGCGCTCCGCCCCGAGCAGTTTGAGGGAGAGCGGAATAACGACCAGACGTGCTGCATAGCTGACCACGCGGGCGAGAACGCCGACCTTGGCGGTGAGCCAGGCGAGGCGCTCCCGCTCGCGGCGGAGGTGGTCGATGGTTATGTGGGCGGCGGTGGTCACGGGAGAGCCGGAGAATAGCCCAAGGCACGGCATACATCCGAGATATGCCAGAGCCCCAGGCTTTTGTCGGCATAGCGGCCCTCGTCTCCAGTGTACTGCTCGTTGAGCAGGGAGATCGGCCGCGGGAGAGAGAAGGGCGGACGCTCGAGATTGAGCGGGCGCCACCAACCTGTCGGGACATCCGGGTTAGAAGCCCTGTTCGGATAAGTGGTTATCAGCAGATAGCTGGAACCGCTGGAACAAATGTTTTGGAGTGCGCGTAATCCATCTGCAAGCGTGAGATGGACTAAGCAGTCGCGCACCAAGACCAGATCCGCACGGGGCAGCCTGGATGAAACCAAAGCCAGCACCTCGAATGACACGTTTGGCCGGGTCCACCGGGAGATATTGGTGGAGATCAACTCTGGTACGATATCCGCTCCGATGTAGCTGATAGAGTCCACCGCCTGTGTGTGCATGATCCAGTTGCAGTCCCCGCAAGGGATGTCGAGGAGAGACGACACCGATAAACGGCGCATGAGATCCGCGAGGGCGGATTGTACGACTTGGGTGTTGTCCGGATCCGAACCACGCCCCGAAACCGACTGAGTCCCCCCCAACGGTTCCCTTTAACGACCGATTCGAATACTGCTCGCCGGCCCCTGGCGCGGTTCACGATGAAAGCCGCCTGTCGCCGAACTCGATCGAGGATGCGCTCTTCACCCACGCTCTACCTCCGCACGCAAACTGTCGTCTCCCAAGCGAAGAAGTTACCCGGTCCCCAGCCGGGGAAGCGGTACACCTCCCATTCCGGGCCCAAGGCCTCCAACGTCCGGTCAATCACGAAGAGGTCTCCATGTGTCGTGCGATCGTTGTCCGTGTTGTCAATCAACAGGAGCCCACCAGGCCCGATGTGCGCCACCGCCAACCGGAAACAATCCAGGCGATAGGAGCCGTCCACTGAGACGACATCAAAGTAGCCGGGCGGGAAGTCCAGAATCTTTTCGACATAAGCCTTCTCTTCCAGAAGCACCACTTTTGCCTTCCGCACCAGTGCTGTGATCCGGGCATACCAGGCTGGGTCGTCCTCCACGGCCCAGACCTCGCGGCAGCGGCGCTCGTACCACAGCGTCGACATGCCCGAGCCCCACTCGAAGACGCGCGATTTGGGAGTTAACCGTCGCTCCAGGAAACGAACGGCCGGGAAGGTGATCCAGGGCAGCACCGGTCGGACGCCAGCAGCCTTGCGCGCAACCCCTGTGGCCAGCGCGGCCGTGAAGTCCACCGCTTGGCTGACGGAGGCCAAGGTGTACTGCCCCTTTTGGGTGTGGAAACGGGATTTTCTCAGTTCCGGGTTGAGCCCGAACCATAGTTTCCTCGTCACTGCGGCGAGCCGGTTCATGCGTTGGCTCTTCTTGCCGGTACCGCCAAAACCTCGTCTGTTCCCCCAGGCGGTCCGCCGTCCAGAGCGCGAACCTCGTAACCGGCGGCCGTGAGCAAGTCCAGGCACTCGCGGTGCGCTTTGTCGCCATGTGTCGCCAGAAGAATCACCGGATGGCGTTCCATGGCCGGCGCGCGCCGCGGAGAACTTCCGCCTCCGCCCCTTCGACGTCAATCTTGATCACGTCAGGCACCTCGACTTCACCCGTGGCAAGCAAGGTGTCCGCTCGAGCACCCGGCACCCTGAGGGGCCCGCCCACCGGAGGCAGTGCCGTGCCGTCGGGAATCAGCCGCAGCGCCAACCTCAACGCCCGTCCCAGTAAGCTCGAGCAGCGAATCCCGGAAAAGTCAATCATTTTAGGTGATCACTCCCCCAATTCCGTTTGGTGGACCGCGCACCTATTAGCGGTAGGTGGACCCTGAGGCGACCAAGTGGCCTGATATCTGGCGGAGCAGGTAGCGGACGCGCTTCGGGGCCTGCGTAGGGCCGATAAGGAGGGCGAGTCTTGCGGCAGGCGGACTGGGCGGCTCGGGAAGAGGTGCAACCGGCAGCAAGACTGGGACCGCGCCAGGGGGTGTTTCTTGACCGTTCAGGTGTGAGAAACTGGGAGGGAGTTTGAGAATGACATCAGCGAAGGAAGCACTGCGGAAGAAGGTGGATCAGCTCTCCGAGGAGGAGGCGCTAGAGGTGCTGCGCTTGATTGCGACGAAGGAGTCCGGGCGGACGACCGGAAGCGGCGTTTCTCTCACCCGCGAGGTCATCAGAGAGCGGTTGGCTGGGAAGCCGACGTTTCGCCTACCGCCACCGGGTGCCGCGCCCCGCCGCATGGGGAAACGGATTCAGTGCCCTGGTATCCCGGCTTCGGAACTGCTGATCGCCGATCGGCGATGAGAATCTATTATCTGGACTCGAGCGCCTGGGTGAAGCGGTATTTCGAGGAACGCGGAAGCAATTGGGTCGACAGCCTGTTCGAAAGCGATTGTCTGCTGAGTTGCTCGCCCTTGGGCCTCATCGAAGTGAGGGCGACTGCTGCGCGGAAGTGTGCTGCGGGCGCAATTGACGCGGTCGAACTGGCTGAGATCAGGGACTGACTACGGGCGGATTGGGGCACGTTTCTGTGGGTTGGGTTGTCACATGAGGTGGTCGAGAGGTCTCTTTGGGTCGCCGATGCCTTCGCACTCCATGGCTCAGATAGCGTCCATCTGGCATCCGCGTTACAGCTGAGAGACGACCTGGGGACCGATGCTGGCGAGTGTGCCTTGATCACGTGCGATGACGAACTCAAGGCTGCGGCGGTGAAGGCCGGCTTGGCGGTAGTGGACCCTCGGGAAGAGGCCGAGAAGAGCAGCCATCCGGCGCCTTGACGGAGCCGTGGCCAGACCGATTCTGGTGCCCGAGTTGGAGGAGCGGCTCGGGTTCAGGGGCTGGAATAGAGCAGGATGTAGACGAGGGTGGCGCCGGCGGGGGGTTGACCTTGATGACGCCGGACCAGCCGGAGGGGTTGGAGACGGCCATTACCTCCGCCCTGTCGGCGAGGTCGGAGCGGGGGCCGTGGAGCTAACAAGGAGGCAGACCCACTGGTATCACCGATGGTTGCGGGATTCGCTTGGGAGGGGCAACGAGCGGGCGAAGAGGCAGAGGTGGTCGTAGGCCCAGAGCTTGATCAGGGGGACGAGGGTGCGGCGGGCGGTGAGGTAGTCGCGCTCAAACGGCCAGCCGGAGTTG
>Ga0123519_10012768_pt1 | contig 12165 bp, 11 predicted proteins | sample YelNatPaOPRAMG02_FD_87396 | JGI IMG/M metagenome (GOLD analysis project Ga0123519, IMG submission 87396) | Hot spring microbial communities from Yellowstone National Park - Yellowstone National Park OP-RAMG-02 (version 2) | ecosystem: Environmental > Aquatic > Thermal springs > Hot (42-90C) ... | reverse complement strand
TGGACGTGCGTGGACTGTCCGTTACCGCGCTGAGTGTGCAGTACGCCGGCTGGGGACCCACCCGCGAGCCGCGAACGTTTTTGGAATTCGCGCGGGCAAGCAACGTAGTCGAGTTCGGGCAGGCTTTGCAGTGGTCTAGTTTCGGCTCGCAGAACTGGGCTTGCGCGGACGCGGACGGAAACATCGCCTACTTCACCAGCGGCGAACTGCCGTTGCGGGAGGATTTGGAAACCCTGGGCGCCCCCGACGCAGCCCCACCCTATATGATCCGCGACGGCACGCACGCCCGCCGGCATGAATGGTTGCCGTTGCGCAATCCGCAGCCCGGCCAGGCTTTGCCCTATGAGATTTTGCCTCGCAGCGAGATGCCCCACGTCTATAACCCGCCCGAAGGCTTCCTGGCTAACGCTAACAATGACCCGGTGGGTGTGACGCTGGGCAACAACCCGCTCGGATGGCGCCGGAGCACCGGGGGCGTCTATTATCTGAACCCCGGCTACGACGGCGGCTTCCGCGTGGGCCGTATCGTGGGCTTGATTCGCGACATGGTGCGCCGCGGCGAGCGTATCAGCCTGAGCACGCTGGCCAGCATGCAGGCTAACAATCAAATGCTGGATGCAGAATTCTTCGTGCCATACATTGCGGCCGCTTTCGAACACGCCCGCCGCGACGGCGCGCCTGCGCCCCTGGCGGCCTTGGGACGGGACCGCGATGTAGCGGAAGCCGTGGCGCGCTTGCGGGTCTGGGATTTTGCCACCCCTACCGGCATCCGCGAAGGCTACGATCCGGGCGATGATGCGGACAATCTGCCCGAGCCTTCCCACCAGGAAGTTCAGGCCAGTATCGCCGCCACCCTTTACAGCGTTTGGCGAAGCCAGTTCATCCGCCTCACAATTGATGGTGCGCTGGACCGTTTGGGCTTGCGCGAGTTGCGTCCTCCCGACGATCAGACCTTAGCCGCTTTGCGCCGTTTGCTGGAGAACTTCGATTCTCTCCGCGGCCGGGGTTCATCCGGAGTGAACTTCTTTGCGGCGCCAGAGGTCGCGAGGGAGGAAGCCGCGCGTGATCTGTTGATCCTGCGTGCTCTACGTGCGGCCCTGGATTTACTCGCGGGCGACGCGTTCGCGCCGGCGTTTGCACGCTCGCGCAGCCAGGACGCTTATCGCTGGGGCAAGCTGCACAGGGTGGTGTTCCGTCACGCGCTGGGCGGAGATTTTAGTGTCCCGCCGGCGGCCGGCTTACCCCACTTGGGGCCGGCGTTGCCCGGCTTGGCGCGGGCCGGTGGTTTTCAGGTGGTTGATGCTTCCGGGCACGGGGCAAGGGCCGCTTCCGCCTCCGCCTTCATGTTTGGGGGCGGTCCTTCGCGTCGCTTCGTAGGCGAGGTCGGTCCGGACGGCGTGCTGGCTTTTCAAGCAATTCCTGGCGCCCAATCAGCCTCCTCCGGGAGCCCCGGCGACGCAGCGCGCCTGAAACGCTGGCTGACCAACTCATATCATCGTTTGCTGGTTTCCGCACAGGAGGTTGAGGAGGACCGGGCGAGGGAAGAGATCTTTCAGCCAGTTACCTGAATGGGCGCCCCTAGCCTGTGGTACAAAGGCCTTTGGGGGGTGTCACAGGCCGTGGTAAATGAGGACTTGTTCTCTTTGTCGGGTAAAGTCGCGGTTGTGATCGGCGGCGGCGGTGTGCTGGCTGGCGCCATGTCCATGGGCTTTGCGCGCGCGGGTGCGGCCGTGGTCGTCTCCGACTACAACGGCGAAGCCGCCGAGGCTCGGGCCAGAGCTATCCGGGAGGAAGGCGGGCGCGCAGTGGCTGTGCAAACCGACGCTACCAAACGCGCAGACCTTGAAAGAGCGCTGGCCGTTACCCTGGAGAATTTCGCTCAAGTAGACGTGTTGGTGAACGCAGCCGGCATCAATTCACCCACGCCTTTCTTCGAGATCACCGAGGAAGAGTGGTATCGCATACTGGACGTGAATCTTAAGAGCGTCTTTCTGGCCTGCCAGGTTTTTGGCAAGGCTATGATCGAAGCCGGACGCGGTGGCTCGATTATCAACATCTCGTCGGTCTCAGCCGGCCCGCCGCTTTCGCGCGTATTTACCTATAGCATCACCAAGGCGGGCGTCAACCAAATCACCCAGTTCCTGGCGCGCGAGTGGGCCCCCTACAAGGTTCGGGTCAATGCTATTCAACCGGGATTTTTCCCTGCCGAGCAGAACCGTCGCGTGCTGACCCCGGATCGCATAGAAAAAATCATGTCGCACACGCCCATGGCCCGCTTCGGCGAGCCGGAAGAACTGGTCGCGGCCGCTATTTACCTGGCTTCGGATCGTGCTTCCTCTTTTGTGACCGGCTCGATTTTGCGCGTGGATGGCGGCTTCTTGGCTATGACGATTTAGCCGTAGTACTGCGCGTTGGCGGGCATCGAGAAAAGCGCCCGCGCAGGAGAGAGCCGCTCGCGCAACAGGTGGATTTCGTCCAGGTCGTCTTCGAGTGGCAGCGCGATCTGGCCTCCCAAGGCCGCCGAGCGACAAAGCGCCATGAGTATCTCGTGACCCTTGTAAGCGCTTTCAAAACGGCAAGGGTGGGGTTTGGCGTCGTCATCCAGCCAATCGGCTATGTCTTGGACGTAAGGCGGCATGTCGAGCTCGTAATTCATGCCGCCCGGACCGGCTTGCGCTCCGTTGCGGGTCACTGCACGCCAGCCCCCGCCGGTAAGCACTTCGGCGAAACCTTCGCTTCCCTGCGCTCCGATGCGCGCCTTGCGCCACCAGTAATCCACCTCGGGCACGTCGGGAGCGCCGGCGCCGCACTCGATCCAGCCGTGCACGCCGTTGGCGAAGTGAATCACCCCTGCCAGGTAATCGGGTGAAGGATGGTTGTCAGCGAGCTTGGCGCGCCCGGCCGCCTGGGCCATCACCCACTCCGCCTCGGCATCGTCGTTGTACCAGCGCATGTAGTCAATCAAATGGCTGGCCATGTGCATCAGCCAGCCGGTAGCCGTGCCGTAAACGGTGTGTATGCGGCCCAGCGCGCCGCTGGCGATAATCTCACGCACCTTGCGATAGTGGGCGCCGTAGCGATGCTGGTGGCTGACCACGGCTTTGACACCCGCCGCTGCCAGCTCAGCCTGTATCCGGCGGCCTTCTGCGCTGCTGAGTGCGATCGGCTTTTCAAAAGCGATTAGCCGGGCGCCGCCCTGGATTCCGGCCCTGATCATGGGCAGGCGCAAATCGGGCAGCGTGCAGAAGCAGAAGACATCCGGCCGCAGCCGGCGGGCCATCTCGGCCGCGTCCGTGCCCACTTCGGGATGGCCGTACCGCGCCGCAGCCGCTTCCGCACGAGCGCGGTCTATGTCGCACACCCCCACCAGCTCAAAGCGAGGGTTGGCATGGAACGCGGCGGCATGATGCATGCCTCGCTTGCCCAGGCCCACCACCAGCACGCGATATCTCATAGTCGGCCTCCTAAGCCTGAGCCCGGTCCCACTCCAGCACCTTGGCGATAACGTAATCCACTTCTTCCTCGGTCAGCTCTGGATACATGGGGAGCGAGATGCAGCAGGCGGCATTTCGCTCGGCGTTTGCGATCGAGCCCGCAATGCGCGCCGGCTTGCCCCACGGATAGCCTTGCTGTTGATGGATGGCGATGGGATAGTGGCACTTGGCGTCAATGCCGTTGTCGTTGAGGTACTTCAACAGGGGATCCCGCTGGTCAGGCAGCCGCGTCTCTATGACGTAAAGGTGGTAGACGTGCCGGTAGCCCGGTCGCTCGAAGGGCAGCGTGAGGTTGCGCGCCGCGGCCAATCCCGCCGAATAGCGCGCCGCCCACTTGCGCCGCTCGTCGTTCCAGCGATCCAGATGCTTGAGCTTGGCACTGAGCACGCCGGCGTGCAGATCGTCCAGACGGCTGTTGTAACCCATGCTATGGTAGGAGCGCTTCTCGGAGCCGTGATTGCGCAGCTTGCGCACCATCCGGTTGACCTGGTCGCTGTTGGTGATCACGGCCCCGCCGTCCCCGAAGGTACCCAGGTTCTTCTGAATGATGAAACTGGTGGCTACGGCGTCGCTCAACTCGCCGATGCGGAATCCGTCACCGTGAGCGCCCATGGCCTGAGCGTTGTCTTCAACCACCAGCAAGCCGTAGCGATCGGCGATCTTGCGGATGGCCTTCATGTCCGCGCACTGGCCGTAAAGGTGAACGGGGACGATGGCCTTGGTCCGCTCGGTGATGGCAGCTTCGATTTTTTCCGGATCAATGCACTTGGTGAGCGGATCGCAATCCACAAAGACAACAGTGGCGCCGGCAATCCAGATTGCTTCGGCGGTGGCAAAGAAGGTGTTGGGCGTGGTGATGCATTCGTCTCCGGGGCCGATGCCCAGCGCCATGAGGGCCAGCCAGATGGCGTCGGTACCGCTGTTGACCCCGATGGCGTGCTTCAGGCCGCAATAGGCAGCCAGCTCGGCCTCGAAGCGTTTGAGCATAGGCCCCATCACATACTCGCCGCTTTCGAGCACCTGCTTGATATTGGCGTCAATCTCGGCCTGGATGTTGTGATATTGCCTTACGTGACCATAAAAAGATACAAACACTTCCGGCACTCTCCTTGCTGCTCGAAGTTGATCTGGCGCCACGGACCGAACTTCCGGCCCGGGCAGCCATCCTTAGCGGGCAGTCTAAACAAGCTATTTAAGCATAGTGGGCGTCCCTGCCGCCGGCGGGCGCTTGCACCATCTTTCGATGGCGTGGCGCAGGTCTTGTAACTGGATCGGCTTGACCAGCCAATCGTCCATGCCGGCCTCGACGGCTCGCTCGCGATCATCTTCCAGCGCCGAGGCCGTCAGCGCAATTATGGGCGTGCGCTGAGCAGACGCGGATTCACGCTGGCGAATGTGTCGGGCGACGGTAAAGCCGTCCATCAGGGGCATTTGGCAGTCCAGCAGGATCAAATCGTAGCGCTGCTCGTCGAGCCTGGCCAGAACCTCCAGCCCATTGGCCACGACATCCGCCTCACAATGCACGCGCTCGAGCAGCTTTTGCACCACGCGCTGGTTGATAGGGTCGTCATCAGCCACCAGAATGCGGGGCTTGGCATTGGCAAGCTGGCTTGAGAATACTGGTTGGCTTTCCAGGTCCGCACCCGCCTGCCGGGCTGGTTCGTCGGCCGGCGCCAGCCTCAACTCGAACCAGAAGGTGGATCCCTGGCCTGGGCGGCTTTCAAAACCAATACGGCCCCCCATTAGCTCTACGATTTCCTTGCTAATTGCCAAACCCAGGCCGGCCCCGGCAGGCGCCGCCCCCTCGGCATGGAGCTGGGCGAAACGTTGAAACAGCAACGCCTGTTTTTCTTGCGGGATTCCGATACCGGTGTCCTGGACCAAGACGCGCACCGTTGCTTGCCCGCCCGCCGGTTCCGAGCATCTCACCGAGAGTCTAACCTCGCCCGCCCAGGTGAACTTGATGGCGTTGCCCACAAGATTTAGCAGTACCTGCCGGATGCGATCCGCGTCGCCGACAAAGTGAGCAGGCGCCAAAGCCGGGTAGTCTACTTGAATCCCGAGCCCCTTGCTCTCGGCCACCGGCCTCAGCAGAGTGGCTACCTGCGTGATAACGGCGCGCAGATCAAAGGGCGCCAGCTTGATCGAAAGCTTGCCCGCCTCCATCCTGGCCACGTCCAGCAGGTCGTTAATGACGCGGAGCAGAGCCTCGGCCGAATTCCGAATCGTCTCGACCATCTCGCGCTGCTCGGGGCTCAGAGCAGTTTCAAGCAGCAGGTTAGCCATGCCCACCACCCCGTTCATGGGGGTCCGAATTTCGTGGCTCGCCGTGGCCAGAAAACGGCTCTTGGCGCTGGCCGCAGCTTCGGCGGCCTGCTTGGCTTGTTCGAGTTGTTGATGTTTGAGGCGCAGCTGTTCCTCGGCCTGCTTCAACGGAGTGACGTCAGAGAGCATAGCCAGGGTTCCCTTGTACTGCCCGTTCTCATCGGTCAAGGCCGAAGTGGAGGCGTACATCCAGGCAGTCTGGCCGTCGGCGCGCCGGATGCACAACTCAAAACGATCTATGCCCCGATGGCCGGCCTTACGGCGGGCAATGCGTGCTTGGACCTCCCGCCAACCCTGCTCATCCAGGAATTCGCTCAGTGATCGGCCCCATAATGCGGGCACGTTCAAGCCGAGCATCTCGCCCAGCGCCTGATTGGCGAACAGGATGGTCGCATCTGGCGCCGTGATCATGATTCCTTCGGCCGCCGTCTCGACGATCTGCCGGTAGAGGTTAAGGTCCCGGGATGAAGCGCCCTTGCCAGGCAGGGGTGGTCTTTCCGCCCCGTTGTCCGATGTACTCTGTTCCGGCGGCAACCTGGCTGGCTCCCGAAGCGGCATCAATATCTCTCATCGGATGATGAGGGGTGGACACGCAGGATTTTTGCGGGTAGGCCACGACCTCCCTGGGCTGCTTCGCGCCATAATCTTACCCATGGGCTACGAAAAAGAGCTCGAAACCGCCCGGCGTCTTGCTCTGCAAGCGGCGCAAATAGCCCTTAGGCATCGAGAAAAAGGGCTGACTACCGAAATCAAAGCCGACCTATCCCCTGTTACCCTTGCCGATCGGGACTGCGAGCGGCTGATCGCTGCCGCGCTCGATCAGGCTTTTCCCGAGGACGGCCTGGTGGGCGAGGAAGGCGCCTTGAAAGCTTCCCGTTCCGGCCGGCGGTGGATAATTGACCCCATAGACGGCACGGTGGATTACATTCGCCGCATTCCTACGTGGTCGGTCTTGATTGCCCTCGAGGACCAGCAAGGCGTCGCCGCGGGCGTCTGCCACCTGGCTGAGCAGCAGCAAATGTACTTCGCCGCCAGGAGCGCCGGTGCTTTCATGAATGAGGAAAAGCTGCGCGCTTCAGCGGCGAGCGATCCCGCGCAAGCTCTGCTTTGTGTCAATGGCCTGCATCTGGTTAGCGCTCTGCCTTGGGCCGAGCGGCTGCTGCGCCTGATAGCCGGCTTCCACGCCGTGCGGAGTTTCGGCGGCTGCCAGGATGCCATGTTGGTTGTCTCCGGGCGTGCCGACGCCTGGATAGAGCCGCATGCTCGAGAGTGGGACCTGGCTCCGTTGAAAATCATCGCCGAAGAGGCCGGCGCGGTGTTCTTTAACTTCAATGGGGAGGGCAGTATCTATGGCGGTAATTGCGTTATTGCTGCTCCTGGGCTGGCGGCGACGCTGCGCGCTTGGCTGAGCGACTTACAAGCCGAGGTCCGCGCAAGCGCCTAGCCCCCAGGCCCGCGCGGGGGTCTGAGATAATAATTTCGTGCCCAAAGCGCGCGATCTGCTGGCCAGCCTGGAGCGGGCGCAGCAGCAGCTCCGCCTTTTCCAGCGCATCAGCCGGTTTATGGTCAAGGAGATGAGCCTGCAAGAGGTCTTGCAAGGTATCGTCTCCCTGGTAGTCGAGTTCATGGGCTGCGATGCCTGTCTGCTTTACTTGATTGACAATGACGACCTGGTCTTGTGCGCTTCCAACACACCGCATCCGGATCAAATCGGCCGCGTGCGCCTGAAACTAAGCGAGGGGCTTACCGGGTGGGTGGCGCGCGAGCGTCGCGTGTTGGCTATTCCCCGCGAGGCCTACCGGGATCCCCGCTTTAAGCTGTTTCGCGAACTTCCCGAGGATACCTACGAGGCTTTCCTTTCTGCCCCCGTGATCGCGCGCAATCGGGTGGTGGGAGTCATCAATGTTCAACATCGTGCGCCGCATCAGCATACCGGCGCCGAAATGGAGATGCTGGCCACCGTGGGCGAGCTGGTAGGTTGTGCTCTGGTATTGGCGCGCATGGATCCGGCCGCTATCGAACGCGCCAACCATGTGGAGCTGGTGCTGGCTTCAGGCCCGCCGCGATCATAAGCGCCCATGAGGCTGGGGCTGGTCCTGCTTGCTTTGTTGCTGCCGCTGGCGGGCGCCGAGCGATGGGAAGTCCGCTATTTCTACGACCAGGACGATTCCAGTCTGAGTTTGAACGACCTGCAATTCGCCTCCCCTCAGCGCGCCCTCGCCGTGGGCTATCTCACTGAGAAAGGCCGCAACCGCCCGGCAGCTCTCATCACCAGCGATGCGGGCCGGCACTGGAGCCTGATCAAGCCGCCGGATGTCGGGCTGTGCTTGTTTTTTCTGAACGAGAACGTGGGTTGGGTGGTGGCCAAGGGCGGCTTGTATCGCCTCGAAGAAGGTGGGCGCACTTGGAAAAAGTTGCGCGCTCCGCCGGGTTTGCTGTGCGTGTATTTTGCTGACGAAATGCGCGGCTGGGTAGTGGGAGAGCGGAAGGCTGTTTATTACACCGAAGACGGTGGAGCCTCTTGGAATCGCGTGCTGGCTGCCGAGCAGCCCAAAACGACCCCTGAGTACACCGTATATGCCTGGATCACTTTCGCCGATGCCCGGCACGGTCTGATCGCGGGCTGGAGCCGCCCACCGCGCAGGAACGACCGGCCCCGATTGCCCGATTGGATGGAACCTGAGCGGGCTGCGCGGCGTCGCGAGGTGCCCACACTGAGCATACTGCTTGATACTCGCGACGGCGGCCGCACTTGGACCCCTTCGGTAACTTCAATGTTTGGGCGCATCACGCGTATCAAGCTGGCGCCCGATGGCCGGGGTCTGGGACTGGTAGAGTTCGCCGAGAGCTTCCAGTGGCCCACAGAAGTCTTCCGGCTGGAGTGGCGCACGGGATCCAGCCAGCGGGTCTTCCGGCGGGCGGATCGTGCGGTCACCGATATGGCCCTGGCGCCTGGAGGCGTGGCTTACCTGGTGGCCATTGAACCTCAGGGTGGCAAGCTGCGGTTGCCGATACCCGGCAAGCTGAAGGTGCTGCGCAGCTCGGATTTACTCAGTTGGGAGGAGATGGAAGTGGATTATCGCGCGTTTGCGCGGCGCGCGGTGCTGGCGGCCGGGGTGGCGGAGAGGCCCTGGGTGGCGACGGATACGGGCATGTTGCTGGAGCTGTCGGGCCGCTGAAAGCAAACATTTCGGCGCCAGGGCGTTTTATTCACGGCTTTTCCTCGCCCTCCGCCGCTAATCCACTGGAAACAAAGCGAAAAAAGTCTTAGGAAAACCTCGCGAAACGCATCTTTCCCCTTGACTTGCTCCCCGCACGGTGTCATGCTAGAGGAGGTTCCGAGAGGTCTGCGGGACCGGCGAGCTAGCAGCAACGCGGTCCAGCTCGCGAGTGCCGGGGACGGCGCGAGCCGATTCCGAGGCGCAAGTGAGAGGGGCCAGCGGGGCTCGAAGGCGGCGAGAAGCAGGCCGGACGCGAGGCCTTGTCATCGGGCGCCGTGAGGCGCACGGGGACAAGGGTGGCGCAAAAGGCTGCGACGAGCCGTCAGCTACTTCGAGCGCGCCAAAGGGTAGCTCGAAGCAGGGATCCGCCAACGCACGATAAATGCTGCGGCGGGGAGCAGAGGCAACCCGGAGGCGCAATCGAGGGCGCGCTAGGCCGTGCATGCCGGCCAGCGAGCAAGCCGGAGAGCGGGTCACTCGGAACCATTTTTATTTGCGGCCGCTTGTTCGGCTGTCGTCGCCCTGGGTGCTCGCCGACTCCAGGGCCGCCACCTTTCCTTACGGGGACGAAAACTCACGAAGTTGTAGCGGCAGTATTCGCAGCGCCACGGGTGGGCTCCCAAGGCAAGCAAGAGCCTGCGCAACGCGGAGACGGGGTACTCGCGCTCGGACCACGAACTCAGATCCATGCGCCAGCACTTGGGACACCGCGCCCAACGCAGATTCTCCAGTCGCCACGTGCGGGCAATAAAGCGGGTCCGGCACTTGCGGCAGCGCAGGGGCCGTGTGCCCAACCAGCTCCAGAAGCGCTCGCTTGGCCTTCTCAGTCTTGCATACCGCAAATCGTAGCTGCCGCATTGCGGGCATTTCAGCACGCCGAGCCCCCCGACGTGGTATAGCGGCGGCGGTACTCCTCAAAGGCCGCGGCCAAGGCTGCCCGCAACTGCCCGGTGCGCCCTAGGGGGATTCCTTCGATTTCGCGGACCGGAAGTAAATCCCGGGTGCTCGAGGTGATGAAGACTTCGTCGGCTTGCCAGAGATCCTCCAGTCGCAATACCTTCTCGCCGACCGGGATGCCGGGGACGCGCACGGTTTCCAGCAGTAGTGCACGCGTCACACCGGGCAAGCAGCCTGAGCTCAGCGGAGGGGTCCAAACGTGGCCGGCTTTGCAGATGAAGATGTTGGCGGAGGTGCACTCGCTGACTTCGCCGCGCTCGTTAAGCAAGATCACTTCGTCGAAACCTCGGGCTTGCGCCTGCTCCAGCCAGGCCAGGTTCATGGCCCAGGAAAGGGTTTTCAAGCCTGCCAGTGGACAGGCCGCGTGCCGCGCCTGAGGCTGTACCGTCAGGCGCGCGGACTCGCCCCAATCGGTCAGATCGGCGGTGAGGCCTACCAAATCGAAGGCACGCTGGGAAGGCCCTTCCCAGAGGCCTCCCCGGTTGCGTATCACCGCTACGCGCAAGGTGGCCTCGAAGGCCTGGTTAGCCTCGATCAGGCGGAGCAGGCGGCTGCGGATGTACTCGGGATCTTCGGGAAAAGGCACGCGCAGCGCGCTAGCGTCCCGCCGCATGCGTTCAAAATGCCGTTCGTAGGCGAACAAGACCCCTCGGTGCACGCGCAGGGTGCTGAAGACGCCCCAGCCCGCAAGCAGGCCCACCTGTCCGGGCGACAGCAACCTGGCCGAGGCCGGCTGGATTTCGTCGTTGTGCAGCACGTAAGGGTGCATTATGCCCATTTTAGCCGAGCGATCCCGCGCGCCAGCTAGGAAAGAACTGCGGCCGCGCCTGCCGCGCTTGCCAGATCAGCTCGGGCACGCGCCGGCGGCGCTGGAGCAGCTTTTCCAGCACAGCCTCCAGCGCAGATTCCTCTCCTTCGAGCCATTCCAGTGGCACGCGCTTGTAAGCCGCATCTATCACATCGGCAGGAAAGTGAACTATGCGCTCCAGCCAGGGACGAAAGCTGTCCCAACCCGTAATTGATTCGTAGACCAGGGGGCGATGGTAAAGTCCGTGCAGGGGCGAATCGGGGAAATCCCAGTGAGGCCCGTTGAGCACGTAACCCTGGTCAATCATCAGGGCGAAGAAGCTGGCGGGCGCCTCGGGCTGAAGGCGAGGCCGAAAAAACACCGCCTGCCTGCCGTCGGCATTGCCCATCCATTTGTCGAAGGCGAGCATGCCTACGAATTCGCGCAAGTTGCTGACGCGCCTCAACAGGGCGTCAGGCAGGAAGTCGTAGACCGCCACCTGGTCGGGGTGGCCTGGATAGCGTGAGCCCCAGTGCCAGCCGGCGGCAGCCTGGACGCGCTGGGATCCCCACTGAAATCCCATTTCGGGATTCTGCTGGAGGAATTCCGGGCTTATCGAAATGATCTGCATGGGGGGAACCGACATGCCCAAGTACTCGAGGAAGACTCCCGCAATCAACTCGTTGATCAGGATTCGCCGGTGTTGGGGGTTATTCTTTAACTTGACCACGTAGAAGTGGCCGTCCTCGGCCTCGATGAGGTGGGCTTGGGCTCCTCCTCGCATCTTGCGGACGTACCGGCGTGCCTCGAGCGGCATCAGGCCTCAGTTAAGCTATCAAATTAACTGCCCCCATGCTGCTACCTCAGCTTGGGGCGGAGCGGGCCGTCAGGCAAGCTGCGGCCCGCCACTCGTCAGTCAAGGAGAGGCTTGTTGATGGAGCAGAACGGCACACCCCACACTCTCGGACCCCGTTCCAAGGACGAAATCGCCCTGGAACTGATGAAGTTTATCGCCGTGACAACCGGTTACGGCAAAGCCGGCCCCGCTGCCGGTTATACCGGCAAGCCCTCACGCACGCCCGAAGAGTATGCGGAGGCCCTGCTCGAGCTTTATCAGCGCTGCCGTGCGTTGCTGGGCGCCTGAGCTGTTACCGTGGCCGCCCCGGCGCCCGCGGCTGTTCAGCGGCGAGACTTCTTGGCGGCCTTCTTGGCTGCCTTCTTGGGCGCCGCTTTCTTGGCTGCCTTCTTGGCCGCCGCCTTCTTTGCGGCCTTCTTAGCGGCCGCCTTCTTTGCCGCTTTCTTGGCCGCCTTCTTGGGCGCCGCCTTTACCGCCGGTTTCTTGGGCGCCTCCGCTTCGGGCCTAGCTTCTTCGGCGGGCGCG
>Ga0123519_10012756_pt1 | contig 12170 bp, 12 predicted proteins | sample YelNatPaOPRAMG02_FD_87396 | JGI IMG/M metagenome (GOLD analysis project Ga0123519, IMG submission 87396) | Hot spring microbial communities from Yellowstone National Park - Yellowstone National Park OP-RAMG-02 (version 2) | ecosystem: Environmental > Aquatic > Thermal springs > Hot (42-90C) ... | reverse complement strand
TCTACAGGGGAAATGAAAGGGTTTATGGACTTGGATGGTTACCTGATTATCCTGATTTCAGGGACTATACACAGGACAATATTGAAGTAAAAAATATTCTTGGTGAAAAACAAAATAAAGTTTCTTTGCCTGCCTCTGTGGATTTAAGAGAATGGTGTTCACCTGTTGATGACCAGGGAATGCTTGGTTCCTGCACAGCACACGCAGGGGTAGGACTTATTGAATATTACGAGAAAAAGGCATTTGGAAAATTTATAAAAGCATCCAGATTATTTCTTTATAAGGTAACAAGAAACCTGATGAAGGCAAAAGGTGATACAGGTGCATTTTTAAGAACCACAATCGGAGCAATTGTTTTATTTGGTGTTCCACCCGAAGAATACTGGCAGTACACAGATGATGAAAAAAGGTTTGATGAAGAACCACCTGCCTTTTGTTATGCTTTTGCACAGAACTATCAGGCAATTACTTATTTCAGACACGATGCGCCTGGTGCAAGGAAAAATGATATTTTGGCAAGCATAAAAACACATCTTGCACAAGGTCATCCAGCAATGTTTGGATTTTCTGTTTACAGTTCAATAAGGGAATCTGAAAAAGATGGGAAAATTCCTTTTCCATCACCAGGAGAAAAATTTTTAGGAGGACACGCCATTGTTGCAGTTGGTTATAGTGATGGAATTGAAATAACAAATCCTTATAATGGAAATAAAACAGTTGGAGCATTGTTAATCAGAAACTCATGGGGAACGAAATGGGGAGAGAATGGTTATGGATGGCTTCCCTATGAATATGTTTTGAAAGGGCTGGCGCAGGATTTCTGGTCAATTGTAAACAAAGAATGGATAGACACAGGCCAGTTCACCTGAGCCCGAAGTACGGCGGACTTGACAAAATTGTTAAAATAATTTAAAACATATTAAACAATGGAAAAAACAAAAGAGAAATTGATTGAGGCAGCAACAAATCTTGGTGAAGGTATAGGACTTAACAGGGCAGTATGTCAGATATATGCCCTGTTATATCTTTCTGACCATCCATTGTCTCCCACTGAAATAGGAAAAATCCTTGGAATGAGTAAAGGCAATGTAAGCATAAATTTAAGAACACTTGAACAATGGGATGCAGTAAAAAAAATATGGAGAAAAGGGTATTCAAGGGCTCTTTACACTGCAAATGAAAATATTGAGGAAATTGTTCTGAACAAATTGAAAACAGGCATTGAAAAACGACTGAAATATATTAAGCCCATCATTTCTCTCGCAAAAGAAAACCCATCCCATTCTGACGAAAATTTTTCAGAAAAAATCAATCAGATTGAAAAACTTCTATCAAAGATTGAATTTTTCCTGGGTAATTTTGAGACAATAAAATCACTGATAACGAAATGAGAAATATTAAGTGTTATCTTTGCGGCAGTAAAGTGCAGGCAACAATTCAAAATGGTGTAAGGCATGGTAGAGTTACGAAGCAATCTTGAAAATTTAGAGACGATAACAAAAAAACTTAAATGAACAAAGGATTGATATGAATGAAAATATAAAAGAATTCAATTTCAAATTAAAGACGAATATGAAGTATGGGATAGGAATAGTAAAAGATTTGAACGAGATATTGTTGAAATATCGTTTTAAAAAAGCAGGTTTTATAATAGATCATGGAGTTTATGGTAGCGATCAGATTGAAGAAATGATAAAAAGGGTTGAATCTGCAAGGATTTCTATCAACGTTTATGTAAACAGAGTTAGTGAACCGGATTATGATTACCTTGATGAATTTAAAAAACAACTGAATGGAGTGGACTTTGACTGTCTTGTCGGTGTTGGTGGGGGATCCACTTTGGATTTAACAAAAGGTATGGCAATCTTATTAAAAAATCCTGGCAAAGCAATTTCGTACAGAGGATTCCCTGAATTGGGAAATAATCCACTACCAGTCATCGCGATACCCACAACGGCAGGCACTGGAAGTGAAGTGACTTACAATGCTGTTTTTACAGACAACAGAGAGAAAAAAAAGTTAGGAATAAATTCCGAATTGAATTATCCGATTTGCGCGTTGTTAGATCCCTCTCTTACATTAAGTTGCCCGAAAGCAGTAACTGTTTCATCCGGGATCGATGCACTCACGCATGCTCTGGAAAGTTTTGTGGCAAAGAACGCAACGCCGATTTCCAGAATTTTTTCGAAAGAAGCATTTAAATTGATTTTTAATAATCTTGGAAAGGTTACAGAGGATCCACGAAATATAGAAATTAGGTCAAAACTTCTATTTGGGAGCTATCTTGCAGGTATTGCGCTTTGTAATTCTGGTGCCGGTCCTGCAGGAGCAATGTCTTATCCACTCGGTGCCATTTATAAGGTGCCTCATGGTTTGGCAGGAGGGGTGTTCTTACCGGCGATTGTTAAATTGAATGTCGATAGAGGCTATATGGGGTACACTGAACTTTATGATTTGATTGAAGATTCAGATAAAAATTTGTCAATCAATAGAAAAAATGAGAGATTTTGTAAATTACTTGAGGAACTATGTGTGCGGTTGGGTGTGCCGCAAAAGCTTACTGCGTTCGGTATAGCCGAGCGTGATATTGATTGTCTTGTGGAACATACCTTCAAAGGTCTAAAGGCTGCTATTGAACAGAACCCAATTCAGGTTAATGAAGAGGACGTTAGGAAGATTTTGAAAGCTATGTTCTAAAATGGAGGTAACATGCCTGGTTTCGAACTTATAGGAGAAGAAGAAAAGAGGGCTGTTGTTGAAGTTTTTGAAAGGGGTGGGGTACTATACAGGTATGGGTTAAATGATAGAAGACAGAATATTTTTAGGGTCGATGAATTTGAGAAAAAAATTGCTGAGAAACTCGGAGTCAGGTATGCACTATGCGTATGTAATGGAACTGCTGCTTTAAAAATAGCATTGATTGGACTTGGAGTCGGACCTGGTGACGAGGTTATAACTCAAAGTTTTACATTTGTTGCTACAGTTGAAGCAATTTTAGAATTAGGCGCAATCCCAGTAATTACGGAGGTAGATAAGTCCCTTAATATGGATCCTACAGACCTGAAAAGGAAAATTACTGAAAGAACAAAGGCAATTATTCCTGTGCACATGGCGGGTGTGGCCGCGAGGATGGATGAAATATTAGGAATTGCTCTAAAATATAATATACCTGTGCTTGAAGACAGCGCCCAGGCTCTCGGTGGTACTTACAAAGGCAAGTACCTGGGAACGCTTGCTCATGCTGGGATCTATAGTTTGGACATTGGCAAGGTGATTACAACAGGTGAAGGGGGAATACTTGTTACCAACGACGAGAATATCTATCTCAAAGCCCGAGCATATTCTGACCACGGACACGATTATAATCCGAATGTTCCGAGAGGGCAGGATACAAGGTCAATGTGGGGATTTAATTACAAAGTTACTGAGCTTCATGGTGCAATTGGACTGGCGCAACTTAGAAAGCTTGATTTTATACTCGAAAGACAGAGAAATAATAAGAACCGCATAAAGCAGGGAATTAAGGATGTTCCGGGCATTGAGTTCAGAGAAATTCCAGACCCAGAAGGTGATGCTGGTGACACATTGATATTTTTTGTCCAATCAAAGGAAAAAGCATCTGAATTTGCAAAAAAATTGGCTTCAAAGGGTATAGGTACTAAAAACCTTCCTGATGCCATTGACTGGCATTTTGCCGGAACATGGACTCATATTTTCTATAGTTTTCCGGAGTATAAAGGAAAAAATCTCGAAGAGACCTGGTATCAATCGGCAGGATTTTTAAGAAGGGCGATCGCCATTCCAATAATGGTAAAAATGACTGACGAAAAAATCGAACAGATTATTCAAGCAATCAAAGAAATTTCTGAGGACATCTAAGTATGAAAAAACTTTCTTTTTTAGGAGTAATACCTGCAAGGGGTGGAAGCAAGCGCATTCCAAAGAAGAACATCAGGATGATTGCTGGAAAACCATTGATTGCGTGGACTATAGAGGCTGCAAAGGAATCAAAACTTCTTGACTACTTTGTTGTTTCAACTGAAGATCCCGAAATAGCTGCTATTGCTAAACAGTATGGTGCGGACGTTATAGAGAGACCCCCAGAATTAAGTACCGATGAATGTGGAACCTGGCCTGTTTTGCAACATGTGCTGAGCAAGATAGATTCTGAAGCGGTTGTTTTACTCCAACCTACGTCTCCCATCAGGGACAGGGGTATTATTGACTACTGCATTAGAAGATTCAGGGAGACTGGGGCAGACAATGTGGCTACAGGTTTTATTTGCAAGTTTATGGAATATGGTACGTATGACCAACGTCAACAGGATATAAAAGGTTTTTTTTACGATGATGGGAACGTTTACGTAATAAAATCCGAATTAATATTGGCGGGAAAGAGAATAGGAGACAAAGTAGAAAGAGTGATCACAAGTAGAGAACAAAACATAGAAATTGACGATGAGTTTGATTTTTGGGTTGCAGAACAGGTTTTACTTAGAAGAATTAAGGAAGGCAGACAATAATGAAAAAAGAGAAACCTTACTACAAATATGCAAGAAGTCAGCAGTATGCGCTTCTTATGTCTATATCTCCTTATATTTACCCCCAAATCAAATTGGGTTTATCAAAAATTTGAGGAGTTGAAAAAGGAGATGGGCAAATATTTTAAAATAGAAATTGAATTGCTGTGGAATAATGAAACTATTCTTATATTATGTAAATCAAAGGCGTATGAAACAGGTACAGTAAACGCATGATGAGAATTTTAGTTACAGGGGTTGCTGGATATATTGGGTCGGTTCTTGCAAAGCAACTATTGGAGAGAGGTTATTTTGTTCGTGGTGTTGATATTTTAAATTTTGGTGGTGAATCATTGCTCGGATTTTACAATCATCCGAACTTTGAGTTTTTAAGAGGCGATATCAGAAAAAAGGATATTTTGAAAAGAGCAACTGAAAATATTGATGCGGTCATTCATCTTGCAGCTATTGTAGGAGATCCTGCTTGCGCGAAATATCCGGAAATTGCGAGAGAGACAAACTGGGAAGCTTCCAAAGTACTTTATGATTTTTGCGGGTCATCGAGCAAAGTTAGAAGGTTTATTTTTGCTTCTACATGTAGCAACTACGGCAGGACAGAGAATGATGAATGGGTGGATGAACAATCTCCTTTAGCTCCCATCTCTTTATACGCAATGCTTAAGGTACAATTTGAGCGATACATTCTTCAGGATGGAAGGAGCCGCAGATTATGTACAACATGTCTCAGGTTTGCGACGGCTTACGGACTTTCCACCCGGATGAGGTTTGATTTAACAGTGAATGAATTCACCAGAGATGCTGCGATGGGAAGAGAACTGGTCATTTATGGAGAACAATTCTGGAGACCTTATTGCCATGTAAATGATCTGGCGAGAGCCTGCATTATTGTTTTAGAAAGCGAGGAGGAGAAAGTTGACGGAGAACTCTTTGGTGTTGGGGATACAAGAGAAAATTATCAGAAAAGAATGATAGTAGAAGAAATTAAAAAAATCATTCCGGACATTAAAGTTAAATTTGTTCAAAAAGAGGAAGATCCGAGAAATTACCGGGTAAATTTTAACAAAATAAGCAATGTTTTAGGGTTTAAAATTACAAAAACCGTTCCTGATGGAATACGTGAAATTTATTGTGCAATAAAGGATGGCTTATTTTTGAATCCGGATTCAGTTTTTTACAGGAATTCATAAAAAATGATTTCACTATCTGCTCCTTTTTTCAATGGTAATGAATGGAAATATGTAAAAGAGTGTATTGACACGGGATGGGTTTCCAGTGCTGGTAAATACGTCGAAAAATTTGAAAAAGCTGTATGTGCTTTTACAGGAGCAAAATATGCAGTTGCCTGCATGAATGGTACCGTTGGCTTGCAAATTGCATTACAACTGGCCGGGGTGGGTGTAAACAACGAGGTGATTGTACCAACTCTAACATTTATTGCCACGGTTAATGTCGTAAGGTATCTGAATGCGGAGCCGGTTTTTATGGACTGTGACGATTTTATGAATATTGACCCAGAAAAAATTGCTGAATTCTGTGAAAAAGAATGTAAAATGGATTGTGAAGGATTAAGAAATAAGACAAGCGGAAGGATCATAAAAGCTATTATACCTGTGCACATTTTTGGCAATCCCTGTGACATGCCGAGAATTATGGAGATTGCGAAGAAATATAATTTAAAAGTTATAGAGGATGCCACAGAAAGTATGGGTTCGTATTATTCAGAAGGGACTTATAAAAACAAATTTACAGGAACAATTGGTGACATTGGAGTTTATTCTTTCAACGGAAACAAGATTATTACGACTGGCGGTGGTGGAATGATTATTACGAATGATAAAAAATTAGCAGAAAAAGCGAGGTATCTCATTACTCAGGCAAAGGATGATCCTGTCCGATACATACATAATGAAATTGGGTATAACTTCAGGATGACAAACATACAGGCAGCGTTAGGGGTCGCTCAATTAGAACAATTGAATGATTTTATTGAGAGGAAAAGGCGAAATTATGAAGTGTATAAAAGAGAACTGCGAGATGTAGAAGGAATAACACTTCTCGGAATTCCGAAGGGTACTCGTCCAAACTACTGGCTTTATTCTTTGATTGTCGAAAAAGAAAAATATGGGCTTGAAAGAGATAAATTGATGCAGAAACTTGAGGAAGAAGGGATTCAAACAAGGCCCATTTGGTACTTGAATCATTTACAAAAGCCATATCTCAGCAATCAATCTTACAAAATAGAAAAAGCCTTCTTTTTTTTACAGAGAGTTTTAAATATTCCGTCGAGTAGTAATTTGAGCGAAAAGGAAATAAAAAGGGTCGTGCGCAGTATAAAAAAATTAAAAGGTTAAAACAGTGGAAGATCTTAAAAAGGTTTTGATTGGTCCAGAAATTTCTGTAAACCAGGCAATGAAAAGAATGGACGAAGGTGCTGAAAAAATTTTGTTCGTGGTAGATAATGAGAACCGACTTTTAGGTACGGTCACCGATGGTGATATTAGAAGGTGGATATTAAAACAGGGGTCTTTAAGCAACAGCATTTCAGAAGTGATGAATAAAAATCCCATCTTTTTAAAGGAAGGGTATCAAATAGAACAGGCAAAGCTGTTGATGATAACGAAAAAAATAGAGTGCATTCCTATTGTTGACGAGAGGATGAGAATAATTTCTGCGTTACGATGGCTAGATCTTTTTGAAACAAGAAAAAGGCATAAAAAAATAAACATTCCTGTAGTGATCATGGCAGGAGGACAGGGAACAAGGTTATCTCCTTTTACAAAAATTCTTCCAAAACCCTTGATTCCGGTTGGAGAGAAGCCAATAATAGAAATTATTATTGAAAAATTTTTGGAATATGGGTGCAAAAAGTTTTATCTTTCTGTTAATTACAAGTCCAATCTTATAAAAGCATACTTTAATGATTTTAAACGACAGGGATACGATATTGATATTTATTACATTCAAGAAGAAAAACCGATGGGTACAATCGGCAGTTTGTGTTTTATTAGGAACAAAATTAAGAGTACATTTTTTGTCACAAATTGCGACGTTTTGATTGAGGCAGATTATGACGAAATTTTAAAATTTCATCTCACAAGTAAAAACAGTATCACCCTTGTTGCTTCCATGAAACATTATACAATTCCTTACGGTGTTTGTGAAATTAGCGAAGATGGCGTTCTCAAGCAAATTACAGAAAAACCGGAGTACGATTTTTTAGTAAGTGCTGGATTTTATGTTCTTGAGCCAGAAGTGATAAGATACATACCGTACAATAAATATTTTAACATGATAGATCTAATTCAAGATTGCAGAAAAAAAGGTGAAAGAGTTGGAATTTATCCTATTTTCGAAAAGTCATGGCTTGATATAGGAGAATGGGAAACATTGCAAGAAACACTTAAAAGGTTCGGTGCAAGGTAAATGAAGAAAATTATTCTTATTGGTGGCGGTGGACATTGCAAAGTTGTGATTGACACGATTTTGTCCACGAATGAATTTGAAATCATTGGAATTTTGGATTTAGAAGAGAATGTCGGAAAAGAAGTTCTCGGTGTTCCTGTCATTGCGACAGATACCCAATTAGAGGATTATTTTAGAAAAGGCATACGATTCTGTTTTATTACAGTCGGTAGCATCGGGACAAAAGCATTTTTAAGGGAAAATTTATTCATGAGGGCACAAAAGATTGGGTTTAGGTTTCCAAATATTATCCACCCTGGTTCTGTGGTTTCTAAATTTACTATAATTGGAGAAGGAAACTATGTCGCTCCGGGTACGATTATAAATGCCGGAACAATCATAGGCAATCATTGCATTTTGAATACTGGATCAAAAATTGACCACGACTGTAACATCGGAAATTTTGTACATGTTGCCCCTGGTGTGACAATAAGTGGTGGGGTGGAGATTGGGGACTATTCCCATATTGGTACAGGGTCATCCATTATACAATGTTTGAAGATCGGTAGCAACACAATCATCGGTGCCGGCAGCGTGGTGCTGTCGGATATTCCTGATAATGTTGTTGCTTTTGGTAACCCATGCAAGATAAGGAGGAAAAACAATGGATAAAATATTTATTATAGCAGAAGCAGGCGTAAATCATAATGGTTCTGTTGATATAGCAAAAAGGTTAGTCGACGCGGCAGCAGAAGCCGGTGCGGATGCAGTTAAATTTCAAACTTTCAAAGCCGAGTTATTAATCTCGAAATATGCTCCGAAGGCAGACCATCAGAAAAAGATTACTAATAAAGATGAGTCTCAACTTGAAATGCTGAAAAAATTGGAGTTAGATGTGGACGCTCATAAAGAATTGATAAAACATTGTAAGAAAAGAGGAATTATTTTTTTATCCTCGCCGTTTGATTTAATGAGCGTGGATTTATTATATGAATTGGGCCTGCAAATCTTTAAAATTCCATCGAGTGAGATTACGGATCTTCCATATTTACGAAAAATAGGTCGATTGAATAAAAAAGTTATAATGTCGACAGGAATGGCGGACATGGGAGAAATCGAAGACGCATTAGATGTTTTAATGGCAGCAGGAACAAAAAAAGAAAATATCACTGTTTTGCATTGTAATACGGGATATCCAACGCCGATAGAGGATGTGAATTTAAGGGCCATGTTAACAATCAAAGAAGCATTTAATGTTAACGTTGGCTATTCTGATCATACCTTGAGTATAGAAGTGCCAATAGCAGCGGTAGCTCTTGGCGCACGAGTAATTGAAAAGCACTTTACACTGGATAAGAAAATGGAAGGTCCAGACCATAAGGCGTCACTCGAACCCGATGAATTAAAAGCGATGATAAATGCCATCAGGAATGTAGAAATTTCATTGGGTGACGGAATAAAAAAACCCTCAAAGTCAGAGATAAAAAATATGAGTATAGTGCGGAAGAGTATTGTTGCGTCAAGAGATATAAGGTGTGGAGAGACTTTTACTGAAGACAATGTTGCTGTAAAAAGACCTGGCACTGGAATAAATCCGATGAGATGGGATGATATTATTGGGAAAAAAGCAAAAAGAGATTTTAAAAAGGACGAGATTATAGAAATATGAAGAAAAAAATTTGTGTAGTTACCGGTTCGAGAGCTGAATACGATTTGTTGTTTCCCTTGCTAAAAAGAATAAAAGCCGATGATACCCTCGAATTACAATTGATTGCTACTGGGATGCATTTATCTCCGGAGTTTGGTATGACGTATGAAGAAATAGAAAAGGATGGCTTTACAATAAATGAAAAGATAGAAATGCTTCTATCCAGTGATACTGAAGTTGGGATAGCAAAATCAATTGGGCTTGGTATTATTGGTTTTGCGGATGCTTTTGACAGATTAAAGCCAGATTTTGTAGTTTTACTTGGCGATCGGTACGAAACCTTCTCTGCCGCAATCGCTGCATTTGTTGCCAGATTCCCAATAGTTCATCTTTATGGGGGTGAAGTCACAGAGGGGTGTTTTGACGAGGGAATAAGACACTCTATTACGAAAATGAGTTATTTTCATTTCACTTCAACTGAAGAATATAGAAAAAGGGTAATCCAGCTGGGTGAAGAACCTGCCAGGGTTTTCAACGTTGGTGCCATCGGAATAGATAATATTAAAAGTTTAAAACTATTAACAAAGGACGAACTGGAAAAAGAACTGGGCTTTAAGTTTGGTAAAAAAAATGTCTTGATTACTTTTCATCCGGTTACATTGGAAAATAATACTTCAGAAGTTCAGTTCAAAGAACTATTATTTGCAATAAGTACTTTCAAAGATTTGAAAATAATTTTTACGAAACCTAATGCCGATACTTATGGGAGAGTTATAATAAAACTTATCGATGAATACGTAAAAAATAACCAGAATAACGCAGTGTCATTTGTTTCAATGGGTCGACTGAAGTATCTATCTACCATTCAATTTGTAGACGCAGTAATAGGAAATTCATCAAGCGGAATCATCGAAGTTCCTTCATTTGGCAAGCCGACCATAAACATAGGGGAGAGACAGAGTGGAAGGATTAAGGCGAAAAGTATTATTGACTGTGAACCGAAAAAAGAAAATATTATCAAAGCTATGAAAACAGCGTTTTCGGAAGAATTCAGGAAACTCTGTAAGAATGTCAAAAATCCTTATGGGGACGGAAATGCTGCAGAAAAAATAATGAAGATTCTGAAAAAAAGGATTTTTCAGGTTACGGAAATAAAGAAAAAATTCTACGATTTAGACCATCCAGTTCTACCGAAAAAAATAAAAAATTGTTAGATAATTTAGATAATATTTTCTTGAAAAAGATATCAAGGCAATAAAACCGCGATGATTAACAAAGTAATCTTTTTTATTGATTTTCCATTTGACGAGAGGGATTACGACCGTTTTGGTATTAAAATATTGCAGGAAAATGAATTGAATACTGAAATTTGGGATTTTTCACCCATTTTACATCCTGAAATTTATCAAAGGGATAAATCCTTTCTTAGGATTGCGCGCAGTGGATACTATTTGTTCTTAAACACCGATGCAGCCTTAAATGCAATTTTAAAGCTTCATAAAAACGAAGTTTTTATTATTTGTCTTATTCCATATAACATTAATTCATATAAGATTTATAGAACCTTATCGAAAAATGAGCTCAAATATTGTGTATTCATGGCGAATGCTTTACCCGTTCCAGGTAGAAATAATGGAAACAGATTTAGCATTATAAGGTTGTTTGGTAAACTTAGAAAAATAACAGGGAAAAAATTGGTTATGTTTTTGTACTCTAACTTCTGTCGATTCAGGATGCGAATAGGCATTAAACCGGCCACCGCTATTCTGGCTGGAGGAGAAAAGTCAATATACTATAATTACCCAATAGGACCGAAAACAGAAATTTTGTGGCTGCATACCTTGGATTATGATATTTATCTGAGAGAAAAAGAACAACCAACGCAGGTGGATGAAAGATTGGGTGTATTTCTTGATGAATATTTACCGTTTCACCCTGACTATGCTTATATTGGTTTATCTCCTTTTGCCACGCCTGATAAATATTATTCCATTGTCTGTAATTTCTTTGATTTTCTTGAAAGAAGGTATGGCGTAAGAATTATTGTTGCTGCACATCCTCGTTCAAATTACGAATCCCTTCCCGATTATTTTTCTAGGCGGCCTGTAATTAAAGGAAAAACAGCTGAATTAGTCAGAAAGTCCAAATTTGTTATTACCCATGCCAGTACTGCTATAAACTTCGTTATACTGTTTAAAAAACCGCTGATTTTTATTACTACAGACGAGCTGAAAAAAAGTAAAGAAGGTCCTTTAATTGAAACAATTGCCGCATTGTTGAACAAAAAACCAATTGACATAAGTGCTCCATTAAAAATTGACTTTGGAAAAGAACTTCAAATTGATGAGCAAGCGTACGAGAGATATAAGAACGATTATATAAAGAAAAATGGTTCAGAAGAAAAGCCATTTTGGCGGTTATTTGCAGATTACATCAAATCCATAAAATAATTTTAGAAAATTATGACAGGACATTTCTAAGAGAGTACGGAACATTTCTTGACGATGGAAAAAGTGCTGAAAGAGCACTTAAAAAAATAAAGGAAATTACTGGAAAACAAAATGCCTGAAGATTCATTG
>Ga0123519_10012754_pt1 | contig 12171 bp, 8 predicted proteins | sample YelNatPaOPRAMG02_FD_87396 | JGI IMG/M metagenome (GOLD analysis project Ga0123519, IMG submission 87396) | Hot spring microbial communities from Yellowstone National Park - Yellowstone National Park OP-RAMG-02 (version 2) | ecosystem: Environmental > Aquatic > Thermal springs > Hot (42-90C) ... | reverse complement strand
CTCCTGGTGGAGCGGTTGTGGCCGAGAGGATTCAGAAAAGATGCACTTCCGCTTGATGGCTGGCCCAAAGACGTCAGCCCGAGCGATGAGTTGCGCCGCTGGTTCCAGCACGACCCGGCGAAGTGGGAGGAGTTCAAGCGCCGTTACTTTGCCGAGCTCGATAGCAAGCCCGCCACCTGGGAGCCCATTCTCGAATCGGCGAAGCATGGCACGGTCACCTTGCTCTACAGCGCCCGTGATACCGTCCACAACAACGCCGTGGCGCTGGCAGAGTACCTGCAGCGCCACGGTTGAGGGCCGTCGAAACAAGGCCTAATCGGTGGCGTTGCGAGCGCGAAGATCGCCGCCGATTTGGCCTACCCACCCCCTACATACCGATATCTCTGGTCAGCCCTATCGGCTCTCCCTCGGTCACCACGAACGTGTCTTCCCAGCGCACACCCCATCCATGCTTGGAGCAGAGCCCCATGTTGCTGGCGGCCAGCACCATGTCTTTCTCGATCTGGGTGAAGTAGCCGGTGGCCTCGTAAGGGCGCTCGTACTCCGGCAGCTCGAAGTTCGTGAAGCCCACGCCGTGGGCGACAGGGCCAGTGAGCGGAATCCAGCCCGGCTGCAGGTCGAGCTGGTGGAAGGCGCGCCGCAGGTCCTGCATTGTGATCCCGGCCCTGACGCGGCCGATGACGGTGAGCACGTGGTCGCGGAAGCACGCGTAGGCGTCTCGAGCCTCGGCGGGAGTGTCGGGGAGGAAGAAAGTGCGCGCCATATCGGCGTGGTAGCCGGCAAGGCTGGAGTGTAGGTCGATTCTGGGGTTTTGTGGATGCGGGCTTCCTGCACCACGTAGTCGGCGCTGAGGTCCAGGTTCAGAGCGGAGCCATAGATGCGCTGGAGCATCTCCAGTTGTTTGACTTTCAGGTGAGCTTTCTCGACGACGAGGCTCTTCTCCCCCAGCCCTAGCTCCTCCTTAAGGTCTCGGAAGAGCTTCAGGGGGTCATGCGGACGGAAGGGGCGAATGTCGCTAAGAGTGGATTCCCCCTGGTAGCTCAGATAGTCTGACTCCACGACCAATGCTACCTGGCGGCCATCCTGAGTAACGAAGACCCAGGAACAGGTATTGTTGGCGCCGGTGAGGTAGCTGATGCTGGGCGAGGCGTTGAGAAGCAAGCACTGCGCTCCCCGCTTCTTCATCACCTCTTCGACCTTGGCCAGGCGCTCTCGGTACGGTTCACTCTTGATCACGTTCTCCCTCTACTCCTGCTCTATCTTAGTGGGCTCAGAAAAGTCCTCTCCCTTGCTCTCCCTTGCCGCCAGAGCTGTCGCCTTTTCCCTCTCCAAAAGGGCTCGCTTGCGCTCCAGGCCCCAGCGATAGCCGCCAAGGCCTCCATCCTTGCGAACAACGCGTCCGTTTCTTGCGCTCAAATCCCACTGCAGAATTGGATGGGCCCGTGGAGCGGGGGCTGTTGGTCCAGTGTGCTGTTCGGCCCTTCGGTCGGGGGAGAAAGCGTGTGGCTGGAGAGGGTATTGAGAGAAGAAAACTCGGAGAACTGAGAATGGCCTGCCCAAAACAAGCAGCCGCTGCTCTTGCAGCGGCTGCTAAAGAGGATAGTACCCCCAGGGCGACTCGAACGCCCGCACCTGGCTCCGGAGGCCAGCGCTCTATCCTCTGAGCTATGGGGGCTTACAGAACGCCAGTATTATAGCACAAGGCAGTTGCCATCGGCAAGCGAGCAGACTGATCAGACGTATTGGCCTAATAGCAGATGGCGAAACCCGAGACCACTAGACTCTCGCGTCAACACACTCCCTGAGCGTTGCTTGTACACCAAGGGGACAGGAGGGTTGGCCGACTGGCCATGAGCCGAGAGCCCACAGAAAGCTGCTGTAATGAGTGCGCAAATATGCGATACTAGAGACCGGACAGAGTGAGACCTGCAGGAGGACAGAAGTGTCGCAGCAAGACATCGGCCTGATCGGCTTGGCGGTAATGGGCGAGAACCTGGCTCTCAACATTGCCAACCACGGCTTTTCTGTGGCCGTCTACAACCGCACAGCGGAGCGCACAAGAGCCTTTGTAGAGCGTGTAGGTCCTGGGCGCAACATCATCGGCACCTATAGTCTAGCTGAACTCGTAGCCGCTTTGGAGAGGCCTCGCCGCATCATCTTGATGGTAAAGGCCGGTCAGCCGGTAGACGATGTGCTCATCCAGCTTCGTCCTCTGCTGGAGCCAGGCGATATTGTCATCGACGGCGGCAACTCTTATTTCAAGGACACAGAGCGGCGCGCAGAGGAGATGGCAGCGGTAGGCTTTCGCTACATCGGCACCGGCATCAGTGGTGGTGAGGAAGGCGCTCTCAAGGGCCCCAGCATTATGCCCGGCGGTCCTCGGGAGGCCTACGAGTTGGTAGCGCCCATATTGACACGCATCGCGGCCCAGGTGGCCGATGGTCCTTGCTGCACCCATATCGGTCCCGGCGGCGCCGGCCACTACGTGAAGATGGTCCACAATGGTATTGAATACGGTGACATGCAGCTTATCGCCGAGGTCTACGACATCTTGCGTCGGGGCACCAGGCTTACTGCCGAAGAGATGAGTGGACTCTTCAATGAGTGGAACCAGGGCGAGCTCAACTCCTACTTGATCGAGATCACCGCCAAAGTGCTTGCCTACCGAGACCAGGAGACCGGACAGCCTTTGGTGGACCTGATTCTGGACCGTGCTGGCCAGAAGGGGACTGGCAAGTGGACATCGCAGAACGCGCTCGACCTTGGCGTACCCATACCCACCATCGACGCCGCCATTTGGTCGCGCAATATGTCCGCCTTCAAGGCCGAGCGAGTGAAAGCTTCCGAGGTCCTAGCCGGCCCCACGGCCTGGCCGGAGATGCGCCTCAGCCGGTTGCTGGATGCCCTCCGCCACGCACTTTACGCGGCCAAGATCTCCTCGTACGCGCAGGGAATGTCCTTGCTGCGCGTGGCCTCGCAAGAATATGGCTACAACCTGAACCTGGCCGAGATCGCTCGCATCTGGAAAGGGGGCTGCATCATCCGCGCCCGGTTGTTGGATGAGATTCAGGCAGCCTTCACTGCCTCTCCCGATCTGCCGAACCTTCTCTTGGCTCCTCCCTTCGTAGATGCGCTGACAGCCGCCCAGGAAGATTGGCGAGCGGTCGTGCAGCAAGCGCGGCATATGGGCGTGCCCTGCCCAGCTTTGAATTCGTCGCTGGACTACTACGATAGCTACCGCCGCAGCCGCCTGCCGGCCAACCTTATTCAAGCCCAGCGTGACTACTTTGGTGCTCACACTTACGAGCGCGTAGACCGCCCCGGCAGCTTCCATACAGAATGGCAAGAGTAAACGGGCCCGCCAGCCGGGAACCGACTTGAGCAGGCCGCCGGTTGTGGCTCGCTTATGATATAGTGCACTAACCATAACGGCTCGGGTGGCCGTTCTCCTGCTCCGGGGCGGGCTGCTGCCTCCGGATTCGCTAGCGAAGATTCGGCTCGTTGGAGGCAGAGCACGTGAAAGAGCGTTCATCCAGCCGTGTCAGGGGCGCTACTTCTTTCCTGACTCTCACCTCTCTCCTCTTCGCAGCGTTGGCTGGGGCCGCAGTCCTACAGGCCCCGGCCAGCGCTCAAGATGCAGGGCCAGGCAAGGTCCTTTTCGAGCAGAAGTGCGCTAGTTGCCACTCCATCGGCCGTGGCCCGCTGGTCGGACCAGACCTGAAAGGCATAACGACGGCTAGAGACCGCAACTGGCTCGTGAAGTTCATCGCCACCCCCGACCAAGTGATTGCCAGTGGCGATCCGGTCGCTAAGCAGCTCGTTCAGCAGTACAACGGCATCCAAATGCCCAACCTGGGCCTCACAAGCGCGCAGGCAGGTGACCTACTGGCCTTTATCGAGCAACAATCCGGGGCCGCGCCCACCGCCCCCTCGGCGGCCCCCACGCTGCCTGTAGGCAACGCCGCCAATGGGCGTGAGCTTTTCGCGGGCGGCGTCCCTCTGACCAGCGGGGGAGCACCGTGCATGGCCTGTCACAACGTGGCTGGCGCTGGCGCTCTGGGAGGTGGAACCTGGGGCCTCGACCTCACCCACGCCTACTCGAAGTGGGGAGAGCCGGGCCTGATCTCCATCATGCAGACCCCTCCGTTCCCCGGTATGCAGCAGGGCTTCGCGGGACGCTCTCTGACCGCTCAGGAAGTGGCTGACCTGACGGCCTACCTGTCGCAAGTGGATCGACAGCCCGCCGCGACTGCCAGCGGCTGGGAGTTTCCCACTATCGGCTTCGTCACCTTTGGAGTGTTCGCCCTTGTGGCGCAGATCATCTGGCGGGGGCGATTATCAGGCGTGCGCAAGCCTCTGCTGCGGGCCCAAGGCAGGCCAGGGCATAGCAACGAGCCACCGATTCGGAGACAGACAGGAAGCCCGGGCACGCTCGGAGGCCGGGGCGCGGTGGGAGGCGAAAGATGAGTTGGATCAGGGACATCGTGTCCCCGAGCACACGCGGGTGGGAGGACTTCTATCGCAACCGCTGGCAGTTCGATAAGGTGGTGCGCAGCACCCACGGCGTCAACTGCACCGGTAGCTGCTCCTGGAGCGTCTTCGTCAAGGATGGCCTCATCACCTGGGAGACACAGGCTCTGGACTATCCCCCTCTAGAGGCCGGCCTGCCCCCTTACGAGCCGCGCGGCTGTCAACGAGGGATCTCGTTTTCCTGGTACATTTACAGCCCTCTGCGCGTGAAGTACCCATACGTTCGGGGCGCTCTCTTCGACCTCTGGCGGCACGCTCGCGCTCGCCACGATGACCCGGTGGAAGCCTGGGCCGAGATCATAGAAGACGAGGAAGCACGCGCTTCCTATCAACGAGCACGCGGCAAAGGCGGCTTTCGCCGCCTCTCCTGGGAGCAGGCGATCGAAATCATCGCCGCCTCGACCATCTACACCATCAAGCGCTACGGCCCCGACCGGGTGGTCGGTTTCTCGCCCATCCCGGCGATGTCTATGCTCAGCTACGCCGCCGGCTCCCGCTTCCTCCAGCTGCTCGGCGGCGTCAACATGAGTTTCTATGACTGGTACGCCGACCTGCCTAACGCATTCCCAGAGATCTGGGGCGAGCAGACCGATGTCTGCGAGAGCGCCGACTGGTACAATGCCAAGTACATCGTGGTGATGGGCGCCAATCTCAGTATGACGCGCACGCCCGACGTGCATTTCGTGGCCGAAGCACGCCACGCTGGGGCGAAGCTGGTGGTTCTCTCTCCCGACTTCAGCCAGGTCTCCAAGTACGCCGACTGGTGGCTCCCCGTTCACGCTGGTCAGGACGGCGCCCTCTGGATGGCTGTCAACCACGTCATTCTGAAAGAATACTTCATCGAGCGGTCCGTGCCCTACTTCACGAACTACGTGAAGCGCTATACCGATAATCCCTTCCTAGTGACTCTGGAACAGAAGGCTGGCGGCTGGGAGCCTGGGCGCCTACTGAGGGCGAGCGCGTTGCCTCGCTACCGCGGGGAGGAGAACGGGGATTTCAAGTTCCTCGTCTTCGACCGTCTCTCTGGGGAGCCTCGTATGCCTAAGGGCTCATTGGGCTTCCGTTGGGCCAAAGAGGGAGGCAAGTGGAACCTTCTGCTGGAGGACGGACGCGACAGCTCGCCTCTGGATCCGCTCCTCTCCCTTCTGGACGCGAAAGACGACGTGCTGCCGGTGCGTATCGCCGAGTTCGGCGAAGGGGCACCTCCTCTGCGCGGAGTGCCGGTCAAGTACATCCAGACTGACGCGGGCAAGGTGGCGGTAACCACCATCTTCGACCTGCTACTAGCCCAGTTCGGCGTGGATCGCTGTCTAGGAGGCGAGTATCCGCAGCACTACGAGGAAGAGGCTGCCTACACTCCGGCTTGGCAGGAGAAGTTCACCGGTATCGACCGCGAGACCGTCATCCGCTTTGCTCGCGAGTTCGCCGACAATGCCGAGAAGACCGAGGGCAAGTCGATGGTCATCGTCGGTGCTGGTGCCAACCACTGGTATCACAGCAACCTGATTTACCGCTCGGCCATCGTCGCCCTCATGCTCTGCGGCTGCGTGGGACGGAACGGCGGGGGGATGAACCACTACGTTGGTCAGGAGAAGCTGGCGCCAATGGCGCCTTGGTCCGCAATCGCCTTCGCCCTCGATTGGCTGCGCCCCCCTCGCTTGCAGAACTCGCCTTCATTCCATTACGTCCACTCCGACCAATGGCGGTACGAGCGAGAGTTTACCGAGTACCATCCCGTGCCCCCGGGCGCTAAGCACGCCAAAGGCCACACCGTCGACCTTCAGGCCAAGGCCGTGAGGCTCGGCTGGCTACCCTCCTACCCACAGTTCAACCGCAACCCCCTGGAGCTGACGGAGCAAGCTATCCAGGCTGGAGCCAAGACCGATGCTGAGATCGTGGACTGGGCGGTCAGACAGCTGAAGCAGCGTGACCTTCGCTTCGCGGTCGAAGACCCGGACGCACCGGAGAACTGGCCTCGAGTCTGGTACATCTGGCGCGGCAACGCCCTCTTGGCGAGTGCAAAAGGCCACGAGTTCTTCCTCAAGCATTACTTGGGCACCCACACCAACGCCGTAGCGGAAGAAGTGGCAGAAAACAGCGTGGAGGACGTTACCTGGCGACCGCAGAGCCCACAAGGCAAGTTCGACCTCATCGTCGACCTCAACTTCCGTATGGACACCTCTGCCCTCTACTCCGACATCATCCTGCCGGCCGCCACTTGGTACGAGAAAGATGATCTCTCCACCACCGACCTGCACTCCTACTTGCACCCGCTTGGCCAAGTAGTACCCCCTTGTTGGGAATCGAAGACCGACTGGGAGATCTTCAAAACCGTGGCCCAGAAGATCAGCGAGCTAGCGGCTACGCACCTGCCCAAACCAGTGAAAGACCTGGTCTGTGTGCCACTGCAACACGACACGCCAGACGAGATGGCGCAACCGCAGATCGTGGATTGGACAAAGGGAGAGGCAGAACCGGTCCCTGGCAAGACTATGCCGCGCTTGGCAGTAGTGGAGAGAGACTACCCAAACCTCCACAACCATTTCATCTCACTGGGGCCAAGCGTCAGAAGGGATGGCCTGGCCATCCACGGCGTCCACTGGCAATGCGGGGATCTGTACGAGAGGCTCTTGCAGACAAAGCCTACGGTCACCTGGGGCGGCCAGACGTATCCCTCGCTGGCCGAGGCCGTGGACGCCGCCAATGCCATACTATATCTGGCGCCAGAGAGCAACGGCGAGGTGGCTTACCGGGCCTTCAAATCGGAAGAAGAAAAGACTGGTTTGCCTCTGGCCGATCTGGCAGAGCCGTATCGAGGCACGTCATACAGCTTTACCGATCTCGTGCAGCAGCCACGGCGCATTTTGACCAGCCCCTGTTGGTCGGGGATCGTGAACGACGGACGCGCCTACACCGGCTATGCGCTCAACGTGGAGCGCCTGGTACCGTGGCGCACGCTCACTGGCCGGCAGCACTTCTACCTAGATCACGAGTTCTATCTGGAATTCGGAGAGCACCTGCCGACCTACAAGCCCCGCCCAGCCCCGCACCTCTTGCGTGAACTACAGAACAGCCAGGGGGAGGCCAATGCTTTGCTAGTGAACATTCTGACCCCCCACGGCAAGTGGCATATCCACTCGACCTACGCGGACAACCTGCGTATGCTCACTCTCTCGCGTGGCCTGGACCCCTGTTGGATCAACGACCGCGACGCCGAGGAGCTTGGGGTGCAGGACAACGACTGGGTCGAGGTCTACAACGACAACGGGGTGGTGGTAACGCGAGCGGCGGTCAGCGCCCGCATCCCGCGTGGCATCGCTATCTACTACCACGCCCCCGAACGCACGGTGGGGGTACCCAAATCTCCCCTGCGCGGCAATCGCCGCGCCGGCTCGCACAATAGCCTTACTCGTGCTAGGTTGAACCCGGTGCTGATGGCCGGCGGTTACGGTCAGTTCACCTACGCCTTCAATTACTGGGGACCAACCGGCTTCAACCGCGATACGTTCGTGTATGTGCGCAAGCTGCCGCGGCTGGAGTGGTAGCGGTTACGAAGACATCCAAGCCGGAGGGAAGCCGTGGACGTGAGAGCACAGGTGGCCAGCGTCTTCCACCTGGACAAGTGTATCGGCTGCCATACGTGCAGCATTGCCTGCAAGAACGTCTGGACAGATCGCGCCGGAGTCGAGTACGCCTGGTGGAACAACGTAGAGACCAAGCCTGGCACGGGCTACCCCACCTTGTGGGAAGATCAAGAGAAGTACGCCGGCGGCTGGGAGGTACACAGTGGGCAGTTGCGCCTGCGAGCGACCGGCAAGGTTCGTGGCCTGACCAACATCTTCCTCAACCCCCACTTGCCGACCATTGATGACTACTACGAGCCCTGGACCTACCGCTACCAGGACCTGTTCACGGCGCCGGCAGGGGACGATCAGCCGACGGCGCGGCCCGTCTCGGCCCTCACCGGCAAGCCGGTTGATATAGAGGCCGGTCCCAACTGGGATGACGACCTGGGAGGCTCGCCCATCTACGCGGCCAACGACCCCAACCTGGCCGCGCTGAGCGAGGAGGAGCGAAATCAGGTCTTCCAACTTCAGCGCCTGGTGTTCTTCTACCTGCCGCGCATCTGCAACCACTGTCTCAACCCGGCCTGCGTGGCCGCCTGCCCTTCGGGAGCGCTGCACAAGCGGGGCGAAGACGGCATCGTGCTGGTGAACCAAGATCAGTGCCGAGGATGGCGTTTCTGCGTTTCTGCCTGCCCATATAAGAAGGTCTACTACAACTGGTCCACCGGCAAGGCCGAGAAGTGCATCTACTGCTACCCCCGGCAAGAAACAGGCTATGCGCCGGCCTGCTTCCACTCCTGCGTTGGCCGCATCCGATACGTCGGCGCCCTACTCTACGATGCCGAGGCGCTAGTAGCGGCCGCCGCGGCGTCGGAACCGGATTTGGTCTCGGCCTATCGCAGCATCATTCTCGATCCGTTTTCACCAGAAGTGATCAAGGGGGCCAAGGACAACGACATTCCTGCCCGTTGGCTGGCTGCCGCCCAGGCTTCGCCGGTCTACAAGCTCGTTAAGCAGTGGGAGTTGGCGCTGCCGCTGCATATCGAGTTCCGCACCCTGCCAACGCTGTTCTACGTGCCCCCTCTGCTGCCGGCGCTTGCAGAATGGGATGAACGCGGTTGCCGCATCAAGGCGGGCGGCGCGCTCAATACCCTCAATACAATCGAGCAGATGCGCATGCCACTGGCCTACCTGGCCGGCTTATTCGCGGCGGGAAACCAGGAGATCGTGGCCCGGGCGCTGGACAAGCTACTGGCCGTGCGCGCTTACAAACGAGCACAGACAGTAGGCGACATCGAAAATGCCGAGGCAGAGAGGCACCTGGCTAAGGCCGGCTGCTCACCGGCTGAGGCGGAGGCAATCTATGAGCTGACTGCTATCGCGACCTTCAGCCAGCGCCACGCCGTGCCGCCGATCCAGCGCGAGCTGCCCATCGAGGACTATAGCGATCCGCACGTCTATCGAGGCGAAGCCGGCCTGGGCCACCGGCGACAGCCTCGGCGGGAGTTCTGAAAATGGTCAGCAAAGAGGCGTTTCCCTTGCTCGGACAGATGCTGAGCTATCCGAGTCCTCGGTTGGCTTCCGCAGCCGAGCGCTGTGCTGGTTTGCTGGCCACCGAACATGCGGCCGCCGTCGATTGCCTGGCACCGTTCCTGTCTTGGCTGGGCAACACGTCATTGGAGAGGCTGGAGGAAGTCTACACAGCGACCTTCGACCTCAACCCTGTCTGCTGCCCCTACGCTGCCTACCACCTGTTCGGCGATGGCCCCAAGCGCTCGGCCTTGATGCTGAAGCTGCAGGAGGCCTATCGCGAACGCGCCTTCTCGACCGGCAATGAGCTGCCCGACCACATAGCGCTGCTGCTGGCCTTCCTGCCGCGGCTGGAAGGAGAGCCGGAGAGCTCCTTGCGCCGCGAAGTGCTGAAGCCGGCGCTTCAGAAGATGGCAACTTCACTCGACGCTCGTAACCCTTACCACGGCGTGATAAGTGCAGCCCTGCTGCTCGTGCAGGAGAAGACGCCACCCGGTCCCCAGGGAGGTGCAGAAAGTGTTTGATTACTTCCTTTATGGCATATTCCCTTTCGTCGCCCTGGCAGTGGCGATCACCGGTGGCCTTCTGCGGTACTACTGGGATCGTTTCACGTTCTCCAGCCAATCGTCGCAGTTTCTGGAGAGCCGTCAGTTGTTCTGGGGCTCGGTGCCCTGGCACTACGGCGTAGTGACGCTGCTAGTGGGCCACTTGATCGGGCTGCTGGCCCCCGCCTGGGTAGCTGCCTTCAACGGTGTGCCTCTGCGCCTCTACGTTTTGGAGGCCACCGCACTAGGGCTAGGTCTATTATCTCTCTTCGGGGTACTCGCCTTGCTTACGCGCCGGGCTGTCTCCCCCCGCATCCGAGCCGTCACTACGCCGATGGACCTGATTCTGCTCGTCCTGCTGCTAGGGCAGGTCGTGCTTGGCGTCTACACGGCCGTGTTCCAGCGCTGGGGCTCGTGGTGGTACCTATCCAATGCGGTGCCGTATTTGGTCTCGCTGGTACAGCTGAACCCACAGATCCAGTACGCCACGACGCTGCCATTGCCCACCCAGCTTCACATTATCGGTGCCTTTCTATTGACGGCCATCTTCCCTTTTACACGTCTGGTCCACATGCTCACCGTTCCCATAACGTACTTGTGGCGGCCCTACCAGACGGTGATCTGGAATTGGCGGCCGTGACGGCGTGACAAGCACCGTTGCTTTCGCCTCTATCAGTTGGGGGTGGCGCACAGTCCGCCGATAGGAGGCAGCCCCTCGCCCTAGCCTTCCCTCAAACAGAGAGAAGCACAGCAGGCTACTCTGCCAAAGCGGTGCCAGCGCCGGTCTTGATCAAGAGGTCGTAAAGTCGGTTCTGACGCTCAATGCCGCGGACATAGCGTTCGTGGCGAATAGAATCAGGGTGATAGGTGGGGCCGAGCGCCAGGGGCACTTCTTCAAGTGATCTGAGCACGCCCAGCGATTCCAGTGCCAGCAAGGCGACCCCTCGGCTGGAGGCCTCGACACCTGTCACGGCCGTGACGGGCTTGCCTAGCACATCCGCCATAATCTGCATCCAGGTGGGGGAGTGCAGCACGGCGTTGCCGCTTGCGATGATCTCGCGGGTGTCATCGGCGGGCAAGATGGTATTGAGGGCACGGTAGATGAGGGCAAAGCGATAGGCGACGGCCTCCATTCCCGCACGCACGACTTCCGCTGGCTGCGTGGCCAGGCTGAGGCCGACAAGGGCAGCCCGCGCCTCGCCGATCCATCCCATGGCGCGCTCGCCGGCCAGGAAGGGAAGCACGGTCAGGCCGTGGGCATCGGGCTCCATTGCTGCCACCTGCTCTTCCAGCGCCTCAGCGTCTTCCAGCTTGAACATGCCGCGCAGCCAGGAGATCAGATTGCCTCCGTTGCTAAGCGCGCCCCCGATGAGGAGCCGACGACAGTCGACGTGGTAGCACCAAAGGCCGAAAGGCACCATCACCTGCCTAGCCTCCCACACCACGCGCATAGCGCCGGAGGTCCCCACCATAAGCGTGATGCGGTGGGGCGAGACGCAGCCTCCGCCTATGTTGCTTGAGGCGCCATCGCCGACGGCAGGTAGCCAGGGCAGATTCGCCAACGCCGGCCAGCGGCTGGCGTACGCTGGACGTAGGCCTCGTTGGGGTTGATCCAGGTCGCCGATGGGCGAGAGTATACCTTCTCCGAGCGGCACAGAGGCTAGCACTTCTTCGTCCCAGGTGCACGTATCTTTGTTCATCAGCCCAGTGCCGGAGGCCATGGAGACGCTGCAGATGGCTTCTCCGAAGAGATGGTAGTAGAGAAACTCGCCAAAAGACATCCAGCGCCGAACCTTGGCGAACACAGCGGGCTGCGAGTCGTGCAGCCACGTCAGCTTGGCCGGCAGATAGCTCGGATGAAGTGGGCAGCCGGTGCGAGCATGGTACCGACGCTCGTCCCATTTCTGGCGCAGGCGAGCAGCAGTGCTGGCGGCGCGCGTATCAGCCCAGGTTAAGATCGGGGTAAGCGGCTTGCCCTGAGCATCGATGCCGATCACGTT
>Ga0123519_10012747_pt1 | contig 12174 bp, 8 predicted proteins | sample YelNatPaOPRAMG02_FD_87396 | JGI IMG/M metagenome (GOLD analysis project Ga0123519, IMG submission 87396) | Hot spring microbial communities from Yellowstone National Park - Yellowstone National Park OP-RAMG-02 (version 2) | ecosystem: Environmental > Aquatic > Thermal springs > Hot (42-90C) ... | reverse complement strand
GAACAGGGTAGCGCGGAGTGTCATACAGAATCTCGTCAGGAGAGGATACATTTGAACCCCTCACCCTTACCCTCTCCCCGTTTTAACGGGGAGAGGATGAAGGTGAGGGGCAGGATTTCAGGGGCAAAGCCCCGTAGTATGTTCTTAGATTTAATCTCTGAGTTTAACTGAAAGTTTTTTTAAATCACAGACACTCTCCATTCCGCAGCCACATTCTCCAATGCTTGAGTGACCCCTTGGATAACCATGAAAATCAGAGCCGCCGGTCAGGATTAGACCATTTTTTATCCCGATTTCATAAAATTCGTCAACCTGCCTTTTGCTATGTTCAGGATGCCAGACTTCAAGACCCAAAATTCCATCCTTTATCAGGACATAAATTATCTCGGAATCTTGTCCAATCGTGCCGGGGTGTGCCAGCACTGGAACTCCTCCACAGTCTTTAATCTTTTTTATCACCTCTTTAGGCTTCGCCGTTTTTTTGGGAACATAATATGGTGAATGATAACCAAGATAGCGAATGAATGCCTCACTTATTGAATGAACATAGCCGTTCTCTTTTAATACCTCGGCAATATGGGGTCTGCCCATCGCGGCATTTGTAGCAATCTCCTTAACCCTTTCAAAATCTATTTTTATTCCATCCACTAAAAGTTTCTCAATAATCTTCTTCACCCTTTTTTCACGATATTCCCTGAATTCTTCCAAAAATGATAATAGTGCTTTGGAGTGGTGATCAATATAATAACCAAGAATGTGAATATCTAAATTACCGATATTTGAACTCATCTCTACGGCTGGAATTACCTCAATCCTTCTGTTTGCCCTTGTGAGGGCTTCATCAACACCGAAAATAGAATCATGGTCGGTGATTGAGATTACCTTCAGGCCAATTTTAATAGCGGTATCCACAATTTCAGATGGAGATAGTAAACCATCAGAAAATTTTGAATGGATATGGAGGTCTATTTTATTGGAAGTCAAACTTAAATTTTTTAAAATTAAGAAAGCCCGAGGTCATGACAGACATCAGCAATTATTTTTTCATCAACGAGTTCTTTTTTTAATAAAAAACCCTCAAGAAGTGCGTTATCACAAATTGCATTAATGCTTCTTGGTATTCCCTTGGAATACTGGTAGATTGCCTTCATTGCCCCGCCGGTAAATAGCGGTCTTGCACAACCAGCGACCCTCAGACGATGAACAATGTAATTCTGGGTCGTCTCCTGGTCAAGGGGTTCAAGCACGCAGCGCACCGCAATGCGCTGGTATAGTGGAGGGTCAAGTTTTAGATAGTCCTCCATCTCCGGCAGGCCAAAAAGAATAAAATTCAAAAGTTTGCCATGTTCCGATTCCAGGTTTAATAATCCTCTTATCTCTTCCATTAAATCCTTTCTCTGGAGCATATTAGCCTCGTCTATAAGGATTACAACCTTTTTGTTTTTTGAGGTTAAATCAAGGAGGCGATGATAGACTGCCGTAATGATGTCAATCTTATTCTCTGAGTCAGTTGGTGCCTCTAACATCAAGGCAATCTTTTTTAAAAACCACAGTGAGGTAATTTCTGAGTGAATAATTACCAGAAGGGTGGCTTCAATTCCATCATTTATCAACTGGTCTAAAAGCCTCCTTGATAGGGTGGTCTTCCCGGTTCCAATATCACCGATCAGTAAGGCAAGTCCTTTTTCGGTTTCAACTGCATGGGTAAGTTTGACCAATGCCTTTGAGTGCTGGGGTGAATTGTAGTAAAATTTTTCATCGGTCGTAAAACTGAATGGATGTTCTTTTAGTTTATAAAAAGTCTCATAACCCATATGCACCTCACAGGTATGTTACCTTGGACTTTTTTTGTGGAGCCTTTTCAGGTCCTGCCGTTTTCTCTTCCACCGGTTTCTGAGGCGGAACTACCTTCCCCCGTCTCTTTAATTCTTCGGTGAGTTTTTCTTTTAATTCTGCAATTTTCTTTGCCAATTCAGGGACAGTTTTATCAATATTTGCCGCATTCATATAAGACTTTATTGCCATTGATAGATTATTCTGTCGTTCATAGATATTTCCCAAGAGAAAATGAATACCAAAATATTCGGCCGGTGGGCGATTGGGTATTGCCAGCCCCTGGGTCAAAACCTTAATTGCTTCTTCTAACCTTCCTTTATCAATAAGACAGGAACCAATCATCTCACAGGCCTTGAGTTTTAAATTTTCATCCTTTGATGCAATCTCAAACTCTTCAATTGCCTCCTGATACAATCCCATTCCTTTATATGCCACACCAAGGTCATAGTGTGAACGGTAGTCGCCCTCACCAATTGATTCAAAGACTTCTTTACGAAACTCGGAGATCAATTTATCTATACTCATCAATCCTTCGGTCTTTCCTCCTTCTATTTCAGTTTTCAAGATTGCACCAAGGTCAATAAATTCCTGAGGTTTGATAACCTCTTCAACCATCTTCAATGCGGTGACATTATTGGGGTCTATTTCAAGCACCTTTCTGAATATAGACTGTGCCTCAGTCTTTGCTTCCCTTCTATTCAATGCCTGAGCGAGTTCGAGCAAGGCTTCTACCTGCATCTTCTTATCACCCATCAATTTGGCAATTTCCACCAGATACTGACGGGATTTTAAATCAAGGGGTCTTAATTCAGCAACTCTTTTATTCAAATAAATTGCCTGTTCATAGTTCTTCTCTTTGTAAGCCATTGTGGCTGCATTACGAAAGCAATTGATCGCCTCTTCCTCCTCACCCAAATTCAGATAGACCTCACCAAGTTCCCTGGTTCTGTCAATCTCGGAAATCTCTTTTCTGGAGATTTCAACTTCTTGAGGAGTTTCAATAACTTCGGTTTCCTTAAAACTCGGGGTTTCGGTTTTTAATAATTCCGCGACCTCGGGAGAAACCAGATCATCAATGCTGAGGTTTGCACCCGGTTTTTCTTCGGGTTTCTCCTCCTCAACTTTCTCTTCAACAACCGGCGCTTCTGGAAGTGATTCGGGAACAGGAACCTTCTCGGGAACTGATTCAGGAACCGGAACTTCTTTGGGAATTTCCTGAGGTGGCTTAACAATAAGCGATTCCTTTAACTCCTTCTGTTTTGCTTCAATAATTTCGGCTTCTCTTTTTATTCCCGCACTCTCTTCTTTCTTCCCAAATTTTTCATAGATTGCGGATATAGTCTGAAGAATTTTATAATTGTTGGGCACCAGGTTCTTGATCGTTTCATAGGTCTTCAGTGCGGTATCTATCTCATTGGATTTCATCTTCCGCTCAGCATATTCAAGAAGGTAATTTGCCGCTTCAACGAGTTGTCCAATTTCTCTGTGTAATTCACCAAGCACACCATAAATCTCGGTTCTATCCTTATCAATCCTCAATATTTTCTTACACAGGGCAATTGCATTTGGAAAATATGTCTCTTCTTTTAGAACATAAACACCCTTCTCATAAACCTCCACCGCCTCTTTCTGACGGCCTAACTTCATATAGAGGTCGCCCAACTTATTGAATAAAGAACCCTCTTTAGGGAATTCTTTAATTGCTTCCTGGAGTTCTGAAATTGCCTTATTTATATCGCCTCTTGCCTCTAATTCGGCAACGGTTCTCTTTATGGTTGCAAGGTCAGCCATATTATTCAAACTTCAATCCCAAATTACTCACTACCCGCTCAATGATTGATTCATCAATATTCTGTTTTCTCTGCACATAACCCTCAAGGAGTGCATTATCACAGATTATATTAACAAGTCTTGGTCTGCCATCTGAATAACGGCAGATAAATTCCATTGCCCCGGGTGTGAAGATCTGAGTCTGGGCACCGGCAATGTTCAAACGGTGGGTGATGTATGCCTTAATTGTGTTGCTTCCCAAGGGTTTCAATTTCACCTTTACTGCAATCCTTTGATAAAGGGCGCGGTTAGCAGCCAGAAAGGATTCAAGTTCTGGTAAGCCACTCAAGATAAAAGAGACCAATCTCGTATCGGCAATTTCAAGATTGAGTAAACCTCTTATTTCCTCAAGGATTTCTAAAGATTTTATTTTATTTGCCTCATCAATGATTATTACTGTCTTCTCATTACGCCGATAGATTTCATGTAAGCGGGCTGAGATTCTTGAAATTATCTCTGGGGTGGTGGTTCCTAAGTCACTCAAACCAAGTAAATTTGCAATTTTTGTAAAAAGCCAGCCCGGAGGAAATTCCGAATGGGTTAGAATTATAAGCCCGCATTGATAATGGCCCAGGGAATGGAGTTCACTGAGCAGTTTACGGACTAACATAGTCTTTCCAGTTCCAATATCACCAAGCAATACCGCCAGTCCCCTTGCCCCTCTTGAGGCATGGAGCAGATACTCCTTGGCCAGTGCATGCTGTGGTGAATTGAAATAGAATCTCGGGTCAGGATGATTGGCAAACGGTTCAAATTTTAAATGATAAAACTCCTGATAGTCCACTCAACCTCCTCTTATATGAAGGTAATATTCTCTTCGCCAAATTCACTCTTCTTGGGAGGATATTCCTTAGGAATTGGTTTTTCCTGAATTGGGGGTTCTTCAATTATCGTCGGATATTCTTCACTCATTGGAGGGTATTTTTCCTCTAATGGTTTTGAGACCGGTTCGGATGGCAACCGGGGTTCCTCAACTGTTTCAACTATTGCTTTCGGAGTTTCCGTTATTTTTTCTTCAACAACCGGGATTACCTTTTCCTCCTCGGCGACCAATCTTTCCTCCTTCTTAAATTCTATCTTTCCACCGAGCAATTCATACATCTCCTGGACATCACGATATTGAGGATTTATTGAGAGGATATGTTCAATTTCTCTCAGTGCATTCTCAAAGTCACCAACCCCCTCGTATGCAGCGGCAAGGAGGTAGCGTAATTCAAGTTTCTTATCCTCGGGTATCTCTTCAAGAAGTATCACAGGTCCGATAGTTTTTATTGCCTCACTATACCGAGAGAGTTTAATAAGAGAACCACCGATTATTTCAATTGAAGTTGGCCAGAGTGTTTTATCATCTCTATTTTCTTTTATCAATGTTAGGGTGGTTTCGTATAACTCCGCCCCGTAGGTCTTTTTGGCAAGTTCAAGTTTCTTTTTGATATCCTCACTCTCCCAGGCGATATTGGCCCGAAACTCATCAAATTGTTTTGCCAACTCAAAGGTTGGTTTTGCTTCAACTTCGGATTCTTTTAATAAAAATTCAATATCCGCAATCTGCCCTTCAATTGGTGGAAGTACTTCCTGAGGTTTTTCAGGTTCAACCTTCTTTGGTGCCGCTTCGGCTGGTGCCTGGGGCGCCGCGGGAGCAAATCCCTCAACCTCCCGGCTCAGTTCCTTGAGCAACTCAATATCACTCTGGATTTTTGAAGTTTCCAAAGTTTCTAAAGGAATCTCAACTGGTGGTGGCTCTGCAGAGGGTTTGCTCACCTCTGGCTCTTTTGCTACACCCACAATTTCCTCGGGTTTTTCTTCCTGCTTACCTTCTTTAATCTCCTTTAGCATTTTTAAGGCTTCCGAATTACCGGGGTCAATTTCTATAATTTTATTAAGGACTGAAATCGCCTCATCAATCCGATTTGACGCCAAAAGGTCAGTCGCCGCCTTACTGAATTCCACAATCGCCTCGTCTTTGGAACCAATTTCATAAAGGAGATTACCCAGCTCAATGCGACTTTTGGGGTCCAATTCTTCGCCCCCATCAAAGTTGGGCAAAAATTTCCTTATCTCACTCAGGACTCCTTCATCGCCGATTTCCTGTGCCAGCCGTTTTAATCTCATAAGTTCGTCTTCAGCCTCCCGATTGCGATCTATTGAATAAAGAAGTTTTGCAAAGGAAAGTCCTAACTGGAGATTTTTGGGCTGCAACTCAACAATCTTCCTCAAGCCTGCTATGAAAAGGCTTTCATTATTCTTATCAAGTGCCTTTGAAGATAAATCAAGAAGTTTTTTAACCCCTTCATTGGGCAACCCATAAAATCGGTAGAGGTCAACCAGGCGAAATACTACATTTTCTTTTAGTTCCTCTATCTTCAATATTTTCTCCAGGCAGATAATTGCCTCCTGATATTCGCCACTGTGTGTATAATTTTCAGAGGCGTGTTCATACCGGGCAATTGCCTCATCATTCCTCCCCAGTTTTACAGCAAGGTCTCCACACAGTTCTAAAACCCGGGCCCGGTCTGGATTTTCCTCAAGGGCACGTCGCAAGATAATCTGTGCCTTTTCATATCTTCCTTCTTTCATAAATTCACGGCTTTTCTCTAATAAATCAGATTCCATATTTTCCCCATTTTATAAATTATAATGGTTTTTAGAAGTTTGTCAATAGGTGAAAATTTGTAAAAATTGTCCTTCGCATTCATTATAAAAACTATCCTCTTTTATCTTCAAATCGTCCACCTGCGCCCTTGTCTTATTGACAAACTCTGTATCAACTATTGTTGGCAGGTTAATCAGCACATTCAAACGGGCACTCAAAAATCCACTATGTAGCGTATATAAGGCAACCCCGACATCCGAGATTGTGCTCTTCAGTGCCTTTTGAATCAAGGTTTTTGCAAAAGGATAGAGACTCAGAATCTTCTGGGCAACGGATAAAGGAATCAGCGCAGCATTTTTCAGCGACCTCTGAATTGCCTCTTCCCTGATTGTCTTCTCCTCATCGGTCGTCTTGGGAAGCCGGTGGGCATTCATCACTCCATCAAATGCACTCTTATCCTGCTCAATCAACTTATAGAATTCTGTAGTTTCAAGTTTCAAAATTCCCGGGAAATCTTTAATCTCCGGTTCTTCTTTCTTCTTTAGGGTAATCCCGGCAACCATTGCCAGAAGTGCGGAACCGAGACCACCCAACAGTGCTGCGACACTCCCCCCACCCGGGGTTGGTCTGGCATCGCCGAGCTGACTCAAGAAATCATAAAGGCTTTCTTTCTGGGCAGTTCCCCTGAGATGATGTTCCAAAATTTGATTTTCGTTAAACTGGTTGAGCTGTAAATAGTAGAGGGCGGTATCAACCAATGCCTTTTCCGGAACAAGCCCCACAATTTCGGATTCCCTTATTGAAACACCATAGCGCTGTGCTTCAGACTTCACAACTTCAAAAACCCGATAAAGAGGAGTCTGGAGATAGTTCGTCATATTTATTGAGACCTGAGCAAGATTCTTTTCTTTTAATTCAAAACCCAATGCCTTTGCATACCGGAATCCTCCGTCCTTGAATCTTATTGCCCGGGCAATATTTTTGGCAATTGTAACATCCGATGTATTCAAGTTTATATTGTATGCAATCAGGGGAAAACGGGCACCAATTACGGTTGCCCCGGCGGTGGGATGAATTTTCGGTTCACCAAAATCCGGAAAGCGTTCAGGGTTTGTTTCAATTTCAACTTTTAAGGCTTCAAATTCACCTTTTCTTATGTTCGCCAGATTTTCGCGCTCGGGTCTGGTCGCGGCCGCTTCATAAAGATAGACCGGAATCTTTAACTCCTCGGCAACCCTCTTTGCCAGTCTTTTTGCCAGAATGACACACTCCTCGGTTGAGATATTACTGATCGGCACGAAAGGTATTACATCGGTTGCCCCAATTCTCGGATGCTCACCTTTATGTTTTGTCAGATCGATCAGTTCGCTCGCCTTCTTTGTTCCCAAAAAGGCAGCCTCAAGAACCTTTTCTGGCTCGCCAATAAAAGTGACCACTGCCCGATTGTGGTCTGGATTCATTTCTACATCAAGAATCTGAACTTCCACCTTTGAAATTTCTTTCACTATCTCATCAATCTTTGATTTATCCCTGCCTTCGCTAAAATTGGGAACACACTCAACAATTTGTATCATATATTATCCTTCCCTTTTTTATTACAGTCCGAATAATATCCTCCCCAAATTGATAGGGAATCTTTTTATACTTGTCAACATTCCAGATGACAAGGTCCGCCTGCCGACCCGGTTCAATAATGCCAATTTGGGATTCCAGCCCGATTGCCCTCGCACCATTGACAGTTGCGCCAATTAATGCGGATTCAATTGGCATCTGATATAAGAGACAGGCAAGGGAGATAATTTTGGGCATTGCATATATAAGGCAGGTTCCCGGATTAAAATCTGAGGCGATGGCAACCGGTAATTTTTTCTCAAGAAAACTCTTGACCTGGGGTTTTCGCCTGGTTTTAAGAAATAACGAGGTGCCGGGGAGGAGGACCGGAACAACATTTGCCTTTTCCATCAGATTTATTTCTGACTTTGTTGTCCAGATGAGATGTTCTGCAGAAATACATTTCATTTCGCTGGCCAACGCTGCACCCCCGGAATGAGACAACTCATCCGCATGAATCTTTAATTTAAAACCAAATTCCCTTGCCCTGTGTAATACCCTTCTGGTTTCACTTCTGGTGAATGCGGTTCGGTCGCAGAAGATATCACAGAATTGGGCAAGTTTTTCTTTGGCAACCCCGGGAATTAACTTCTCATTAACCAGGTCAATATATTCTTTCCGCTTCATTTCGGGTGGGATTGTATGAATGAGGAGGGTTGGGATTATCTCTATGGGGGATGTTTCTTTTAATCTCTTGATCACCCTTAAAATCTTCAACTCATCATCGGGAATGAGTCCATAGCCACTCTTTATTTCCACAGTGGTTGTGCCATGTCTTATCAAATTTTTTATCCGCTCTTTTGCGGTTTGATATAACTCCTCCTCGGTCGCATTTCTTGTCTCTCGGACGGTCTTTAAAATACCGCCCCCCTCTCGGGCAATCTCCTCGTATTCTTTCCCTTCAATTCTTGCCGCAAACTCATCTTCCCTGGTTCCAGCAAATACCAGATGGGTATGAGAATCTACCAGACCGGGTGTCACAACGCAACCTGTGGCGTCAATAACTTCTCCCTCCGATTTATCAATTCGTCCAATTTTTTTAATAACTCCATCATCTATTAAAATTGAACATCCCTCCATTAAATCAATACCGTTGGACATCTTAAGAACCTGGGTGGCATTTTTGATTAAAATTGCCATCGGATTATTTTATCCCAAAAAACGCATAAGTCAATACCCAAATCCTATTCCCACAATTTTTATTTTCTGATTGACAATTTTGATTTTTTTTATTATAATAATATTATGGGGAGAAAAAATAAGGATATTATAGAAAAATATTATAAAAAGGCCGAAAATCTTGAGTCTATAGTGGCTACCCAGAGTTTATCTGATAAAATAATCCTGGAAAATAGATACCTTCGTCAGCTCCTTGAATTGACCAGCACAATTAACCGCGTGCAAGATTTTGGCACTCTGCTTGAAAAAATAATTGATGGGGCAATTAGTATCACAAAAGCAGAGCGGGGATTTATTTTGCTCTTTGATAAAAATGGATATCCCGAAATTAAAATTGCCCGAAATATAAAGAAAGAGAATATTGAATCACCATCATTTTATTTAAGTCGCAGCGTGATAAATCAGGTAGCCGAGACAATGAAACCAATTTTTCTAACCGATGTTGAAAAAGACGAAAATTTCAAAACCAGAGAGAGTATTATAAAATATGGATTACGAATGATAATGTGTGCCCCCCTTTTTGTCAAAGACAATTTCTTCGGCCTCATTTATGTTGACGCCTGTTCTCCTATAGAATCTTTCACTAAATTGGAAAGGCAACTTTTTGAGACATTTGCTGCCCAGGCAAGCATTGCTATAGAAAATAGACATCTTTTTGACCTGAGTATCAGAGATTTTCTTACCGGTCTTTTCAATTATAGTTATTTATATCTCCGCCTGCAGGAAGAGACCGAAATGATAAATAGATATTCTGAAAAATTGCGCGGAAATTTTTCCCTTATGATGATTGATATTGATGGTTTTAAATCGGTAAATGATACTTATGGACATACAATTGGGAACAGGGTGCTCAGGGAGATTGCTAACTGTATTAAAGAAGAGGTAAGAAAAGTTGATATTGTCGCCCGCTATGGTGGTGATGAGTTTATTATTTTGATGCCCAACACCGATGAGGAAGGAGCGTATTTAATTGCCAAGAGGGTTTCTCAAAAGGTAAGAGACCATCCATTCTCTGTTGGGGAGAAGACAATCCATCTAACCCTTTCAATTGGTATTTCTTCAATTGCTAAAACAGTCTTAAAGGAACCCTCTACAATCATTATGGAAGCGGATAGTGCCCTTTATCAGTCAAAAAAGAAGGGTGGCGATAGTATTTCCATATTTCTCAAATCCGGTGCGAAAGAAGAAGAACTTGAACTGGTTGCGAAGTCACAGATTATGGAAAGAATCCTCAATTCAGTCAAGAATATTGCCCAAACAGATGTGAACTTACTAATCACAGGAGAAACCGGAACCGGTAAAGAGTTGATAAGCCGATACATCCATAAATTGAGTCCCCGCAGCGAGAAACCGTTTTTGGTAATAAATTGTGCTGCGGTGCCAGCGACACTCTTGGAAAGCGAACTTTTCGGCTATACAAAAGGGGCATTTACAGGTGCATATAAGGAAAAAAGAGGGATGTTTGAACTGGCAAATGGTGGCACTGTGCTATTGGATGAGATTAGCGAAATCCCCCTTCATCTTCAGGCAAAAATTCTGCGTGTTGTGGAGACCAAGGAAATTGAAAAATTGGGACGAGAAAAGAACATAAAAACAGATGTAAGAATTATTGCTACAACCAACCGAAACATTGAGGAAGAAGTAAAAAGAGGACGTTTTCGCAAAGACCTTTTTTATCGGCTAAATGTGGCAAGAATTCATTTACCACCATTACGAGAAAGAACCGAGGATATTATTGCTATTGCCGAATTTTATCTTAAGATATTTAATAAGAAATATTTAAAGCAGATCAAGGAATTTGATGAACTTTTAAAGCAAAAAATGCAAAACTACGGTTGGCCCGGAAATGTCCGAGAACTTATCTCTCGCATTGAAAGAGCGGTTATAATGAGTTCAAATGATTATTTAACCATTGATGATTTTGAATTTGGTGAAGAAATTTCTAAAGAAAACGGATTCAAGGATATTGTAGAGGAGGCCAAACTTAGAACCATCCAAGAGGCCCTGGCAAAAAATAAAGGTAATATTACAAAAACTGCAAGGGCACTGGGAATAAGCAGAAATACAATCAAAAATATACTTAAGAAAAACATTTTCCAATAACCTTAATCTTATCCCTTTCAGATTGTTAACAAATTTTTTAATAATCCTTTTGTAAAGGGAGAATAAGGGAATTTAGGGGGCAAGGGGACAATTCCCTTGAGAATGTTCAGGTATTGGAATTTCAATACTTCCAATACTTTGGATTCAAACGGATAAATGCAGATTAAAAACAGATAAAATTCTCCTCACCCCTGCCCTCGCCCCGTTTTAACGGGGAGAGGATAAAGGTGAGGTGCGGGATTTCAGGGGTGAGACCTCTGAAGTATGTTCAGGTATAGGAATTTCAATAATTCCTATACGTAACTTCCCAATTTTTCACCTGCCCTGTCACCCCTGAATCATGCCCTGAACCCTGCCTGGCGCCAGGCCCTCCCCTAATGAAAATCAGGGGCCGGACTCGTTTCACGGGTTATTTCAGGGTCTAATAAAAAACGAATAGATGCTGAAATCAGAGACCCTTAACTTGTTTCAGGACGAGGTTCAGCAACAAATTCAAATGTTCCAGACATTTTGAAATACTGGTTTGCTGACAAATAGTCGTCCCGTTCAAATTGAATGATACACTAAAAATATCATTTACTTGTTTAATAATTTATAATAAGACTTTCTCCCCTTTCCTTAAATTCAGAGATTTATCATCGGCATGAAAATTCGGATATTCGGGAATTACCGAATCACCTCAAAAAGATTACTTTTTCAGTTTTGGTATAACCTTCAGTTTCCAATCGGACAAAGTAAACCCCGGAAGCAAAATCCCCTGGTTTTATCAAGAACTCGTTCATTCCAATCCTTGCCTTACCCTCAAATACTGTGCTGGCTAACCTTCCTGCAACATCGTAAATCTTCACCGAGACCCTACGTTTGTCAGGAGAATTGAACCTGATACTTATCATTCCTTTTGTTGGGTTGGGATGGATTTTCTCAAAAAAGAACGGCCTTAAAATCTGTGTTTCTTTACCCTGCGGACCTCCGCCACCAACCTCTTCCGTCTCAATCTCAATCCCACTCAAGACCGCAATCGT
>Ga0123519_10012746_pt1 | contig 12175 bp, 11 predicted proteins | sample YelNatPaOPRAMG02_FD_87396 | JGI IMG/M metagenome (GOLD analysis project Ga0123519, IMG submission 87396) | Hot spring microbial communities from Yellowstone National Park - Yellowstone National Park OP-RAMG-02 (version 2) | ecosystem: Environmental > Aquatic > Thermal springs > Hot (42-90C) ... | reverse complement strand
GTATCACAGGGGGATTCCTCAAAGGCAGAAAGATCCAATTCCCATCTGGTGAACTTCGACCCGCGATGGACCGCATGCGGGAATCAATCTTCGCCATTCTGCAACCAGGACTGGCAGGAGCTTCTTTCCTGGACCTGTTCTGTGGCTCGGGAATCATCGGTATCGAAGCGTACTCCAGGGGAGCTAGTAGGGTGGTGTTCGTAGAGAAGGATCCTCGGAAACGGTCCACTCTCCTTCGCAATCTCACCCTCCTGGAGGGAAAGGGAACCCTCCATATTATGCCCGTAGAACGGTACCTTCGGTTCGCCAAAGAGGGCCCTTTCCAGTATGTGTTCCTCGACCCGCCTTTCCCCTACAAGTTCCGTCTCGACCTCCTGCGACTCCTCGATGGTTCTACCCTGCTCCGCCAGGGGTCCCTTGTCCTGATACATCACCCCAAAGAGGATCCCCTTCCCGATCAGGTGGGGAGCCTTTTCCGGGAACAGCAACGGGCTTACGGACGATCGATCGTGTCCTTTTACCGTTGCGTTTCTGGAGAAAATTAAGTATTATGTCCTTACAGGACTGCAGGGATGAAAACCACACCCATCACGGTAACACGGGAAACGAAAGAAACGAGGGTATCCTTGACCCTCTCGCGGGAAGGGACGAAACAGATCCATGTGCAGACAGGATTGCCCTTTTTCGACCATCTGTTGACTTCCTTCGCCTTTCATGGCGGGTTCGATCTAACCCTGGAGGCAACGGGTGATTTGATGGTTGATCCCCATCACACGGTAGAGGATGTGGGGTTGGTTCTGGGAGATGGGTTCCATCGACTGTTCGAGACCTCAGGTCAGGTGGCTCGGTACGGGTACAGTACTATCCCGATGGATGACGCCCTCTGTGAGGCAATCGTGGATGTATGTGAACGGCCCTACCTCATCTACAGGGTAGAATATCCGGAGCCCCTGGCAGGGGCCTTTCCGGTGAGTCTCCTCAAAGAGTTCTTCTACGCCTTCTGCCATCGGGCGCGGATCAACCTGCATCTCTTGGCACGGTACGGGGAGAACAGTCACCATATGGCAGAAAGCTTGTTCAAAGCCTTTGGAAGAGCTTTGGCCCAGGCGTACCAACCGGTAGGAGGTTCCAAAGAGGGAATGTCGACGAAAGGCACCCTCTAGCGCAGATGGATATCCGCTCTTTATTCGAGGGAAAACCGGGTGAAGGTTTTTTCATTAAAACAAAACCGGCTCCCGACATTCCCGGCAGCCAAAGAGCCGCGTTGATCCGAAAAGGGAACGCCCTATTCAACGAGGGAAACGTAGAGTTGGCAAAGCGGATTTTCATTACCCTGCGGTATGGGGACGGGCTGATTCGTGTGGGGGACTATCACTTCAAACGGAACGAATACCTGGAAGCCTTCCGTATGTACTGGATGGCCAACGAAAAAGTCAAGTCCGAAATGTTGATAGAAAAAATGGCTCAAGTGATTCGAGAATGGATTCGTGCAGGCGGTGAATAGCGTATGGAAGATTTCGAAGATACTCGAGAGATACACTTGCAGGAGCCTACGGATCGGGCAGACAGGCCGGAGATTACCGAACTTTCCCAAAAAGGGTACCTGTGTTTAAAGGAAAAGAAATACGAGGAAGCCCTGGATTTTTTCCGTAAAATTCTCCACATCGAACCCGAGAACAACTACGCACTTGTGGGGATCGGGGATGCCGCTCGCAAACAGGGCAAGTATGAAGAGGCCATACAGTTCTATGAAACCTGCCTCAAGTACCATCCCGCCAATAGTTATGCCCTCTTTGGGTTGGCGGATAGCTACAAAGGGATCCGCAACTACGGGAAAGCGATCGAACTCTGGACCCAGTACCTAAGACACGATCCCCACAACGTTACGGTTCTTACCCGGATAGCCGACGCCTACCGCAAGGTAAAGAATCTGCAAAAATCGAAAGAAATGTATGAGCAGGTCCTACAGATCGAGAAGGACAACCCGTACGCTCTAATCGGATTGGGGCACCTGTATTTCGATTTCAAAGAATACGACAAGGCCCTCCATTACTGGGAACGGATGATCCAGGCCCACCCTGATTCCATCGACATCCGTCTCCTCACCTCCATTGGTAACTGTTTCCGCAAGATGAAAGCCTATCGGAGGGGAATCGAGTATTTTTCCAAAGCCCTGGAAAAAGAGAAGGACAATTTTTATGCCCTCTTCGGTCTGGCGGACTGTTACCGGGGATTGAATCAGCACGAGGAATCCCTCACCTACTGGAATCGAATCCTGGAAAAGGATCCTCACAACAAGGTGATTCTTACCCGAGCAGGCGATGCCTATCGGGCCATGGGTAAGCTGGCGCAAGCGGAAGAGTTCTACCGCAAGGCTCTCAACATCGAGTATGATGCCTATGCGGTGTTGGGATTGGCCCTTATCGCCAAAGAAAAAGGGCGCTACCAGGAGGCCCTGGAATCTCTGGAACAGTTTCGAAAAACAGACCCTAAAAATGCCAGACTGTACGGGGAAATCGCCGACTGTTACCTTCGCATGGGCGAAAAGGAAAAGGCCCTCGAGGTGGTAAGCGCCGCCCTAAAAGGGGGAATCCACAACACCCACCTGACAGAGTTGTTCGAAAAACTCCATCGGGAAGTGAAAGAACCTTGATTCCGGTGTATCGAACAGTCAAGGACAGTGATGGTACCATAAAGGCAGTCCTCGATTTCGGAGGCCCCTTTCCCGTGGAGGCAGTTCTTCTCATAGCCCCGTCGGGAAGGCGTACCGCCTGCCTTTCCACCCAGCTAGGGTGTGCCCGGGGGTGCAGGTTCTGTAAAACAGGCACCCTAGGGTTTGTCCGGAACTTGAGCTCGGAGGAGATCCTTACGCAGTATGAAGTCCTTTCCCGGGAAGGGGGGGAGCCTTCGAACCTAGTGTTCATGGGAATGGGGGAACCCCTGGAAAACCTCCCCGAGGTGCAGCAGGGGATCCATCTCTTGCTCCGTCGAAAACGCGGGCCTGCCCTGCGGCATATCACGATATCCACAGCGGGAATCGTTCCTTCCATCTATAAACTCGCCGGTGAAGGGCCGCCGGTGTACCTCACCCTCTCGGTTCCATCGGTCAAAGAGGAAATTCGCCGTAAACTTATGCCCGGTGTCTCTGCGTATTCCCTGGGTGAAATCAAGGAAGCGCTTTTGTACTACCGAAGCCGCACGGGAAAACGGCCTACCCTAGCCGTCGTTTTGATGGAAGGGATAAACGATACACTGGAAGACGCACGCCTTCTTTTGGACTATGCCAGGGGGTTAGACCCCCTGGTAAACCTCATTCCCTATAACCCGGTGGCCGGTCTCCCCTACCGATCCGCGGAGGACAAAACCATCCAGTCGTTCTATCGAGTCCTAACCGAAGCGAAGATCCCTACTGTCCGGAGATTCCCCCGCGGCCGTGGCGTGTGCGGAGCCTGCGGACAACTGGGGGCTTCACTCTTCGTTGAAGGTATTCACGGATCTAAGTGGACCGAGGTACTAGAGCACGCCGAATGAACATCCGGCACATCCAGCCGCCCAAATAATTATACAGACAACGCGCGGTTATTTGGTTACCCCCGAATGAGAACCGCCCGGATTCGCCGCACTCCGGCAGAGGAGGACTGCTCTTTTTGAATGACGAACTTACCCAGCTTCCCTGTACGGTCCACGTGGGGGCCCCCACACACTTCTTTAGAAAAATTCCCCACACTGTAAACTTTTACCTTATCCTCGTACTTGTCGGTGAAGAAGGCAAGTGCCCCCTGTTTCCGGGCTTCCTCCAGGCTCATGATTTCCATCCTGACGGGAAGGTCTGCCTGGATTTGCTGGTTCACGATCTCCTCCACCTTCTTGATCTGCTCGGGAGTCAGGGGGGAAGGATGGGTAAAATCGAACCGGAGCCGTTCTGCGGTGATGTTGCTCCCCATCTGGCGCACGTGTTCGCCCAGCACCATCCGCAACGCCTGGTGGAGCAGGTGAGTGGCGGTGTGGAGGGCAGTGGTCATTTCAGAATTGTCCGCCAGTCCCCCCTTGAATACCTTTTCCGATCCCTGCTTGGAAAGTTCCTGATGTTTGGCAAAGGCCTCTTCGAACCCCTTGCGGTCTACGGACAGGCCATGCTCTTTGGCGAGTTCCTCGGTGATCTCGATGGGGAACCCGTACGTGTCGTACAACCGGAACGCGATCCGTCCGGGGATCCATTTCCTTGGATCCTTCTGCAAATTGGGGAGAAGTTTTTCGAACTCGTGTTCCCCCTTCTTGAGGGTTTCCAGGAACCGTTGTTCCTCTTTCGTCAGTTCCTCCAGCACGGTATCTCCTGCGGCCTTTAAGGAAGGATAGTAGGGACTATACATGTCCATCACTACTTGGCTCGGAACCGCGAGGAAGGCATCCTCCCTCCCCAGCTTTCTACCATGCCTGCTGGCCCTGCGGATGAGACGCCTCAAGATGTATCCCTGACCCACGTTGGAGGGACGTACGCTCCGTTCGTCCCCTAGGATGAAAGTGGCGGCCCGTACGTGATCGGCTATGATGCGGATCGACCGATCCGTTTCCTCCGAACCTCCATACTTGCTTCCCGTCACTTCTTCGATGGCCCGGATGACGGGCTGGAACACTTCGGTATCGTAGACAGACTTTTTCCCCTGAAGGATCGCGGCGGTACGTTCGATTCCCATCCCCGTGTCCACGCATCGGCGGCTAAGCTTTTCATAGGTGCCATCGGAGCGTTTGTTGTATTCCATGAATACATCGTTCCAGATCTCGAAGTACTTACCGCAGGAACAGCCGGGCCTGCAGGAGGGTGAACAGGGAGGTTTTCCCGTATCGATGAACATCTCCGTATCCGGCCCACAGGGACCTGTGGTGCCCGCAGGCCCCCACCAGTTGTCTTCCCGGGGCAGATAGTAGATCCGACTTTCCGGAATCCCGAGGGACTTCCACACGGAAGCCGATACTTCATCCCGGGGAACTTCCGCATCCCCCTCGAATACCGTGACCGAAAGCTTATCTGGATCGATCCCCAACCACTTTTGGGAGGTGAGGAACTCGTAACTCATCTGGATGGCTTCTTCCTTGAAGTAATCTCCCAGGGACCAGTTCCCCAGCATCTCGAAGAACGTGAGATGGCTGGAATCCCCCACGGAATCGATATCTCCGGTACGGATGCACTTCTGGTAGTTCACCAACCGCTTCCCGGCCGGATGGGGTTCTCCTAAAATGTAGGGAACCAGCGGATGCATTCCTGCGGTGGTAAAGAGGACGGTAGGATCGTTTTCCGGCACGAGGGATTTCCCCGCTATCTGTTTGTGTCCTTTGGAAATAAAAAAATCTATGTACTTTTGTCGTAGTTCGTTGGCTGTCATAGTTCGGGATACTACGGACTCAACGGGCACCTGTCAATAGAGGATCTCCCGATAAGGATCAGTACACGATTTCTCCCTTGCGGTGGATTACGATTTCCCCCTGCGCTTCCATCCGCTTCAGGGTTTCTAAAAATTCCTTCGTCGCTTTGTCCACCTCTTTCCTGGGCACAGCCCCCAGGTATCGGTATTCTTCGGAGACGAGTAACCTCCGCCGCTCCGACAGGTTCGACAGAACCCGTACCCGAATGGACTCAGGTTTCCCTTTCAAGATGAGGGCTATCTCCTTTTCCGACAGGGATCTGAGCACCTTCTGGAGATCCCGGTCGTCCATATCCTCCAGCACATCGATGGTAAACAGGCGGTCTTTCAAGTCCTCCGCTACCAGGGGAGCCTCCTCTTCCAGTTTTTCCAGGATCTTCTGTTCCTGGGTGACGTCCATGTATTTCAGGATCTCCGCCAAAGCCGTTTTGCCGTCGATCTCCACCTCCTCCACAGGACTACCGAGCTTGCGAATCTTTTCCCGTAACGCTTCCTCCATACGGAGGAGCACCTCCCGGGATACCTTGTCTTTCCGGGCAATCCGCTGAATCACCCGGGTACGAAACTCAGGCTCGAACAGTTCCAGTAGCCGTGAAGCTTGTTCGGCCGTCAGGAACGGGAACAGAACTGCCACCACTGCCGGGGTTTCCGAGCGGAGGAGTTGATGCAACTGAGTCGGGTCGAGGTCTTGCAGGAAGGCAAAGAGTTTCTGTTCTTCCAGGGGGACGCTCCGGGTAAGGATTGCTCTTCCCAACTCTTCCCCGAAGGCCTTGGTAAGGATGGCCCGGGCTGTTTCCATACCACCCTTCGGATGGGGAGCCTGTTTCTTGAAATAGCTGAACTCCTTCAGAAGCTGTTCCGCCTCCAAAGGGTCAACCCGTTTGATCTGGGCGATCTCCTGGACGATCTTTTCCACCTCCTCTTCAGTAAAATGCGGGAGCACTTTACCGGCTTCCTCTTTTCCGATGAGAAGGAGGAATTTGGCCACTTTCCGGTAGGGTTTTTCCTTCCCCGCTACCTTCAGAAGGCCCTCTTTAGTAGTGGTGTTGGGGTGTGGATCCCCCTTTCGAATGTCCTGTTGCGGTTCGTTGTGGATTCCCCTGCGGGCATCCGTGGTAGATTTTTGCTTCCCTATGGCCTTCCGGTATGCATCGAGACGCCTCTTCTCTATGTCCATACCCTACATAGTACTTTGAATGAAGGGAGAGGTCAATTTTCACATGATCCCCCAGGGATATTGACATTTCTAGAAAAACTCCTTATATGAATACATGAAGTTGCCGCTGTAGCTCAGTCGGTAGAGCAACGGACTGAAAATCCGTGTGTCATCAGTTCGATTCTGATCGGCGGCAACCACAGAAGGGCTTTGGGAAGGGAAACCTTCACCAAAGCCTTTTTTTCATCCGGGTACTCGAGTTTTACATGTGGTGAGGGGTGGTGTTTAATCGTGACTACCGGCACCACCCTTCCGCAGGAGGATTCCCCATGAACCATTCTACCCCCGATAACCTCCAGAGTCTCCCCCTTCTTTCCAGGGCTTTCGTTCGTGCCCACGCCTCCGCTCTTGATCCCCACGGACTGGTGGACAAGCCATTGCCGATAAAGGTGCTACAGTTCGGTGAAGGGGGGTTTTTGAGGGGTTTCGCCGATTGGATGATCCACCGCCTGAATGCCCGGGGACTCTATAACGGGAAGGTGGTGATTGTCCAGCCGATTCCTTCCGGCACGATAGAGACTCTCAACAAACAGGAAGGACTCTACACGCTGATACGGCGGGGGATAGAGCAAGGGAAACCGGTGGAGGAGGTGGAACTCATCACGTCGGTGAGCCATGGGATCAACCCGTACACCGATTTCGAGGCCTTTCTCCAGTGCGCCTCCCTACCGGATCTCCGCTTCATCATCTCCAACACTACCGAAGCGGGGATCGTTCTGGACGAGGGGGATAGGTTCGACGCTGCCCCACCCCGAAGCTTCCCCGGAAAGCTCACCCGATTTCTCTGGGAACGGTTCCACCGCATGGGAGGTGCCCCCGATCGGGGTTTCATCATTCTGCCCTGCGAACTGATCGACCGAAACGGAGACACCCTCAAAGGAACTGTACTTACCCTGGCTGAAAGGTGGACACAGGATTCCCGGTTTATCCGGTGGATCCAAGAGGCCAACACCTTCTGCAACACCCTGGTGGACGGAATCATGACGGGATATCCGAGGGACGAAATCGATTCCCTACAGGCGAAACTGGGGTATCGGGACGATCTACTAGACACCGGAGAGCTTTTCCGCCTATGGGTGATCGAAGGGCCGGAGACTGTTAGGGAAGAGTTACCCCTAGATCGGGCAGGGATCAACGTGGTATGGACCCAGGACATGACACCCTACAGGACCCGAAAGGTCCGCATCCTCAACGGGATTCATTCGATGTGCGCACCTATCGCCATCGCTAGGGGGATCGAAACGGTTCGGGAAGCCTTGCTGGACCCCGCGCTTTCCCGTTTCATCCGGAATACTCTTCACGAAGAAATCATCCCCGTTCTCAAGATGCCCAGGGAGGAACTGGAAGACTACGCAGATTCGGTTCTCCAACGGTTTGCCAACCCCTTCATAAAGCACCAGTGGTCCAGTATTGCATTGAACTCCTGTGCAAAGTTCCGCGCCCGGGTCCTCCCTACGATTCTGGAGTACCAGGAAAAGTTCTCCCGTGCCCCCAAAGGTTTGAGTTTTTCCTTTGCCGCTCTCCTTTCCTACTATGGGGGAACCATCGATCCTGAACAGTCGCACACCATTAAGGACGATCCTGGGGTTATCGAGTTTTTCCGCTCCCTCTGGGCGAAGGGAGTAACCCGCGAAAACAGGGAACGGTCATCTTCGATCCATGTATCTTCCAGGAATGTCGATCCTGCCGAGATGTATTCCCTCGTTCGAGGGGCCCTCTCCGAATCCGCACTGTGGGGAGTCGATGTTTCCATCCCTTCCCTCGTGCAGGAAGTATCCCAGCACCTAACCTCCATCCTCCAGAAAGGAATGTCCTCCTCCCTCGAGCAAATCTTGCATTAAGCTTAGAAGTGCAGTAATCTAAAGATGGTACTCTCAGAATCTTACTTCATTGGAAGGAGGGTTTGTGTTCCAGAAACAACTCATCATGCGGAGGGTCCTCTACGCACTCCTCCCCCTGTTTCTTTTCTCCATATATTTATATGGATATAGACCCGTCGCCATCCTTCTCGTTTCCCTCGTCTGCGGAATCGCCACCGAATACTTCGTGGAAAAAGGTCGGAACAAGAAGGTAAGCGAAGCGGTACTGGTTACCTGTACGATCTTTGCCCTTTCCCTACCCCCCAAAACCCCCCTGTGGGTTGTAGCGGTGGGAATCATCTTTGCCGTATTCATGGGTAAAGAGGTGTACGGGGGATTCGGCAGGAACATCTTCAACCCCGCCATTACGGGCAGGTTGTTCATCTACATCACCTTTCCCAACATCCTGGCCGCTTCTTGGATGGTGCCGGGCGCCTTTGGTTCCCATGCGGATGCGGTAAGCACCGCCACGCCCCTGGGGCTCCTTCGAGCGGGGGAAGCTTCTTCCCTCAACCTGCTGGATCTGTTCCTGGGGTTCAAAGGGGGCTCCCTGGGAGAGGGGTCTATCCTCCTCATTCTGTTGGGAGCCGCATACCTCTTGATTACCAAAACCGCTTCCTACCGCACCATGCTGGGCACAGCCATAGGTGCCGTGGGAATCTCGGCCGTCCTGGACCTACTAGGGGTAAAGGGAGCGTTCCCCACCCTGTACTCCATGCTGAGCGGTAGCGTGCTATTCGTGGCGGTGTTCATGTCCACCGATCCGGTGAGCGCCCCCAAACGGGATCTTTCCCAGTGGATCTATGGGTTATTGATCGGGATCCTTTCGATCGTCCTGCGGTTATACTCCGCCTTTCCCGAAGGGACGAGTTTTGCCCTTCTTCTCGGGAATACCTTTGCGTCTCTGATCGACGAGCTCACCACTCCCAAGGCTCCCCAGGCGAAGGAGGCCTCCCTATGAAGAAAGATAGCATACTCTATACGGTAGTGTTCAGCTTCATCGTCACCTTTCTCTTCGTTTTCCTTCTGGCCGTTGCAAACGAGAGCACCTCGGGAATCGTGCAACGGAACCAGGAACTTGCCCGGCAGAAGGCAGTATTGTCAGCTATGGCAGTTCCCTTCAAAACAGACGAGGAGGTCCGAACCCTCTATGGTTCCATAGAGATCGTAGAGAAGGAAGGAGTGAAGCTCTTCAAGGGGACTCAAGCGGGAAAACTGGTCTACGCCAAAGAGTTCAGCGGAAGCGGGCTCTGGGGTACCATCACCGGTATTTTGGCGGTGGATGAATCGGTGTCCCAGATCGTGGGGATCCAGATCGTAAGCCACAACGAAACCCCGGGTCTAGGGGGACGAGTAGCCGATCCCTGGTTCAAAGAACAGTTCCGCGGCCTTAAGGTGAAGAATGGGAAAATCCAGGTAACCTACGGCTCGGAGGCGGGAAGCGGAAAGGCTAACAAAGAGGAAGGTATCGCGGACGGCATCACCGGTGCCAGCCGTACCAGCCAATCGATGGATACGATCCTGAACAGCGAACTTTCGGTGCTGAAAAAGCTCCTGGGAGGTACCAAATGACGGCAAAAGATCTCAAGAAAATATCGAGGGAAAACCTCTGGTTCAATAACCCTATTTTTATTCAGATCCTGGGCATCTGCTCTACCCTGGCGGTAACCAATCTCCTTACCAACACCCTCATCATGACCCTGGGGGTTACCTTCGCCGCCGCTTTCTCCAACCTTACCATAGCGTTCATGAAGGAATGGATTCCCCGAAAAGTGCGGATGATCGTGCAGGTACTGATCATTTCCTTCTATGTGATCATCGTGGATATCCTTCTTCGCGCATTCCTCCCCGAAATCTCCAAAAGTCTCGGTCCCTACGTGGGGCTGATTATCACCAACTGCATCCTCATGGGGAGGGCCGAGGCCTTCGCCCAGAGCAACTCTCCCCTACCCGCGTTCTGGGATGGGCTTACCTCCGGAATCGGGTACATGTGGGTCTTGATGGCGATAGCTTTTGTACGGGAGTTCCTCGGCTTCGGAACCCTCTTCGGGATACCGGTAGCTCCCTCGTGGTTTCCCCAGTGGACCATCATGGTGATGGCCCCCAGTGCCTTTTTCCTGGTGGCACTTCTTCTCTGGTTCGCCAAGAATCGTATGACAGGAGGTAAAGCATGAGTCCCCAGATCGCTCCCTTGAGTCTGTTTTTTGCATCGATCTTCACCAGCAACATCCTGCTGGCAAATTTCCTCGGAATGTGCTCCTTCATTTCCATCTCGAAGGATTTCAACTCCTCCAACGGCCTGGGACTGGCGGTAACTGTCGTACTCACCATCACGGGAGTGGTGAACTGGGCAGTCCTTCATTACATCCTCTATCCTCTGGGCCTGTACTACCTCCGGTTCATCGTGTTCATCATCGTGATCGCTGCGGTGGTACAGATCCTGGAAATGGTCATCGACCGCCTCTCCCCCGCCCTATACATGACCCTGGGGATCTTCCTGCCCCTCATTACTGTAAACTGTGCTATCATGGGAGCGGTACTTTTCATCGAAATCAGGAACTATTCCCTCCTCCAATCGGCTATTTTCAGTCTGGGTTCCGGGTTGGGATGGTGGCTCGCTATCGCCTCTCTGGCTGCTATCCGTAAAAAGGTGGACAAAGCCCCCGTACCTGCGGGGTTGAAGGGCCCGGGAATCACCCTGATCACCATCGGATTCATGGCGATGGCCTTCATAGGCTTTTCGGGTATGTTGAAGGTTCAATAGGAGGTCCCCATGCTCATTCCCGTATTCCTTGCATCATCCGCAGTGGGTGTGATTACAGCCCTCCTGGCCCTGTTGATCTCCATTACCGATAGAGTCGTGAACAACTACGGAGAGGTAACCATCGACATCAACCAGGGGAAACGGCAGTTGAAACTGAAGGGAGGGGCTCCTCTCCTCTTCTCTCTGGCAGAAGGGGGTATCTACGTAGCCTCGGCATGTGGAGGCCGAGGAAGCTGCGGTGCCTGTAAAGTGAAGGTCACCTCCGACGTGGGCCCGCACCTTCCTACGGAACTCCCCTACATGAGCAAAGATGAAATTGCGGAAAACGTGAGGCTTTCCTGCCAGATCAAGCTCAAAAAGGATATCGCGATCCAGATTCCCGAAGCCCTGTTCAACATCAAGCGATACAGGGGAACGGTGGAACGGATCCGGAACGTCACCCATGACATCAAGGAAGTGTACATCCGGTTGGACGAACCGAAAGAGATCAATTTCCTGGCGGGTCAGTATGTGCAATTGATGGTCCCCCCCTACGACAAAATCAAGGAACCCACCGAACGGGCCTACTCCATGTCTTCCCGGCCTTCCGATCGGAACCATGTGGAGCTCCTCGTCCGGCTGGTGCCCGGAGGAATCGTCACCACCTACGTGCATACCCGGATGAAGGAAGGAGAAACGGTAACGGTAACGGGGCCTTTCGGTGAGTTCCATGTACGTGAAACGGGAGCCACGATGCTCTGCGTAGCAGGGGGCTCCGGGATGGCCCCCTTCAAATCAATCTTGTACGATATGATAGAAAAAGGGAAAACCGATCGGGAGGTCTGGTACTTCTTCGGGGCTCGAACGAAAAAAGATCTTTTCTACTTAGACGAGTTGAAGCAACTCGAGTCGCAATGGCCCACCTTCCGCTTTATTG
>Ga0123519_10012743_pt1 | contig 12176 bp, 9 predicted proteins | sample YelNatPaOPRAMG02_FD_87396 | JGI IMG/M metagenome (GOLD analysis project Ga0123519, IMG submission 87396) | Hot spring microbial communities from Yellowstone National Park - Yellowstone National Park OP-RAMG-02 (version 2) | ecosystem: Environmental > Aquatic > Thermal springs > Hot (42-90C) ... | reverse complement strand
GCTACTGCCTTCGTGCCAATCTCCACAATCCCCACATCAACACCGTGCTGGGGACCAACCAGTATATGTCTATTCTCTGCCCCAAGATGGGGAAAGATCAACTCATTAAAGACCTCAGCAGATATCTTGCCAATTTCTGGAAGTTTTGGTTTTGTCATAGATTCCTACTTTTAGATGAGAAATTTTTTAATTTTTTCTTTGGGAACAGGAACTAATAATAGTTGATTATATTGATTAATGACCACCGGGTGCTGGTCCTGGGTATGGCAATCACTGTAGGAAAGGCAGATGGTCGCTGCTAGGCGGATATCCGTTTCTAAAGCTGGTGCGGTAAGTAGCGCCACCGGACCGGGCACGTCCTTTGCCTCAAGTAAAAGAAATCTACTGGTAATGGTATACGCTTTTAAGATACGATTTTCTAACTCATTTCTGCCAACAATCAACTTTGCGCCGCCAGGAAGCCGAAAATGCCGACCGTAACGGAGAAGGTTAACGGCGGTAATTGAATCTTCGTTATACTTAAATGACTCCCGCAAACGTCGGGCAAAATTAGGGTCGGTTAAACGACACCCTCCTGCCGGACAGGGATAATTAAAGATATGCTTCTGTTGCGCCAGAGTAATCTGGGGTTTACGCGTTCGTCCCTGAATCGCCAGCAGCGTTTCGCGATTTACTAAACCAGTTTTCTCCGGGACGGTCGGCTCAAAAAATTGTGCGGAGAGCGGTCTCAGCAACCGGCCGGTAAGCCCGGATTCCTGTTCGATAAGCTTCATTGCCCATAAATTCTGGGACATCGGCCTTTGACCAAGCACCTCACCGGTAAAGACAAAATCCGCACCGGTCTCTTCAAGATACCTTCGGGCTTGCGAGAACATATATATCCGGCAGTCAATGCAAGGGTTCATATTTCGACCATAACCAAACCTCGGGTTTTTTACCAGTTTGATATACTCGTCCTTAAAACCAATGACCTTTATCTCAATACCCCAGCGCTCGGCAACTATTTTTGCCGCATTACGACAACCATTCCTGGTACAGGTGCAGAAAGGGGTGATAAAATGCAAAACCACCACTTCAATACCCTGATCAATAATAATTTTAACTGCCAGCGTTGAATCCAACCCGCCTGATAAAAGCCCAATTGCTTTAGCCATCTTCGTCCGATTGCTGACAAATGTCAGCAAGGGTATGAATTTTAAAAAATTCCTCCTGTGCGTGTTTGAGTTTCTGCCAGTAGGGACGTGCCGGACAAAAACGGCTTCGGGGACAAGCCTGAAGATTGTTTTCCGCTACGCAGAATACCGGGGCGAACGATTCGCCCACAGCTGATAATATATCAATCAGCTTAATCGCTGATGGAGGCTGGCGAAGTTCATAACCACCTCCTGGTCCCTTTTTTGTAACCAGTAATCCGGCTTTTGTCAGCTGGTAAAAAATCCGCTCCAGGTATTTTTCACTAACCCCCTCATTTAAAGCGACCTCCTTAAGACTAACAGCTCTTTTGCCAAACCAGTGGCCTAAATAAGCCAACGCCCTTACTGCATACCGTGTTCGTGTAGTTAATCTCATATAATACTATACTAAAATAGTAGATTATTGTCAAACAGATTTAAATTCCGAGCAATGTCTGGAAACTATCAGGTCAAATGGGAAAAACTGAGAAACCCGTCGTCTAATTAAAAAGGATGTAACTATTTGCCAGTGCCCATCCAGTTTTGCCGTTAAATTGAAACCCTAATTTTTATTCAATTCCAGCCGATAAACAGCAATCTGCCGATTGACATCGGTGAGTAAAAGAGTAAACCGATAATCGCCGGCAATATAACTTTCCCCATCAGCCATATAGGACATAAATTCCGGATGGGGCTCATAGCAATTAAAAAGCCAGCATGCCAGTGCGGGCAGATGGGCATCAAACTGTTTTTGCCCGGTCGGCACCAGTTGATAAAGTCCTCTATAGGTTATCGGAGTGATGCCCAGTTTAATCGCCGATTTTTTCACCGACTCGGAAGCAAACCGGCTCGGCAAAATCAATGTCCGGATACCGCTTAAATCCATTTCCCGCAGTTTCCTAATCGCGCCGAGAAGTAAACTTTCTGCTGATGCGGGGTTTAAAAACATTTCGGGCATCACCACAAACACCGACAGATTTCTGCCAAATTCCTCCCGCATCATTAACGGTCTACCCCAGCCGCCGTCAAAAACCCAGATCAACCGGTTCGGTTGCCAGTGGTAATATTGACTTAACCGGTCAATCAGAACTGGAAACCGCAAACGCTGGTGATTAAAATCCCAGTCCTGGGTGCAAACCACCTTGTATCCACCGTAATCAAATTCGCGGAGCCAATCATAACCTTTTCCCCAGAAGTCAACCGGCTGCGCCGGGTTCGTTAGATAATAACTCAGCAGCGTGCTACCCTGATAATCGGTGAATATTGTATCACCGGGCAGCACCCTGGAACGCAGATATTGAATCGCCTGATGCATCAGTTCTCGCCGGTAATCGGCACGGGGAATGAACTGACCAGCTGGCCGGATAATAAGATTACTCACCAGCGCAATCAGGCTGGCGATTGCCATCATTACGGACTGATATCTGGGCTTGAGAATGAGCCCGAGCCCGGCAGCGCCGGCACAGATAAAAACCCCGAGCAGAATGCTGTGTCGGGTTCCACCATAAGGCATAATCCGCACCAGCGCGCCACTGATGGCGAAAATAACCGGGCTCAAAATTAACACCGCCAACCTTAAATTTTTAATTATCAATGTCAGGATTCCGGCACTGAATAGCCCGAGAAGGATAAAACCAGCGATTGGCGACCCGCTCAAATATCTGAACAGACCTGCGGTATTGCGAAAGATGAAAATCAGCGGATTTTCACCTGGCTGAAGATAATTCTCTTGCAACCAGCCTGACACTGCAAACTGGGTCATCGGGCTGGCACTGATTTTTTTCAGGTGAGTTAAGTAGAGCAAAAGATAAACAAGCGCCACGCCGGTCTGAGAAATGACTCCCAACCAGAACACTCTAAATTTCAACCGCCGGGTTAAACCATTGAGTAATAAATAAACTCCGAGGGCAATTGAAAACCAGAGTGCAGAGTAGTGGGAAAATCCGGCAAGTGCCGAGAATAAAGCCGCACCTGTAATAGCAACTGCCCGATTTGTCCGAACCCCCTTTTCCATCAAAAACAGACTGATGCCCACTAATAACAACATTAAACTATAAGAACGAATTTCGGTCCCGTTGCCGACCAGCGCAGGCAGAAAGGCAAAAAGAATCGCCCCGGCAAGACCTGAAGCTGGATTTAGCGCCTGCGCCAGCCAGCGGTAGCAGAAATAGATTGCCGCACTACTGAATAATACGGAAAGCAGCCGGAGGATTATTTCCGATGTGCCGAGCACCCTCCAGCCATGCAAAATAAAAAAATAGAGCGGAGGATGAGGATTGGTCAAACTTGCCTGATAGACCGCACTCAAATTTTTCTGATTGGCAATCAGGTAATTGAGCGCCTCATCCGGATTCAGCCAGGTGCCGGCTGCGGTTAAAAGCCTTATCCCAAAACCAGCCAAAATGAGTAGTAGCACCATCAGATTTCGCCAGTTGCTCGTCTGATCCGGTCTCAATTTCTATAATATTGCCACTTATCCGCCGATTGTCAAAAATGCCAAAATTCCAGAAAAATAAAAACGGCGGGCAGACACCAGTCTACCCGCCGCATCTTTGTTGGTTTTTTACTTCTTACCGCTGTTATACAGGTCCTTCTGCCACTTGGGCCAGGGAGCACCGGTGTGCAGTGTGCCGTCAGTGTAGCCGAGCACACAGTACATATAGTTCTCGCCAATCACGATGATATTGCCGTTCGGTGCGATGGTGATGCTGGGATTCTCCGCTACTTCCAGTTTTCCGGGCCGGCGCAGATTCCTACTTCTGCCCCCAACCTGCAAGTAGCACTGGGCGGTCCAGACCCAGGCGCCATCAGTCTGACTGATACAGTAGAGATTGTCATCATCATCCATAAAGTAGAGATAACCGTTCGCTGCCAGTGCGGGCGTGCCAACCACGCTATTGGTGCAGGTGGTGTTGGTCCAGGTAACCTGGCCGTCTGTTAGATTCAGCGCAATCAGTTTGCCGAAACCGGTACCAACATAAAGCCGGGTTACGCCCACTGCCATTCCGGAGATGCCCGCCGGGTCAACCATCGTTGACCATTTTATTGTGCCGTTTTCGTTAATCGCAGTTACATAACCCGAATCATCACCCACATAAATCACACCCGCTTCATCAATTACCGGTGAAGTCAGGGCGATATTATACCGGATAGTATCAACCCAGACCACGCTCTGCAGGTTAGGCTCAAGTTTATAGAGCAACCCATTTTCCAGCGCCACCAGCACATACCCGGAACGGTCAATTATCGGCGCACCGCTGACCGGTGAGGGCAGTGCATAAGCGCCCAGCCGGGAGCAGGAACTTACCGCATCCTGCAGATAATAGAGGGTATCCGCATCGCTGGCGATGTAAATCTTATCGCCGTTGATTGCCGGCGTACCCCAGCCAGGATTTGCGGTATCGGTTGGACTCCAGCTCCAGGCACGGTTCAAATTAACGGCATTAAGCGCGTACAGGAAGGCATCATCCGAGCCGACGATGATGTGTCCGGTGCTCTGACAGTATGCCGGGTGTCCTTGATAACTGTAATCGTCAGGGTCAGTACTCCGCGGTGAATTTGCTGATGCATCCTTTCTACCTGAACCCATCCGGACTGAATAAATATAGCCATCCTCGCAATAGGTATAAATCAGGGTGTCAACAATTACCGGCGATGCCACCGGTGGCGCTGAATCCTCGGTCGGTCCAACAAACGCCCAGAGCACTCTGCCTGCCAGTCCGATGATAATCTGGGATGATTCCGGTTCACATTCGGAACGTTTCCAGTCCCGTGCCTTAATCTTGACCCAGAAGGTATCGGTATCGGTGTATTTGTGATACACGGTCACCGTCTCGCCTGAAGCCACGCGCTGGTCATCAAACCATTTTTTCGTCCCGTCGCCAAAGTCAAAGTAAAACTCAATTGAGTCATTTTCCGGGTCAACCGCACTCGCCCGGAACTCAGTCTCAACATTCTTGGCACTCATCGGCGGCACCCAGATTATAAGCCCCTGCGGCGGGCTGTTCGGCAATACCCGAATGGATTTAGTAGCCGAGTAGTCCGAGATTTTGGTCGGGTCCTCATCCAGATAAGCCGCAACTTTGAATGAGAAGGTTCCGGTCTGAGTCCACTTGGGATAGATATAGGTGGTATCACCACTCGCCATTGCATCTGAGGTGTCTATCTTTCCGTCCGGTTGCCCGAGGTCAGTAATATACCGGACATCTTTGTTATTGGGCGCGGTGCAGAATACCCGGACCGGCGTCGTGGCATTAACCCAGGTTGATTCTGGCGCTGAGGCAATTACCGGCGTGGATGGGGCGCTTGATTTTGGACAGCCCAGTCCAAGAATGCCGGCAACCACCGCCACCGCTACTGCGAGCATTAGACTCTTGTTTCTCATTACTCCTCCTTCTTTGTTTTTTATAGCTCACAGCCGCTCTCGGCTGATACGATGGGACCATGGAAGACCCCGATTTCAGGATGACGGTAGAAACCGCCCTTGCCATCTTCAAAATAAAAGTAGTAGTTGTGAAAATTGCCCGGATATAACCTGGTCCGGAACTGATATACCCCGGTGTGTGCCTGACCGTAAACCCGCTTCATCTGATGCGGCTGGCCGTTGATATAAATTTCAGCCCGGGCTGGTGGGTCATTGTCCGGGTCACGGTATTCCACATAGTAGGTGTAAACCGTTCTCCGGTTGCCCGCCGGCGGCTCAACCTTCGCACCGATCAGGCGCGGGCTTGAATTTTCCCGCTCCCCAACCTTCGGACCGTAAACCACACCGTATGAGGGATGCAGAACACAGGCACCACACTGGTCAACCCCGGCAAAATAGTAAAAGTGATTTCCCGGTGAGAGTTGCGTGCTGTAATAGTAAATCCCGTTTGTCGGCTCGCCCTGCAATAGTTGCATATTATACCAGATGCCGTCAATGTTCACCCGAACCGCCTGAGGCTGAATTCCGTCCTTATCCTCGTAATGGACCGTAAATGTGTAAACGTTTTTGCCGGTAACAAAATCCTCCTGATAACCGCCATTGGTCAGAACCGGCAGATTGTTATAAATCTGTTTACCTTTGCCAACATAAGGTCCGGGCTTGGCACCAACCCGGGGATACCGCTCGGAAAAACCGTTAATGTCTTCGGCATAAAAATAGTAGTTATGTTCGCCCGCAGGCAGGGTCAGCCGGGCTTGATAAATACCACTTGCCGCTTTTCCTTTGATTAATCGCATTGGATAGGCAATGCCATCAATATAAACCTCAACTTTTGCCGGTGGATCATTGTCCGGGTCAGAATATCGCACCCGGGCAAGATAGACATTTCTGGCACTGCCTTGAATCGGTATTAGCTGCGGACTGCACAGGCAGGGCCGGTGATTTTTCTCCGCTGCCAGTACCGGCAGGCAACTTGCCAGAATTGTCAACACGATAACCGAAGCTGCCGCAAAAGCATTATGCTCTTTGCGCATTCTTCCTCCTTTTTTTCTCATAGGCAGCAATTACAAAACTAATTATAAAATTCCCTACCCCGATGTCAAGTAAAAGATATCCCCTGATTATCCAATGAAAACGAACTCAACATTTGCCCCTGCCATCAGCCAACCCAGCTCCTAATGATATACCCCACCGACTTTTAAAGAGTAACCAATACCGGTATCAAAATCACCTTGCCCACCCGGCTGACCACCATCACCAGCACCCGCTTAGCAAGGGTTCCAAAAACCAATATTAAAACCCTATCCCCGAGCCTAATAACAAGAATTATGCCTGCCATATTGTTAGCCCGACTCAGAACCACGCTTAAAACCATACCAAATACCATTAAGCCTACGGTCCCCCCAACCACCCTCGGGAACAGGGTTCGCACTTCGGTTACGATTCTCTAAATCTATGATAAAATTATTCTTACAAAAACAGTGCTAAATTTAATTGTTAATTTTTGCCTTTTGCCCGGATCTAACTTTATGGGAAGATAGCTTTAATTTTTACTTTTTAATTTATGAACAGGCATTTTCCCGTGCATTGACAATCTTAAACTGCGGTAATTGACCTCTGCTTAACGAGCATTACAATTGCTCAGGATGGCAGACCGACCGCTAATCGTCCTCACAAATGACGATGGAATTGACGCACCCGGACTCAGAGATTTGCACACTGCAACCCGGGGTTTGGGCAAAAGGTTTGTGGTTGCACCAGTGGTCAATCAGTCCGCAGCCAGCCACTCGTTCAGTCTGCGTCGGCCCATTCAGGTTGAACGCTGCAAACCGGGCTGGTATGCGGTTTATGGGACACCAACCGATTGTGTGCTCATTTCGCATCACGGAATTTTCCGGCGAAAGATTGACATAGTTATTTCCGGAATTAATGATAGCCCGAATTTAGGTGATGACGTGCTTTATTCCGGAACGGTTGCTGCGGCAATTGAAGCCGCCCTGTTAGGCATTCCGGCAATCGCCCTGTCTTATCTGGTACCCGGGGTAAATTTTGAACCGGCCCGGAGTTTGTTGCACTCACTTGTGCCGCTGCTTTTGAACGGGATTTTGCCTAAGAAGTGTCTGCTGAACATTAATATCCCGGCCGGCAGTTTTAAGGGCGTAAAGGTGAGCCGGCTCGGACACCGGATTTATAAAGATATGGCAATTAAGAGTCAGCTCCCGGACGGCAGGGTTTGCTGGACGATTGACGGTGAAATGGGATTTAAGGAAAGCCCGGGTTCCGATTTTGAAGCGGTACATTCGGGCTATATTTCGGTGACGCCATTGCATCTGGATATGACCCACCACTCCGAGGTGCGGCGCCTGGAACGGACATTTAAGAAATTGGGCTTGATTTAGCGCATAACGGTTAGCTGTGCGGTGCCCGTATTGCCCAGGGCATCAACCGCCCAGACGGCAATCGTATTGATGCCCGGTCTTAGTTCCAGCGGAAAAACAAACCGCTCCTGCAGTTCGTCAAATACCAGATCCTGGGGTGTTACCGGTTGCCAGTTGCCGGCATTAAGGGAAATTCGGCAGTTGACAATCGGCGAACTGCGGTCGGTAACGATCCAGCTCGCCCGGTTTCCGGCAAATTTTAGTTCCTGAATTTCGGGCGGGGTATTGTCCACCAAAAATGGTGCGGTAATTTTTTCCACGGATCGAGCATCTTGGGGACCACGGTCAACACCATCGCTAACGACCAGTTTCAACCGGTACCAGCCATCCGGGATGGTGCGGGTATCAAGTTCATAACGGGTTTCAGTTAGTTCCTTTTCTATGAGCAATGGGTTAGTAGAGGCCTCGGGCTGAAGATAGAGTTGATAAATCAGTGAGTCGCTGTCCGGGTCTTGAACTTCAAAGCTAATCTGCCTTTTCGGCTGCGGATTGCCCTTGCGTGCCTCATTTTCGGTAGGGGCGCTGATTTCCAGGCGGGTGATAACCGGTGCCCGGTTGACCGGTTGATAATATAAGTCAACCCGGTCCAGTTCCGGGGTCAGCTGGGAATAACTGGAGTAAAGCCGAGCCCGCCATTGGATAAATCGGGCCGGCGGCGAACTGACCTTGCCCCGCACCATCTCCCAAATGCTCCAGAGCGAGTCTGGTTCTTGCGAGTTGCCGGAACGGGTGTCAAAAATTATTTCGGTGCCATTCGGGATCCGGGCACGATAATCAAGCCTGCCAAATCGCGCCGGTGTCTGGAGATCAAAAACTGGACCGTTCAGATAACCGGAATCGGCATAGCCAGCGATGAACCGGTAAAGACGCGCCGGATTCCCGGTTCCGAGATAAAGGGTCTGGTTCAAAACCGCAGTCGCAATCACCTGAGGCTGATTCAGCCTGGTCCAAATTGCCGCTCTGCCCAGAGTGTCAAGGGCATAAACCAGCCCGCGGTTACCGGTCAAAGCAAGCAGTTGACCGTTAAAATTCACCAGCCGCAAAACGGTTGATTCCGGACATTGCCACCTCCACCGCAAAACCCCTTCCCGGTCAACCGCAAAAACAACGGGCTGAGGCTGTTCCTCGCCTGAATCCGAATTTGCCGCTAAATAGATAAGCGCACCTTGACTGATGATGTCTTTAACCTCTTCCAATGGTGTATCGTAAAGTACCGTCACTTTTGGTCGGGCTAATGTCGGACTAAATTCCAGACGGTAAACGGTTCCGCCCGGTGAAGTGCCGGCGAGGAGCTCCTGACCCGGTTTGAGCCACCCCAGTGCGGTGATGTGAGCAGAAGAAAAGGTGAATAGCAGTTCCAACCCTTTGCCCGGGTTAAGACGGTAAAGTTTACCATTCGGACCGGTGGCGATGATAATGGAGTTGTCTGGACAAGCCAGCAGTTTGTGAATATAATTTTCACCGGTGTTCACCAGCGATTCAACCGAACCGATTGTTGAAATGCGGTAAATTATTCCTGATGGTGAGGTGCCAAAGTAAATGTTATTATCCTTCTCAAGCAAGGTGAAAATTTCGCCATCATCACCGCTGAACACCGTGCTAAGTTTACTGGTACGAAGGTTGAAACGGTACAGTGTCTGTTGATTGCCGGTGCCGAGATAGAGGTTTCCTTTGCGGTCCGGCACAATATCCCAGAGTACCGCATCTTTAAGCGTTAAGAGCGACTCCTGTGCCGGTCCGAGCCGAACCGTTCCCGAGCCCGGCAGGAAAATATTTTTAAATTCCAGTCGGTCAACAGTTGAGAAAAGCGATTCATCAGGCGTCCAGGAAAAGACCCCGGCTGGCGCCCGCAGGACAAAAATCAAAAACAGAATAATGAACTTTGCTACCGCAGACCCAAACTTAATATTTAGAAGAATTTTCATTTGACCTCCACTTCCAGCGCGACCGAACCAACTATTACCCGTTCGGTCGGTAAGATTGTTTTAAACACCCGACTTGCCCCAATCGGCTGGACCTCACCAATTGACCGATTTGAAAAAAGTACCCGGCGAATTGAGGGTGGAGTCTGGAAAAGTTCACTTTGGTTCAGTTTGAGTCCGGGTTTAGCTACATAGCCGGCAATGACAAGTTCATCCTCTCTGCCCGATTGGGCAAGTAAATCTAAGATATAGTCAAGGGTTTTGGGTAAAGTGGTGTTGTCCTGTTGTCCGAGTTCCCGGGAGAGGAACTCATCCCGGCTGGTGATGTTAATTGTGATTACGCCAGGCGGAGTTGCCGGCGGAATCTGAATCCGAACCCGGTTCTGAGTTTCTTCGCCACGATAGTCGCGGAGCCGAAACACTATGGTAAGCGTTTCGCCAGGTTTAACCAGAGTTTGTTCTGCTCGGGCAGATAAAAGCTGGGCAATTTTACGTCCGGGAGTAAATTTGAAATCGGCCCGGACCGCCTTTAATTTGACTTTTTCAATTGGATTGGCAAACAGGAGTTTGAGTTCGGAGTTGGTCTTGTCCATCAGATCGGTCAAGGGTTCCGTGCCGCTGAATAGGTGTCGGATTTGAATTGAATCTTTGCTCGGACGGTTAAAGTATAAGTTGATCTCGCTTTCCAGCGCATACTCTTCCATCACACCTTCACTTTCAAGAATGGTACTAATTAGCCCAATCGGGAGAAAATCCGGAAAGAGCTGCTCGTGGTCAACCACCCGAAAATGGAATGAGTCTTGCGTGGTAGCGGAGTGAAGCTGAACCGTGACCGGGATCATTGGCGCCTGCCCCCCCAATACACCGCTGATACCACAAGAACGGTCTTGAGTTATGGTGCCAATTGGATTTGATGGTGAAAACATCTTTGCCGAGATTTCCATCGAGGGCAAAACGGTGTGAATTTTGCCACCGGTCATCGGTAACCGCACTGCACCTGCCAGAAACATCGGATGGCCAAAGCCTAAAATCCGGTTGCCTTCCCGATGGGTAATCGTGCCAATCGCGGCTGCCCGGACATCGCCATCAATTAGCGCCACACCAACCACACCGCCGGGCACAAAGTCGGCAGTGTCAAATTTACCACTTGCGATACCACCAGCAATCGGAGTTAGTCCATACCGGGCAAGAATCGGAGTGATAACCGCTTTTAGACGCTGGTTGAATCCAGAAATGGCAATCGGCACCGGAACAGGGTTAAATGCAGATCGCTCCTCGGGTCGAGCTGGAGTTATTTCAGCACCAGTGCCCGAATCGGGCAGTTCCCAGATTTTGAGCATTTCGGCTGCCGGGGTAATGCCGGCAATCGGCTCTTTGGCAAATGGCCAGGCATAGGCAACTGCACCGACCAGCCGGTTGTTGATATAAACCGGACTGCCAGACATCCCAGCTATCACCCCGCTCTGTTCTAATCCCGCCCCGGAAAGCCGGGCAAGTATTATGTCCCCGCGGGGCGAAACCCGGCGCATAACATCAATTATTTCTACATTAAACTTTTCCGGCTTTGTCCCGGAAAAAACTGAATATCCAACCCCCTTCATCCCGGGTTTGATTGAATCAATCGGTAAAATCAGGGGGCGGGCAAGAATTAAATTGCAACCAAAAAAGATGAACAGGGTTTGATATGTCAATAAGTTTTTGAGTTGGCGAGTCATCATTTAGTTAATCGGGCGTAAAGTTGAGCAATTTGGATAACCCGCTCGACGATAATTATCGGGTCGGCCCCAATCAGTAAAAAAAGGGGCTCTTTGCCCCAGCCCCGGGTCTCATAAGCAATGTCCGGCACCACACCATTAGTATTTTTTAATAGTTCCTGAACCTTCCAGCCCACCGACATCCGGTCTCTGCCAATCAGTTCTGGCGGCTCGTTTGTCCGGTCAATCAATCCCAGCATTAGCCCGTTCAGTTTAACCCATTCGTTTACCGTCCGATGAATTTTTTCGTTATAACGAAAGTTGAGTGCCGAACGAATTCGGGAATCAAATTTCCGGAGTTCAATTACCAGTCGGGCAAGATGGTCAGAAGCACCGAACCGGATCGGACCGGCGGCCCGGGGTAAATTGTTAACCACGGTAATTCTGCCGTCAACTGCCGCAACATCTGCCGGGGTTCGGGCATCAGTCCGGGCATAAACGATGTTCGTCCTCACTTCGGGAATGAG
>Ga0123519_10012732_pt1 | contig 12187 bp, 10 predicted proteins | sample YelNatPaOPRAMG02_FD_87396 | JGI IMG/M metagenome (GOLD analysis project Ga0123519, IMG submission 87396) | Hot spring microbial communities from Yellowstone National Park - Yellowstone National Park OP-RAMG-02 (version 2) | ecosystem: Environmental > Aquatic > Thermal springs > Hot (42-90C) ... | reverse complement strand
TTTTCTGTGCAAAGCTGCATACAAAAGCAGGTGATGATTCCTACAAATTTATTACGCAGGCAGAAGCAGTGGTAAATAAAGCAAGCCGCCTGGTAAAACAGCTTCTAACTTTTTCAAAGAGCGGTCCACTGATAAAAGAACGTATTTCTATAAAAACGGTAATAGAAGATTCTGTTGGCTTTGCCTTATCTTCTTCAAAATGTAATCGTATTCTTGATATAGCAAAAGACCTCTTGCCTGTTGAAATAGACAAAGGGCAAATAGATCAGGCAATGCCAAACGGAGGTACAATAACAATTTCGGCAAAAAATGTTTTTATAGGAGAAAATACCCAATCTGATTCTTTATTTTTTGTCCATGCTCAAAATTTAAAACCCGGCAACTATATTTGTATCTCAATAAAAGATGAAGGCGAAGGCATTTCAAAAGAAAACCTAGAAAAGATATTTGATCCTTATTTTACAACAAAACCAAACAGCAATGGATTGGGACTTACCACTGCTTATTCTATTATAAAAAAGCACGATGGGTATATTTCGGTTAGCTCAGAACAAAATAAAGGTTCGGTTTTTAATATATATCTTCCGGCAATAACAGGAGAAAAAGAGGAGCAAAAAAAAGAAGCCTTTAAGGCTTTAAAAATAATTGTGTTAGACTCAGATGGATCTATACAAAAATATTCAAAAGATATTATTCCACGTTTTGGTTTTGAAGCTCAATATACTAGTAATTGGGAAGAACTTTTTTCTGTTTATAAAAATGAAATTGGTTCTAAAATCAAATCTTTTATAATTTTTGCCGAAATGGATGAAAAAAACAAAGAATATTTCAATATGCTTTACGAATTAGATGAAAATGTTTCTATAATTGCTTATACCTCTAACCCCCAAAAGCTGATTATTTCAGATAATATACATCCCTGTGTTGTTGATTGTATTTTAAAGCCTTTTTCATTAGAAGATGTAAGCATTGCTTTGCAAAAAGCTATTGAAAAGGCAAAAATAAATGTGACTTAGTTAAAATCCCTGCAAGCCACAACATCGTGAGCAAACAGGCATTAATCCCTTTTTCATTTCTCTTCTAAATACCTTAAATTTTTCACCATTCCATATTTCGTAGAAAGACTGATTATTGATATTTCCACATGTATAATCCTGATAATCTCTACATGGTGTAACTCTGCCATCGGGAGATATTTCTGCAACAAAATATATGCTTTCACAATTTGGATAACCGCAATGCCATGTATGGTCTGAATAATATCTTGCGATTTCTTCTTCTGTTGTAATATCTGGCAAAAACTGGGGAACCGACTCCTTGCCCTTTGATATAGTAAGAATTTCTTTTATTTGTTCTGCTGTAATGTGTGGATCTACATCATTAAAACAAGATTTGAGATAACCACGATGATTTTTGGGCTTATATCCAAAACGCTGTTCAAAAATTTTTTCATGAAGTTCTGCTCTTTCTTCTGTTATAAACCAGCCAAAATAATAAGGATGCAATTGTGTCTTATCTAAAACGAGCCTATGTATATCTGCAAGATGCATATAGTTATTGTTTGATATTACTGTAATTGGAATAATTAAAGGAGTTTTTAATTTTTTTGATTTTTTTATTTCATCAACCTTATCTATTATTGCCATTGTTTTTTCAAAATTTTCCGAAGACTTTCCACTTGCAGGTGTTCTAATAAGATTTTGAGATTCGGAGTCCCATCCATCAAGACTAAGGAAAAGAACAGTTAAAGAGCCTGTTGAAATCAGATCTTCTATTATAGGATCTAGTGCCTGGGCATTTGTTACTATAGAGCCTAATAGCCTATATTTTGCAAGTTCTTCAAACAAATTTAAAAGAGGCTTCCACATTGTTGGTTCACCGCCCCAAATGTAATAAAATGGCTTGTCGTGTCTTGTTTCAAATACAACTCTTTTAACAACATCAAAATCAAGCTGATCTAATTTTTCTCCTCTTGCCAGCTTTGCAACTAAATGTCCGTTTTCTCCCCATTGACCACACGACTTGCATCTTAGATTGCATACTTCGTTTACTCTAAGAGAAATCTGACCAACAGGAACATCTTCGTCCCATCTGTAGGAATGAAAATATTTCCTTATTTGATGGGGTATCATTGAATAATATTTCAAATCGGAAAAAAGCAAAGGCATAGAATGCTTATACACAAATCTGAATGGTAATAAAGCCTTACCGTGAAATTTTGCCATAAATTTTTCTTTCTTATTTAAAAGTCAAATGGATTACAAAAATAAAACAATTTTATAGAAAAAAACAATTTTTTTAAAAATATTTTATTTAAATAATTTTTGGTTTATTATATTTAAAATATCTATTTTACTAATAAATAAGTTGTTTTATTTGTAAGAAAAATAGGAGGGCTGGATGAGGCAAAAAACATACTTACTTGTTTTTTTATGTGTCTGTCTTATAATAAATTTGAGTTGTGCTGCGCGCCAGTCTGTAACTGCAGATATTAAGGCTAAAAAAAAATATAGTGGTGCCCAATATTTGCGCGGAACAGGAGAATCTTTTGATTCGGCTGTTGTAATTTCTGGTGGAAAAAGCTATTCTGATGCTCTGTTGTGTGAAGATAAATTTATAAGCAACATGTGGGGAGTAAAAGATAAAGACTGGAGACTCATAGAAAAAACAACGGTTACCGAAAATAACAAGACTTACGATATGATACAGGTGGAAATTCCAAAAGTTGGAGAAAAGCATTTTTATTATTTTGATGTCTCACGCTATTTTAAAAAGAAGAAAACTCAGGCTCAAGAAGAAGAACAAAAGCCAGAAGAAGAAAAAATTAACAGCGAGACATCTCAAGAAAAAACAAAATCCAACGAAGAACTTAAGCAACAAATAGAACAATCACCACAAGATACCAGCAAACCACAAACAGAATCTAAAGAATAAGTAACAAAAATACATGCAAGAAAATAAGAATGCTTGTAAAACCGCAATTATTACAGGCGGAGCTAAAAATATAGGTCGTTATATTTCTCTTGCCTGCGCAGAGAATGGGATGAATGTTGTTGTTCATTATAATAAATCAAAAAAAGATGCAGAACAATTAGTAAAAAAGTTAAAACAAAAAAACGTAAATGCATGGGCACTTAAGGCTAATCTAAGTAATTCTTTAGAATGCATAAACTTAATTAAAAAATCAAAATCTCTTTGCAATAACACACTGTATCTTCTTGTAAATAATGCTTCCATCTTTCCAAAAAAAAATTTAGATAAAATTACATTTAGGGATATTATTGATAATGTTAAAATTAATTCTTTTGCTCCTTTAATTTTAAGCAGGAGTTTTGCAAAAAATGTTGAGGATGGACATATTGTAAATATTCTGGATGCAAGAATTGCTGGAATAGATAAAAATCATGCCGCATATATTCTTTCTAAACATTTGTTTTGTGCAATAACAAAAATTTGTGCAATGGAATATGCGCCAAAAATAAGAGTTAATGCTGTTTCGCCCGGTCTAATAGTAGATGAAAATATTAAAAAATTAAATAAATATTTAAATAAATTAAAAGAGAATATCCCCCTAAAAACTCATGGAACACCTCAAGATATTGCAAACTGCGTTATATTTCTTGCAAAAAGCAGTTTTATTACCGGACAAATTATTTTTACCGATGGAGGAAGACATCTTTTTGCATATAATTCTTTAATTTAAGAATTGTTTATTCGCCAATAACTTGAACAAAAATTTGTCGTGAACGTGGTCTGTTGTCATGATCTATAACAACAATTTGCTGCCAGGTTCCCAAGGTCATTTCTCCATTGTTAATGGGGACTGTGATTCCGGGTCCCATCAGAGTTGCGCGAATATGTGAAAACCCATTATCATCTCCCCAAGTGCGGGAATGTCTTGTTGATTTTGAGCTTGGCACCAATTCTTCCAGCTGGTCTATCATGTCTTGTTTTAAGGCAGGTTCATATTCTATTGTTGAAATAGAGGCCGTTGAACCCACAACAAAAATAGCTACTAGACCATTCTTTATTTTTGATTCGTTTATAACTTTTTCTACATTATTAGTTATATCAACAATATCAGAAAATCCTTTTGTAGAAACAGAAAAATTTTTTCCAAAAACCATAAACGCAATTCCTTTTTTTAAATTTCTAAAAAAATTATAGTATTAAAAAATATATTTTCAAAAATAAACTTAAAATAAATACATTAAAAAATAAATTTGATAAAAACAAATAAATCAAGCATGAGGATGTGCCAGACGATAAACTTTTTTTAGATGTTCTTTTGAGATATGCGTATAAATTTGAGTTGTTGATAATGATGAATGTCCTAAAAGCTCTTTAACCGCTCTTATATCTGCTCCGTTGTCAAGCATGTGCGTTGCAAAAGAATGACGTAAAACATGAGGACTTTTTTTCTTTTGAAGGCTTACATAAGATAAACATTTTTCAACTATTCGCTGTATTTGTCTTTTAGAAAGTCTTTTTCCTTTTTTAGTTGCAAAAAGTGGCGAATCGTATCCTTTTTTTGATTTTCTTAGAGAAAGATATTTCTTTATTAAATCTATTGCATGTTTTGTAATTGGAACAATTCTTTCTTTTTTCCCTTTTCCTAAAACCTTTACCATAAGATTTTTGTAATCAATGGTGCCCACATTAAGGCTATGTAATTCGGAGAGTCTTATTCCACTACCGTAAAAGAGTTCTATTATTGCCTTATTTCTTATGTTATCTTCATTGTTTTTGGGGATTATTTTATTATCTAAATCTATTGCCTGTTTTTCTGTTATAAATACAGGTAATGGCTTATCTAATTTGGGGCTTAAAAGAGTTTTTGCCGGATTATTTTGCAAAAATTTTTTTTTAACCAGAAACTTGCAAAAAGATTTTAATGATGCAATTTTTCTTGCAATTGTTCTTGATTTAAACTTATATCCAGTCAAAGTATATGTAAAATCTTTTAGAATTTGTTTTTTCATTATTTCTTCAAAAGAAAAATATGGGTAATTTTGATTAATAAAAGAGGTAAATTGTTTTAAATCTCTTTTATAGGATTCACAGGTATTTATAGAATATCCTTTTTCTTTTAATAAATATTCTATAAACATGCCAATATATTTATCTAACATACTCATATAGGCTTTTTTTAATAAATAAAATGATTTTATTTTAAAAATAAGTCTTATATTTTTATTTTTGAATTAAATAAATATTTTAAATGGAATTTTTGAATTATTTGTTTTTTATTATTTGTATTTATTGTCTTTATGGGAGGGAAGTTCTTGCTAAATTTTTTTATAATAAAATAATTTTTCTTTTGTTGGGGGAAGTCTCTACCTAAGCTCTATAAATGGCCTATAGCCCCAAATGGAACTATCCTCACTTTTTTTATTTATTTAATAACACATACTAAAAAAAATTCTTTCTAATTAATAAATTTTTATTTAATCTATAACTTTAAACTCAAAAGTGTCTTTATTTGCAGATACCTTTACTTTTTGCCCTTCTTTTAACTCTCCAGAAATAATCATTTTTGAAATTTGGGTTTCTATTTCTTTTTGAATTACTCTTTTTAAGGGCCTTGCTCCATATACTGGATCATATCCAATTTTTGCAAGAGCACTTTTAGCTTTTTCATCTGCAAAAAATTGTATGTTTTTTGATTTAAGAATATCTGCAAATTTATTAAGTTGAATTTCTACTATTTTTAAAATATCTTCTTGTGTTAAACTATGAAATACTACAATTTCGTCAACACGATTTATAAATTCTGGCTTAAAGTAATTTTTTAATTCGGAAAGAACAATTTTTTTCAAATATTCATATGGCTTATCAGAATTTTCCATTATCAATTGTGAACCAATATTGGAAGTCATGATTATAATTGTATTTTTAAAATTAACGGTATGACCATGTGAATCTGTTACAATGCCGTCATCAAGAATTTGTAATAAAATGTTAAAAACATCGGGATGGGCTTTTTCTATTTCGTCAAATAATATCACGCTATATGGTTTTCGTCTTACTGCCTCGGTAAGCTGGCCACCTTCTTCGTATCCAACATAACCCGGAGGAGCTCCAATTAATCTTGAAACAGAATGCTTTTCCATATATTCAGACATATCTATTCGAATCATGGCATGTTCATCATCAAAAAGATTATATGCCAAAGACTTTGCGACTTCGGTTTTGCCAACACCTGTTGGTCCCAAAAATATAAAACTTCCTATTGGTCTTTGCGGATCTTTTAAGCCTGCTCTTCCTCGCAATACTGCATCGTAAACAGCCTGACATGCTTCGTTTTGCCCAACAACTCTTTTGTGTAAACGATCTAGCAAAGATAATATTTTTTCTTTTTCTCCTTCTACAAGTTTACTTACAGGAATATGTGTCCATCTGGATACTATTGCTGCAATATTTTCTTCGTCAACTTCTTCTTTTAAAAGCCGTTGACCATTTTTCTCTTTAAAAGCTTTTTCTGTTTCTATTATTTTTCGTTCTAATTCGGGTATTGTTCCATGTTGAAGTTGAGCCGCTGTATTTAAATCATAAATTCTTTGTGCCTTTTCTAAATCATATCTTGCTTTTTCTAGTTGTTCTCTAAGGCTCCTTAATTCTTCCAATTGCTTTTTTTCCTGTTCCCATTTTGCTTTTAATTTAGATACTTTTTCTTTTATTTCTGCCAATTCAAGATTAAGTTTTTCCAGTCTTTCTTTTGATGTTGGATCTTTTTCTTTTTGCAGCCCGGTAACTTCTATTTCCAACTGCATCTGACGCCTTAGGGCTTCATCTAATTCAGAAGGGCAACTGTCCATTTCGGTTCTTAAACTTGCAGCAGCCTCATCAACAAGGTCTATTGCTTTATCTGGCAAAAATCTATCGGAAATATATCTATCCGACAAAACCGCTGCTGCAATCAAGGCAGAATCTTTTATTTTTACTCCATGATGTATCTCATATCGTTCTTTTAGTCCTCTTAATATTGATATTGTATCTTCTACACTTGGTTGATCTATTAGAACAGTCTGAAACCTTCTTTCTAATGCCTTATCTTTCTCTATATATTTTCTGTATTCGTCTAAGGTTGTTGCACCAATGCAATGTAGTTCTCCTCTTGCAAGCATTGGCTTTAAAAGGTTGCCAGCATCCATTGCTCCTTCTGCTGCTCCAGCACCAACAACCGTATGAAGTTCGTCTATAAATAATATTATGCTGCCATTAGATTCTGTAACTTCTTTTAATACTGCTTTTAATCTTTCTTCAAATTCTCCTCTAAATTTAGCACCCGCTATAAGTGCTCCCATATCTAAGGCTACAATTGATTTATTTTTTAACCCTTCTGGAACATCTCCTCTTATAATTCTTATTGCTAATCCTTCTACAATAGCAGTTTTTCCAACCCCGGGATCTCCAATAAGAACAGGATTATTTTTTGTTCTTCGGGACAATATCTGAATTACCCTTCTTATTTCTTCATCTCTTCCTATAACAGGATCCAGTTTACCCTTTTGTGCCATGTCGGTAAGATTTCTTGAATATTTTTCTAATGCATTAAATGTTGCCTCTGGATCTTGAGATGTCACACGTTGATTACCTCTTATAGTCTTAAGAACAGAAATAACTTTTTCTTTATTTATTCTAAATTGTTCGGCAATTTCTTTGCATTTTTCATCTTTTTCTATTAAAGATAGAAACAAATGTTCGGTACTAATAAATTCATCTTTCATTCGGGAAGCAATTTTTTCTGCCTCAGAAATAACAAGCGTAATACCACGAGAAACATAAGTTTGTGTTACACCACTTCCGGTTACAGCCGGAATCTTTTTTAACTGTTCTATAACAGCCTCAGAAATATCTTGGATATCTATACCTAATTTCTGAAGGATATTTTGAACAACTCCATTTGGTTGATTAACTAAAGCCAGCATTAAATGAAGAGGAGTTATTTCCTGATGATTCATTTCAACTGCAATTTTATTTGCTCCATTTATTGCTTCCTGCGATTTTATTGTGAATTTTTCCAAGTTCATAAACATATACTCCTTTTAATCTTATATTTTATATTAATAGAAAATTATCAATAATCATACCAAAAAAAAACAAGTTAATTTATTTTATTAATTATCAGCAACTTAAAACAAATATGAAGCCTGAATAAAAGTTATCTATCAAATATTTTGTTTCAAAATAAAACATCGTTTGTTTGATATTAAAAAATTTTTGTGTCTAATAAAAACTTATCATAATCCACCCAATCCTCTTCTCTTTTCCTTTCCACAACCATACTCTGCAGGTGTGCAAAGCAAGTTGGTGGCATTTTGAAAAGATATTTTTTAAACTAAATCTAAAAAAAATCATTGTATTTTTTACTTTTTTGTGGCATAATTATATTCTAATTATATTTTATATTTACTTAATAAAAGGTTATTTTATGGCGCTTGAAAAAACAGAAAAAGAAAAATTTACGCTATTGACTTATTACAGAAAAGGCATAGAAGATGTAGAAATTTTTAAAAGAACTCTTGCAAGTCTTGCTTTTTATAAAGAAGAAAAAAAAGATATTATTATTGATTTATCTTTATGTAAGATGCTTACGTCAACAGAAATTGGTGCTATGGTAAGACTAGCCAATCAGCTTAAAGGATCTTTGTGTATTCTTAGAATAATTTCTTCCGATGAATTATATAAACAATTTGAATCTATAAAGTTGACTCAACTTGAGCATCTTTGTATTTATAAAAATAAAGAAGAATTTAAAAAAAATTTAACTAATAAAATATAACAAAAAAATACCTTTTAATTATATAAGCCTTTTTATTACCTTATAAATATTATTTACAATATCAGATGCTATCATAGAATATTCGCTTAATTCTTTTGATGCTTCTTCGCCTGCCTTAGCATGAATGTATGCGCCTAAAATAGCGGCATCATGACAAGAACATCCCTGAGCAATTAAAGAAGTAATTATTCCACTCAAAACATCTCCACTTCCTGCTGTTGCCATTCCAGAATTTCCATAGGGTGATAAATATATATTTCCTTTTGTATCAGAAATTATAGTAGGATTTCCTTTAAAAAGAATTGAAATATTAAAATCAACAGCCACTTTTCTTATTTGTTCAATTTTTTCTATTGGCTTAGGAGAAATTTCTCCAAAAACTCTTTCCCATTCTCCTTTATGAGGAGTAATAACAACAGGAGATTTATGTTTTTTAAGCTGTTCTTTTTTTCCTTTAAAAGCATTTATACCATCTGCATCCAAGACTATTGGAATATTACTTTTAGAAACAATCTCCAAAACAAGATTGCTTGTTTCATTATTATGAGATATTCCTGGTCCAATACATGCTGCTTTTGATTTTTCCATTAAATCTGTTATTTCATTTAAAGAAGATAAAGAAGGTGTTCCTTGTGAAGTTTCGTTTATTGGTTTAATAACAACTTCTGTAACTTTATTCGCAATAATATTCATTATACTTTTTGGTACTGCAAGGTAAACCATACCGCATCCAGTGCGAAGAGAAGAGTTAGAAGCAAGTGTTGCAGAACCACTCATACCAGAAGAACCCGATAACATAAAAACCACGCCATGTTCAAATTTTGATCCATCGGGTATTCTTTGGGGCAACATATTTTTATAATCATTAAACTCTGGCAAGAAAATATTAAGAGAATTTTTTGTTACAATATTTTGAGGATATCCAAGATTTTTTATATAGAGATCTCCAATATATTTTCTTGCAGGAAAAAAATATTGGCCTATTTTTGGAAAACCCATAGTAACAGTAAAATTTGCCTTAACACATAAACTACCAGTTTCACCTGTATCATTGTTTATACCAGAAGGCGTATCAACAGATAAAACAGGAACCTTAGATGAATTAATATTCTCTATTACTTCTGCATAAAGCGGTTTTAATTCACCCTTAAGGCCAATTCCAATAAGGGCATCTATTATTAAACTGCAGTTAGAAAGATTAACCATGTCGGATGCATCGTCTAAAACCAAAAAATTTCCCTGACTATCTGAATAAGCTTCGTAGGCAAGCTTAGATTCTCTTTGTAATTCATCTGGTTCACATAAAAGATAGCACATTACATTGTAACCTGCATCTAGTAAAAGCTTGCCTAAAGAAAGACCGTCTCCGCCATTATTGCCTTTTCCGCATACAATAACAATGTCTCCACTTCGCGGCGTTGGAACGATTTTTCTTGCTACATCAAAAAGTCCTTCGGCAGCTTTTTTCATATATGAAAAACCAGTATTAAGGTCTTGCCCAATAGCCTCTAAATCTATTTTTCTCATTCTGTCTACAGTAAGTATTGGAATCATAAAAATCCTTGTGTTGTTTTTGAAAAATAATATAGTAAAGAGCGAATTAAAATTAAATCATAAATATTTATTAAAAAAATTATTTTAATAATATATGAAAAGATTGTTTATTGCAATAGATTTTCCTTGCGAAATTAAAGACTCTTTAGCAAATATGTGTTTTGGTATTCCGGGTGCAAAATGGGTTTCTAAAGATCAATTTCATCTTACTTTGCGATTTATAGGCGATACTCACGAAAAACTGTTTTTAGAAATATTAGAAATTCTTAAAGATGTTAATGTGTCAAAATTTGAAATTACGCTTAAAGGTGTTGGATATTTTCCTCCAAGAAAAAAACCAAATGTTCTTTGGGTTGGTATAGAAGAAAGTAATGAATTGATGTATTTAAAGGAAGAAATAGAATCTCTTTTAGATGAACTTGGAATATCTCGTGAGCCAAGAAAGTTTTATCCGCATTTAACACTTGCGCGACTAAAACCCGAAACACCTCTTTCAAAGATTACAGAATTTCTTTCTTCCAATAATCTCTTTAAAACCAATGCCATTCCCGTAACAGAATTTCATCTTTATTCAAGCCAGCTTTTTCCATCTGGGGCAATCCATACAAAAGAAGCATCTTACAGTTTATTGTAAAAATCTAATTTTATTTTTCTTCTATTTTCTATAAAAGCAAAGGCTGTTTCTGGCTTTTGGTTAATTATTAATTCTTGAGGAAATTTTATTTCATCAAGCAATGGCCTTACACAATCGTCACGACCTATTTCGTTTAAGGCATGAGCGTCTGAATTAACTACTAAAAGGCATTCTTTCTCTTTACAAACAGAAAGATATTTTAGCATACGTTCTTTTGGAACTCTATTGTTTAAAATTTTAGAATTATTGCATTCAAGAGCAATTCCTTTTTTCTTAGAAAATTCTGCCAACTTAACAAAATCTATTGGATACTGAATATCCTCTGGATGTGTAATAATATCAACAAAAGGATTTTTTTCACAGGCTTTAATTAATATTTCTGTATTTATATCTTCTAACCTGCCAGAAGGCATATTCAGATGAATTCCAAGTAAAACAATATCAATAAATTTTATAACATTTTTTGGAAAATCTATATCACCTTCATCGGAAATAATATTGCATTCCATTCCTTTTATTAGCCTTATGCCTTCTACAGGATCAAAGAGTCGGTCCCAAAAAGTGCTTGCAATTGTACTTTTTAATGCAGGACCATGGTCTGTTATTGCAAGTGCTTTTAAACCTTTCCTTTTTGCTTCTACAAGCATTTCTACAATTGTATGCAATCCACATCTTGAAAAAAGAGAATGGGAATGAAAATCTACACTTATCATAAAATATTTTCTTTTTAATTAAAAACAGGTTTTAAAAATAATTCAATATTATGAAAAAAGATTATTAAAAATGTTAATAATTTTTTGGTTTATATTTTTCTTAATTATTTATTAGTTTTTTTGATTTCTTTTACACAAAAAGAAAGATTTTTTTACACTATTTATTCTTTAGAAATTTCTATAGAATTCAATAAGAATTAATTTTTTTGGTTTTTAGTTGGTTTTAAAATACAAATAATCCTTTTGTTTTGGGGAGAGTCTCTAATTTGCTGTATGAAATTTTTTTATCTTTTTAAGATGTTTTATTTATTAATTTTTAATTTTGAATTTTTAATTATTAATTATTATTCATGTGGGGGAAGCCTCCCCCTCGCTCCATACAAGCCTTACGGCTTGTATTACGCTACCCCCTCCTGGGTGTGCCCGGGGAACCGCTCTCTGTTCAATTACCACCGTCTGGCAGGGCACACCCGCAAACCTCGTTGTTTATGAAAAAATTAT
>Ga0123519_10012731_pt1 | contig 12187 bp, 11 predicted proteins | sample YelNatPaOPRAMG02_FD_87396 | JGI IMG/M metagenome (GOLD analysis project Ga0123519, IMG submission 87396) | Hot spring microbial communities from Yellowstone National Park - Yellowstone National Park OP-RAMG-02 (version 2) | ecosystem: Environmental > Aquatic > Thermal springs > Hot (42-90C) ... | reverse complement strand
TATTGCCATGGGTTTTGCGCCGCTGCAGGCCGTATTGCGGGCAGCTTCGACGACGGCGATTACTCCGCCTGCAAAGGGGTTTACATAACAGTACCGCCCGTTGCCGTCGGTCACCATCGAAATGGCTTTGGAGGTGCCCTGAATGCGGAGGACGGCGGCATCGCTGCCGGGCAGAATAACGGAGTTGTTGCCTACCTGATGGTCGTACTGGCGGAAGACCGTATGTTTGCTGCAGATATTGGGCGAAGACAGCATTTTCAGCAGGAGGTCTGCAGCCTCCCCGCGTTTTATATCCCTTATATGTTTGAGGTTGAGCGTCTGCAATCCATCCAGCCACGGTGGGCGTTTCGGCCGCAGCCGGTAAACCGGTGCGGTGTTGAGGACGCCGGTGGGTGCATGGGCGACTATTTTGCCGTTATCTCTGACGGTTACCATGCCGTCCGATGTAACCGTGCCGATGATATCCGAATGCAGTTCCCACCGGTTGAATAATGCCCTGACCCTGTCTTCATAGCCCTTTTTTACGATAACAACCATTCTTTCCTGCGATTCTGATAGCATGACCTCGTAAGGTGTCATGCCGCTTTCCCGGCGGGGAACCCTTGCCACGTCGATATCGATGCCCGAATTGCCCTTATGGGCGGCTTCCACCGTGGCGCTGGTCAGTCCGGCGGCTCCACAGTCCTGCATGCCGACGATCCAGTCGGTTCGGGCAAGCTCCAGACAGGCTTCAATCAGCAGTTTTTCCATAAACGGATTGCCGACCTGTACGGCCGAGCGCAGTTCTCGTTCCTCTTCAAAGGTACGTGAGGCCAGACCGGAGGCACCGTGCAGGCCGTCCCGGCCGGTGTCGGCGCCCACCAGCATTATTAGATTGCCTTCACCTTCCGCTCTGCCCCTGACCAGGTCCTCTGCCCTGCCGATACCCAGACAGAGCGCATTTACCAGCGGGTTCCCGCTGTAGCAGCTATCGAAAAATATCTCACCGCCCACATCGGCAATGCCCAGACAGTTGCCGTAGCCGGCTATGCCTCCCACCACGCCGCCCATAAGATAGCGGTTGTGCGGGTCGGAGAGCGGACCGAAGCGCAGGGAATTCATCAGGGCTATAGGACGCATGCCCATGGTGAAGATATCGCGCACAATACCGCCCACACCGGTGGCCGCACCCTGGTACGGCTCAATATACGAAGGATGGTTGTGAGATTCCATCTTGAAGGCGATAACCAGTCCATCGCCGATATCGATTACGCCGGCATTCTCCTCGCCCGGCTTCACCCTGACATGTTTGCCGGAATGCGGGAACATCTTCAGCAGCGCTTTGGAATGCTTGTAGCCGCAGTGCTCACTCCACAGCGACCCGAACATGCCCAGCTCCACTTCAGTGGGCTCGCGGCCCAGCTTCTGGACGTTCATCTGGTATTCTTTCCGGCTGAGCGCTATCTCATCGAGCTGCTGTTTGGATACTGGCAATGATCGACTCCCATATAATATTTCCGTCCGTGCTGCCCAGCACATCCTCGCAGGAACGCTCCGGATGAGGCATCATGCCCAGGACGTTGCCTTCTTTATTTACAATGCCTGCGATGTTGTGCATGGAGCCGTTGGGATTGGCTTCTCTGGTGATCTGGCCATCCGGTGTTGCATAGCGGAAAACGATGCGCCGGCTGTCTTCCAGCTCCTTGATCACGTCGTCATCCGCATAATAGTTGCCCTCGTAATGAGAGATGGGTATTTTCAGCACCTGCCCGATTTCGCATTTGCCGGTGAAGGGCGTGTCGATGTTCTCGGTTCTCAGGTAAGTCCACTGACAGCGATACTGGAGATGCTCATTCTGCCGCAGAACACCCGGCAGGAGATGTGCCTCACACAGCCACGGAAAGCCATTGCAGATGCCGATAACCGGTTTGCCTCTGGCGGCAAAATCGGCCACTGCATCCATAACGGGCGAGAAGCGCGCAATGGCGCCTGTTCGCAGGTAGTCGCCGTAAGAAAAACCGCCCGGCAGGATGATGCAGTCATAACCGTCGAGGTCGGTTTCCCTGTGCCAGATATAGCCTGCTTCCTGTCCGAGTATGTTATGAACGGCGTAAAAGCAATCGCGGTCGCTCCAGGTACCGGGGAAGACAACGATTCCGAACTTCAATTTGAACCTTCTATAAACCCATAAACTGCGGATGCGGGCCGCATTATAAAAGAATAAAATAAGGGTATATCAAAATATACCGCCAGTAAGCCGCAGGCAACAACCCGCAGGCGGGTATTACAGCTTGCTGAGGAGCTCGCTGACGATGCTGTTGACCTCCGCACCCTCAGCTTTGCCCTTGACCAGTGGCATCAGTTTCTGCATTACCCTGCCCTTATCGGCCGGACTGCGTGCACCGACTTCGGCCATCACCTTCTGAGCGGTGGCGATCAGTTCCTCACGTGAGAGCTGGGCGGGCATATATTCCTGCAGGATGGCCATTTCGGCCCTTTCCTTGTCTGCCAGGTCCTGCCTGTGGCCCATCGTATAGGCTTCGATGCTTTCCTTGCGCTGCTTTATTTCCCTGGCTATAACCTCAATTACACCGCCGTCGTCCAGCTTTTTCTGCTTTGCAATTTCGGCATAATTGATGGCAGAAAGCAGCGAGCGCAATACAAGCTTGCGCAGCTCATCCCTGGCCCGCATCGCATCGCGGAGGTCGCTGTTGATTTTATCTACAAGTGACATGGTTATGCAGTTTTATTGCTTTTGCGGCGCTTGGTTGCCTCTTTGCGTTTGCGCTTTATGCTGGGCTTCTCGTAAAAGCCCCTGCGGCGCACCTCGCTGATAATACCCTCCTGCTGCACCTTCCTGGTGAAACGCCTTAAAAGGCTTTCAAAGCTTTCCCCTTCGCCGAGTCTAACTTCGGGCACTAAATATCAACTCCTTTTTTCTTAATGGTCGCCGCCCGTCTGCTTCACAGAGAGGCAACTATCGGTTGAAAATTCTATTCCGTTTATATGCCGGTGTCAACCTGAGCTGGCTATTTTTTCTCAAACTGCGCCGGGTAAATCTGCGACAGGATGGGTTCCAGATCGGCTCGGGCCCCGATGAAGCTGATGGGATACTTGAAGCCGATTTTGGCCAGCTTTTTCAGTCCGGACAGGGCACGCGGGATATCTGCCGGGGGCAGTGCCAGCGAGACTTCATCGTCAGATACCTGTCCCATCGATCTTTCCCCGAAACAGGGTATGGAAAGCTGGGGCTTTCCCGTTCTGTAGCATTCTCCCAGTGAATCGGCACAGGCACCTTCTCCGATAAAATGGAAGGTGAACCGCTCATATTTCTCCTTTTGCAGTCCGCAGAGGAGCATCATCATCTGGGCAGGGTTGCCGAAGAGCAGTACCACTTCGGGCTCGAACTTCTCTTTGTTGAGCGGAGCCAGCACCACCGCTTCCGCCACCGGTACACGTGGTGAGTCCTTCTGTTGCTGAAGGGCTTCCTGCGGGCTGGCAAACCACGTTGTGGCCAGCATCTCGGCCTCAGCCTGCATGGCCTTTTCAGAAGCATGCCGCACACCGTGTAGCCGCATGCACCGTATATTCATCCTGTCTTCTTTGGTGATGCCGATGGTCATCCTTTCCACCCTTGCCAGGAAAACCGCCTGGCAAAAAGTGTAGAGACGCGGTATGCGCTGTACATTCCTGATGGAATCGAGATCCGTCGCCTTCTCCAGCCGCCTGAAAGCCAGAGGGTCTGTTTTCAGACGGAGCGTGCCTGATAATTCGTTGCTTAAATCTGCCCAGCTCATTTGAATCCACTCCTTTAAAATAATATATTCGTTAATGGGGTACGGCTAAGCTATCGACCTATTTTACCATAAAAGCCTTGCCCGCAGGAGTAGCGGCGGGGTATACTAAAGCCTGATGCCAGCGTAGCTCAGTGGTAGAGCAGCGGTTTCGTAAACCGCCGGTCGTCGGTTCGAATCCGACCGCTGGCTCCATGCATTGCCTGAACTTGCAGTCATGTGCGGCCTGTACACGCCGGGGGTAAACTGTTTAATAATAAAAGGGCGGTAGGGTTGTGTCCGGTTATTTTTAAACGGAGAATATCAGCTGTGGAAGTGGACCCCGTTATAAATATTCCGGCGTTATGGCAGCGGTCACCGGCAGATTGAATAAGTACAATCAACTGTATCTGGCATATTATAATAGTGTTATTCTATTATACAAGCCATCGTTTGCGACGCTTATAATGTTTAACTTCACTATATTTCTTTTTTTCGCCTAACGCACTTAAGCCGAGATAAAATTCCTTGACATCGGGGTTATCCATAAGCTTGCTGGCTGGTCCATCAAGAACTATCTTGCCGTTTTCCATCACGTAACCGTGATCTGCGATAGAAAGTGCCGCGACAGCGTTTTGTTCAACAAGTAAAATGGAATTCCCCTGCTCCTGTTGCATTTTTTTTACGATTTTAAATATTTCGTCGACTATAATGGGAGCAAGCCCCATGGAAGGCTCATCCAGCAGGAAAAGCTTTGGTCGGGACATCATGGCACGTCCGATTACCAGCATCTGCTGTTCTCCGCCTGAAAGATAGCCGGCAGTGTTATTGCGCAGTTGTTTTAGGCGGGGGAAATAGCTGAATACGTTATCTCGTTCGGTGCTGAGTTTAGTCTCGCCTCTGCGCACGTAATGACCGGCTTCCAGGTTCTCATCCACTGTCAGGTGCTGGAATACCATGCGCCCCTCAAGCACCTGACTGATACCAAGCTTGACCCGGTCTTCGGGTTCCATTGTATCGATGCGTTTTCCATCAAACTCAATAGTGCCATCTGTGACTTCGCCATTCTCTGTTTTAAGCAGACCGGAGATTGCCTTGAGCATTGTAGTCTTGCCACCGCCATTGGCGCCCAAAAGGCTGACTATGCTTTTATCGGGCACTTCCAGTGAAGCACCTTTCAGAACCAGGATAACCTCGCTATAGCAGACTTCAATATTATTTACGAGCAGCATGATACATCCGTTTATGCGCGGGGGAGCTTTGTACAAAGCTCCCCCCGAATTATTTAGTTTTTATAGTTTCCAGAAATCAACGTTGTCGGCTGCTGCCGGCCAGGGTGGCATATGATACCATACTTTGAGGATCTCCAGGCCGAAATCGGGTGTAGTTTTTACTATGATGGTATCATGCGGTCCGACATGGGTAGTGGTTGACCATGGGCATGAACCTAAAATACCTTTTGCGGTAGAACCTTTCATCTCATGCTCCATAATCCATTTGACATTTTCGCCTGTTAGTTTACCGTAACCGTACTTATCAATAGCTTTCTCAAAGATTTCCTGGATGGAAATTGCACCGCCATAATTGACAATGCGTATCCAGTCCAGTGGAGGAGCTGAGGGCCTGTTAGTCTTATGTATCTCATCGAGTGTTTTGAGGATGGGCACGTCGTTAGCCATTTCCATAAGGGCACAGGGGCTGTGGCTCCACAGGCCGGTGGTTGCTGCCGGATCGAGTTTGCGGAAGCTGAGCATCTGCGTAATGAAAGTATCAATGACTGTTGTCTGATCCAGCAGTCCTGCCGCTTTGGCGGTCTTTTGAAAGATAAGCTGTGGTGCACCAGTAGATGTCAGCAGTACGTAGTCTGGCTTGGCATTTTTAAGATTGGTTACCTGGGAGGTCACATCCGTAGCAGCCATTGTTGCCCACTCTTCGGCTACTATCGGCCATTTGAGTTCGTTCTCTAACATCCATTTAGTCGGTTTGACCGTGCTCTTGGCAAAAGCTGCATCGAGTGACATTAACGCAATTCTGGGAGGATCCGATTTTTTCCAGTTATCCTTGATGTAGTTGAGGCTGCATCTGTAGAAATCGGCGTAGGTCGGAATGGCACCGAAGATGTAGGAGTTTGGCGAAAATGGCAGTTGAACCGTCATTTCTGTTGGACCGGAGCAGGGTATTTTGTACTTTTCAGTTAGCGGTTTGACGGGTGGTTGAAGATTGGCAGCCGCAATCCAGATGTAGTGAACCTTGTCCTGAGTGGCAAGCTTCTCAAAGCCTGAAACGGCAAGATTGTTATCGTATCTGGTATCGAAGACCACCACCTCAACCTTATGGCCTTTTATGCCGCCGGACTTTTCATTTACGTACTTGTACCAGTCTGAGATAGACTCGTAACCGGGTACGGATGATGCGGCGATAGGCCCCGTAAGATCGGTAAGAAGGCCGATTTTAATCGGTCCTTCCGGCTCTTTCTCGGCCGGCTTGGCTGGTCCAGCACATCCGGCCAGTGCGATTGTCGAGATAAGGATTACTGTGAATACCGCTGCTAAAACCAATTTCAGATTCCTGTGCATATTACCTCCTCACAAATTTCTTTTATTTTAGGATTAATTGTCAATTTTAAATTATAAACCTGTCCATCCTATTATCGTATTAATGGGAAAAAGGCCAGAGCCTGTACCATGCCTTGAAAATCTCCCACCTGTGTGCCAGCCCCCTTGGTTCAAAGATGAGGAATAGAATAATCGCCAGGCCGAAGATCACGAGCATAAGGGGGCCGAGCAGGCTGGCAGCACCCGTGTAAATAGATGATAATGCTGCCAGAATAGCGCTAAGGCCGTTGTTTAAGATGGCGATAAAAATAACGCCGAAAAAGGCACCGGTTATCGTACCCAGACCGCCGATTATTATATATCCCAGATACCAGAAAGATTCAACCAGTGTGTAGCTTTCGGGCGTTACCACGCCCCGCGCATGTGCGGCAATGGCTCCTCCAACACCGGCAAAAGTGCAGCCGATAAAGAAGGCCAGCAGCTTATACGCTGAAACATTGATGCCCATTACCTTGGCTGCTAAATCGTTATCTCTGGTGGCGATAAAGGCCCGGCCAACGTTGGTGCGGCTGATATTTTTGGCGACATACGTTGCTAAAAGCAGAGCGCCCAGTGCAATATAATAATATCTCTCAGGTGAGTTAAATGAAAACCCGAATAGCTCAGGCGGCGGTGCGGATAATCCGAATGAGCCGCCGGTGATCGACGTCCAGTGTGAAATTACATACATGATAATAAAATGAGCTGCCAGAGTTGAGATAATAAGATAAAAACCCTTAAGCCTGATGGAAGTAAGCCCAACGATTAAGCCGATTATACCTGCGAACAGGCCTGCTATGGGTACAGCAAGCCAGAACGATATACCGGCACCGCCCGTCAGCAGTGCTGATGTGTAGGCACCGACAGCCACAAAAGCGGCATGGCCGGAAGATAACTGACCGCAGTAACCGGTCAATATCTGTATCCCAAGTGTGGCTATTATCATAGCTATAGTTGTTATTATAATGGTTAACATATAGGTTCCGGTGAAAAGCGGTAAACAGAAGCTGAGCGCAAGCCCGGCAAACAGGATAATCCACTGCAGGCGTGTGCGGATGATTGCCATATCCTGCTCATAGCTTATATTGAAAATTCGGCTGGGTAATTTCATCGTTTATACCCTCTCAATCCTTTTTAGGCCGAAAATACCATACGGCATAATCAGCAGCAGTATCAACAGGATAATGAATGGTATAACCTCTTCAATCCCGATGAAAGTTGATCCGAGGTAGGCAGAGCCGAAGTGTTCGGCAATGCCGATTACTATTCCGCCCAGTAACGCACCGGGTACAGATTCGAGTCCGCCCAGGATTATTGCAGGCATTACCTTCAGTCCGTAGTCGTCCAGCGAATAGCCGACCGAGAGAATGGTGCCGACAATCACGCCGCCGATAGCCGCCGCCATGGCTGAAATTGCCCAGGACATGCCGAAAACACGTTTCACGCTGATACCCACGGATTGTGCTACTTGCTGGTTATCCTGTGTTGCACGCATGGCGACCCCAATGGCGGTGAATTTGAAGAACAGGATAAATATGGTGAAAAGCAATGCCGCAGCGATAAAGGCGAGGATGAAAATGGGCTGCAGTGTAGCGCCTAAAATGGTAACAGGTTGGGAAGGAAGATAGGGCGGGAAGGATATGCTGTAAACACCGAATATCATCAGAATAACGCCCCTGACCAGAAGATATATTCCGATAGTGACCATGAGGATTGCGAGGAGGGATTGTCCTATCAGACGTCGCAGGAATAGAAATTCGATAACTAATCCCAGCAAAAACGACGTTACAAGCGTCAGGATTACCGCCAGCCAGAATGGTAAACCCAGAATAACGCTGTATACATAACAGGTATAAGCACCGATAGCCATCAAGCTCCCCTGTGCCAGATTAAAAATGCCGGTTGCCTTATAAATCAGGACAAAACCCAGTGCGACTATACTGTAAACGGCTCCAACAGCCAGCCCGATGACCAGATGTTCAATTATGGCGCCCATGATTAATTATCCTCCAATGTAGCCAGCTGGATAGCCGTCTTTATGGTTGCTATCTTGCCATCCCTGTACTTAACCCTGGCTTCTGCATGATATTCAGTCTTATCGCTGTATAGCGAATCGATTATATCCTGATACCGTCTGACAACTTCTTTGCGGCGTAGCTTCCTGGTTCTTGTAAGTTCCGCATCATCGGCATCGAGTTCTTTATGAAGAATGGCAAACCTGCGTATTCTCTGGCGTTCCGGCAGCTTTTTATTAATATTTATGATATCCTTTTTGATCAGTGTATAAGTTTCTTTTTTCTGTGAAAGGTCAACAAAAGTTGTATATGGTATCCTGTGTGTCTCTGCCCATTTGCCCACATTAGCAAAATCAATACTGATAAGTGCACCCACAAAATCTTGATCGTCTCCGGTAATTACCGCATCCCTGATGTATGGGGAAAACTTGAGTTTGTTTTCTATATAGGAGGGTGAGAATCCGGTACCATCTTTGAGTTTAAGTAAATCTGCTATACGGTCGATGCAGACGAGATGGCCTTTATCCGTGATGAAACCGGCATCGGAGGTGTGTACCCATCCACTGGCATCAATTAGTTTGGCAGTAGCTTCCGGGTTATTAAAGTAGCAGAGCATTCTCATAGGTCCGCGGGTCAATATCTCACCTTCATCCGTTATGCGTATATCACAGCCGGGTGAGGGTACACCTGACGTTTCGTAATCGACATCACCTGCCCTGTGCACGGCTGTCGGAGCGCACTCTATCATGCCGTAGATCATGCGTGCGTCCAGTCCCAGTGCCACAAAGAAATCGAATATCTCCGCTGCCATGGATGCACCACCAATCATCAGCACCTTCAGGCCGGTGTAACCTATCCAGTCACGTATCGGGCGTGCTACCATAAAGTAATACAGTCCGTATAAGCATTTCCAGAATATGTTGATTTTTAAATTGTTGCGCTTCATGCGGGCAACTCTGTAACCTATTGGCATAAGCAAATTGAATATCGTTCGCTTCAACCAGGTAGAGTCGGCTATCTTAACCTGCACAAATGAGACATAATTTTCCAGCATCCGCGGGACAGCTCCGCCTTTACTGGGGCCTATTTCACGTATATTCTGTTCAACGGTTTCGGGCTCCTCAGGAAAGTTCACCGTAGCACCACCCCTCAAAAAGGCGGGGATCATATAAATGAACTCGGCACCATAGGCAAGCGGAAAGGCGGAGAAAAAATCATCTTTTTCATCTGTAGGATCCGGGGCATCCCAGGCTGCGCTGGATGCCATTGTGCTGCGCGAACAATGCAGTATGCCTTTGGGAATACCTGTAGTTCCGGAAGAATAAGTAAGATAGACCGGATCTTCTGGCTGGCTTTCGGCAATGAACTTTTCGAATATGCCCGGATGGCTTCTATCGTATTCGCGACCGAGTTCCAGCACTTTTTCCCAGCTTATGATCAGCGGATCATCGTAGAACCGCAGCCCTTTGGGATCCCAGTAAATTATCTTCTTTATCTGAGGAATATCATCCTTAATTTCCAGTATCTTATCGAGCTGTTCCTGATCTTCCACCACCACGAAGATACTGCCGGATTGATTTATCACGAATTTAATCTCGTCGGCCAGTGAGTCCTGATAGGCGCCGGTTGGAATTCCACCACAGCAGATAGCGGCAAACATCGCATAATACCATTCTGGCTCATTATCGCCGACGATAGTAATACGTTCACCCTTGCTGTACCCCAGACTGACCAGACCAAGCCCGAAATATTTAGCCTGATCCCAGAAATACTTCCATGAATAGGTCTGCCATATACCAAATTTCTTATGACGCAGGGCTATTTTTTTATCACCATATCTGTCACAGGACTGCTTGAACAGTTTTGAAATCGTATCTGCGTCCATTATGAATTCCTTCTTAGTGTCAGCTTTTATTACCCAGATAAGCTTTGATTACATCGGGATCGGTCTTGACCTGCTCAGGTGTTCCTTCTGCTATTTTGCGGCCGAAATCCAGCACGACCACACGATGGGAAATATCCATCACCACTCCCATATCATGTTCAATCAATACGATGGTATCAACGCGTTCCTCGTAAATATCCAGCACAAACCTTGCCATATCCTCTTTTTCCTCAAGGTTCATACCGGCCATGGGCTCATCCATGAGCAATAGCTTTGGCTCAAGTGCGAGTGCACGTCCGAGCTCTACCCTTTTGCGCATTCCATATGGTAAAGTGCCGACGATCTGCTTTCGGATAGATTCAATTTCCAGAAAGTCGATTATCTCTTCAACGATCCGTCTCTGCTGAATCTCTTCCCGGTGTGCCTTTCCGAAATAAATGCCGCCGAGAAACGAACCCCAGAAGCCTCCCGTCATATAAAAATGCCTCCCGGCCATCAGATTATCCTGAACTGTCAGACCGTTAAATAACTCGATATTTTGAAATGTGCGTGATATCCCCATTTTGGCAATTTTATGGCTGGGTACCCCATTGATACTGTGCCCCATGAATGATATTTCTCCTTTTTGGGGATGGTAAAACTGGTTTATACAATTAAGAATGCACGTTTTTCCGGCACCATTTGGGCCTATAATAGATAATATTTCGCCCTTTCTAACTTCAAAACTGACATCGGTGAGTGCTGTGACCCCACCGAAACTCAGGCTTATATTAGAGATGGTTAGAAAGGGTGAACCTCTTTTGCACTCCATTTCCTCGATCTCGCTTTCCCATTGATGCTTGCTGCATCAGTTTTTATACGGGAAAAAATTAAATCAGTTTGTTCATTTATATATTGATCCAATGTGCATCTGGGTCTCAAATACCACCGTCTCACCGCCCACATGTGACCCAGGGTAATTATATTATGTGCGGTAAGTGTTAAATCCGCTATCTGAAAATCGCCGGATTCTATCCCTCTCTTCAATATATCCGCGCAGATTGCGATATCCTCTTCGGCTGCCTCACGTATGATACGCTGAGCAGAGCTATCGAGGTTCTTAGTTTCCTGATAGGTAAACAGGCAGATGTCCTGATTTTGATCAACCCTGCGGTAATACAAATCGATGAATTCTTTCAATACCTGGATAGGACCTATGGCATTACATCTGGTGGCAAGCTCTTTCCTCCAGCCCTCCGGTCGACTGACAGCCTCATTAATAATCAAATATAGAATATCCTGTTTGGAACCAACGTAGTGATATATGGCTCCGACGCTCATCTTGCAGGCTTTTGCGATTTCACGCATGGTAGCCTTGTGGTATCCTTTTTTTATAAAGATTTTTGCCGAGTTATCAACTATGATCCGCCGCCTTGCGCTGACCAGCTCGCTATCCGGACTGAATGTTCTGATGTCGTAACTGTTTCTGTTCACAACCTTTCTGTCCCTACCGAACGACCGTTCGACGATTATATATGCTTTCTGTTGAATTGTCAATCATTCCTATATGACAGGTGCGCGTAATTTATAAATTGTTTCTAAATGAGATGCAGACGTTTAGCCGCAAACTTGTTATAAATTAAATTTATATGAATCATCCGGTGGAGTCTGAAAATGTGGTGGACGTTTCTCTAATGCGGCTTTAATTCCTTCGCTCAAATCAGGCGAAAGCTGATTACGTTCCCATAGTTCTGATTCCAGCAGAAATAGATTGTACATGCGTGCCGTCGTGGCGGCATTAATCTGTTTCTTGCAAATCTGTATGGCTAACGGGCCACGGCTGGCTATTTTTTCAGCCAGTTCATAGCTGGAACTCATTAGCCGGTCTTTCGAAACCACACGATTAACCAGACCTATGCGCTGAGCTTCGTAAGCATCGATGATATCGCAGGTCATAATCAT
>Ga0123519_10012729_pt1 | contig 12187 bp, 5 predicted proteins | sample YelNatPaOPRAMG02_FD_87396 | JGI IMG/M metagenome (GOLD analysis project Ga0123519, IMG submission 87396) | Hot spring microbial communities from Yellowstone National Park - Yellowstone National Park OP-RAMG-02 (version 2) | ecosystem: Environmental > Aquatic > Thermal springs > Hot (42-90C) ... | reverse complement strand
TGCCATTGAAAAGTCCCCATCCAGACCGAAGGGCACTTCTCGACAGAGGAAATATCTTATCGCATCCACAGCAATGTTAGTGCTAATGCCAGCTTCTGCCGCAAGTTCGTCAGCGATTACATCCGGAAGCACCACGTTTCCTTTGGACTTGGACATCTTCTCGCCGTTTATCGTCCACCAGCCGTGGCCGAAAAGCACCTTCGGTTGTTCGAGTCCAAGTGCCATCAGCATAGCGGGCCAAAAGGTGCAGTGGAACCGGACGAAGATATCCTTGCCCAATATCTGAAGATCCGCCGGCCAGAGCCGCTCGAATCGTTCCATGTCATCGAGATAGCCGATCGCGCTGATATAGTTGATGAGCGCGTCGAACCAGACATAGATAACCTTATCCGGATCACCCGGAACAGGTATTCCCCAACCCCGGTTTGCGCGGGTAATGGACACGTCGCGAAGACCTTGCTTGATAAAACTTACGACTTCGTTCTTGCGAAACTCCGGCTGCAGAAATCCCGGATTTGCCTCGATATGCCGTAACAGCCTGTCTGAGTAGGCCGATAATCGGAAGTAGTAGTTTTCTTCCTGAACCCACTCAACTTCGCGTCCGCAGTCCGGACACTTGCCATCCACTAGCTCCGACTCCGAATAAAACGTCTCATCTGGAACGCAATACCAGCCTTCGTAGTAGCCCTTGTAAATGTCTCCCTGTTCCAGCAACCGTTCGAATATACGCTCGACGACTTTGACATGTCGAGGCTCGGTCGTGCGTATGAAATCGTCATAGCGGATGTTGAGCTTGGCCCACACTTGCTTGAACCGCTCTGCTAGTTCATCCACGTACTGCTGAGGTGGCATCCCGCGCTCCGCTGCAGCATTAGCTACCTTGGTGGCGTTCTCATCAGTACCGGTGAGGAAATAAGCATCCCTGCCCTTGAGTCGCTGATACCGCGCCATCGCATCCGCGTGTATAGTGGGATAGGCTGTTCCGATGTGTGGGACATCGTTAACGTAGTATATAGGCGTTGTGACGTAGTAAGTGGTCTTAGGCATGTGTCAATGGAACCTTTCAAAAAGCACTCAAAGCGCCAACTGAGACATGGTAGAGCGTACCGGACGTGGTTGTCAATGCTTCAGCGTGCGTCTTTTAGTGTCTGCACGATCCGCAATTGCCTGATGAGCATCCTGAGCAACCGCTGCCATGGGACTGCACAGAACCATCGCTGCTTGCGGAGCGAGCCGCAAACAGCGAGACCAAGCGCTTTACATCATCTGAACCGCACTTTGGACACCGTGCTTCGGACGCTCGACTAATAGAGGTTAGTATTTCGAATCGGGAATCGCAGGGATTACAAATAAACTCATATATTGGCATTGCTACGCCTCTCTAACTGCGTTCTCGCATTCGACCGAAGTGGTCAGCGCTAATTCCTTCTTCGCCTGTTGTTGCCATTGCGGCGTCTCATACGGCGCCTGGAATTACCACGCTTCCTGCCGTTGTTACTGCTTGGTTGATCTCTTTCTTCAGCTTCTACGTCAACTACATCTGAAGAGACATCTTCAGACTCCGTCTGAGCGCCGCTATGAGTTTCCAGCCAAATTGGCTCCTCATCCTCGGAATCTGGAACCTCAAAAATGCTATCCGGCGAATCCTCAAGTGAAACCGCTAAATCATCCGCCGAATCAATAATCTCGATTAGATCATCATCCAGATCAAGATCCGCTTCGTCTTCAGCAAATTCCTCATCCTCGACGTCGGATTGAATATCTTCATTCTCTTCCGTCAACAGCGGCTGGCAGTTCTTCTCCGTCATATTGCAACCGATTCCATGCCGCCGACATAACCCCTCAAGATTGATCTGACTAGCCGGAATGTGCAACTCCACCTCATCTTCAGTGCGCACAGTGAGCATACCGGTCACAACATTTACGTCTACTACCTTGGCTCTGCCGTGTTCAAGTTGGATGATCGCACCGGTTGCAGGCAATCGCTTCTGAGCTTGTTTGTAGAAATCGTGTTCGTATCTCAAACAGCACATCAGCTTACCGCACGCACCGGAGAACTTGGCAGGATTAAGAAAAAGACTCTGGTCCTTTGCCATCTTCATCGAGATCGGCTCAAATGTGCTTAAGAACGTTGCGCAGCACAATGGTCTGCCGCAAATTCCATATCCGCCAATCAGCTTGGCTTCGTCGCGAACGCCGATTTGATGAAGCTGTACCTTGGTCCTGAGCGCGCTAGCAACATCCTTGACCAGTTCGCGGAAATCGACCCTGCCGTCTGCGGAGAACGAAAAAGTAACCTGACTGCCGTCAAATGCATATTCCGCGTCGAGAAGTTTCATAGGTAGGCCATGATCTTGGATTTTCTGCTGGCATACCTCAAGAGCGTGCTTTTCCTTCTCGCGGTTTGAAGCCTCACGCTCCAGATCCTCGCCGGTAGCGCGTCGAATAATCTTCTTGAGCGGTGCCACCAACTCCTCATCCGGCACTTCTCTAGGCTCGAGCACTACTTCTCCGAACTCGATACCACGCGCAGTCTCGGCGATGACAAAGTCTCCCTCGCGGAGCTCGTGCTCTCCAGGGTCGAAATAGTAGACCTTCCCCACCCTTCTAAATGTGACACCGACAACACGCGGCATTCAATATATCCTCTCGGGATTGGGTGCTATTAAGTTTATTCTAGCACATCACCTGCACAGGAACAAGGTCGGATGCGTGGTTCTCCCAAACGTCGGACAAATGGCGTTTCACGCTGGTTTCGTTTAGCTCGCAAGCGTTTCTGCCACGACTTCTTCGATCACAGCCAATCCTTCTTCTAATGCGTCTTTTCCAATCACCAACGGCGGGTTGATTTTAATCGCACCTCCTCCAACTCCAACGGGAGCAAAGAGCATCACCCCGCGCTCGACCGATTTTCGAACTACCTCGAATGCCGTCTCAGGATCCGGTGTAGTCGTGCCCGGCTCAACAAACTGAAGCGCCATTACCAACCCTACTCCATCGGCTCTACCAATGTGGCCCTTGGATATTTTCATCATTCTTTGACCGGCATCCAACAGGATTGGCTCCAGCTTACGTGCGTTCTCTACCAGATTTTCCTCCAGGATCACTTCAATATTGGCAAGCGCTGCTGCTGCGCAAATTGGATTAGCCGAATGAGTGGAAGTCATTTCCCCGGGGCCGTAGATGCTCATCAACTCCTCGGTGCCGACCACTGCAGAGAGCGGCATTCCTCCTGATATTCCTTTGCCAAAGACCGCAATGTCCGGAACAACACCGTAGTGTTGGAAACCAAACATAGTACCCGTACGCCCGAAACCTGCCTGAACCTCATCGAATATCAGCACAGCTTGATGCTCGTTACACCACCGTCGCAGCGCTTGAGCGTACTCGCGAGGCATCAACTTTGCGTTGCATCCCTGGTATGTCTCACTCATCACGCCACAAACGGCGGACGGATCTATACCCTTTTGGGCAAGCGTCTTCTCGAAGATATCAAACGAGGTATCCGGACAACGAAAACCATCGGGATACGGAACCTGAACGAAATCAGGATGTTCACCGCCGAGCCATTGCTTAAGACCAGGAATGCCACCAGCAAGCTGAGCGCCCATCGTTCGCCCGTGAAATGCGTTCTCAAATGTAACCAGAACACACTTATCTACTCCGCCATTCTTCGCTTGTTGAAGAATGCCGTGAGTGCGAGCAAGCTTAATGGCACATTCGATAGCCTCGGAACCTGTAGTGAGCAAGAATACCCGAGAAAGCGGTGGAGGAAGAAGACTCTTTATCTTCGCAGCAAGTCTGGCGCGTATCTCGGTTGGAAAGCAATACGCGTGATAAAGACCCTGCTTTGCGGTCTCAGCGATTGCGGAGATTATTTTGGGATGTCCATGACCTGACGCCGTAACCAACACGCCGGAGCTGAAGTCGATCCACTGGTTGCCGTAGGGATCGCGTATGAGATATCCTTCACCTCCAGCCCAAATGATCGGAGGTTGACCTCCCATCGACCTGGGTTCAGCCGCCCGCATTTCTTCAAGTATTGGTAGCGACTCTGGGACCGGAATCTTGGTCCGAATCTTCCGATAACTGGTCTCAACTATTTCGACGTCACGAGGGATGAGAGGAAACTCTTTTGTTGCCATTACTGCCTCATTCGATATGTTTTTTCGAAGATCATTGGGACAACGCAAGACTTGAAATTATTCCTGCGTTTGCCGCGTGCTGCATTCGATCTCCGATTTATTGTATGGCATGCTGCTCATAACCGGCAAGGGAGAACTTTGATAGTCGAATTCAAATCTAACAAACAGACGTTTACAACTATCACAGCTCGGATGTTATATCGTTTGTCCCATGGTATGATTACTGCAGTCGGTTTGCTGTGTTCGCGGTTGGCACCTTAAGCAGTAGGTTTCAACAGCGAGATTGCAGGCTTCGACTGCTTGCCTTGGAGCCGACGATAAAATGGCATCGGATATCACAAGTCCAGATCAAGAAGACCTCCTCACTCCGGACTTTCTTCGCAAGATCGAGCGGATGAACCTGCTCACGAGGCGGATATTTCCGGGACGGCTTCGCGGAGAAAGACGATCGATCAAACGCGGAGCGTCAGTGGAGTTTGCGGACTATCGCAATTACACTGTCGGAGACGACTTCCGGCGAGTAGATTGGAACGTCTACGCACGTTTGGAGAAGCTTTTCCTGAAACTCTTTGTAGAGGAAGAAGACCTGCATGTTTATGTTCTGTTAGACGTGTCGCGGTCTATGTACTTTGGAACCCCAACAAAACTTCTTTACGGCAAGCGCATCGCCGCCGCACTGTCATATATTGCATTGGCAAACTTGGACAGAGTTGGTCTTGCAACCCTGAGCGGCTCGAAAGCATCACCCCTATCTCTCAAGCGCGGAAAGCAAGCTGCATTTGAGATATTCGAGCATCTGAAGTCCGTCCGATCCGACGGTGAGACCAACCTTGCGGCTTCTCTGCGTGAGTTTAGTCTGAAGACCTCGCAATCTGGTCCGGCGATCGTTATTTCCGACTTTTTCGACCAAGGATACCGAGACGGCGTTATGTCCCTCCTGTCGCGCAAGTTTGAGGTTACGTTGATACACGTTCTGGACAAAGAAGAAGTCAGCCCTGCGTTAGCCGGTGATTTGGTTTTGATCGATTCCGAGACAGGTAGTCATCGGGAGATCACTGTAACTCAGAGTCTCCTCCGTCGCTATCGGGAGCGTCTGGCAAGTTTTTGCAATGAGATTGAGTCTTTTAGTGTGAAGTACGGATGCAACTACGTAAGGGTCACAAATGAGTCCGAGTTCGAGGACTTGGTGCTGAGCTATCTGCGCAAGAAAAGATTGATTGCTTGAATTGGATACACGACTCAAAATTCGGAACCAGCAATGAGCTTTCTATCTCCTTTATCGCTAATATGGTTTCTTCCGCTGGGCGCAATCATCATTGTGCTATACCTGCTTAAGCTCAAGAGGAAAGAACATCTGGTATCGTCGGTGATGCTTTGGCAGGATGCGGTAGCGGATATCCAGGCGAATGTACCATTCCAAAAATTAAAGAAGAATTTGCTTCTTGTGCTCCAACTCACCGCGCTAGCTCTTCTTGCGGCAGCCATCGCAAGGCCTTTCGCTTGGACAAAAGGAATAAGCGAAAACCGTATAGTTGTAGTTTTGGATACATCAGCGAGCATGCAATCAACCGACGTCAAGCCGTCACGGTTCGAAATTGCTAAGCGCAACGCAATTAGTATAGTGCGTAAAATGGGCACGAGCGATACGATGCTCGTGATTACAGCCGGAGCAAAGACGCGCGTGGTGGCGTCGTTTACTTCGGATAAACGCACACTTATAAATGCAATATCTAATCTGGAACCGACCGATACCGTGTGCAACATGAGGCAAGCATTGGCTTTAGCACTGTCACTTGTACACGGGCTATCAAAATCACCACCAAGGATAATTGTGCTATCCGACGGTGGATTCAGTGCAATACCCGATCTTTCGACAAGAAAGGTAAAGCTCGACTACATAAGAATCGGACAAGGATGCGAGAACGTTGCCATTACAGGTCTGGACTCACGCAAGACTCTATCGGGTGATCAGCAAGTTTTTATTGGCTTACACAACTTTGGAAAACGCGAGCGGGTGTTCAATCTTGAGGTTTATCTTGGTACAAACTTGCTCGATATTCGCGAGGAAAAACTTGCACCAGGCGAGACCAAGCAAGAAATAATGGGCGACCTTGCCAATGTCAGCGGTCGCATAACAGCAAAACTGGATATAGCCGATGACTTAGCTGCAGACAACTCCGGCACAGTCTACCTGACGCGCAGGCGAACGATCTCGGTGCTTATGGTTTCGAAGGGCAACATCTTCCTCCAAAATGCCCTGGCACTGGACCCGCGCACTCAACTTACGCGCACAGACTCACCTCCGGACCTTTCAAAAAGGCGTTATGACTTGGTAGTTTTCGACGGTGTAAAGCCACCTGCATCGCTTCCACCAGGAGGCTATCTGCTGGTAAACACCAGTGTCAACGGCGGACCTGCAAGAACTGGCAAGATTGTATCGAGACCGACTATTGTAGATTCGGCGAGAAGCCATCCTACTTGTGCTTATGTAGACTTCTCAGGTGTAAAAATCCTTAAAGCACATTACTTGCACCCAGAACCATGGGCGACAACAATTATTGAAGGCGAAGGCGGTGCATTGGCAGTTGCCGGAGCACGACAAGGCCGGAACTTCGTGCAGCTTGGATTTAACTTGTTAGAAAGCGACTTTCCGTTGCATGTGGGCTTCCCGATCTTTGTAGCCAACTCTCTGGATTGGCTCACACCAAGGCAAACACGGACCACGGGAGACTCGATCCGTGCCGGGCAACCCGTATATATTGATATTCCACCAGATATTCGGGAGGTGACGATAACAAACCCTAGCGGGCATAAGCAGACCGTAAAGGTAACACAGACACCTATGATCTTTGACGATACGGAGCACGTGGGAGTATATCGCATTACTGGTAAGGGCTTCGAGCGCGAGTTTGCAGCGAACCTATCGTCATCACAGGAATCCAACACGTTACCTAAGGCGACACTCAGGCTAGGTCATAGAGCGTTTGTCTATAAGGGCGAGTCCGTTCGCACAAATCGTGAGCTCTACGGATTTGTTCTCTTCGCCGTGCTCGCTGTCTTGATGTTCGAGTGGTACGTATACCATGGAAGGTTGTAGATGATCCACTTCACACATCCAATCTACCTCGTTCTCATTTTTCCTGCCGTGTGGTGGACTTTGCGACCGGCAAGACAGAGTCTATCAGGCTTGTCACAGTCCCGATCGAGGCTTGCACTCGGGCTGAGACTAGCGATCCTCATATTGCTTATTCTCGCGCTCGCAGGGGCTAGAATGGCCAAGAACGTTTCGGAACAATGCGTGATCTTCGTGATGGATGTCTCGGATAGTATTCCCAAAGCGCAGCAGGAATTTGCCCTCACCTATATCAACCGCGCTCTGAAGGAACAGCGGGGCAACCAGAAGGCCGGATTGGTAGTATTCGGCGGAGATGCATTTGTTGAGGTTGCGCCGTCAAACCTATGCAAAGTTGGCCACATATACTCAGTCCCGTCCACCCATCAAACAGACATCTCCCAAGCGTTGGGACTCGCACTGGCCTCGTTCCCCGAACAGTGCGCAAAGAAAATAGTGCTCCTTTCCGATGGCAATGAAACCATCGGCAAAGCTATTGAGCAGGCGATGCTGGCCGGTTCCGACAACGTTTCAATCGACACTGTATCAATCGCCGGAAGCCGACCACGAGAAGTGCTGCTCGATAAGCTTATCTGCCCAAGCACTGTGAAGATCGGAGAACCATTTGACCTCAAGATTATTGCGGTTTCGAAGAGACCGGCTCTCGCGAAGTTACGCATACTTCGCAACGGTTCTCCCGCGGGACAAAAAGTTGTCGATCTTGCGAAGGGCAAGAATGTTTTCACGTTCACACAGGCTATCACACAAGCAGGCAGTTATGAATATCGCGCAGTAATCGAGACTAATGAAGATACCTACCCAGAGAACAACGTCGCACTCGCATATACAATGGTTCGCGGAAAACCAAAGGTTCTCTATATCGAAGGACAATCGGTCCAAGGCAAGTATCTGGCGAACGCTCTGAGGGCGAGCGATGTTGAAGTTGAACTGCGTGATTGCTCCGGCATACCCGGCAACCTCGCTGACTTGAGCGAATACGATGCGATTATCTTCTCAGATGTCCCCGCGTGGAACATGACTCCCGAACAAATGGAAATGATTAAGTCCGGAGTCAAAGATCTTGGAATCGGTTTTACGATGATTGGCGGCGAGCAGAGTTTTGGTGCCGGAGGTTTCTTTGACACTCCTATCGAGCAAGTATTGCCGGTAGATATGTCGATCCGCAAAACGAAAGTCTTGCCATCACTGTCGGTCGTGATTGTGATGGACAAGTCTGGCTCGATGGCTGCGCCGGAAGGTGGATACACCAAGATCGAGCTGGCAAACAACGCAGCAGCCTCAGTGGTTAAACTGTTGCAACCCATAGATCACGTGGGAATTGTCGTATGTCATGATTTTCCTGTTGTCGCAGTTCCGTTACGTCCTGCGATAAACAAGAAGCCGATCTATGCCGAGATAGAGACAATTCGCGCAGAAGGCGGTGGTATCTACGCAGTCCCCAGTCTTCGCATAGCTTATTCAATGCTCAAGAACGCCCCCACACGCCAGAAGCACGTCATCCTGCTCGCTGACGGTGATGATGTCGATGATGCTAGCGGTGTGCCGGGACTGGCAGCAGCAATGGCCAAGCGAAAGATCACGATTTCGACGGTTGCATTCGGCGAGGGTAAAGACGTAACGGCTCTCAAAACCTCGGCACTGGTCGGCCACGGATATTTCTATTTGGCAAAATATGCACGCGACCTTAAGGCTATATTCACTAAAGACGTGATGACGGTTTCGAAGTCGCTGGCAATAGAAGAACCGTTTACACCGCGTATGGACCGTAGCGCGCCGGAACTCGCCGGAATCGGACTGAACGGTGTTCCTCCACTTCTGGGTTATATCGCTACAAGCCCGAAACCCGCGGCGAGAGTGTCTGCGGTTTCTCACAAAAACGACCCCGTACTGGCAACTTGGCAATATGGCTTGGGACGCTCGGTAGCATTCACATCCGACTGCAAGGCCCGGTGGTCGGCACGATGGCTAACTTGGAATGACTACAACAAGTTCTGGGCACAGGTGATTCGTTCAACCCTGCGTAAGAGCACACAAAGCAATTTCCAAGCAACGGTGGAAGTTTTCGGCAGCACAGGTCAGGTGGTCATCGACGCTGTCGATGAAACAGGTAACTTTATCAATATGCTCAAATTCAAGGGTTCTGTTATCGGTCCGGACTTGAAAAGCCGCAACATCACTATAGAGCAAACCGGCCCTGGACGCTATGAAGGGACCTTTGACGCCCGCCAAATCGGTAACTATGTAGTTAGCATCGTTCAGCAAGAAAGCACTGCTCACCAAGTGGGCAACAGTTCGGCAGATACTCAATCGTCAGAGTTATTGAGGAGTGCAAGTGCGCCTGAAGTGAACGTAGTTAGCATCCCATATCCACTTGAATACAAAGACATCGCCCCCAATACTGGACTGCTGCGAATGCTGGCCAAGCAAACCTCGGGACAGTTCAATCCGCAACCGAATAAGATTTTCGGCCGGGGCTTTAGACCGACCAGGTCCTACGTTGACCTGTGGCGATTCCTGACTATACTGGCAATGTTGCTCTTGCCTGTCGATGTTGCGGTGCGGCGTGTTGCGGTGAGCCCAAAGCAGGCAATCGATATCCTTTTGACAGTGGCGGCGTTGGTAAGAAGACGCTGGAAATTGGCTCAGATGCGCAAGCAAGCCAAGATAGAGAGATCGGAAACGATTGGCAATCTGCTAAAAGTGAAAAAACCGAGGGCAGATAGGGCATCTGCACCGATTCAGATAGATGCTCCGACATCGCAGGCAAGCCGGACTCCCAAACCGGAAACGCCGGAACCGGCGAATTCTGCCGACTCTGAAAACGTAGAGCAGAAGACCGACGCCGATACTACATCAAGATTGTTGGAGGCAAAAAGAAGAGCAAGGGAGAGAAAGTAGCTCTAAGCCAGCGCACCGAACTTTTTGCAACGGCAATTGCGAAGAGTCGATTTCTTATATGTTTTCAACAATCGTTTGCGATATTTCAAGCATTCTCGAAAAGGACTCTGCCAAAACTATAGAGAATACATGAGCATACCGTTGAGCCTCACGTTCACTTGAACCAGGAGGGAATATGATCTTCAACCCGTCGAACAAATTGCCGTATCGCAGATATGTGCTTGGTATTGCTATTGCCCTTATCATTTTCGCAGGTACAGACGCATACTGTGCGAATGTGAAACAGGAAATGACTGCGGCTGTTGATGCAGTGCGCCCCGCACTCGTCCGCATCCACGTAGTCTCGACTGATTATCGCCAAGGACGAGAAATGAAAATAGAATCGTTCGGCAGCGGAGTCATTATCTCACCGGAAGGTTATGCCGTAACAAATCACCACGTTGCCGCAGATGCCGAACGAATAATGTGTACGCTCGCCGACAAGCGAGAAGTAGATGCAAAACTTGTCGGAACGGATCCGTTGGCAGATATTGCAGTGATCAAATTGATTTCACCCGATGGTAAACCGTTTCCCAGCGCGCAATGGGGTGATTCCTCGAAGTTGGAGGTTGGGGACTATGTCTATGCAATGGGCTGCCCTTATGCTCTGTCGCAGTCCGTTACAATGGGAATGATCAGCAATACCGAGCTCGTCATGCCTCCGGGATCCTACTCTGAATGCTTCGAACTCGATGGCGAGGATGTTGGATCGATTGTGCGATGGATCGGGCATGATGCGCTCATAAGACCAGGCAACTCAGGCGGCCCGTTGGTAGACCGAACGGGCAAGATCGTAGGGATAAACGAGATCAGTTTTGGCCTCTCCGGCGCTATTCCAAGCAACCTGGCTCGGAAAGTTGTGGAACAGATTATCGAGAAAGGTAAAGTCACGCGAAGTTGGCTGGGGCTGGAAGTCCAACCTCTGTTGGAATCGTCAGGACTTGAGCGAGGTGTTTTGGTCAGCGGTATACTTGAAGGCTCGCCGGCAGACAAAGCGGGATTCCGATCGGGAGATATACTGTTGCGCCTTGCAGGCCGGGAAGTTACAGCACGGTTTCGTGAGGAAATTCCGCTTTTCAATCAGTTTGTAGCCGATCTTCCCGTCGGCAAGCCTGTACAAGCGGTCGTGCTGCGAGACAGAAAGGAACAAACCCTGACTGTCGTCCCCGTCGAGCGAGAGAAGGCTACGGATAAACAGCATGAACTCCGAAGCTGGGGAATATGTTGCACTAACATTACCTATCTGATGCAGAAAGAAATGCGGCGCGAGACACAGGATGGTGTTCTCGTCACAAGCGTTTTACCAAGTGGACCTGCCGGATCGGCAAAACCACCGCTGCGTGAACAGGACGTAATAACAAGCGTTGGCGGTCAACCAGTGAAAGATGTAGCAGCACTTCGGTCTGTAACCAAACAGCTCACGGAAGGCAAAGAAGAACCTATACCTGTAGTCGTCCAGTTCGAGAGAAAACTGAAGCATTATGCAACAGTAGTAAAAATCGGCAAGAATGAACAATCCCAGACTGGCGCTGAGATTAGCAAGGCTTGGTTGCCGATTGACTCTCAAGTGCTGACAAGGGAACTTGCTGAAGCTCTTGGCGTACCGAACAAGACCGGAGTCCGCATAACACAAGTTTATCCGGAGAGCTCCGCATCGAAGGCCGGACTCATGGTTGGAGACATCATTCTCAAGCTGGACGGCGAGGACATACCAGCAGAACAGGAAGGCGATGAGGATGTGTTGCCTAGCCTCATTCGACAATACGATGTAGGATCTAAAGTCAAACTCGATATCGTTAGGGACGGAAAACCGATGAGCTTGGAAGTGGAGTTAGAAGCATCGCCGAGGCTGGCCCAAGACCTTCCAAGGTATGAAAACGATGACTTCGAATTCACTGCTCGTGATATTGCATTTGAGGACTGGGCAGCAGGCAATGTTCCAAGAGGTCAAGCAGGTGCACTGGTAGAATCA
>Ga0123519_10012728_pt1 | contig 12188 bp, 11 predicted proteins | sample YelNatPaOPRAMG02_FD_87396 | JGI IMG/M metagenome (GOLD analysis project Ga0123519, IMG submission 87396) | Hot spring microbial communities from Yellowstone National Park - Yellowstone National Park OP-RAMG-02 (version 2) | ecosystem: Environmental > Aquatic > Thermal springs > Hot (42-90C) ... | reverse complement strand
TTTTTACAAAGGGAAGACCTTAACGGCTCTTCCGGACGCTAGATGGCACGCCAGGAGGCGTGCCCTACGGCCTGCCACACCGGAAGGCTGTCAGAGTTCTGTAAGAATGAGTCAGCCCTGGCCCCCTTCCGGCCCCCCCTTGACTTTCGGCCCGCTTGCGGTATACTTGCGTGTGGAAGGGCACGAAGGCGCTGGCCTTCCCCAGGGGCCAGCAAGGAGTGCCTGTCGGTCGTGTCGGCCACTTGCTCAGAGAGGAGGTATACCTATGAATCCCAAAGAAACGGCTGTGGTGCTCATTGAGTTCCAGAACGAGTTCTGCAAACCTGGGGGCGGGCTCTACGAGGCGGTCAAGGACGTCATAGAGAAGAACCGGACCATCCCCAACACGGTGGACCTGGTCCAGAAGGCCCGGGCAAAAGGGGTCCTCATCCTCCACACCCCCATCTTCTTTGACGAAGGTTACCCGGAGTTGGGCCAAGAGCCCTACGGCATCTTCAAGGCGGTGAAGGATGGGGGGACCTTCCGCAAGGGGACCTGGGGCGCCCAGATCATTGACGAACTGACACCCCAGCCCGGCGACATCGTCGTGGAGGGCAAGCGCAGCGTGGATGCCTTCACCAGCACCAACCTGGACTTCATCCTGCGCATGCGGGGCATCAAGAACGTGGCCATCGCCGGCTTCCTCACCAACGTCTGCGCAGAATCCACGGCCCGCACCGCCTATGACCGGGGCTACAACGTCATCACCCTGATTGACTGCACTGGCTCCACTTCGTGGGACATCCAGGGCTTCACCACCACCGTCAACTACCCCGTCTTCTCCCGGCCCATGAAGCACGACGAGTTCCTGGCCCAACTGAAGTAACGCCAGGGGCGAAGAAGGCATGTGCCCGCCATCCGTCTCGGGTGGCGGGCACGTGCTTTGGCGTGGGTTGGGTTGCTTGCTTACGCTAGGGGAGGTACCCCCGCGCTCTCAGGTAGCGGTAGTTCTCCAGCGCGTCCAGCCCGGGGTTGAAAGAGGTGTGGTCCTGCTCCACGAAGGCCCACCCGTCCAGGTGCCGCTCCAGTTCCTTCAGGCAGGCTCCGAGGTCCAACCCGGCGTTCCCCTTGCCCAGTTCCACAAACCGCCGAAAGGCCCCGGTCACGGGGTCCAGGAGGACGTCCTTGAGGTGCGCCCCGACGATGCGGGCTCCGTGCCGCCGGAGGGAGGGCAGGGGGTCCCACCCTGCGGCGCGGGCGTGGCCGAGGTCGGGATAGTACCCCATCGCCTCCGTCTCCTCCAGGAAGAAGTCCAGTTCGTCCTCCCGCTCCACCAGGGAGCCCAGGTGGTTGTGGAAGCCGGCCCGCACGCCGTGGTCGGCCACGCGGCGGGCCAGGTCCTCGCAGGTTCGGGCGAAGGCGCGCAGTTCCTCCGGGGTGGGCTTGCGCCCCTCCTCCCGCCAGAAGCCGCCGCAGACCATCATCTGGCGCGCCCCCAGGGCCTCCAGGAAGCGGGCCTTGGCCAGGACACCCTCCCAGTCCACCTCCTGCCCAAGGATCACTGGCATGGCAGCCAGGCGGAGGCCGTAGCGGGCGAGGGTCTCCCGACACTCTTCCGGCGTCCCCAGGCCCCACTGGCCGCCGATCTCCAGGCCCACGAAGCCGGCCAGGGAGACCTCCCGCAGGACCAAGTCCAGGCTGAAGTGGCTGCCGGTCTCCTGGGCATAGTTGACGTAGCCGCGCGGTTGGTAGCCGATCTGCAGGGCCATGGCCTTCTCCCCGCATGCGGGGCCCTCAGAGGGGCAGCGTCACCGTCTCCCCGGTCTGGAGGGAGCGGATGGCGGCCCAGGAGACTTCCAGGGCCTTGCGGGCGTCCTGGGCGGTGACCTCGGGCTCGCGCCCCTCCCGCAGGCACTGGACCCAGTGGCGGGCCTCCACCTCCAGGAAGAGTTCGTCGGAGAAGAAGGTCTCCCGCCGGCCGCCCTCGCGCAGGAGTTCCAGGCCCATCTCGCTCACGCGGATGGCCCCCTTGGGCCCCACCAGGAGGCAGTCTTCCCGCGTGATGTTGACGCCAGGGGGCAGGCCCCAGGTGATGAAGAGGGTGCCCAGGTCGCCGGTGTCGTGTTCCACGATGACGCAGGCCGTGTCGGGGGCCAGGTGGGAGATGTGCGCAAGTTCCGCGCGGCCCCGGGCGAAGGTGTGGCCGCGGGCCGTCACCCGCACCGGCTCCGCGCCGAAGATCATCCGCCACTGGTCAAAGTAGTGGCCGCACTGGTCAATGAGGGGGCCGCCATTGCCGGCCGCCAGGTCGTGCATGGCCCGCTTGGGGCGGATCTCCAGGGCATCCACATAGTGGGCCACCACTGGCCGGCCGATGGCCCCCTCGGCGATAAGGTCCCGCAGCCGCCGCTGCAGGGCCAGGTGCCGCCGCTGGAAGCCCACGGTGAGGCGCACCCCAGCCTCCTCGGCGGCGCGGATCATCTGGTCGGCCTGCTCCAGGGTGAGGGCGATGGGCTTCTCGCAGAAGATGTGCTTGCCGCAGCGAGCGGCCATGAGGGCTGGCTCCAGGTGGTGGTAGGCCGGCACGGCGATGAGGACGGCATCCACCTCGGGGCGGTTGATGGCCTCCTCCATGGTCCGGGCCACCACGGGGATGCGGAAGGCCGCGGCCAGGCGTTGGGCGCGGGCCAGGTCGGCATCGTAGACAGAAGCGAGTTCCGTCTCCTTCATGAAGTGCCAGACCATGGCGTGGGCGGAGCCCATATCCCCCGCCCCGATGAGGGCGGCGCGAAGAGGGCGGTCAGTGTCCACGGCGTCATTGCCCTCCAAACCCGGTCATGGTGATGCCCTGGACGAAGTACCGCTGGGCGACGATGAAGAGGAGCAGCATGGGCATGAGCATCATGGTGCCGACGGCGAAGATCCACTCCCAGTTGGCCACGTACTGGCTGTTGTAGGTGCGGATGGCCAGAGCCAGGGTCCAGAGTTCCATCTTGTTCAGGTAGATCAGGGGGTTCATGTAGTCGTTGTAGTGCTGGATCAGGGAGAACACCGTCACCGTGGCCAGGACAGGCTTGGAGAGGGGCATGAGGATCTGCCAGAGGATGCGGAAGCGGCTGCACCCGTCAATGCGGGCTGCATCCTCCAGTTCCATAGGGATTCCCCGCAGGAACTGGCGGATCAGGAAGACGTAGAAGGTGGCCGTCCCGAACCAGTAGGGCACCGTGAGGGGCAGGAAGGTATCCACCCACTTGAACCAGCGGAACATGATGAAGCGGGGGACGAGGGTCACCACCTCTGGCAACATGATGGTGGCCAGGAGGAGGCCGAAGAAGAAGTCCCTCCCCGGCCAGCGCAGGCGGGAGAAGCTGTAGGCCACGATGGCCGAGGAGACCACAGTCCCCAACGTGGCCACCGAAGTGACGATGAGGGTGTTGAGGGCGAAGCGCCCCAGGGGGAGGATGGTGGCCGCCTCCACGTAGTTCCGCCACAGCCACTTCTTCGGGATCCATACGATGGGATGGGCGAAGATCTCCGTGGAGGCCTTGAAGGAAGACACCACCATCCAGATGGTGGGCACCAGGAAGGTGATGACCAGGGCCGTCATGAAGATCTGCAGGAAGCCCAGCCACAGGGCGCGCAGGATTTTCCTCTTGTTCCTGCGCCACCAGGAAACCTCGGCCCGCGCCCGAGGGACCGCACGCGCTTCTGTCACCATGGTGCCTCACTCCGTCGCGTAGTAGACCCAGCGCCGCGAGAGGTAGAACTGAGCGATGGTGAACCCCACGATGATGACGAAGAGTTCCCAAGCCAACGCCGACGCGTACCCCATGTTGTAATATTGGAACGCGTTGCGGTAGATGTTGAGCACGACGAAGAGGGTGGCATTCTGGGGCCCGCCCTCGGTCATCAGCATGGCCGGGATGAAGGTCTGGAAAGAGTTGATGATGGCCATGACCATGTTGTAGAAGATCATCGGCGTCATCAGGGGGATGGTGATGTGGAAGATGCGCTGGAGCGGGCCTGCACCGTCAATGCTGGCCGCTTCCAAGAGCGACTCCGGGATGGACTGCAGCCCGGCGATGAAGATGACCATCTGCCGCCCGATCATCCAGAAGGACATAAAAATGAAGGCTGGCTTGGCCAGTTTGGGGTCCCAGAGCCACTTCTGGGGGGGGATGCCGAACCAGCCGATCACTTCGTTCAGGATGCCCACCTCTGGGTGGAAGACCCGCTGCCAGACCACCGCGCTGGCCACCGCGGGCACGATGATGGGCAGGTAGAACCCCGCCCGGTAGAAGGCCCGTCCCTTGATGGGCTGGGTGAGGAGCATGGCCAGGGTGAAGGAGATGACCAACTGGACCGGCACGGCGAACACGGTGTAGTAAGCGCTGTTGTAGAGGCTGAGGTTCGCCGTGGGGTCCTGGACCATCTTGACCAGGTTTCCGAGCCCCACGTACCGGGGGGGCGAGAGGAGGTCCCACTTGTAGAACACCAGCCAGATGGAGTAGGCCATGGGGAAGGCGATGAAGACCAAGAAGCCGATGAGGAAGGGCGAGGCAAAGATGAACCCAGCGAGGGTTTCTTCCCTGGCCAGGCCGGTGAACCACCGCCGCCACCAAGCGCGCACAGACCTGAGCATGGGCCACCTCACTTGAACCCTGTTGGCATGCGAGGCCAACCCCTAGCAGGGCGAGGGCTGGGCCGGACGCAGCCCAGCCCTCGCTCGTCGCACTTCCTCAAGGGAGCGGGATTATCCCTGCTCCTTCCAGTACTCGTCCAGCAGGGCCTGGAGCTTCTTGTCCACCTCCGGCAGGACGTCGGCGGCCTTGGCCGTGCCCTGGGTGAGCGGGTCCCAGGCCACCGGCTTGACCACCTCGGCCCACATCTTGCTGCGGGGGACGCCGCCGATGACGTCCACCTGGGCCCGCTTGAAGGCCTCCAGGAAGGCCCGGCCGTTCTGGACGCCGAACTTCTCCTTGATCATGGGCAGCCAGAACTCCTCCACCAACTTGGGGGAGTTGGGGATGCGCCCCGTGATCTCGGAGTGGATCTTGTTCCCCTCAGGCCCGGCCATGTACTTGGCGAACTCCCAGGCATCGTCCTCCCGGCCGGTCTTCAGGATGTTGACGCCTTCGGACCAGCCGCGGTGCGGCCGGTTGGGGTCGGCGCCCTTGGGCATGAGCACCACGTCAAAGGGGACCGCCTTCCCCTCCTCCTGCAGTTTGGGGCTCATGAGGTTGGGGAAGTACCAGGCCCCCTCGTACTTCATGGCGCAGTTGCCCGTGTCAATGGTGTTGGCACCGCCCTCCAGGTCGGCCGGCGTGGGGGAGATTTTGAGTTTGTAGTAGACGTCCGAGGCCACCAACTGGACGATGTCCACGATCTCCGGCTGGTTGAACTGCGCCTTGTGGGGGTCCACCAGGGTGTCAAATTCCTGCTTGCCCGTGGAGCGGATCCAGTGGATGTCCCGGTACCAGTTGCCGTTGGCCTGGTAGCCCCACCTCTTGACATCGCCACTCGTCTTGGTCAGTTTCTGGGCGATATCCAGGAACTCCTCCATGGTCCAGTCGTCGGTGGGGTAGGGGATGCCGGCCTCATCAAAGTGCTTCTTGGCGTAGAACATGACCATGGTGGCCATCTGGAGCGGGATGTGCCAGGTGTGCCCCTTCCGCTCGCAGGTGGTGTGGACGACGGGGAAGTCCGGCCATGGATCGGTGAAGTTGTCCCGCTTGATGTAATCCTCCACAGGTGCCAGGACGCCCTTGTCGGCGAAGGGCTGCCACTCCCACCCCTGGAAGCCGGCGATGTCCGGCGGAGCGCCGCCGGCGATCTGGGTCTGCAGTTTGGTGTAGTACTCGGTCCCCAGCGTCCCTCCCCAGGGGCCGATGGAGATCTTGATCAGGAAGTCGGGGTACTGCTTCATGAAGTTCTTGGCCATCACATCCCACATGGGGATGTCGGTCGGGCCGCCCCAGGCGAAGAACTCCACGATCTTCCCGGTCTTGGCTGGCGGCTTGGTGGGCACTGGCGTCGGGGCGGCAGTGGGCGCGGCCGGCGGCTGGGTGGCGGGCGCAGGCGTGGGCGTGGCCTTGGGCGCGCACGCCTCCAACGCGGTCAAGGCGGTGGCGCTGGCAGCCGTCAGGCCAGCGATGCGCAGAAACTCTCGGCGGGTCAACTTCTTCATTTCCATTCCCTCCTCGTTTCAGGTCTCTCCATCCTCAGGACACAGCATGGCGCAACCAACCTGCGCAGGTCCTTGGCATCCCTATCCTGCACATCACCTCCTCTCTCCGCACGGGCGCTCCAGGCTTCATCCCACGAGCGCGCGAAGGAACCGCTGCGAAAGGATCAGCGCCTCCAACATCCGCTCCATGCCGAAGGCGGGGTCCTCGTGCTCTATGAGGACGTCGCCGTCGTACCCCACCTCCCGCAGGCGCAAGAAGAGCCTCACCCAATCCACCTCCCCAGCCCCAGGGATGCGGTAGTGCCACCACCCGTCGGCCAGGAGCCCCACCTGGGCCAGGCGGCGCCGGTCCACCTCGCAGTCCTTGGCGTGGACGAGGAAAATCTTGCGGCCGGTGGCCCGGACCGCCTCCAGGTAGTCCACGCCCTGCCAGACCAGGTGCGAGGGGTCGTATTCCAGGCCCAGGTTGTCGGCCGGCAGGGCCTCAAAGAGGGCGTTCCACCAGACCGGGTTCAGGGCGAGGTTCGGGCTGTTCTGGGGGTCGTGGGGACAGTTCTCGTGGACGATGCGCACGCCCCGCTCCGCCGCGTAGCGGACGAGGGGCCGCCAGACCCGCACGTAGTGCTCCAGGTTGGTGCGGAAGTCCGCGTCCCGCAGCCGGCCGGTGGTGGTGGAGATGGTGGGCACGCCCAACTGGGCTGCCAGGTCTACCATCTCCCGCAGGTAGGCCCGTGCGCGCTCCCCCTCCTCGTTGGGCAGGAAGTAGTTGAGGGTGAAGATGAAGGCGGAGACCCGCACCCCGTACCGCGCGAGGGTCTCGCGGATGCGCTCCACGCCGCCGGGCTCCCGCCGGGCCTCGTCCAGCGCGGAGCCAGGGCGGGCCTGGATCTCCACGCAGTCCAGGCCTGCTTCAGCGGCGAAGCCGAGCGCCGTCTCCCAGAACGGCGCGACGAGGCCCAACTTCACGGCGTCCCTCCCTGGGCGGAGGTCCCCGCTCTCACAGGCTCGGGCACGGGCCGGCGCAGCGGCGGTGCGCAGGAGCCGCGCTCCACAAAGGTGGTCTCCAGGATCACCTCGCTCCTCTCCAGGGGCGCCTCGCCCCGGATGAGCCGCAGCAGCATCCGCATGGCCTGCCGCCCCATCTCCACCGCGGGCTGGGCGATGGCCGTCAGGGGAGGCGAGACCAGGGTCATCCAATCGTAATCGTCAAAGGTGAGGAAGGACAACTCCTGGGGGATGCGCACCCCTTCCTCTTGCAGCATGTGCAGGATCCCCCGGGCCAGGCGGCCGGAGCAGGAGAAGATGGCCGTGGGCGGGTCGGGCAGGGCCAGGAGGGCCCTCGTGGCGGCGTAGGCGTGCTCGTCTTCGTACGAGCGCATCCAGATGAGGCTCTCGTCCACGGGGAGGCCGTTGCGGGTGAGGGCATCCCGGTACCCACGGATGCGGTCCTGGGCCACGGTGTGGGCGGGGGAGCCGGCGACGACCCCGATGCGGCGGTGCCCGAGCCGGACCAGGTACTCCACCGCTTCCAGGGAGGCGCGGTAGTTATCCACCAGGATGGCTGGCACGGCCAGGTCCCGGAACTTGCGGTCCACCAGGACCAGGGGCCAGTCCGGGGCGAGGAGGGCCTCCAGGTGGGCGGCCGAATCCGCGGAGGGCCCCAGGATGAGGCCATCCGCCCGTCGGGTGCGGAGGAGTTCTATGTAGTCCCGCTCCCGCTGGGGTTCGCTCTCCGTGTGGCAGAGGAAGAGGTTGTAGCCGCTCTTGCGGCATTCGTCCTCAATGCCGCTCACGACCTGGGCCCAGAAGGGGTGCTTGGTGATGCTGGGGACGCAGACGCCGATGGTGCTGCTGATGCGGGTGTTCAGGCCGCGGGCGAGGGCGCTGGGGGAGTAGTTGAGGGCCTTGATGGCCTCCCAGACCCGCTCCCGGAGTTCGGGGCTGACGTTGGCCGACCCGTTCATGACACGGGAGACCGTCGCCACCGAGACGCCGGCACGCTGGGCCACATCGCGGATGGTGGTCATCCTCGGCACTGGAGCACCCTCCGGGCCGTCATGGCAAACCGGGGAAAACGCTTACGTAAACGGTTACAACCGTATTATACCACGGAAAAGCGAGGCTGTCAAGTCCCTCGCGCCGCGTTTTTCATTCAGGGTGGCGTTGGTCCCTGGACTCTGCCCTCCAGCGGTTTGGCGCGAAGGGGGTCAGGAACCCCTCCCTCAGCCCTACCCGTGCACGGTTCAGGGGCGGGGGCAGGGGGCACGGGCAGGCTTGAGAGCCTGCCCGCAGGCCGTCAACGAATGGGGAAACGAATAAACGAATGGGCCTGGCGACATCCCGATTCGTCTATCCGTTTGGCTCCTTTGCGGATGGCATGGCGGCCCTTGCGTGCCACACTCCACACAATCCTTCGCCGGGGTCAAGTACCAGGATGGAACTCTAAACCCTCGCTCAAGGCCCTCCCTCCGAAGTCAAGAAGGCGTGGACCTTCTCCAGCCAGTCGGGGATGGCGATGTGTTGCGGGCACTTCTCCTCGCACTCGCGGCAGGCGATGCACTGGTCGGCCCGCTCGTCGGCGCGGAGCCAGGTGTAGAAGGCCCGCGCCCGGTCAGGATAGCGGTACATGAAGGCGTCGTTGTAGAGCTCAAAGATGCGGGGGATGTTGACCCCCTGCGGACAGGGCTGGCAGTAACCGCAGTCGGTGCAGGGGATGGGCCGCAGGCCCAGGTAGGCATCCCGCACCCGGGCGATGAGGGCCAGTTCCTCCGCCGTCAGGGTGCCGGGGCCGGACCGGTCCGCGCTGGCCACGTTCTCCACCACGTGGCGCATGGTGCTCATCCCGCTGAGGGCCACCGAGACCTCGGGGTGGTTCCACACCCACTGCAGGGCCCACTCGGCCGGGGTCCGCCAGACCAGGGCCTCGTCCCAGATGGCCTGCACCTGGGGCGGGATGTTGCGGGCCAGGCTGCCGCCGCGGATGGGCTCCATCACCACCACGGCCAGGCCCTTGCCCGCGGCGTACTGGAGCCCCCGCCGGCCAGCCTGGTTGTGCTCGTCCATGTAGTTGTACTGGATCTGGCACAGGGTCCAGAGGTCCGTGGCGTCCACGATCTCCCGGAAGACCTCGTACCGGTCGTGGAACGAGAAGCCGAAGGAGCGGAAGCGCCCGCTGGCCATGGCCCGCTCGGCCCAGCGCAGCACCCCCAGGTCCCGCAGTTTGGCCCAGACCTTGGCGTTCAGGTTGTGCAGGAGGTAGAAGTCCAGGTAGTCCGTCTGGAGGCGCTCCAGTTGCTCGTCCAGGTAGCGGTCAAAGTCCTCCGCCCTCTCCACCTGCCACGAGGGGAGTTTGGTGGCCAGGCGCACCCGTTCCCGGTAGCCCCCCTGGAGGGCCCGGCCGAGGAACGGCTCGCTCATGCCCCCGTGGTAGGCGTAGGCGGTGTCCACGTAGTTGACGCCGTGGTCAATGGCGTAGTGGAGCATCTGCGTGGCCTCGGCCTCGTGGATGCGGCTGGGGTCGCGGTCTATCACCGGCAGCCGCATGGCCCCGAAGCCCAGGGCCGAGACCTGCCAGTCCAGCCGGCCGAACTTGCGGTACCGCATGGCGGCCTCCTCCCTCCCAGGCTCAGGCCAGGAGGTCCCGAAGCGCCCCCTCCAGGTCTGGAAATTGGAAGGTGAACCCCAGGGCCTGCAGCCGCTTGGGGACGGCCCGCTGCCCGTCCAGGAGGATGGTGGCCAGTTCCCCTAGGGCCAGGCGCAGGACGAAGGCAGGGGCCCGTACGAAGGAAGGCCGCCGGAGAACCCGGCCGGCGATGCGGCTCAGGTCCTCGTTGGTGACGGGGTTGGGCGAGGCCAGGTTGAAGGGACCGCGGGCGTCCTTGCGCTCCATCAGGAAGCGGATGGCCCGCACTTCATCAGCGATGTGGATCCAGGAGACCCACTGGCGGCCGCTCCCCAGAGGCCCACCCACGAAGAAGCGGAAGGGCAGGAGCATCAGGGGGAGCACGCCTCCTTCCCGGCTGAGGACGACGGCGGTGCGGATGACGACGCGGCGCACGTCCCACTCCTCCACCGGGGCCGTGACGGCCTCCCAGTCCCGGGCCACGCCGGCCAGGAAGTCCCGCCCCGGCGGGTCCTCTTCCGTGACCACCTCGCTGCCCCGCGGCCCGTAGTAGCCGATGCCAGAGGCCTGGACGACCACCCGGGGCTTCTCCTTGGCCCGGGCCACGGCCTCCACCACGGCGCGCCCGGCCTGCAGCCGGCTCTGGCGGATGAGGTCCTTGCGCGCCGGGGTCCACCGTTTGGGGATGAGGCCCTCGCCGGCAATGCTCGCGCCAGCCAGGTTGACGATGGCCCAGGCACCCTCGGCCAGGTGGCCCCACCCTTCGGCCGTCCGCGCGTCCCAGCGGACAGCCTGGACGCCCTCCGGCAGGTTCCGGGCCCGCGCCGGGTCGCGGCTCAGGACGAGGACTTCATGGCCGTCGCTGGCCAGGCTCGCGGCAAGGGCTCGTCCGATCAAGCCCGTCCCTCCGGTCACGATGACGCGCATCTCGCTCCCTCCTGTCTCTCACTGACCGCTCCGCGGTGAATCCACCTACCACAGGCTGGGCGGGGACGGCGCGGCTGTCACCTGGTCGGCGATGATGGCCGCGTCCGGGTGCTCCTGCAGGAAGGTGCAGGGGTAGCGCACGCTCGGCTCCCCCAGGCAGGCCATGCGCAGGGCCATCCGCTGCCATTCTCCGCCGGGGCAGTAGAAGCGCATCCGCCGGGCGCTCAGCAGGTCCCCCATGCCCAGGGTGATGCCCAGCGGTGGGAAAGCGGTGGTGTTGCCCCCCAGGTTGCGGATGGAGTTCATCACCACCGTCTCCGGCTCAATCCAGACGATGCGGGTGCGGGACCGCTTGAACTCTTCGGCCGAGACTTCGTAATAGCGGGAGATGGGCGGCTCGTTGAAGGCCAGGTGCCCATGGACGCCGATGCCGCCGTAGCAGGTGTCCACGCCGCCCAGGGCGTCCATCTTCCGGCGGGGGCCATCCAGGTCAAAGGGGGAGGGGAAGACCACCTGCTCCGGGGGGATGGCCAGGTCTGGGTCCATCTGGCTGTAGAAGTTCCGCCACATGAACCCCTCAAAGGAGAGGGGGTGGTCCTTGGGGATGGGGCGGCACTGCCAGTCCAGGTAGTCGTCCATGTGGAAGACCCAGACCTTCTTCCAGGAGATGCGCTCCTGGTGGGTGATCTGCAGGAGGATGGGGTACTGGCGGACGGGGCCCACCGGCAGGATGAGGCGGGTGGGCTCCCCCCGGGCGTTGTGGGCCTTGATCTCATCGGCGACGGAGCGGGCGAAGTGCTGGTGGACGGCCTCTGCGTTGGGCAGGACGATGAGGGGCACTCGGCTCCGCGCCTTCAGTTCCTCCGTGGGAAGGACCATCATCTGGGCGATGGCGTCGTCCATGGCATGCGCTCCTTGCAAAGATTGGGCCTGGAGGATTGTACATGGGAAGGGGAGGGACGTCAATTTCTGTTGTCCATCTCCGGGAGAGGGGGCTGATGTAGGGGCGGGGCATGAATCGCCCCATAAACCCCTCCTCATCCTCCAACCCCCTTCCCCTCCCCGCATGCGGGGAGAGGAAGGGGGCCAGAGGGTAGGGGTGAGGTCTGTAGGGGGCAAGGCATGCCTCTCCCCCCTACGGGCCGTCCCCTTGCGGAGAAGGCGTCGGCGCAGGCCGACGCCCTGCTTGAGCCCCGATTTGAATCGGTGGCTGAAAATGGCAAGGCATGCCTCTCCCCCTACGGGCTGTCCCCCTGTGGGGACGGCGCCAGCAGGGAAGGGACGCCGGTCAGCGCAGGACTTCCCCCAGGAAGGAGGTGCCGGCTTCCAGGGGCGCGGCCCCCAGGTACTCGGCCACCGTCTGGCCCAGGTCGGCGAAGGTGGGGCGGACGCCCAGGTCCACGCCAGGGCGCACCTGGGGCCCCGTGACCAGCAGGGGGACCATCTCGCGCGAGTGGTCGGTGCTGGGCGTGG
>Ga0123519_10012726_pt1 | contig 12189 bp, 10 predicted proteins | sample YelNatPaOPRAMG02_FD_87396 | JGI IMG/M metagenome (GOLD analysis project Ga0123519, IMG submission 87396) | Hot spring microbial communities from Yellowstone National Park - Yellowstone National Park OP-RAMG-02 (version 2) | ecosystem: Environmental > Aquatic > Thermal springs > Hot (42-90C) ... | reverse complement strand
GGCCTCTTCCGCCTCCGCCCCGGCCTCCCGCGCTTCCTCGTGCCCGGAAAGGGAACGGGCGATGCGTTCCACCGTCTCCCGGTCGGGCTCGAACTCCTCGAGGGGAGGCAGCTCCTCCAGGCTGCGCAGCCCGAAGCGCTCCAGGAACTTCTCCGTGGTAATGTAGAGGGCGGGGCCGCCGGGGGCCTTCTCCTTTCCCGCCTCGGCCACCAGCCCCATCTCCACCAGGACCTTGACCACGTTCTCCGACTGCACGCCCCGCAGGTTGGCTATCTGGCTCCTGGTTATGGGCTGCAAGTAGGCGATTATGGCCAGGGTCTCCACGGCGGCGCGGGTGAGCCGGGCCCGCTTGGTGGAAAGGAGCATCTTCTCCACGTAGGTGGCGTAGGCGGGATGGGTGTGCAGGCGCCACCCGCCCCCCACCGAGCGAAGCTGTATTCCCCGGTTCTCGGCCTGGTATTCCTCGCTCAGTTCCTGGAGGGCGGACACCACCCTCCCCTCGTCGCAACCCAGGGCCTCCGCCAGCCGGCGGGTGGGTATGGGCTCCCCGGAGACGAAGAGCATGGCCTCCAGGGCTCCCTTGAGAACCTCCATCTCCTGCGGGCGTTCCTCTCCGGCCCCCGTCTTCCACATCCTCCCGCCTATGGGTTTCAGCTCCATTCCTCCCCCTTTCCGGCGGAACCCGCGCCGCTTTCTCCCGCCGCCCCCTCCACCTCCTCCGGGGCCGCCGCTCCGAGCCCCAGGACCCCCTTATCCGGGCCTTCCACGGGATAGACCTCTATGTCCCCGAAGCGTACCGCCTGCCTTATATCCACTTCCTCGCGCTTGTAGAGCTCGAGCAGGGCCAGGAAGGTGGCGATGATCTCGATGCGCAGCGCGCAGTCGGAGGTCAGCTCCCGGAAGGTGGTGCGCCCTTTTTCCGCCAGTACCCGCCTCACCTTGGCCATGAAGTCGGAGACGTTCACCCGGATAGGGGCGATGTAGGAGACGTCCACCTCCTCCTCCGCCTGTACCAGCTCGCGCGCCGCCCGGACCAGCCTATCCAGGGTGAGATGGCCGAGGACATCGGGCACCAGGTCCCGGAAGGGCTCCTCCAGGTCCACCTCCCGGTAGTAGTACCTCTCTTCCCTCTCCAGGCGGGAGGCAAGCTCCGCCGCCGCGTTGCGGAACTTCTGGTACTGCACCAGCCTCCATAGCAGCTCCTCCCGCAGCTCGGCGGTGGAGACCTCCTCCCCCTCCTTCTCCGGGACCGGCAGGAGGGAATCGGACTTCAGCTTGAGCAGGGTGGCGGCGATGAGGAGGAACTCGGTGGCCACCTCCAGGTCAAGGCGCTGCATGTCCTGGATGTAGCGCAGGTAATCCTCGGTGATCTCGGCGACGGAAACCTGGTAGATGTCTATCTCCCTGCGCCCGATGAGGTGGAGCAGGAGGTCGAAGGGACCCTCGAAGACCTCCAGCTTGACCAGGTAGGACACGGCGCGCTCCTCAATCCATGCCCATGCGCCTGCGCACCTCGCCCAGCACCTCCCTGGCAATGGGCTGCACCTTGCGCAGCCCCGATTCCAATACCTGCCAGGCCATCCCGGGCCTGGCTTCCAGTTCCTTCCTCCTCTCGCGGAAAGCGCGCAGGGAATCGGATATCCTTCCCGCCAGGACCTCCTTGCATTCCACGCATCCCCACCCCGCGGTGCGGCACTTTTCGGCGATCTCCTCCACCCGGTCCCCGGTGTACAGCCTGTGCAGCTCGAATACGCTGCACTTCCCGGGGTCACCGGGATCCCGGCGTGTGCGCCGGGCGGGATCGGTGATCATGGACAGGACCTTACGGCGGATCTCCTCCGGCGGGTCGGAGAGGGAGATCTGGTTGCCGTAACTCTTGCTCATCTTTCGCCCGTCGGTCCCCGGGATGCGGGGCGCGGTGGAGAGCAGCGACTGCGGTTCGGCGAAAGTCTCCCCGTAGAGGTGGTTGAACCTCCTCACTATCTCCCTGGTCAGCTCCAGGTGGGGCAGTTGGTCCTCCCCCACGGGAACCCCTTCCGCGCGCACGATGAGGATGTCCGCCGCCTGGAGCACGGGGTAACCCAGGAAGCCGTGGGTGGCGATCTCCCGCCCCCGCAGCTGCTCCTGCTGTTCCTTGAAGGAGGGGACCCTCTCCAGCCATCCCAACGGGGTGATCATGGAGAGGTAGAGCTGGAATTCCGCTACCTCGGGAAGGTCGGATTGCCGGTAGATGGCCGCCTTGTCCGGGTCGATGCCCGCCGCCAGCCAGTCCAATACCATCTCCTCGGTGAAGGTCCTCAGCCGCGACGGGTCCTGGTAATCGGTGGTCAAGGCGTGCCAGTCGGCGATGAAGAAGAAGCACTCCGCCTCCTCCTGCAATTCCAGCATGCGCAGGAGGTTGCCGTGCAGGTGCCCCAGGTGCAGCTTTCCCGTGGGGCGGTATCCGGTGAGAATCCTGGTCGCCAATCCCTCTCCTTCCTCTCGTCCTATATTTCCCTCGGCCATCCCCGGGTTCCTCCACCCGCCAAGGACCAAGGCCGGGCCCCCGTGCACCCCGGGCCGGCCCACCTCGACCCGGCGTACCTCCGCGGGGCAACGGGATCTCCGCGTGGCTCAGCATATTATTCTATACGCCGGGGTGGACGACCTGGAACGCGGGAGGGCGTTCTTCTTCTCGGCGCGGGCTCTATGGGGATCGTTCAAAGGGCGTCGTCCAGTCGCCGCAGCCGGCGCGACCTATCGTCGCGCGGCTCCCCCTGGTGGTCCCGGACCAGGCGCACAACTTCCTCCCCACTCCCGGCGCGCTCCAGGAGGGCGGCCCCCACCTCCCCGTGATGGAGCTGCACGTACAGGCCCCTCCGCCAGCCGGGGGGTAGGCTCCGCATCCTCTCCAGCACATCCCCACCCCGGGCCTCCTTCTCCACCTTCCCCGCCAAGCGGGCCAGCAGGCGGGGCAGGAAGACCTCCAGGAAGGTGTACATCCACCGCACCCCCAGGTGGAGCTCCGTGGTCAGCTTGCCGCAGTCGTGGAGCAGAGCGGCGCGGTACAGGAGGGGATCGTCGCGCAGCCGGGAGGCCACGGCCAGGGAATGGGCCCGGTCGTAGCGGTCCATGGATGAGAAGAGGCGACGCTCCTGGGGCGATAGCGCCCGGCAAGCCCTCTGCCCCTTCCTATCCAGCCGGGGGTCGAGGGCCAGCAGGCTCACCCAGGCCTTACCGGGAAGATTGCGCCAGGTGTTCACCGCGCTCTCACCTCCCGCCCCCGCGCCGGGATCAGAAGACCCCGGAAAGGCCGAAGGCGCGGAGGATGAGATTGGCCAAGCCGCCCACGATGTCCGAGAGGACGAACCCGAAGAGCATGACCAGCACCAGGATGAGGAAGAACCCGTAGGGCTCCAGGGACTGGTAGGCCCGCCGGGCCTCTCCCCGCAGGAAGTACCCCACCACCCGGGAACCGTCCAGGGGAGGTATGGGTATCAGGTTGAAGACGAAGAGGAGCAGGTTGATGTAGGCGATGAACAGGCAGGTGTAGGCGGCGCGTTCCAGGAACCCTCCTCCCTCGAAAAGGGTGAGCAAGCGCAGGATCCCGATGAACACCACCCCCAGGGAGAGGTTGGAGAGGGGCCCGGCCAGGGAGACCCAGATGATCCCCCGCGGCTTGCGGAAGAGGAAGGGGTTGATAGGCACCGGCTTGGCGTAGCCGATGATGAAGGTCCCGTGGCCCAGGAGGCTGAGCAGGAAGAGCATGCCGGGTAGGATGAGGGTCCCGAAGGGGTCCACGTGGGCCATGGGGTCCAGGGTCAGGCGGCCGGCGCGCTTGGCCGTGGGGTCTCCCATGCGGTAGGCCACGTACCCGTGCATGTACTCGTGGATGATGACCCCCAGGATAAGGCCTACCAGCATGTACAGGCTGACCTCCACCTGGGAGGGTCCCATTCCTCTCACCTCCTCGAGGCCGCTTCCTCCACCAGCTTGCGCGCCAGGGCCAACTCCTCCTCGCGTCCGCGTACCTCTCCGTCCAGCAGGGCCCTCCGGATCTCTTCCAGGATCTGGGAGTAGACCCTCGAGGGTGGAAGGCCCATTTCCTTGAGGTCGCGGCCGCTTACGCTGGGAGCCATTTCTTTCCAGCTGGTCAGGTAAGCGGCGACCTTCTCCCTGGCCGTAGGGCCGGCCAGGGCATAGAGATATGTTATGGCCTCCGGGCTCAGCGGGTCAAGCAAAAATACGGCGCGGCTGGGCGCCAGGTCCTTCCGGGAGAGTTCCTCCACCGCGCGGGGGACCTCCTCGAGGCATTGGCGCAGCGCCTCAGTGTCCTCCCGCCGCAGGCGCATCTGGTGGCACCACTTGAGCCCTTCCCCCGGGGGGAGGTCGGCCAGCATGGCCGCGGCCACCGGGATCCATCTCCTGCCCTCCGTCCCCACCATCTCCCAGGCCTTCCCCGAGTGTTTTTCCAGCAACTGGAAACGACGGCGCATGGCCCCGGTCACGGACAGGTCGGGGTGCAGGGTGCGCAGGGCTCCCAGCTCCTCCAGCCTCTCCAGGGCCTTGAGGGGAAGGGGCAGGGGCTCGAGGAAGATGTCCTTGAGCTCGTCCCGCACCCTGGCGTTGGTCAGGCGCCCCACGATCTCCATCTCCACCGCCCGCCTGGCGAGCATTTCCGTCTGCCTCTCCATGCGGAACCCGTAACGCTGCTCGAAGCGCACGGCACGGAAGATGCGGGTGGGATCTTCCACGAAGCTCAGGTTGTGGAGCACGCGGACCTGCCTCCTCTGCAGGTCGCGCAGCCCGCCGAAATAGTCCAGCAGCTCACCGAACCTCTCGCCGCTCACGGCGACGGCCATGGCGTTGATGGTGAAATCCCGGCGGTAGAGGTCCTGCCTGATGGAGGAGACCTCCACGGTGGGCAACGCCGCCGGCTGCTCGTAGAACTCGGTGCGCGCCGTGGCCACGTCGATCCTCCTCCCGGTGGGAAGCAGGATCACCGCGGTGCCGAACTTCCGGTGGGTACGCACCCTGGCCTTCAGCTCCCGGGCCAGGCGCCGCGCGAATTCGATGCCCTCCCCCTCAACCACCAGGTCCAGGTCCAGGTTGGGGTAGCCCAGGAGCAGGTCCCTCACCACGCCTCCCACCAGGTAGACCTGGTATCCCTCCCGTTCCGCCACCCGGGAGGCCAGGCGGAGCAGGCTCTGGACCTCGCCCGGAAGCTGGCGCTGCATCATCTCCACGATCTCCGAGCGGGTGTAGGCATGCGTCCCCCCCACCGGGGCGACGGCCCGGAGGTATTCCCCCCCGTGCAGGGCCCTCAGGAGGTCCTTGCGGGTCACGATGCCCACCAGTTCCTTCCCCCTCACCACCGGTACCCGGCCGATGGCGTTCTCGGTCATCAGCCTCTGGATCTCCTGGAGGGAGGCGTCCTCCTCCACGGCGATCAACGAGCGGGACATGAATCCCTTCACCGGGGCGTGCCCCAGGCCGTGGTGGCCGGCCTTGTCCAAGTCCTTGCGGGATATCATGCCCACCAGGTTCCCCGCGTCGTCTACCACGGGAAAGGCGGTGTGGCCGGTGAGTTCCATGCGCCGCGAGGCCTCGGCTATGGTGGTGCCCTCGTGGATGGTCTTCACCGGGCCGCTCATTATCTCCCCCGCGGTCAACCGCCGGGGCACGTTCCTCTCCAGGAGGCCCATGAGAGCGCGCTCCACCTTCTCCAGGCTGTACCCCTTGAGTACCGCCGAGCCGGCCTTGGCATGCCCGCCGCCGCCCAGGCCGGAGAGGACCCGGTCCACGTCCACCTGGCGCATGCGGGAAAGCCCCGCCACCACCACCCGTCCCTGCATCTCCACCAGGGCGAAGAGGACCTCCAGGTTCTCCAGGTCGGCCAGCCTGGACGCCACCGCCGAGGCTCCCTCCACGTAATCCTCCATGTGCGCCTTGGCCACGGCCACCAGCACTCCCTGCACGCGGTGAAAGCGAAGGCCGGATAGCAGGCGCCTCATGAGCTCGTGCTGCGCGGGGGAGAGCTGCCTTCCCAGGAAGTGCATGATCACTTCCAGGTTGGCGCCCCGCCGCATGAGGTAGGCCAGGGCCTCGGCATCCTCGGGAGTGGTGCCCGCGTAGGTCAGGGAACCGGTGTCCTCGTGGATCCCCAGGGCGAAGAGGGTGGCCTCGAAGGGACTGATGGGGATCTTCTGGCGCTGGATTATCCTCACCAGCACGGTGGTGGTGGCCCCCAGGTACTCGCTGTAATCGTGGATCCCCTTCATATCCTGCGGGGAAGGAGGATGGTGGTCGTAGACGAAGACCTCCACCCCCTCTTTGCCCGGGAGGTCGCGGAACTCGCCCAGGCGCTCGGCGATGCGGTTGTCCACCACGATGAGTCGGCTTATGGCCTCGCGGTCCAGGGAACGGGGGTCCCGGAATTCCAGCACGTCGCCGTGCAGGGCGATGAACTCGCGCACGTTGCGGTTCACCGAGCCGGCGAAGACCATAACCGCCTCCGGGTAGAGCTTCTTGGCCGCCACCATGGAGGCCAGGGCGTCGAAGTCCACGTTCACGTGCCCCAGGATCACATCCACGGAGCCTCGCCCTCCTCTTTCGCTCCCCTTCCCCCAGCGAGGACCATCGGCAACTCCGTAACCGTGAGGGGAAGAGCGTTTTATCCCACGTTCAGGATATACCCTGCGGGGTGGTTACAGAAGCCAAATCCGGCTTTCAGGTCATGAGTTGTGCCCTCTTCCCAAGCGGAAGCGGCCGTTTATTGCGCCTCCACTGGCGGCCTTGGTCACCGATGGGGGATGGAATGGCCTTCCTTCCCCCGCAGCCGCCCGGCGAAACTGTCCCCGTCAAGAGGCGAACCGTCCACGCCCAGGAGGTCGGCCACCGTTTTTCCGGCGTCGGCGAAGGTCCCCCTGGTCCCCAGGTCGGTTCCTCCGGACAGGACGGGATTCCAAGCCAGGAGAATCCCGTATTCCCTGGTGTGGTCAGTGCCCCGGAAGGTGGGGTCACAGCCGTGGTCGGAGACCACGAGAAGCAGGTCTTCGGTACGCATGGCCTCCTGGAGCCGGGGCAGGAAGGCGTCCACTTCGCGCAGGGCGGCGGCGAAGCCCTCCGGGTCCCGGCGGTGGCCGTAGAGCATGTCGAAGTCCACCAGGTTGGCCATGAGGATGCCGATACCCCCCGACTTCACCTCCTCCAGGAGCCGGGACATGGTCTCGGCGTTGCCCGAGGTGTGCGGGCTGCGCAGGAAACCCCGTCCCGCGAATAGGTCTCCCACCTTGCCCACCCCGATCACCGGCAGGCCGGCCTCTTGGCAAAGGTCCAGTACCGTGGGCCGCGGAGGGGGGAGGGAGAGGTCCAAACGCTCCGCGCCCACGCGCCGGAATGACCCCGGCCGTCCCACGAAGGGCCTGGCGATGACCCTGCTCACGGCGTGCTCGCCTTGCAGGATCTCCCGGGCCACGCGGCACATGCGGTAGAGCTCCTCGAGGGGGATCACTTCCTTGTGGGCCGCCAGTTGGAAGACGCTGTCCGCCGAGGTGTAGAGGATGGGCCTCCCGGTGCGCAGATGTTCCTCCCCCAGCTCCTCGATGATGCTCGTCCCGGAAGCCGGCCGGTTCCCCAGCACCCTTCTCCCGATGCGCCTCTCGAACTCCTCCACCACCTCGGGTGGAAAACCGTGGGGATAGACGGGAAAGGGGCGGTCCAGGATAACGCCCGCCAGTTCCCAGTGGCCGGTGGTGGAATCCTTACCCGGCGAGGCCTCCTTCATCCTCCCGAAGGCCCCCTCCGCGTCCCGCCGGGATTTCAAGCCCCTGGCCGGGGCCACGTTTCCCAGGCCGAGCCTCTCCAGGTTGGGCAGGGACAGTCCGCCCACAGCCTCCGCGGTGTGCCGGAGGGTGTGGGCTCCCCGGTCCCCATAATCCGCGGCGTCGGGAAGCTCCCCGGCCCCCACTCCGTCCAGGACCAGCCAGATCACGCGCTCCACACCGCCCACTTGCCCCACCTCCGCGCCCGATGCCATGAACGGGGCCGGGTGGCCACTCAACACAAGCCCCTCCCGCCCAGGCGCTCAGGTCCGCAAAAGTCCCATGTCCTCCAGGGCGCTCTTCACCGTGTCCACGAACTGGCCTTCCCGGCCTTCCCAAGGAGACCCACCGGCACCGCGGCGCACGGCGGCCATGGCGTCCACCACCCGGCGGAGCTCCTCCGGGTCCGAAAAGTAATCGTAAAGGATGTCCACCATCTCCAGAAGATCCCCTCCTCCCAGCCCGGCGACATCGAAGGCCTCCTCCAGAACGCTGAAGGCCTCCTGGGCGGCAGCCGCGAAGTCACGGTCCTCGATCAATTGCTCCACCTGCTCCCAGAGGATGCGGAAACGCATCCCCACCTCGGGATGACGGGCGTTGAGCAGGTGCAACTGGAAAAGGTCCCGGGCGAACCTCGAGGAAGCCCCGGCGTAGTGGTCAGCCAGGTCCGCTTCCGCCTCCAAGTCCTCCTCGTCCAGGGAGCCCAGCTCCTCCCGTACGCGCCTCAGTTCCTCCAGGTCCCCGTCCAACCGGCGCAACAGTCCCTCCGTGAGGCCTTTCCAGGTGGGAGCGCCCCAGGAAGCCATCAAACGCCGCACGAGGTTGAGAAAGGCGAGGGCTCGAAGCGCTTCCAGGTCGTCGAGGGGCCTGCCGATTCCTTTCCACTCGGGGGGAGGTTGCAGGACCTCCCTTATCTCCTTTTCGCCGGCCAGGAAGGGGCTGAAAGGCATGGCCAGGTCCTCCTCCACCTCTACTCGTCCCTCGATGGTACCCACGGCTTCGCGGAAGGAGGCCATGGCCTCCTCGAGGGCCCGGCCCACATCCCCCTTCCCCAGGAGTCGGCCCACTTCCCTCCAGCGACGGGCACAGGCCTTCTTGTTCCCTTCCTCCTGCAGGGCTTCCCGCACCCGTTCCTTGAGCGGCCGCGGTGCCTGCCGCTCCGACAGGAGCCCGTCCAGCCATCCCTCCCCGAAAACCACTTCCTCCATCGCCTTCTCCGCCCTCTCCCTCTCCCGGACCACGCCAGATGTATTGCTCCGCCTTTCCCCTCCCCTGAACGACGATAGATGCATTATATGTTTTCGACTCCCGGCCCCGCTTTATCCTCCAAGCTGGCCTTTCGAATCCCTCCCGCTCCGGCAAAAAGGCTATCCGGTGCCGACGGCTCGATCGCGATCATTCATTCCCCATCCCGCTCCAGTCCACCACATGGCGGAACGGAGGAGGGAAATGAGGTTGAAAAGCTGAGGGCCGCCCCGCGGGACGGCCCTCGCCTCCACTCTTCAAGCGTTCAGGCCGTGGCCCCTCCTTCCGCCCTCAGGTGGGGCTGCTGATAATGTTCCATCCACACCTCGTCCGCCAGCCGACCGTACTCCTCCCCGTAGCGGTCGAGGTCGGGCGCCAGCTCGGTCAGGATACCTTCCGCCTCGGGGTGCGTGGGCCGGGCGCCGCTCAAGGCCACGCATTCCCGCAGGACGTAGGGATGGTCGATGATCATGCAGGGGCGCAGCAGGTTGGGATGATAGGGCCGCCGGCTGCGTATGGCCCGGAAGAAATCGGAGTTCAGGGCCTCGGCCAACGACTTTTCCTTGATGTTGTCCACCGCGAAATGGGCGAACACGCAGGGTTCCACGTCCCCGTTCTGGTTGATATGCAGGTAGTTGTGGCCTCCGGCCATGCACCCACCCACCAGGGGACCGTCGCACCAGAAGTCGGATATGAGGGCCTTCCTCTCCCGCCGGATGCGGTTGATGCGCTCCCAGCGCTGTATGCGCTGCTCCGGGGTGGTCATGAGGTCCAGGGAAGGACGGGTCCCGATGGGCATGTACTGGAAGTACCAGCCGATAAAGCACCCCTTCTCCTCCAGGTAGAAGTCCACGAACTCCTCGCTGGTGAGGAGGTCGGAGTTGAAACGGGTGACCGTGGCCGAGAATCCGAACAAGGCCCCGGCTTCCTTGAGGTTGTCCATGGCCTGGAGGACCTTTTCGTAGACGCCCTCTCCCCGACGCTGGTCCGTCTCCTCGCGGTATCCCTCCACGGATATGCAGGGGATGACGTTCCCCAGCTCGGCTATCTCCCTGGCCATTTCCCGGTCGATCAGGGTGCCGTTGGTGTACACCTGGAAGGTGACGTCGTTATGCCGTCGGAAGGTGTCCAACAGGGGCCCGTAGAAGAAGGGCTCCCCTCCGGAGATGACCAGGAAGTAGATGCCCATATCCTTGGCCTCCCGGATGACCCTGTCCAGCACCTCCTCCGGCAGGTCGTCCTTCTTGGAGTACATTCCAGCGTAGCAGCCCACGCAGCGCAGGTTGCAGCGCATGGTGGGGCTGATGACCAAGAGCAGGGGCGGGCTGAAGCCCTCGCGGCGTTCGAACTCCTCCCTCACCCTGGCCTTGTAGAAAAGGGCGTCGGTGAGGAAGTTTATGGCCCCGCGGCGCACGTTCCGATGGAGCTCGGGAAGCCTTCTCTTCACCTGCAGGATGAGGTTCCTGACGAATTCCTGGCCGTCCGGCCACTTGATCTCCCGGACGAACTTCTCGGCGAAGGAGAGCAGCTTATCGTCCGGCACGTTGGGAAGAACGAAGATTAAGCCGTTGATGGTTTTCTTGATCATGTAATCCCGGAAGGCGGTAACGTCAGGCATGCTTCACCTCCTTTCCCGTCTCTGGATAACCGCGTTTGTCGCTTCCCATCACCTCCTCTCGGAAGAAAACTTCTTGCTTCCATCCCTTCTTAATATAGAACACCGTGATAAGGCACCCGTTTCATCCCTTGACCTTGTTTTCATCCTATTATAACCGAATACCTGCGCATCAAACCCGGACGGCGATGAGAAAGCTTCCTCCGCTGCCGGTTCCGAAGATAGCGGGGCGCGGGGTTCTCCGGTCCACCGCCAGGCCTGCCTCATGATCGACCTCCAATCCCTGCGCATCAAACCCGGACGGCGATGAGAAAGCTTCCTCCGCTGCCGGTTCCGAAGATAGCGGGGCGCGGGGTTCTCCGGTCCACCGCCAGGCCCTCAATAATCCGGCCCATCCTCATGCGGATGCCGCGGCCCGGAGCCTTCCGGCAACCCCGGGAAGCCCGCGGCGTGCGGGTGCGACCGGAGATAAACCTCCTTCAGGTGCTTCCGGCTAACGTGGGTGTAGATCTGGGTAGTGCTCACGCTGGCATGCCCCAACAGCTCCTGGATGTAGCGCAGGTCCACGCCGTTCTCCAGCAGGTGGGTGGCGTAGCTGTGGCGCAGGGTATGGGGCGTCATCCTGTCCTTCAGGCCCACCCTTTCCGCGTACTTGCGCACCACCCCCCAAACCCCTTGGCGGGTTATCCGGCCACCCCTCGAGTTAAGGAACAAGGCCCTCTGGGACGGGCTGCGGGAGAGCCGCGGCCTGCCGTGTGCCAGGTAGGTGGCCAGCGCTTCGGCGGCCCTCCCGCCCACCGGAACCACCCTCTCGCGCGAACCCTTGCCCATCACCCGCATCTCCCCTTCCTCCAGGTCTAGGTCCTCCAGGTCCAGGTATACCAATTCGGAGATGCGTACCCCAGTGCCGTAAAGGGTTTCCAGCAGCGCCCGGTCCCTCAGGCCCAAGGCGTCTCCGGGCATGGGCTGTTCCAGGAGGGCTTCCACTTCCTCCAGGCTGAGGACCGCGGGCAGTTTCCTGGCATGCCGGGGATAGGGAAGGTCGCCGAGGGGGAGGGCCTCCCCCCCACCGTCCTGGACCAGAAAGCGCTGAAAGGCGCGAAGGGATGCGGTGAGGCGGGCAAGCGATCTCGGCGAGAGCCCCGTTTTGGCCATCTCCTCGAGAAAGGCGGTGATCTGTTCCCTGCCCATCTCACCGGGAGAACGGACGCCTTCCCGCAAGGCGAAATCCACCAGGCGCGCCATGTCCCTGCGATAGGCATCCACGGTGCGCTCCGACAGGCCCCTCTCTGCCCGCAGATAGACCAGGAACTCCCGTAGAAGCCCGGGCCAGGCGGAATCCTCCCCGTTAAGATTCCCTTCCGTCCTCATGGCCCCGTCCACCTGGTCTTGACCCACGCCATCCTCTTCAAGTGGCATCCGTTAAGTCTCCCTCGGATCGGGTTACGCTATCCACATCTCCTCAACCCATGTTCCCTCTTCCTGTGGCATCCGCCAAGTCTCTCATATCGCCTAGCGCTCTCCCCG
>Ga0123519_10012723_pt1 | contig 12191 bp, 5 predicted proteins | sample YelNatPaOPRAMG02_FD_87396 | JGI IMG/M metagenome (GOLD analysis project Ga0123519, IMG submission 87396) | Hot spring microbial communities from Yellowstone National Park - Yellowstone National Park OP-RAMG-02 (version 2) | ecosystem: Environmental > Aquatic > Thermal springs > Hot (42-90C) ... | reverse complement strand
TGGTATCGGGGCTTGCACAGTGCCATCAACGCCCCTCGACTGCTTACCACGGAGCTGGAAGAGCAGGAGAGACTCGCGTACGTAACTCGAGGAATACGAGACGGGAAACGGAGATTGATGAGGAAAAACCTCGCAGATGCTGGTGTTCATCACAGATGGAAGAGACTCGGAATTTTAGTGTGTTTGCCCGTGTCCGCAGACCCGTTCGATTTGATTCTTATATGGGTGAATGATGTGCAGAGATCGTCAGTGAAACAAAAAAACGCTTCACAATGATTGAGAGTAAGTATATCTACCCACTCGCAGGTGCCTCCCGACGTTTCTTGACCAGCCGCTTGCTATCGGTTTTCGCTTCTCCTTGTACGCTCTAACCCTGAGAGGCTGTCTCACAAAACTAGATCGCCTCAGCATCTCGGGTGTCGTCGTCAGCATCGTAAACGTCCTGATATTAGTGGAGGTGTTAAAGTCTCGGTTCGCTACCTCCCTCCATTTCTAGGCGTTGTCTGAACTCATTAGTGCAAGGAGTCCCCGAACTCGCGCTCTCAGTATCATTTGCTGCTCTGCCAGCGCTCCGCTGGCTTTTCTGCATTCCGATCTCCTGAGTTGTGCATTCATGCTCATTCCTTATTTTTTAAAATGAAAGCACTTGTTTATGCCGTTGTGTGAGGACCTACACGGAGGGACTAGGATTTGCATAAGAAAGACGAAAAAATGCACCGGTTTCACTGTAAGGTGACACCCTCAGCGGTTCGCCCAGTGGAGCGATCAACACATTTTACGATAGAAAACTCTCCTTCAATGAGCTTGAACCACGGATAGTATGGAGGAATGAGAAGTAACTTTATTCTGATAGCATCGACAAAGCTCGGACGCAAGCAGAATGCTGAAATGCGACGTTGTATAATAGAAGAAAGTAAGTAGACGTCATGAGAAAATTGTTCAACGATTCGACAACGTGGTCTCTGCTGTGGTATGCACCTTTTCCACGAGCGAAACTGAGACTTCCGAATGAATCCATCGCCGCTAGAACAGACGATGCCCTCGTTTTCTTCGAATTCGACCGCACATACAATGGGCTCCCTGCTCCGCGAGTACCCACATACGCTCCGAGCGTATCGCCAGAATAAAGGTTCATCGAGTGAGAAAACAAACCCACTTCACTTTGCTTCATACCGGTCGCGACGTTCCAGCAATGCGATATTTGCGATTTCGATGGAAGATGGCCGTGAATGAGATTGGACTCTATTCCTACCATATTCCAGTGGTTTCAGGATCACACAAATAAGTTTCTGAGTAATACAGACGCCCGTTGTGGCTATTACCGTCGCTTTTGCTTTCACTAAGGCGATCAGCGGATCGTTTTCTTCCTTTGACCGCAAGCACGCCCTGAAAGTACCGGTTTTTTTTGGCGCGGAGCGCATCTATTTGTTTCTTTCTTTCAGTGCTCCTCAGCTATCTGCGAACCGTCGTATGACTGACCTGAAGGAGGAAAGCAGTCCTCCTTCCACTGTTCATTAAAGAAGCTATCCTATAGCCAAATCGCCTACGATCTACAGGGTAAATGGCATCGTGATTTTTATCTCCTGCTATTCACCACAGCTCGGGTGAAACAAAAATGAGTTGAAAGATCATACGAAGCTGTGATCCGTGGCGTCCAGTGAAACCGTGACGCCTCTCGCGTACGTCTGGCAGTGGCACCATCTGCCGTGTTTTGTCTTTCACCTCAGCTGTGTTCCGCCCCTAAATGCAAGCCATCGAATGCTTTTTCGTGGTTATAGCTGATGCGTTAGTAGGGTGTTCATTTGAAAAAACAAAAATCCTGGGGAAAGGATTGGGTTCGTCGGTCGGGGATCCTGGAAGGCAGCCTTGTCGGGCTGTCGAAGAAAAAACGAAAAATCCTCCTCTCGCTGACCAGCGAACAGAGAAGCGCAAGCGGCGCAGGAGAACAACATGAGGGGAGATACGCGAGAAGAGGTGCTTTGCCGACGGGACAATAACGAGAGTGTCGTGGCACAGAGGATACCGGTTCGAGGACTCTTTGCACCGGTGCGATCAATAAGCGTCATTGAATGCATGCAGTTCGTAAACCAAGACTTTAACCCTACCATCAATACCAGGAGATGTGCGGTGTTCAAGACGAGACCCGAGGAACAAACACGAGCGAACTTTGTGGGGCAACCTCTCAGACTCGATGAATGCAAAGATAAGCTGAAGTCGATAGCAATGGGCCGGTCGAAAACGACTAGAATCCGCCTCCACATCGGTATTCATTTACCGTATGATCGCGACACGTTTTCCATTTTGCTGAGCACATGGAACAGCGCTTGGAGCTAGGTCCCCAAACGATGGATGCTTCTCCAATCGATGAAATCATGGTCATAATTGGGGATCTCCGGCTCTTGTCAACGAGCTATCGATCAGGAAGAATTCGGAGCGGCGCGTTTACGCCAGCGCACGCCTCAAGGCGGATGCGGGAGATTCTCCAGATTCCCGCCGGCAACGGAGTTCGCGCGTGGACATCCTACATCGCTTCCAAAAAACGTAAGATTCTACATGTATCGTGTTTCGTGCCTATGCTGTATCAGGTATTACGCGCTCGACAAAATTCGTGCACGGTTTGGTATTGACCTGCATGCACTAGAACAAGACCTTGGATAGCAAAGAACGTTTCATGCTATCGTTATCTTCAGAGCGCGTTGAGGCCTGCCAGGGAAGACGCGCTGCGCTTTGGCTCCTCTGGTGGGGTCTTCGGCTCCTGCTGGGAGGCACACTTGCGATCGCTTCATCTCCGATTCTCGCCGTACTATTTCTCGATTTGAAGCATACTGCTCTTGTGCGCGAATGGAGAAAAACGGCTTTAGTTCTTGCGCAGTTCTTGCTGAAAATATTTGGCACTGATGTCGTCCTCGCAGATAACGCACGTCAATTTCGGACAAGGTTAGGGTACTTGCGTGACCCGCTGGTGTTAGCCTGGCACTCAACGTTGCAAGCTGGGTATCGAACCTGCACATACGACCAGCCGGGGCGATGGATGACCAACCGTGAGCTCAGCGCGCTCGTTCGCCTGATCGAGCACGTTGGACGCAATTCCATGGACGCACTACCGAGTTACGGTGTATTTGGGCCTAGACCGCGTGCAGCACTCGCTAATCGTATTGTGACGGTTGCATTCGCTCCTGACGGTGAACCGTGCGCCTTCACCGCAATGGTGTATCTGGACACGTCTGGCCTGGGCTCCGAAAGAGGCGCACACGGAGCGTACCCCTTTGTCATCCATCTCGGGCTCACCATGATCTCTATGAAGCACCGCGGGCGCCGGATACAGTCACCAGTCTTCAGCAAGTGTTTGATGCTGCCACTTCTGAACCAGCGGAGATGCACTTTCACCGTTACGAATATTGGCGCGTCGCCTGCCGGAATCGGGGCTGTCTGCGACTACTTCTTGGACGCCTTCCCCGACTATTTGGGACGGATTCCGCGTTCGACCTTCCACGTGGATATTGCACGTTTTATCCTCTCCAGGTATCGAGACGAATTCGGTTGCAGCAGGAACGCCGTCTTCGATGATGGTGTTTTCGTTGTACGTGGTAGTAACCAGGCAGAGGGCGGCGGGGCTGCCGTCTTCATCAAGGCCGACGGCTTACCGACAAGTCGCTATCGCGACGAGCGCTGTAACCGCTTCTGTGCGGCCATGCTGGACTTGCGCAGCGGTGATGAGATATTCCAGGTGGCCCGCATCCACTTGTTTGCGACGCTCTTTCGGTATCGGAGAATGCGCTCCACCGTACGAATGGATCCAGCCGCTGTCGCCGCCGCCGCCGCTGCTTCAGTCGATACAGGCGCGAATAGGAAAGGAGTTCCAGAGCGCCAACATGGAAACGGATTTTGGGTATCGAAGGTGCCCGATGCGGCACATTCCAAAGTTTCCACGCTCAGGAGTCTAGCAATAAGTGCTGCTGCCGAGAGCACTTGGGCCTCGGCATCCGTTTACAGTGTTGGTGGCGGTAGCGGCAAAGCCAGGTCGTTGCTGCTGCAGCGACCGTGCGTCAGCAGCGCGAGTCTCTTGCTGCTTTCGAGCATTGTTGCCTTGGGCGTAACGGTGGTGGTCATAAGCGCAGCGCGGTATTCTTGGCTCTTCGTTCCGACCCATCTTGGCACACCGTCTATGCTCTTGTTGCGGAGGCAGTGACTAGCGCGAAGCAGCAGCGCCGATCGCAACAGCCACGATGATGAAGTGCCCCATCCCGGAAAACCGAGGGCTGCACTCAAACGAAGTCTCCAGAGTCAGGTGGCAACAATAACAACAATGACAATAACTTGAGAGGGGTGCCTGGCGCGAACGGCTCCACACGAACGCAACATGCAACGCGGATACAGACTCTCTGGAGTGCGCAGCTGACGCAGTTTGCTTTGGAAACATTTAGCCCAAGATGAGGGCGTTATACCGTGAAAATGGATGAATGAATGAATACAGGCATTCGGGAACGTGCGACAGACAGAAGTTGTGATGGAAAGTCTCGGCACATGCCGAGGTCATTCTACCGATAAAATGGGTGGATTCCCAGGCCCCGCTTGCATGACCGGCCGAGTTGCATTACAGCTCCGCGTCCTCACAAAGTCAACATCTAGGCTAACGTGTCTCTGGTGAAGTAGCACCTGCTTTGTAAGCGGGCCACCCAGGTACTGTAGAGAGCGCATCAGACCTATGTAGAACACACAACGAATCGCTCTGTTCCTAACTTGGAATTCTCTCCGAAATTAGTTTAGATGGACTGTCTCGACGTTCGCAGTCTCGTACCAAGGACTTGCAGACTTATTCATAGATTTAGGATGCTCGGTAGTGCTTTCGGAGTACCTCATTTGACGCTTTCACACTGGAACTGGTTACGTCACCGGAATCAGGATCAATCGCGATGCCCGTGAACAAGGCTCGTACCTGGAACGATTTTTCTCCAATCTGTGCGTACAAGCCTCCACTCTTCCCTGTTACTCAGACGCAGAGTGCTTAAATCAAACATTCTTGAAGTTTCAATCCTTCTGTGTTAAAGGCAATCCGCAGAGGCGATTATGCACAACATTGGACTGACGACGAGAAAGATCGATGTCGTCCCTCGACGAATCCGTCACAAGCTCATGCTGAAAGTTCGCTGAGCGTGTCACATCAAATAATCGATTCCGTTCGAAAGTCATGTCTTCAGGTCTGCGTCACTATCGACAAGACACCATTCCGAAGCAGCATGGCACCTGTCATAGAACGCGCTCCTGGATATTCGTCTCTCTCTTCTCTTTGTACGTGGCAAGTTCTCGGACTCGGACCTAGATATCACAGCGCTCGCTTGCAGTGGAGAATGCATCACGACTTTGCAGAAAGGAGGCGTATATGGATCGAAATTTCTCGACTTGAGCCTCATCCTGGACTTCCTCTCCGGTGCTTGTTTTATCATGGGCAATATCGCGTCTCACGAATCGTCTGTCGAATGGGACAGCGTGTACCTGCAAGTGTAGCGCCCAGAGCACTCGCCGACGGTATCGCCAGGAACAGGCCCGTAATCACTGGGTGCGGCACCGGGCGCGGACTCTAATGATAATATCGAGGGCATTGCCCTGTACCCGTCACGGACATGTACCAAGAGGTGAAGCAAACGTTCAAGCGTTGCAGTGCAGCCTTCGGAGCATGTGATGTGCCAGCGAAAAAGGAATACCTGAAGATACCCAAGTTTTATCGCTACGAAGTGCGTACCACGTCTGTATACAAAGAAGATGAACATGGCAAGCGATGCTGAGATCGCGACTTGCGCCTGTGAATCAAATGCTTCGACAACAACCAGAAGCACCGAAATCTAAACTGTTGCTGCAGTCAACATCTTTTAACTACTAACAGCGGACCCGGCATGTCATAAGAGCCATGCGTAATGAAAGCCAAAGGTTCGAGAGCGAGATCAAGAAACAGTCACAGCAAAATCTCGTAAAGGCTGGTGTTGATCGAGACAGACAGAGAGCAGCATTTTCGAGTCTACCCGCGAGTTAGGATCGTAGACCCATTCGACCTGAACCTGTCATGTTTGTGAAGAGGACGCCGACGATCCCTTGCCGCCTTGCGCACGTGCAACCTAGATGCTCTTCGATTCCGATCTTGCGTCTGACATCCACCGGTACGTCATGGTTGCGAAAAACAGAGCAGGCTCCAAACCGGATCAAACGTTATACAGAATCTTTCGGAGGGCGGGATCCGACACAAACGCTTGACGCCCGACTGCATTCGTCGGTGTTCGAGTCCGGATCCCTACGAGCACCGCTTCGAACCTGAACGTTCCTCAGGGGAGAGCTTGCATGAATCAGTCGGTGCCTTTCCCACAGAGTCAGTAGGGATGCATTTACATTTGTGTTCGAACTGTACGCATATGCTATGCCTACAAGACTAGGACGCGTCTTTTACCGCAATCCCCAAAGGACGAAATGATACGCGTCTCCGAACCGTGCTGAAGCGGCTTGTTTCCACGAGTTACGGCAACCGCCTGCAGTCACGTTCACTTTGCCTGCAGCCTCGGGTCTTGTTCGTTTCCTTTGAAACCAAATAACTGCTCTGTGTGAAACTGCAGCATCGGTCAAACTTGTTTGGCGTCTCTTTCGAAATGCTCAGCTCAGTCGCCACTGCAGCACCTGGTACACTGTTCGTTGCAGTCGTCGGCGTTACGCGCCCGCAGGGGCCGCGCTGGCGCGCCCTTGCATACCCCGTATGATCTCTAGTTATGGGCGTATTTCAGGAAACGCTGAAAGACGTAGGTCACGAGCCGTGCGCCGGCATAAATGCCCACCAACACGTAGACACTTGTCCATCTGCTCTGATTTTCCAAACCAAGCGTTCGCAGTTCCGAACGATAGTCTAAGTAGGGTGGCGGCGTTGCTCCGTCCAGGTACGGCTGCCACTCATTCAGAAGGATCGCTCGAAACGCCCAGCTGATCGGATTCGCGTAGTACAGAAGAACTTTCCAGTAAATTGGGATGAGGCTCTGTGGCAGCAGATAGCCCGCGAGAACCGCAAACGTCATGTAGACAACCGGTGCAAAGGACGATGCGAACGTTATGTCCGGGGCAATCGCTGCTAGGCCCTGTCCAATACCCACTGCACAAGCATTGCTCAAGTATACGATGAAAAGGAAGAAAAAGAACGCTCCGACGTTCTTGCGGTAACCAAATGCCCAGTAGTCCAGAATGGAGAAAACAATCGCGGTTAATACGTTGAACGGTGCCTCCATGGCGATTGTCGACAGGTAATGCGCGGAGGAGCGATACGCACCGCTGGAGCGTTCACGATACATGAGCGCACGCCCTTCCAAAAACGCGACGGAGGTGCGCATAATCGCCATGCAACTGGCGACAGCCACGACAAAGGATGCTGCTGCAGTGTTCTGAGCCAACGACGAATGATGCCGCAGAGCAGGCCAAAAAATCGTAGCCAGACCTGCGGGATTCACGAGGATCACCAGGATGAGGCGATAAGCGAGAAAACGTGGCGACGTCGCCTCGCCTTGAAACGCGCGTACCGTTAGCGTCCGGAATTGTCGCCACCAGCTCGTGATGTACGTCGGTTCACCGAACGCGTACGGCAGTCCGCACTCCCCGAGGCATTTCGCGCGGCTCTCAGCGACATAGCGAAGGCGTTTGTATTCGGTAGTCTGCTCCCAGATCTCACGCCATTCCTGTGGGGTGCGGCGAAATGTCATCATTGGTGATTGAGAGCGCTGCCGCTCGAGTATCGACTCGACGAGGGCGTCGTCGCCATCAGTGCGTTGCCTGATGGCTCGCTCGTGTTCCTCTGGCAGACTAGCGTTCACTGCGGAATAATGGGACAATTGACGCTGCTCGAAGGTGCGGCGAGCTACCTCGGCAATGTTGTCCATGTTTGATGCTGTACAACTGCGCTCACGTGTCATTCGTCTGGACCGCAGACTTGACTCTTGTGCAGCAAAGGGAAGCGTGAGCCCCGATATCCAGGTTTTCGCACGACGCTGACCGCGAGTGGATCTTTTGTGGGCCGTTATGTTCATTTCAGCAAAATTGCCTTGTACGGTGTTGTCGTTACCATCACCTTCGAAGTCCTGATCCTCGTCCTCCTGTTCGTCATCAAAGTTCCTTGCTCCTTTGCCTTTCAGGCGATGCTCCTTCTTTTCGGCCTTGACACCAACGGCAATAAAGTAGTCAGGTAGAGCTATATGGAGGTTGTCCGGAATCGGGAATTCTATTCGCATAAGGTAGTCGCGGAAACGCTGCGCGCGTCCACTGTACAGCACCCGACCTGCCGCCAGGATCACCAAATTATCAAAGAGGGCCCAGGCATCCACCGAGGGCTGGTGAATCGTCGCAATGACCGTTTGGCCTCCGATGTGTGCCACATTCTGTAAAGCCTGGCATACAGAGTAAGCGGTGCGCGTATCCTGCCCACTCGTTGGCTCGTCAGCAAGGAATATTGGGGGATCGCCAATGACTTCCAGTGCGATGCTGACCCGCTTCGCCTGACCGCCACTGATTTGTCGATCGTTATCAGCGCCGATGCGCTGATCCGCTATTTTCTCGAGACTCAGAATTTCAATTACCTCTTCTACGCGTCGCCAACGCTCCTCGTCCGATAAGTGCTCCGGTAGTTTCAACTGGGCAGCGTACCAGAGCGCCTCTCGGACGGTTAAGTCACCGGGCAGGACGTCGTTCTGTTCACAGTAGCCGACGAAGCGTTTTGCCTTTTTCGGCCTTTGATGTGCGTCAATGAGAATCTCCCCGGCGACGGTCGCTCCCAGGGTACGGATGCGTCCCCCGATCTGATTTAGGAGCGTAGTTTTCCCTGAACCCGAAGGGCCCATGATGCCGGACAGCTTGCCCGGTGGAAAGTACGCGTAAACGTGCTCGAGCAAAGGCGCCACCTCAGCGCCACAGGAGCCAAGATGAAGAAAGCCCGTGCCTCGCTTCGGCACGCAGAATGTAACGTCGCGCACGATCACCTCACCGTGATACTCCGTGCCACATCGCACACAGTGCGGCGAACTTTCGGCGCCAGCGTCGCGAGCGTTCTCAAGATCTGCAAAGGTAGAGTCCTCGGCACTCCGACGGTGACCGTCAAAACGATTCTGGCCCGAAGGCGGTGCGCCGGCTCGCTGCTGACCCGGCGAGTGCGAACGCTTCCGCGCAACAAACGACCGTCGGAGCCTGCGCGCCTCAACAGAGTCACCAAATCCAAGCCACCGTAACACATCGAGTGCATGTGTTCGATGGGTCCAGTCGTTATCATATAAAGAAGTCTCCAGCTGCGGAGCTGGTGCTTCTCGAGCATCGTTCGGTTCGGGCTCCGCCGCTGGAGCGACAGTTTGACCAAGACCCTGCGCTGTGTCGGTCCCCGCGTTCCGCTGCCCTTGCCGCGCTTGTGTTTTCGCCATCCAGCGAAAACAAGAAACACTTTGCTCCAACCTCCACACCGATATGTGCACTATGAACAAGAAGCTGCAAACTGAAACGCTGACCCGCCATGTGCGTGGAGGCTCGACACTCACGCGCGAATTCGTACGCATCGCGATCTTTGTGATCGAGCGTAACGCAGAAAAAAGAGTACAGAAACGAGCCGCGAACTAGCAACGAGATAACAATTTCTTTCCCCCTCGAACGGTAAGCATTGAAGGGGGAAAGCTTTCCGAACGGTCGAAAGTTCACCTTCTAGGCGTAAGGTCCCGCGATGTGGACGAGTCTGCAAGGTTCGTGCTTTATGCTCTCCAGATTGGCGGGTGCTGTGGCGAGATCTGAGCAGAAACTCGTCCGAAACGCAGTTTATCCTTAGACCCGGAGCGCGTATAATGCGTCCTGAGGTCATCCTGGTTACAGTGGGCTCCTGTAACATCGCATCGCGCTGTTGCGAGCAGTAAGGCTATCAGCACAACTTGCTCGTTCCTAGATTGATTATGAGCCCCGACTCCGTGTCAGGTGAAGCATTCCTCGGTCCGATATCCTCAGTGGTATGGCAAAGCCGTTCTGACTCTGTGCTGTACCCGCACCAGCGGTATAAGCGCTATCGCGGACGATCAGGGCGGGCACTCGGAGTGCGAAAGAACGTGCGAAGTGACCAGTGTATCCAAGAAGAGGTATGAGTAATGGAACTTGGAGGTAGGTGGAGCGTTATGGACGCTTTCCCGAAAGCGTATATCCATCGCGCAATCTAGATCCCAAGTACAGTGTAAACGTTCTATCAAACAGACAAATTCGCCCGGTGAAGCGAGCATCAAGTTCCACAATAGAAAACATTCCTTTAATGGGCTTGAACCAAGTAAAACATGCAGGAATGATAAACAGCTCTACTGCGATAGAATCGGCAAAAGCTCGAACGCAACGGGAATGATGAAATACCACGTTTACCAATTGAGGAACGTCGCGAGACTCCAGGGAAAAGTCTTTAATGATTCGACAAAGTGATCGATGCTGTGGTATCAGCCTTCTCGACGAGCGAAACTGAGGCCGTCAAATGAACCCACTGCAGCTGGAGCAGATAATGATGATGATGTCGTCGTTCACCTCGGGTTCGATCTTTCGTAGAACGGGCTGCCTACCCCGCGAATACCCATATACACCCCGACCGATTCATCCGAAGAAGGCCTCATCGACTGAAAAAAACAAATCGACGCCCCTGCGCTCCATACTCATCGCAACGTTCTCGGAACGTTATAGGTGCGATTTCGATGGAAGATGACCGTTCGTAAACTACAACGTTTTTGCGCCTGTATACCAGTGCTTTCAGGACCACACGAATAAGCTGTTGAGCGACACAGACGCACGTGGCGGCCGCTATCGCCGCCTTTGCTTACCTTACACAGTGATCAACGACTCGTTTCCTACTATTTACCACAAGCACGCTGTGAGCATATCGGTTTTTGGCGCGGAGCGCGTATCCTGCTTTCTTTCAGGGTTCTTCACCATCTGAGTACTGGGCAATGACTGACCTGAAGGACGCATGCTATCCTCCTTGCACTCCTCGGTAAAGAATACATCCTAAAGGCCGTTCGTCCACGAAATATGGGGTATATTGTATCGTGATTTCCAGCTCCTGCTATACACTACGGAAAAGCGTTCAATGACACGCACCGAGATGCGGAACGCATTTGAGTTGAAATCTGGTCATCGACAGGGATTTTGGTCTTTATATGCGGAATTGCGAACGATCTCACTACCGCCCTGTTAGCTCAGCGGTTAGAGCATCTGTCTTGTAAACAGAAGGTCCCGACTCGGAACAGCCGAACCCTCCGAGGGATCTCGTTCGAATCGCGGACAGGGCTTTCTTGTTGCCACCCACACTCAACATGCATACCTCCGAAGCTGCAAAACTACCGATCTGACTTTTTTTCGTCCGCACCTGGAACACCCGGGCGAAGGAGTGTGCGAAGGCAGGTGCGTCGCGGCTCGCACGGACCCTTTGGCAACCTGTCCGCTCCAAAACACTCTCCTTTAGCAGCCAGCAGCGCAGGCTCGACGGCTGCCGGCACTTCTCCGCCGAAACGTGCCGCCGCTAGCGCAAGACAGCGCTGCTGTTGGCCCTGCTCAGGGCTCAGCCAAGCTCGTATAACTCGAAGCAGTTACTTCTGGAACACTTGCAGAAGCACTCTCTTTTTGTTTTTGTTTATTTTTCTTGCAGGTATTCGACAACGAGTCTTGGTCGTGGACGAGAGCATTGCCCGGGAAGACTATATATATGCTGTCACCGCTAGCTTGCGCAAATGCCGCCTTACGAATCCAAGCGATTCCTTGGGCCAGCGGCTGGATGAATCGCCGCTCTTCTAGTCCTCATCGTGAACCTCGTGCACCCCAAATTCAGTATTCATCAAACTATATACAAAAGACTGTCACGATGTCAATTTGATTCCAACGCACACGTTTTCTAATAAAAACTTCTGCACAATCCTCGTGATATGAAGTTCCCGTACCCTCGTGCCGAACGGTGGTCAAGTAACACGGATGAACGAATGAAGCAGCACGCGTCTACGGGGGACCGTCATGCGTTGAACAACATACTGTCGGTTTCGTCATGTAACGCGGACGCGTACTCCAGGAAAAACGGGTGCTCGCCTCACTCGATAAGACTTCGTTTGGAAGAAACGGTACAGGATTATTCGCTACTCAGAGAGCTGCTGAACGCTGCTCTTTTAGAGGAGGCCAGCGGGAGT
>Ga0123519_10012722_pt1 | contig 12191 bp, 9 predicted proteins | sample YelNatPaOPRAMG02_FD_87396 | JGI IMG/M metagenome (GOLD analysis project Ga0123519, IMG submission 87396) | Hot spring microbial communities from Yellowstone National Park - Yellowstone National Park OP-RAMG-02 (version 2) | ecosystem: Environmental > Aquatic > Thermal springs > Hot (42-90C) ... | reverse complement strand
GTTGAACAAAGCCCGAAATAGCCTTATTACCGCCTTTTTTCTCCTTTTTTCCCCTGTTTTTGTCTCCTGCCAGGACAGGGAAGTTAAGAAAATAGATGAGTTTCTCAATTCCTGCGTCAGTGCCTTGAACAGCCGGGACGCCTCAAAATTTCTGGCTTGTTTTGCCCCTGAATATAAAGACAGCCTGGTTCCTGCCGAACTGGCCAGCCAAAGGATAAAGCAAGAGCTGGCCCGGGACTTGGCTCCGTCCTGCCGGGTTCTGGAAAGAAAGATAATCCCCGGGCCTGACCAGGCCGGGGTGGAGCAGAGCTTTCAACTGGAGGGAATCATTGCCGGGAAAAAACGGAGCTACCGGGAAAAGGAAAAGCTGATATTAAAAAGGGGAAGGGCAGGGTGGGAGATTGTTTCAGGCAGCAGCCTTTATGCGATTTTAGCCGGCCGGGGGTTGGAGGAAGATGCAATTCAGGAGGTCATGGCCCGGCGGGTCAAGGCATTAAAGACCAGGGACCTCAAGCTTTTTGAATCCCTGATTGACCCCGAATACGACTTCCGAGGCAAGGACCTTAAGAAGCTTCTGGCCGAGATGGCTGACAACTTCAGGAACTATGATTCCATCATTCTGGAACTGGACCGGCCCAAGGTCAGCTTTCAGGGGGAGCGGGCGGAGCTTGTCCAGGGATACCGCATGAAGGCGATTTACCGGGGACAGACCCTGGAATTCAACGACACCGAAAAACTCGAGTTGCGCAAGACCGCCCAGGGGTGGAAGATAAGCAAAGGGCTTTGACAGCTTCCGGAGGTTTCACATGAAACATTCCCGGAACCAACCCGCGCGATGTTTCACATGAAACATGCCCCCTGTAAATTACAGCCGATAAAGCTTTCCCCCGGAAATGACCATGACCGGCTCAATCAACTCTTTACCCCGACGCACCAGGCCCCAGCAGTCCTTGAACTTATAATCACCCGGCCGAAGCCGGAAAATCGTCATCTCCGCAGGCCTGCCCTCACCAAGACCCCTTTCCAGCCCGAGCCACCCGGCAGGCTTCTCGCTCGCTCTGGCCATCACCTGCTCCAGGCTCATGCCCGCGGCCAAAAACTTGCTTAGCACATGGCCGAAGCTGCGGGCGCGGAAGGGAACACTCAAGATATAGAGGTCCGAACTAATCGAAAAATCCAGAAAGCCCTGGGCCAGGGCAGCCTCCAGGGTCTTGAAGCTGAAGCTTTTTACCCCGTGCCCGACATCAAAATTCACCCCCCGGCTTCCAGCCGCAAGCACCGAACTCCGGATTCCGCCCCTTTCATCCAGGATATGATGGCCGCCGTCACGGAAGCAGTGGGTGAGCATGTCCCCCGGCCGCATCAGCGGCAGAATCTCCTCCAGCTCCGGAGGCGTCCGGCCGAAATGGACCATCACCGGCAGCTTAAGCCTCTTCCCGGCTTCCAGCGCCTTGCGCACATAATACATCGGGTCCTCTTGGGCCATGTGCTCGCTGCTCGCGGTGACCTTCACACCCCTGATTGTCTCCGGATAGCGGGCCGAAACCTCCTGCATCTGCTCAATGTTGTCCTCACCGGCATGCACCCGGCCCATACTCCAGAAACGGATGCCGCGGGACTTGATGTTGAGAAGGCAATATACAGGGGTCTGGCTTTGGCCAAGAACCAGTTTCCTGAAATCCTCAAAATCAGACGCGCCCACCGTCCCGGCATCCAGCAGCGCGGTCACGCCGGTGGCGATGCCGATTCTGGATTCCCTCGTCCCGCAGCCGCCTTTGCGCAGTGGATAAAGATGGACATGAAGGTCAACCCAGCCGGGGGAAACATACAAGCCCCGGCCTTCAAGCGAAAACCGGGCAAAAAGGCCCGAACCGGCATCCTCAATCCGGGCTATTCTGCCCGCCTCGGTCAGGATGTCAACCGGTTTCCATTCGCCGTCAACAAAGGCCAGACAATTCCGGAGCAGAAACGAGTCAGCAAGAGATTCCTCAAACATCAGAATCGAGCATAGCTGAAACCGGCTCCAAGTCAAAACTATTTAATCAATTTAATGATTGTCTAATTCTGCATTTTCCCCCTTGAACGGTCAGCGCCGGCTAATCGCCTTACAACCCCCTGAAATTTCATCATTAAATAATATGCGGTTGGCAATCCCGATTCCTCAAAAGCATTAAAAACTTGACAAGGCCAAACTTTTCATTATCTTCATTCAATAAGGCTTTATCGAGAATTCGGACCAGGAAAGGAGGTGAAGAAAGAATGCCGGAAGTCAAGGTCAAGGAAGGCGAGCATTTTGAGGGCGCTCTCCGCCGCTTCAAAAAACAGTGTGAAAAGGCAGGCATCCTTTCCGAGGTCCGCAAGCGCGAACATTTTGAAAAACCCAGCGTCAAGCGCAAGAAGAAGGAACTCGCGGCGCGCAAACGCCTGATGAAAAAATTACGCAAATTCAACCGGGGGCCGGGCTGAACCATGGCGCTCAAGTCCAGACTTGAGGACGAGCTGAAAAAAGCGCTCAAGGCCAGGGAAACCAGCCGACTGAATGCCATTCGTGAAATCATCGGCGCTTTGAATTATGCAGAATTGAATAAGAGCGGTGACCAGGCCGGGCCGCTTTCGAAGCAGGAAGAGACCCAGGTTTTGAGCAAGCTCAAGAAACGCCACCAGGAGTCCATTGAGGCGTTCGAGAAGGGCAACCGGCCGGAGCTGGCGGCCAAGGAGAAGGCCGAGCTTCTGGTTATCGAGGAATTTCTGCCTGCGGGGATGAGCGCCGAAGAGATTACGCAGATGGTCAGGGAGGCGATAGCCGGGCTGGGCGTTAAGGGCATGAAGGAGATGGGAAGGGTGATGGCCGCGCTCAAGGATAAATATGTGGGCCGCGCGGACGGCAAGGTTGTGAGTGAGGAGGTCAAGCGCCAGCTTAGCGAGCTGGCTGGTTCTTAAGCGGTCGGGTTCGGCTTGGGGTGGATGGGGCCGAAGTTGAAAATTTGATGGAGAATCGGAGCCTAGATGGCAAATTTGCCTCCAGGGCTGCTCGAAGAAATCAAAGCAAGGGTTAGTATCCGCGAGGTGGTGTCAGATTATCTCCGCCTGACCAAAGTGGGCGCGAACTGGAAGGCGCTCTGCCCGTTTCACAAGGAAAAGACTCCCTCTTTCATGGTGCATGAAGGCAAAGCCATTTTTCACTGTTTCGGCTGCGGGGAAAGCGGAAACATTTTTACTTTTCTTATGAAAATGGAAGGCATAGCTTTCCCTGAAGCCGTGGAGCGTCTGGCCAAAAGGGCAGGGGTGGAAATTCCCAAGCCGGAGCGCGCAGCCAGGACCAGGGAAGAGGAAGAGCAAGCCGCACTTTTCCGGGTCATCGAGCTGGCTCAAAAATTTTATCAGGAGAAACTTTTTTCCAGCCAGGGCAAGAAGGCGCTGGCCTACTTTCAGTCCCGAGGCCTGGACCGGAAACAAATCGAGCGCTTCGGACTGGGCTATGCGCCGGAAGGGTGGGAGAATCTTCTTCAACATCTGGAAGGGCGGGGAGTGCCCCGAAGCCTGATGCTCGCGGCAGGATTGGTCATTCCTCGTGAAAACGGCCAGGGCCATTATGACCGCTTCCGGGACCGCGCCATCTTCCCCATCCGCGACCTCCTCGGCCGCACCCGAGGATTTGGCGCACGCATCCTGGTCAAAGACGATTCCCAGCCTAAATACATCAACTCGCCGGAAAGCCCGGTCTATAAAAAAGGCGAAATGCTCTACGGCCTGGACCTGGCCAAGGAATCTATGCGCAAAAAGGACCGCGCTATCATCGTCGAGGGATATTTTGACCGCATCAGCCTCGCACTCGCAAGCTTTGACGAAACCGTGGCCAGCCTGGGAACCGCTTTCACCGACAGCCAGGCCAATATCGTTGGCCGATACACCCGCAACATCTACCTGGTCTTCGACCCGGACGAGGCAGGAAGGAAAGCCAGTTTTCGCGCCCTCGAAGTCTTTCTGCCCGCAGGACTTATGCCTTTCCTCGTGCTCATGCCCGAGGGAATGGACCCGGATGACATGGTCAGGATGCAAGGGGCGCAAGCATTTGAGGCCCTGCTTAATAAGGCTCCGCGGCTTTTGGATTTTTTCATCGAAACGCAAATCAGCGCCGCCGGCTCGGACTTGGCCAAGAGGGCGGAGGCGGTCGAAGAGCTTGTCCGGACCATTTCTCTGATGGTGAGCGCCTTGGAGCGGGAACTTTACCTGAAGAAGCTGGCGGAGATAACCGGTATAAGCCAGGGCCAGCTGCAGAAACTTATGTTGCGCGAAAGGTTCCAGGAAACAAGCCAAGCCCGGGACGAAAAGGACAAGGGCCTCCCGGCTAATCTCAACTTGCTGGCGGCCGAAGAGATAATTCTCTCATGCCTGGTCAACAATCCCCTTCCCGGCCTGGTGCAGATGCTTCTTGAGGAAAAAGTAATCGACAAAATTGCAGACCCCCAGCTCAAGCAGTTTCTCGGGAGCGTTTGCGCGGAAATATCCGCAAAAGATAAATGTCAGCCGGCTGATTTCCTGCACCTGCTCAACGGCACCAAGTGGGAGAAAGTGGCGGGCAGGGCGCTTGTCCAGGATAATCCCTACCAGGGCGAAGCCTTATTCCGCGCGGTCAGGGATGCCGTATCACTTTTGAATAAAAAGGAGCTGGAAGAGAAAGACCAGGACTTGAACCGCCGGCTGAACCTTGCCAAGCAGCAGGGCAACCAGGAGTTGGTCCGCGAATTGCTCGCGGAGAAAAACCGCCTCATCCAGCAGAGAAAAAGTTTGGCCGCCAGCCGGGTCGGCTGAAAAGAAAAGGCGTAAGGGGGGTTTATGCCAAGAGGAAGAAAAAAAATAAGGGAGCTTGATGAGGTCATTGCCCGGGGCAAACGCCAGGGGTTTGTAACACTCGAGGACTTAAACGACCATCTTCCGGAAGATATGCTCAATTCCGACCAGCTCGATGACCTGCTCATGATGTTCGGCGAAATGGACATCAAGGTCCTGGCCGCCGCCCCCGAGACCCAGCTCGGAGAAGTCGAGCCCCAGGTTTTTGAGGAACCGGCTGAAGAGCCGGAACCGGAAACTCCCCATATCGGCATTGAGGAAGTGAACCCCGAGGTGGACCCGGTCCGGATGTATCTCAAGGAAATGGGGTCCTACCAGCTTTTGGACCGCGACGGCGAGGTTGAGATAGCCAAGCGGATTGAGGAAGGCCGCAATAAATTGCTCCGCGCCCTGGTTTGCTGCCCGATTACGGTGAAGGAAGTCATCCAATGGGGCGAAATCTTCAAGCAGCAGGAAGAAGAGCGGGCAAAGGAGGACGGAGACGGCTCGGGCGACGGCGAGTTGCTGGAGGATTTTGAGGAAGACCTTGACGAATGCGATGACGAGTTTGAGCTGGAGCCTGGTCAGAGCAAAAAGGAACTGGTGAAGATTATCGATAAAATTGCCAAGATTCACAACCGGCTCCGCAGCGACCAGAAAAAACTCCGCCGCGGAAACTTCACCAAGAAACAGAAAAAGCGACTTGATATGCGTATCAGCAAGCACCAGGATGAATTGCTCAAACGCATGCGCGAAATCAACTTGAGCGACCGCCAGCGGACACAGATGGCGGAGAAAATCCGGGAGATGGTAAACAAGGTGGAAAATGCCGAAGAGCGCATCAGACGCATTGAGAACAAATTCAGGTTGAGCACAGCCCAGATTCATTCGCTCGGAGCCAAGGCCAAAGCCAGCCACCATGCCCGCAAGGAGGTCGAGTCCCAGACCGACCGCAGCCTCGAAGAACTGCTCGCGGCTAAACGCGCCCTGCAGAAATGCCGCAAGGAGATTCACTCGGTAGAGGAAGAAACCCAATTGACCCTGAAAGAGCTGCGTACGGTTCTCAAGAATATTGAGGAAGGCGAAGCCAAGCTTCGCCAGGCCAAAAACGAGCTGATTCGCGCCAACCTCCGCCTGGTGGTCAACATCGCCAAAAAATACACCAACCGCGGCCTCCAGTTCCTCGATTTAATCCAGGAAGGAAACATCGGCCTGATGAAGGCGGTGGAAAAATTCGAATATCAACGTGGCTACAAGTTCTCAACCTATGCCACCTGGTGGATTAGACAGGCCATAACCAGGGCCATCGCCGACCAGGCACGAACCATCCGCATCCCGGTGCATATGATTGAAACCATCAACAAACTGATTCGCACCAGTCGTTATCTTGTCCAGAAGCTGGGCCGCGAGCCGGGCCCCGAAGAAATCGCGGAAAAAATGGACATGCCCCTGGAAAAGGTGCGCAAGGTTCTGAAAATCGCCAAGGAACCCGTCAGCCTCGAAATGCAAATTGGCGAAGAAGAGGACAGCCGGCTCGGAGACCTCATCAAAGACGAGACCATCCCCGGCCCGCTCGATGTCGTGACCAGGGCCGACCTGGAAAGCATGACCAAAGAGGTGCTCTCAACCCTCACCCCCCGCGAGGAACGGGTGTTAAGACTCCGCTTCGGCATCGGCGAAAAATCTGACCACACCCTCGAAGAGGTCGGCCAGGACTTTGATGTCACCCGCGAGCGCATCCGCCAGATTGAGGCCAAGGCCCTGCGCAAGCTCCGACATCCCATCCGCTCCAGAACGCTTAGAGACTTCATCAAACACTGAAATTTTCAACTGAACCTGGGCAGAGTTTTTTTCTCTAAATAATCATATTCGAAAAATTTACCGGCTTCGCCCGGCGTCCTCCGGGCGGTTTAGCCTTGCCAAATGCCAATGCCGCGCAAGGCGGCCAGCAAGGCAAAGCCGTTGGATGGTATTGAGTGCCATCTAAAATTCACTATAATAAAACGCTGTGCATGGGCCCATAGCTCAGTTGGCAGAGCTGCCGGCTCATAACCGGCGGGTCCGAGGTTCGATTCCTCGTGGGCCCACTTCTTTCCAGGCCGGGTTGCCAGGCATGAAAAAAATCCTGCTGGTTTTCATGCTGTGCATCAGCGCTCCGCTGCCGGCATCAACCCGGGAGCAGGGGCAGACCGAATTTGCAATCGATTATTTCGGGTTCCCGCTCAAGCTCCAATGCCAAATCATTCCCAGTCCGATTGCCGCGGAAAACCTGAAGCAGTTGATTGCCAAAAACACCGCTGAAATCACCCCCTGCCTGAAATCTCTGAAAAGACTTTCCAGCGATTACAAAATCAGCGGCTATGCCCAGGTGCTGTTGCTGGCCCGCTGGGTCCAGGAACTGCCCGCAGCCGGACAGCCCGGCCCCCTGCTATCCTTTGCCGAGGCGGTGCTTGAGAAAAAGCCTTTGGCCAAAAGAGACCAGCTGGCCCTGCTTCATTCAATGCTCGCGGCCCTGGGTTTCAAATCCGCGCTTTATCTCACGGACAAAGACCCGCTGCTTCTGCTTTATGTCCAGGAGCCGATTGAAGGCATAAGCAGCGGAGACCATTTCTATTTATGGGAGCCGGGGAAAAGTTTTACCGACCTTCCCCAATTTCCGCGGCAGGTGAAAATCCGGGAAAAACTTTTGAACCAGGGACAGCCCATAACATTTGAAGAATTGCCGGAAATTCCCTGGCTCATGACCAGAGAGGGCGCCCAGGTCAGCTTCAAAACCCCGGAAGCATGTCCGCCGCAATGGAGTTTCTCTCTGCGCAGACTTCCCCAATACGAGGAGTTCCTCGCCCTCTGGCCACGGGCCAATTTTATTCTCGCTCCTTTGTCATTCCCGATGCTCAAGCCGTTCAGCCTGGAGCAAATCTTCTCTCCCCGGCCCGAGGCCATGACCGACGAGCAGTTCGGCACCTGCCTGCTCAACTGGCTCCAGCTCAACGTCCCCTATGATGAGGCGCACGCCGAAGATTTTGCAGACAAGAACAAACACATTCTGCAGAAAAAACTGGCACCCGAAGACCGCACGGTGGGCCGACAAAACCGCAATCCCGTGGAAACCCTGCTCGTCAGCCGGAAAGGCATCTGCGCCGAGTTGTCCATCACCCTGGCCGGTATCCTGCAATCCGCCGGATATGCACCAAATCACATCGCCTTGGCAAGCTATGACCAGGGAACTGTCAATCCTCATCTCAACCTCGCGGTCCGACCCTTGAGTGATGACCTCCCCGAAGATGCCGCCTATCTTCTGCTCAACGGCGAACGATTTTACATTATGGACCCTTCGGTCTATATTTATGACCAAAACCAAACCCTGGTCACACGCTGGGGAGATACGCCATATAAGGGGAAAAAGAATGTGAAGGCTCACATGCTTAATGAGAAATGGATAGATGAATAGGGCAGGAGCCTGCAAGGAGGGAATTTTGCACCGGGGGAAAATAAGATTGATGCGACATACCGGAACAGCAGGGAAGCTGCGCTCAAAACAAGGCACCTGCGGGTGCCTTTTTTATCAGCAGAGCGTGCGCTGATGGCTGAAAAAGGCATCAATAAAAAACAACTGGCCAGAAAACTGTCCCGGCAAATAAAAATACCGCCGGGAAAGGTCATCGCTTCCAGAAAAGAAAAAAAGCAGAAAGACCGGAAAAGCAGCCGGCAAAAAACCTGGCGGGAAATAATAGAAGAAGAGTAAGCCGCGAGCGGCTCATAAAGGAGGAGGAATTGACGAAGCAGATGGAAATGCTCGTGCAGCTGCAGGAAGCCGACCTGCGGATTGACCGCCTGCAGCATTTCATCGCACATTACCAGGATTATGTCCGGGAGCTGGAGGAAGAAAAGGCGGAGCTGCAAAGACGAGCGGAGGAAGAGAAGGCCGCGCTCGAGGCTCTTAAGAAGGAAAAAACCAAGAAGGAGCTGGACCTGCAGGCAGGTGAGGAGCACATCAAGAAATGCAACGGTCGGCTCTATGCGGTCAAGACCAACAAGGAATACGAGGCCACACTCAAGGAAATCGAGGAGCAGAGACAGAAGAATTCCCAAATCGAAACCGAGTTGCTTATCCTCTATGACCGCATCGACGAGGAAGAAAAAAAATTCGCCGAGGCTGGAAAAAGACTGGAGCAAGAGCAGAAACAAAACCAGGTCAGGGAAAAAGAGTTGGCCCAAAAACTGGAACGGGCCAAGCTTCGGCTGACCCAGGAAGAAAAAGAACGCGCGGAGCTTGTCAAAACCGTCAAGCCCGACGCCCTGGAACTCTACCAGTGGTTGCGCGAAAAAATGGGCGCGAGAGTGCTGGCCAGGGCTGTGGACGAAATCTGCCAGTCCTGCTTCCGCAAACTCAATTCCCAGATGTATAACGAGGTGCTGACCGGCGAAAAACTGCTCACCTGCCCCAACTGCAACCGGATTCTCGTCTACCGGGAAACCGAATTCCTGGCTGACGAGGATTCCGAGTTCTGAACTAAAGTGAGCCAGATTACAAATCTATCATTTGCCTTCCCGCATGCCAGCTGGCAAAAGCTGCGTCAATTCCTGGAAGGGCAGGGCGCGGAGATAAAGGAGACCGCTTTCGGCTACAACTCGCAATTTGAAGACGCGGTCATCAACTGGTATCGCTCGGAAAAGCTGCTGCTTCAGGGCAAAGGCGCCGCTGACCTTGCCGAAGAGCTGTATCTCCGGGGATTGATAAAGGCAAGGCTGGGTGAGCAGTCCGAGCCGCGAATCGGCGTGGACGAAAGCGGCAAGGGGGATTTTTTCGGGCCGCTGGTCGCGGCCGGGGCCTTGGTCAATCCCGCCATCGAGCACGAGCTGCTCCGGCTGGGGGTGAGGGATTCCAAGACCATTTCCGAGCCAATGGTCAAAACCATCTCGGCGGAAATCGAGAGGATGATTCCTCATTCCAGGGTGGTGATTAATCCCGCCAAATACAACGAGCTCCACCTCAAGATGAAAAATGTCAACCGCATCCTGGCCTGGGCGCACGCGCGCGCCATCGAGAATCTGCTGGAGAAGCACGAGACCGGACTCGCGGTCTCGGACCAGTTCGGGGACGAGAGCTATCTGCGCAGGGCGTTGATGGAAAAAGGCCGGAAGGTGAAGCTGCTCCAGCGGCCGCGCGCCGAAGAGGACCTGGCCGTGGCCGCGGCCAGCATCATTGCCCGGGCCGAATTCCTGAAGCGGATGGACGAGCTTTCCGAAAAGGCCGGCATCATCTTGCCCCGCGGCGCGGGAGAGCAAGTCATTGCTGCGGGCCGAAAACTGGTGGCGAAATTCGGCGTGGACGGCCTTGACAATTTCGCCAAGACTCATTTCAAAACCACAAAAGAGCTGATTCCGAAATGAATTGCAGCCAGGCCCTTGCCCGGTGGGGATTTTTTTGTGCGGATTCTCCAAAGAATGATAGAATGAAAAAGTTGTGCGGAAGATGAAGATAAAGATAAAGAGCGCTCGCCTGGCCATAGCAGTTCTGCTGCTTGCGGTTGTGGTCATTCCAGCCTGCATGAAAAAGCCACGGCCTAAGCCCCATGAGGTCATCACCCGTTCGTCCACCCCGAAATTTCTGGGCCACAAGGTGACCGTCCTGGTCAAGGCCACGCCCGAACAGTTGATGCAGCATTTCACCGACCCCGAACACCTGCGCATGGAATTAGGCCCTATCAAAATTCAGCACACTGCCGGAGCCAAACTCGAGAAGGTCGGCGATACCGCGGACTATCGCATCCAGGTGCCGGGCATGACCACCGTCGGCTACCGCATGACCTTGATTCACCGCAAGGGCAACGAGGAACTCTGGCTCATGACCGAGACCACCATCGAGTTCATCGTCTCCGTGCTGCGCTACCAGTTCAGGCAGGTTTCGGACGGCACCATGGTCACCGTCCGTTTCGAACTCCAGGAGCCGCAAGGTGCGGTGCTCGGGCCTTTAGCCCGGGCCATCAATCTGAATGAGCAGATGGTCAGAGGCACCGAGTACGGAACCGCAATCATCCAGCAGTCGTTTGACCCGTCCGTCAATCCCGACGAGCTGCTCAAGCAAGGATTGCGCGGCGAAAGCTATGTGACCTTTTTCGCCGCGAGCGATTCCAGCGCCTATATCAACGCCCCTCCGGCCAAGGTCCACCAGTACCTGACCAATCCCGAAACCTGGGCCAGATGGGAAAAACAGTTCAAGGTTGCAAATCTCGGCCCCTGCCTTACCGCCTCGCGCAAAGGAACCTGCGAGGCCAGCATCAATCTCGTGGCCGTGGATTACAAGCTCAACTTTTACAACTCGATTTACGAGCCGGGCAAAATAAGCTCAAGCTGGTTCACCTCGCCCGTTGCCGGCGTGGGCCGGGTCCAGACCCTGCTCAAGCCTAAAGGCTTCGGCACCGAATTGAGCATTTACTACATGATTGAAGTCCCCCAGCTTACACCCGCGGGAACCGAATTGCTCCTCAACCTCTCACGCGTGCCCCAAACCGTGGAACAGATAATCGCAGACACACGAGACAGCATCGAGAATATGCCCCGAATCTGACCAGTCGTAACCGCGTCCCGGTTTAATGCCTCTGGTTCAAATCGGAATTCTTCTGCTGATAAGCTCTTTCATTATTTCCGTGGTGCCTGCGTATATCGTGTTCACCCGGCAGTCGCGGTACATGCGCGCAATCGGGTATTCCTCCATATAGCCGTACCCGCCGTAGAACTGCAGGCAGTCGTCAACGATATGCTTGAGCGTCTCCGTGGTCCAGTACTTGGCCATGCAGGTCTCGGTGACCACATCATGCTTCTGCAAATGCTCCTCAATGAGGCGGTCAATAAAGGTCTGCGCCAGTTCGGCCTCCGTGTACATCTCGGCCATTTTGAAGCGGATGTGCTGGAACTTGGAAAGAGTCCGGCCAAACGCCACCCGCTCATTGAGGTATTTCTTGGTCATCTCCAGAACTCCCCACATGCCCGCCACCGCGCCGACCGCGCAGACCAGCCGCTCCTGCTGAAGCTTCTCCATCAGGTAGATGAAACCCTGGCCTTCCTTGCCCAGAAGATTTGAGACCGGAACCTCGCAATCCTCGAAAACAAGCTCCGCAGTGTCCTGGCTGTGAAGACCTATCTTCTCCAGCTTGCGAGCCTTCTTATAGCCGGGAGTGCCGTCCTCAATCACCAAAAGGCTCATGCCTTGCCAGCCCTTGGCCTGGGTGTCGGTCTTGACCGCGGTAATCACCAGGTCATTTAAGAACCCGTTGGAGATGAAGGTCTTGGACCCGTTGACAATGTATTTGTCTCCCTTTTTAACCGCGATGGTGCGGATGGCCTGGAGGTCGGAGCCG
>Ga0123519_10012717_pt1 | contig 12194 bp, 8 predicted proteins | sample YelNatPaOPRAMG02_FD_87396 | JGI IMG/M metagenome (GOLD analysis project Ga0123519, IMG submission 87396) | Hot spring microbial communities from Yellowstone National Park - Yellowstone National Park OP-RAMG-02 (version 2) | ecosystem: Environmental > Aquatic > Thermal springs > Hot (42-90C) ... | reverse complement strand
TGTAATGGTATCGGTGCTTACCTTTCCACCACTCTCAGCGCGAGCAACTATTTTATTCTCCCTTTCCTTAAGTACAATGTTGCACGAGAATCTATCGTAGGACCAGCAACCATCCCTTGCAACCTCTGCCTCTACATCGTTGACTGTAACCTTCGATTTCCATGGAGCAATGCCCCTGACTTCTATTTCCAGCCCACTCGAATTCTGCTTGCCGTCATGCCTATTCAGGATTGCACCATCGATCGGGTTAACTATCTTAACCGACCTATATGGCATAGTTAAATACCGCGGTTGGAATCCTTTTCTACCTTTTAACTATTCTCGTCAGTTATTAGTAGCTTGCAACAGAATCGCAAGGTGGGAAAGCAGAAAGCTCTCACCTTGCCCCAGTAGCATGAAAGGTATTAATGTGCTTTTGGTCCGCGCTGTGTAACAGGAGACCAAGCCAAATATGCCATAACCATATTCATAGATAGTTTGGTACTGGTGCTCAAGTTCTTCATTTCATTCAAAAATCAGGTAATAATTTTAACTTACCAAACGAGGAAATTTTTATTAAACATTATAACTGCCTAAATTATTATGCCGAAGTTTATTCGCTTTGAGAGATCCATTAATCTCTTTGAAAAAGCCATCAAGTTCATACCTGGAGGCTCTCAGACTTCAAGCAAAAGGCCTTCAGCTTTCGCTCCTGGTGCATATCCGATCTATGTTGACAGAGGAAAGGGTAGCCACGTTTGGGATATCGATGGTAATGAGTACATAGATTACGTACTTGCGCTCGGCCCCCTTACGCTGGGTTACTGCTACTCCGCAATCGATGAAGCTATCAGGAAGCAGCTTGAGAAAGGCATAATCTTCGGCCTTCTCCATCCATTAGAGGTTGAGGCTGCTGAAGCCATTACGGAAGTAATACCCTGCGCTGAAATGGTCAGGTTCTTCAAGACCGGCGCCGAAGCTATATCGGCTGCGGTAAGGGTTGCCAGGGCATATACTGGACGCGATAAGGTAGCTACCTACGGATATCATGGCTGGCACGACACATGGGCCTGCATGTCACCTTCCCCAGCTGGCGATGGCATACCGGCTGCTCTTAAGAACTACGTGCACTCGTTCAACTATAACGATTTCGATTCCCCTGCCTCTTTGAAGGCAATTCTAGAGCAGCATCCAAGTGAATTCGCATGCATAGTAATGGAGCCTATAAGTTACTGGGAGATGCCAAAGGAGACATATCTTCAACAGGTCAAAGAGCTGGCTGAGAGGCATGGCGCTCTTCTAATCTTCGATGAGATCGTCACTGGATTCAGGCTAGCGCTTGGAGGCGCTCAAGAGCTCTTTCACATCACACCTGACATCGCAGTTATAGGGAAGGGTGTTGCGGCAGGCATGCCCCTGTCCGCCGTAGTAGGCAAGAGGAGATACATGGAGAGAATGACCAATCTATTGATATCGATAACGCATGGTGGTGAGGCCCTATCTCTGGCCGCATCGGTTGCCGCAATTAAAGAATACAAGGAGAAGAAGGTCCAAGCATATCTGTGGAAGCAGGGACAGAAGCTCATGGATGCCATGAATAAGATTGCTTCTGAGATCGAATTACCAATGGAGTGGGGCGGATACCCACCTATGCCAATGTTTAGGTTTAATGTTGATGGTCCAGAGCTGGCAGATGATCTCATGACGCTGTGGCTTCAGGAGAATGCTAAAAGAGGAATACTCTACAGGAGAGGTGGACCAGCATACATATGCTTCTCACATAGTGATAAGGATATCGATAAGACAATCGAAATAGGAGCTGAGGTGATGAGAACAATCAAGGGCTCTATTATAAATGGAGATGTCAAGTCGAGACTTAAGGTCAGTGGGTTAGCTGAGATGGAATTTAGAAGATTCACCTAGAATAGGTTCTATTAAAGACGTACGCCATTTCTCAGTTCCTTTCTGCTTACGAATCATCTCGATATGATATTGCTTATCCTCTTATGCTTTTTCTCCATTGAACTTTCCTCGATATTCTATCTGAGCATATGGTAAATTATTATGACAGAGAGGTAAAACTTAATCAGTTCAAGGATAAAGCTGTGGAACCATTCTATGTTTTAGTGAAGAGATTTCTGTTTCGGAAATGATAATCTTGTTGAAATCCTTTTCCTCACATCCTTTCGAAGCATGGCCTTAGCTTAGGATCGTGCATCGCTGCCTTCTGCGCAGCCTCAACAAGGTACCACCTTACGCGCCTGTTCCCCTGCTTGGTTGACAATGACATATATATCGTCAACATTGACTAAAGTACATGATCAAGAGGTTGTAGAAATATGGCAAAGAAATCAAGTACGTCAAGACAGATCAGGGCCGGTGTGGCAAAAGTGGACATAACCAATACAGATGCAGGACCTTGCAACCCACCATTATACGTTAAAGCATTGGTTCTGACAGATGACAGCACTACGGTGGTGATCATTACCGTAGATGCTGTTGCAATAGCTGAGATTGGCTCAATTAGGAACGACTATCTATCAAATGTGCGTTCGCAACTGCATAATGAGATGAAGATAAGTGCAACAAATGTCCTGATCAATGCAAGTCATTGCCATGGAGTAGTGTGCAAGGATGTCGAGCAACGGACAGTCCGTGCTGTGAAGGAAGCGTGGCAGAACATGGTTCCTGTGAATGTAGGCGTTGGTATCGGCTACGAAAACAGGATCATGGAGAACCGTAGGCTAAAACTGAAGAACGGTAAGGAGGCGGATGTTCGCCACGCGTATTCTCTGCCGCCCGATGAAGATGTTGCTGAAGTTGGACCAATTGACCCAGAAATAGGCATATTGCGGCTTGACAGAAAAGACGGGCGAACCTTGGCTGTCGTCTACAACTTTGCATGTCACCCTATCCAGGGAGTACCGAATGGTAGCAATACTGCTGACATTACAGGTTTTGCTTCGAAGGTCATTGAGGACAATTTGGGCAATGGCACAATTGCGCTATTCCTACAAGGGTGCTGTGGTGACATCAATCCAATCCAATACAAGGCTGTCGATTATCCCCGGGACGCGGAGCCATTGGGAAATATGCTCGGGCTTAGTACTCTGCAAGCATTGAGGAAGATACAGACTAAGAAAGACGTAACACTAAAAGTTATCAATGAAACTCTCGAGCTACCACGTGCTGATCTTGCGCAACGCATCGCTTCGTTGCAAGCCGAACAGACACGCCTGCTGCAGTCTTTGAAGGGAACAACTATCAGCTTGAAGACATTCATTCCCTTGATCGTGAAGTACAGCCTTTTCCACGATTATCCATCTTACTATTCCTATGGATATCTACATGACAGAATGTTGGGGAGAGACAACTTTTGCAGACTAGATGCTGAAAACAGGCGGAGCATAGCTCAGTATGTGGAGAATATCAAGGTCATGGAAGAGCTAACCAGACTCCAAGTGAACTTGGACCTATTAAAGAAGCACCACGCGCGGAATCTGGCTGCTGGCAAAGGAATAGTCAATGTTGAGGTTATGGGGGTTCGAATTGGCGACTTCGTGCTGGTTACTTTCCCAGGCGAGCTGTCAGTTCAGATCGGACTAAACATCAAGAAAACATCCCCTCATCATTTCACATTCGTCGCAGGGATCACCAATGGCTACATCTACTACGCACCCACTGTGGAGCAACTTAACAATCTAGGATCAGCACAGGAGGACTGCGACTGCTTCTTGGCGCCGGAATGGCAAAGGTTGTTTGAAGACAAAGTGGCAGAAATTCTTAAGAGATTATGAGGCAATGTATTAGGACACGACTTAGCCTTTCGATCAGTCTGACAAAGATCAATATTTGATTAGCAGCTAGAACAGCTTTTTCTGTAATTGTAAATGTGACCGCAATAACAATAACATCAATCGTCACCTTAAGCGCAGTTTTGTCCATTATGAAAAGGAATCTGCTGTCGATCCTATTAAGCGTGGTGCTTAGCATAAGAATGGTAATAAGATAGCCATTCTGAATCCATCCAAGCAATGAACTACCTATGCTCTTTCCTTGCAGCTTGCTTAATAAATCAACAATGGGATAATATCATAACCTGCTTTAATTCATCAAACAAGCCTAACTGCGAAATCCATCTAGCATAAATATGTCATTAGATACAAATTCCTACTCGTATCTGAAAATCGAGCAATCGATCAAGGGTAACCTATATATTATTTTAGATATGGCACCTTACTACTTCATTAAGTTAGTTTTAATACTGACCAACTTCCTTTGCTATCTTCACGGCATAACAATAGTTTGACCAGCTAATTATTGGCGGGACTGAACCATCTGTAGTAAATATATAACCTCCACCTTCTTTGGCCTTCACGACTTTACTTCTGATCTCTTCCTCTATCTGCAGCTTAGTGCCACTTAATGCTTCAACACTTATATTTCCCATGAAAGCTATCTTTGTGCCCCATCTCTCTTTTAATTCTCTAACATCATTGTTGGCTCTGGATTCTAAGGGCTCAATTGCATTAAATCCTGACTTTATTATTAGTGGTATATACTGACGCACATCACCATCGATATGATGGATGACTGGTATTCCCTTTGACCTGAAAAAATTAGTAATTCTTTTATGATGAGGATATAATAAACGGTCATAAAGCTCTGGAGAGAATAACATACCTTTCTTATAGGCCAAATCGCCCCTTAGATATACTCCATCGATTTCTACTCCTTTACCAGCTATTATATCATACATTCCTAACAGAAGGTCAGCATATGTCTCCATCATATCGTAAACCAATTGAGGATTTCTAAACATATACAACAGTCCTTTCTCTAATCCCATCATAGCAGCTAATACTTTCCAGCATGGCTCTCGCTGTGAAAGACAAATAAATCCATCTGTCTCTCTAAGTTTCTTATAGTTCTTCACAAAATCTTTCCCCAGTCTGTCTTCCCCAGGTATTAGGCAATGCTTATAATGATACCAATCTTCTTCAGTCTTTATCAGGAAATCAAGAGGTTGAGGAGGGGCGTAACTATTCTTCCAGTAAACAAATGTTGCTCCATCTGAATCTACCCTCGCGACCTTCTCTCCAGTTTCGCATAGGGTCCGCATCTCCAGACCAAGGCAATCGTCGTAGGATACGAAGAGAAAGCTATCCATTCCGAGGTACTTAACAGGATCGGCATCCTCTGGCAATCCTTCGGCGTGCCAACGCTCGATAGTCGAGGGCCAATAGCTATATTCTACTAGTGGAACCCTATCGGGAATCTTGAGTTCTAAAGCTAGGCGAATCCTTTCACGTGAATTCAATATTTCACCCACTCCTCATAGATTTACGCGTTAAATATGTACCATGCGACATTGCATAAGTGGGCACTCTGACCGAATAGATGCGCATAAAAAGGAAGGGGGGAAGATCTGTTTGCCATTTAATATGGGACAAAGAACCTGATTACGCCCATCGCACCGCCAAAGACGAGAGCCACTATATAGCCAACGACAAAGCCAACAACTATGGGAACGCCAATCCTTTCATACAGCTTGCTGCCGCCAATTCTTAATGTTATTACTTTCAAGATCCAAGCGACTAGGAATGGTCCCCACCAGCCCCACTTAACGCTCATCCTGCTCATTCCGATCACGAACCCAAGCCCGCTTAATGGAAACATCACGAATCTCGCATGTATATAGTCCAGCAGAAGCACGACTAGAAATCCAGCAATCATATATGGCACCCAAGGTTCTCTTGCGGGCTTCGCAATCCAAGAATCAGGATTAACTGAACTCCAAAATTGAGTAGTTTGCGGTCCTATTGTCATTCCAGGAAGCGAAGTACCTCCAAAAGAATAGAGGAGTGATATTACCGAAAACATCAGCACCAATGGAGCTATTATCGTTGCAACTAACATTATTCTCAGAACATTTCTATTGCTCACTCCCGTGAGGCTGGCCATCTTATATGAGGAAAATCCTGTATACGAACTAACAATATGCGGCCAGTATGCATCTCCTACCCCTTGTAGTGAGTAAAAGGCCGACATGACATAGTCTGTTGTGAGAGGATCTGGTGCCGTAGGAAACATCAGCCTAAAAAACGTACCTCCATGAACTGCCCCTGCTGCCACTAGACCAGTCGATCCATAGATTCTAGCTTGGGCAAAGGAAAAGATGAAGTAGGTGATTATCATGACAATAGCTGAGGCTATGCTCATGCCTATGGAAAGGAAAAGTATAATCGATAGGATAGTTGATCCTATCAGTAAGAGATATGTGTTCCTGTAGCTTAAAGCTTCATTCTTCTCAAGCTCGATCTTGTCTGAACTTTTTTGGAAAGCGATTTGAAAAGTTTCGAGTAGATACCTTCTATTGAACACAAGCCAAGCAACAGCTATAGCTGTAAGCCCCCCACTGTATGTGACGGCCTGCATCCTAAGAGGTGGATCGAGCATTCCGGAAGGACTGCACCATCCTGTTCTTCCACATCCACCGTTGTTCTCGATGCCAGTATAGTAACCCATTACGTATGATATTTGCATCAATATTAACCAGATAATGTACCAGAACCAGACATTGAACGTAATCGAAACAGGCAAAATATATCCTACCGCTGCAGCTATAGGATGTACGTTGACTGTTGTCAGACCAGCTATGTAAGCTAGTGACGTACCTCCTTGGACATACCAGTATCCTGGACCACACAAGGTCTTCCAAAGAAAGATATCTGGAAACCATGGGAAAACTGTCGTCATAAAGACTGGGATTTGAAATAGCAGTCCAAGAAGTACGCCAAAGAGAAATGGTCTACCAAGCTTTTCAGTTATCGATCCTTTTTCTTCTATAGATAACTTCCTAACTAGCTCGTAAGCTATTAACGTATGGGGAAATGTTAACTTTTCAACATCTATCCATTGGCGTCTGAGGAGTGTTGTAATTGAGATCGCAAAGAAACTCAGCAGAACCCAGTGCAACCAATAATATATGATACATGGAATCCATTCAGCCCATGGAATGGGAACATGCCCTAATACAAGTTGTCGAGTTATATCTGCAGGAGGGGCCATAAACCATGCAACATGAGTCGCTGAAAATTCTTCTGATACGTGTCTACTGGCGACTATCATATACCAATCATATGGTTGTGCATCACTTGTAAGCCACGCTACAGTAAAAGCTGTGACATATAGATATGTAAGAGTTATGACGCTGATTCTTCTACCAGTCAATTTTGAAAATAAGGCAGTGAAGATCAATACGATGAACGGTCCAGATGTGAGTCCTATAGCACATACTACTTCACTAAAGTTATAGTGAAAAGAGATAGCAGATGGAAGAAGATAAACCCATGTTATACCGAAAGATACTAGAAATGCGCTTAGGATTATGACCAGAAGCCATGGAACCTTTTCTGTTAAGGCTTTTTCTGCTACCATTTTTCCTCCCTATTATTTTTATATGAATTATACATATATAAAATTAACTGTGGTAAAGGCTCGATATCCTAATATCAAATATAAAGAACATGCATGGGGGTTGAATTGATACCTGAATAATAGATCGATTTTCTGCATTTTCGCCGTAGCAAATCCAGTTAAACTTATGTTAAATAAAATCTATGTAGATTAAGCATTAATAACCTCCTTTGATAGTTCGATAATGATGCTTTCTCAATGGCTAGACTAAATTCGAAAATTGAAGTTCTATCTCCAGAGGAAATAGAAGCAATCCACGAAGCTGCAGTTAATGTCGTGTGTAAAGTTGGCATGATGGTAGGTGACGAAGGCATACTCCAACTTATGAAGAGTTATGGATGTCCTGTCGAAGATAACATTGTAAAGTTCCCGCGTGACATTGTAGATTCGTATTTAGAAGATGTTTGGAGGTCAAAGGAAAACGTTTCTACGGGAGAAAGATTTCCAGGCGAGGATCTCCAATTTTTCGCCTCAGGCCAGGCTGCATATGCATGCGACATAGAGACTGGTCAGTTGCGCCCTTCGACTTCCAAGGATTTGGCAGATTTGGGTCGGGTCGTCGATGCGATTCCAGGTCTGAGGCGTTCGCATCCAACCTTTGTCCCTCAGGATGTACCTGAGCTGACGAAGGATGTCCACATCTTGGCCATTACAGCTATGAGTTATTCAGAGGTACATGGCGGAACTACGTCTGTTTATAGCTCTCGGTCATTACCATTCTTGATGGAGATCGGAACCATCATAAGGGGCTCAAAGGAGGCGCTAAGGAAAAAACCATGTTTCCAATTCGGTGCATATCTTGCATCGCCTTTCCGATTGGCACGCGATGTGGTCAGTATTAGCCTTGAGATGATGAAATTGGGATTATTTGGAGGCATAGCTAACATGGTCGTAGCTGGGGCATCTGCTCCCATCACACTTGCGGGAACCCTGGTAGTTCAGACGGCAGAGAATATTGCAGCAGGAATCATAAATAAAGCGATGACGGGCAATATAGGTGGATACGGGGGAGGCCCACTAATACTTGATATGCGGTCTGGATCGCCCGCCGAAGGAGCTCCCGAATCACTTCTCCTAAGGCTTGCTACTTCTCAAATATGCGAGTTCTACACTGGATCTAGGACGACCGCCATAGGAGGCCATGTGTCTGCACAGTTTCCAGGCCTTCAGGCCGGAATCGAGAGAAGCATCGGGATTTTATTTGGTCTTCTGGCTGGTCAGAGGGCCTTCGGTGCATTTGGCAGCCTTGCATGCGGAGATGTTGGAAGCATAGTTCAGCTGATGATCGACCTGGAGATTGGGGAGTGTATGAGGCGGCTATTAAGGGGCATAACCGTAACCGATGAAACGATCGCTGAAGAGGTCATCATTAGGGCGGGCATAGGTGCTAATTTCCTCGGAAATCCTCATACGATTAGGAATATTCGAAAAGAGATCTGGTTCCCCGAGCTCATGGATAGGCGCACAGTTGCGAGTTTCATGAGAGACCCAAAGACCATGCTCGAAAATGCAAGGGAAAAAGCGATAAAACTTGTAAAAACAGCCCCCAACAGATCCAAGTTAGATGAGACTCAAATTGGGGAGATTAAAAAGGTTGTTGAAAGGGCCGATAGGGAAGCTGCAGGGGATTGAAGTTGTTCCCGCTCATGTAAGTTCGCCAAGGAAGACTTGGGCGACATTTAGCTTCTCATACTTCCATGAATCCCCCAAGATAAATTGATGCAGAGTAAGCAATAAATCAACGAAGCTTGAGCTAAGGACCAAACTTGACTAAACCCAGGGTTCTAGTTACTCCGCCAAAAGGTCTGATGGAGAGGATATCGAATACCAAGGCAATAGAACTGCTACATTCTTTCGCAGATGTTGTTTATAATGACAAGGACAGGCAATTAACTTCACAGGAGTTAGGTGATGCCATAGCGGATATGGATGGCGTCATAACCAGCTGGGGGTCGCCTATGATAACAAAGGAAGTTCTGGTGAAGGCCAGAAAGCTGAGGATAATCGGACATGCGGCGGGATCTGTTAAACCGTACATATGCGATGAAGTATTTGCCAGGGGAATAGTAGTAGTTTCAGCAGCATCAGAGATAGCGTATTCGGTTGCCGAGTACGCATTGGCTCAGATGATAAATTGCCTAAGGGAGATACCCGATTACGTAAGACTGATGAAGAAAGGCACCGAGCATCAGTTCAAGCATGAGCATTATGATGAAGGGTTATGCAAAGACCTGATGGGAAAGAGGATAGGTCTCGTCGGGTCGGGTAATGTTGCCAGAAGATTGATTCATCTGCTGAAGCCGTTTGACGTAGAGATCATGGTTTATGATCCATATTTATCTGAGACAGAAGCAACTTCTTTGGGAATTAGGAAAGTCTCGCTTGAAGAGGTCCTATCCAAATCAGACATAATATCCCTCCATGCAGCAGCTACTCCAGAAACGCATCACATGATAGGCAAGAGAGAACTTGAAATGATTCAAGATGGTGCTGTTTTCATTAACTGTGCTCGTGGTGCTCTGGTAGACGAGGAAGCATTAATTTCTGAACTGAGGAAGGGGAGATTTAGAGCTGCATTGGACACGGCCGGGGAAGAGACTGGTGGGATTCCAGTTGACAGTGACCTTAGGAAACTTAACAACGTATACTTGACACCAGGAATTGCAGGCCCTTCGGGTGAAAGACGGAGTTGGCTGTTCTATGTAGTGGTTGAGGACATTCGCCTCTTCTTCATGGGAAAAGAGCCGAGGAATCGGGTGAGGGGAGAGATGCTGCCCAGATTGGCCTGAACTCACTTAAGCATCAAATCGCTCAAGTGGTACGAAAGCTGGGCCAATGGGGTCATCGGTAGAATAATGCATTATGGCCTGACCCCTAACGTGATCGAAACATCATCACAAAACTTTTAAGATTGACCTGGGACATAAATTAAGTAAACGGCAAGTATACATGAAGTTAATCGTATTTTCGAAAATAATGAGGGACCTTCCTTTAATCGAAGCTATAAGGGTATCCGCTGAAATAGGGTATGAGGGGATTGAGCTACATGACTGTCATTTTCCCCCGGATGTAGATGCAGCGAAGGTAGATGAACTATCTAATGATTTAGGTATCGAGCTTGTTAATCTGGCGACTTTTGTTGGTGGATTCTCAGAGCTATCGAGTTCTGATTGCGATAGGGAATTCACTAAATTCATGAAATACCTGAATATCGCTCGAAGATTGTGCATTCCCTATATCCGCCTCAATCCAGGGAGGCCTGAGCCTGAGAAGGCAACGGTCGAGCAATGGCAGAGGGCATCCTCTTGGATCAGTAAAGCTGCCGATAGGGCTCACGCCTATAATATATCGATTGTACTGGAGATGCACGAAGGAAGTCTGATAGTGACTGTTGAGTCGACACTGAAATTTCTCAATATGGTAGACAGAGATAATGTGGTGGTAAACTATGATGTTGGAAACATATTTCACGTGCCAGCTAATTATGGTGTCGAGGCTCTAAGGTTGATAGAAGACCGCGTCAAATTCATACATGTACGTGATGAAATGGGGAGGGGAGCCAACGGACAATGGGTCTACACGCTACTCGGCGATGGAGTTCTTGACTACAAGCCTCTCTTTAAAAGGCTGAAGGAGAGAGATTTCCAAGGATATCTCTCCGCAGAATGTCATGCCGAGCCCTCTCCCACGATGAGCAGTGCCATGATAGCGGCGCACGAATATCACGCGATAAAGAGCCTCTGGGAGAAATCCTGATTAATAAAACCGTAGTTTATATATCATTGAGCAGTATCTTCCCATATTAGGAAAAGAATGGTTATGAAACGATGGTTTGACAACCACATTCATGTGAGCAATTATGGTCCTGATGGCACTAAAAGACAAGACATCCTGCCCTCCCTTCTAAGAGTATTGGATGAGAGTAAGGCGGATCTGCGCTTCATCATCAGCTGCGATGACCCTTACTACAGCCGCATGATGCAGGACGGAAGCCAGATTCTCGAGGCGAACCGCTTTATCTATGATCTTGTGAGAAGAGCGCCAGATCGCCTATACGGTAGCTGCATGATAAACCCGAATTTCCTCGATGAGTCCTTGAAAGTCATGCGCATATGCTTTGAAGAGTGGGGCTTCGTGCAACTCGGCGAGATGTTGCAGTACATGCATGGATACAGGATGAACAGCGATGGCGTAGAGAAGATCTTACGTCTGGCAGCCCATTACGATGTGCCAATACAGGTTCACATATCCACCTCCAATGTGAGACAGCCAGAACAGCCTGCAGAGAAGCCTGGAACGGAGCAGCTGATCGACCTCTTGAGCGCCGCAGAGCATGTACCAGAGGCAAAGTACATACTCGCACATGCGGTTGGGACCCAAAAGGATAATCCTCCCGTTGTGGACGAATACCTGGACATCATTGTAGGAAATTTTGGTAAATTCCCAGATAACTTCTGGATGGAGATAGCTCACTTCAACTCACCAGGTGTTAAGAGCGTCCTTCGGCGGGTGCCAACAACTAAGCTAATTGCTGGCACAGATTGGACGACAAGGATCGGGCCTCCATTCCTGCCTTACGGAATGATTTTTGGCATGAGGAAGATAGAGGAAAATCCCTACCCTCCCAGTGTTGACGCTATGATTAACCTCTTGAGGAAGGCAGGCGCGAGCGATGTGGATGTTGATAGAATTGGATATCAAAACGCAGTTAAGCTATTCAAAATATGTAACAGCCT
>Ga0123519_10012710_pt1 | contig 12198 bp, 13 predicted proteins | sample YelNatPaOPRAMG02_FD_87396 | JGI IMG/M metagenome (GOLD analysis project Ga0123519, IMG submission 87396) | Hot spring microbial communities from Yellowstone National Park - Yellowstone National Park OP-RAMG-02 (version 2) | ecosystem: Environmental > Aquatic > Thermal springs > Hot (42-90C) ... | reverse complement strand
CTGTAGCTGCCCAGCCGGTGAGGTGTCGGGCAAGGAGAACGTATATAGCGCCGAACCGTCGCTTTTCCTGGCTACGCTTTCTAGTATACCAGAACCCCTATAACGGAGATAGCGCCAGCGGTGGACGAACCGGTAACGCTGGCAGCCGGTGTACAGACCATAGTGCATGATGTCATAACTATACGGCTGGTAACTCGTGAACCAATGGTGCGGCCAGATGGGGTGCGTATTGCCCGCTAAATCCTTCATGCATGTCATGTCACCTACTATGCCGTTCAGTTGCACTGCCGTGAGATGCGAGCCGTGCGACCAAGTCGATGGAGTGTACCACCTGCTGACGCCACCCAGGTCGCGCAGCGATAGGTCGTTCACAACTACCACGAAGCCGCCATATGTGCCTATCTCAATTTGGTAGACGGTGCCGGTCGTCAGGCCGCGCGCGCTCAGATCGTCATTGAAAACGTAGTTGTACGTATCACCGCCAGTTGTATAGTCCAGCAAGGTCGCGAGTCGGCTGCCGCTGTCTGGATAGTGCTCGTTGTTCAGATAGACGTACAGGTGATCCGTGGTGGCGTTCAGGCCTAGCGTCGTAAAGTCCAGACGCAGCCGCTGAACGCCGCTGTAAATGAACGAGTACCAGAACATTGGCACGTAGGTCGGGTTGTTGCCGGAGTGACTGCCGTCTGTCATGTTCGTGCCCAAGTTCGGCTTGCTGGCGCGTTCGTACAGGTACTGGCTAACCATCCTTGGCATGTTTAACTGATCCGCGCTCGGTGCAGTACCGTCTACAAACTGGAAAATGGCCGGCCAGGACGTCAGCCCCGATTCGCCCCACATGAACGCGCGGTACACATGCCCATAGCCTGGACCGCCAACATAGAACCGCAAGTGAACCATGTTGTCAGACGGCAGGCTGATGCCGGACAAGCTGTAAGTGACGTCCTGTACGCCGCCGAACCAACGGGCACCAGTGCCGCCATCGTATGCCAAGTTGGTCCAGGAGCCGCTAGCACTCATGTACTGGATCGCCGCCCAAGTGCCTCCATCTATGTGGGCCGAGAAGTACAACGTGGGGTGTTCGGGACGCCAGCTTGACTCGCCTTCCCACACAACTGGGTTGCCCGCCAGCGCCCCGGTCTGCGCCTGGCGGAACGGATGGTCTACAGCATGGGCTTGGGCATATAGCCAATTGTCGCGTCGCGCCAAGCTGTTCAGCCAACTCTTGGCGCCCAGAAACTCACCAGTACTCAGCTGTCGCAGCGCCGGCCATGAGGTGTACATCAGTACAACACCACGTCAGACGTGGCCCCCAGCGTGCTGGTGCCAACCTTGAAATAGTTCGAATACTGATACAGTCCGGCGAGCGCAAACAGGTCTAAGTCCATAACGTAGTCCCCATCACCAAACTTGCTGTGCTTGCCTACAAGGATGAAATCCTCATTCAGCCCCGTCAAACTGGACGTGACGCCGATAATGTCACCCAGTTCGAAGAGCGGGTTGCCGTTGACTTGCCTAGCCTGGGCTTGCAGCCTGACTGTGCTCATCCGGTCGGCCAGCATGTCGCAGAGCAGTTCGACCTGTTCCTGTGTCTGGACATACTGTGTGTTGGGCAGCTGATAGCGCCGTGGATACGGCTTGCCGCTGGACAGGTCGCGAATGTACTGAGCCGCTGGCCGCTTGTCTATTGGGTAGGCCAACACGTCGAACTGGGTGATATAGACCTCGTTGAGAGTGTCGCTGTTGCTGAACGTGACGTCCCAGCGCTTGGCGTACTGCGGCGAGGACGGCGACACGTTGATGCTGGACGAAACGCCGCCAGCGGTGCAGGCATTCAGCGTGTAGCTCACAAACGCCAGGATCGGCCACTGAAAGTTGAGCGTCTGGCTGACGGACCCGGACGGCGGCACGCTGATATACTGCTTCAGGCTGTAGACCGTCGTTGGCTTGCCGTAACGCATCGGCGTGTACTCGGACGCGATGATGTTGTACTCGCTCTCATAGTCGCGCTTCGGCAGCAACTCGGCATACGAGCTTAGGCCCAGAATAACGCTGCCGTAGTCGGCCCTGGTCTGACCGGCCCAGTGCGCCATGTTCCAGAACACAACGCTGCCATCATTGTCGCAGAACAGCGCCCCGCCCTCACTTGCGGCGCAGTCGCGCATGTCGCGCAGAACTTCCGACTCGTCCAGCCAGCAGTACGGAATGCGCATTAGCCCCGTGTCTGTCTTGCTGGATACGGACAGGCCAACCAGGCCGGCCAGCGTTGTGATCCAATCAGCAGGACTGAGACCCTCCGGTAGATACGTGGACGAATTGTTGACTTTGGTGCTCAGAAACCTGGTCTTGGCATCGCTGAGCATGTCCTGGCAGGACAGACTGACCGTGCCTTCTGTCTCCGCCTCCGGCACGTCCATGATCCGCCCCACCCATTCGTAGCCGGCGGGGTACGTAGCCGTGCCGCCGATCACGTAGCCGGCCCGAATCCGGACGCGCTTGCCGCGTATACCGTACGTGTTGGCCTGGCTACCGGATCTCGACTGGCTGTAACGGCCATCGTCGTTTACCACTACAATCTGAGCGGTGCCAATCGGCTGGCCGGCCAGACTCAGCCAGCCATACAGCGGGTTGACCATCTGCGTATCAATCGCCCAGGACACAACGCGCGATGTCTCGTTGGTCCAGCTGCCGCTCGTCCATTCAATTTCCACGGTGGTGCACGGCTGGGCCTCAGCCGCTGCCCAGGCAGTCATGATACCGCCAGGATCGCTTTTCACGGCGTGTACTCCTCAACGGTGAAGGTGACGTTGTGGCGAACCGTGCCGTCTGGCATGACGTAGGGTGAATCCTTCCAACCGTAGAAAAAACAGGAGTAGGTCGTGTTCTCGTCGGGCGGCTTCCAGGTCGCACCGGTGCTGCTCATTGTGGCGGCGGTGTACGCCGTCAGCAACTTGTAGTAGTCGCCGCCAGCGCTTTCTCCGGTAACGCTCCAGGGAACGTCCTTCCATATCCACTTGCGTGCAATCAGCCGGCGGCTGCCAGAGCCATCAGCCATGACCCGCCGCTTCTCGACGGCCAGCTCCTCCTTGCCCTTGTACTTAGCACGGACCGGGTCAACGATAGTCGTGTCGCTGCCAATGGTAACGCTCACTTCGTGGTCTCCTGCTCATGCAAGAGCGACAGCACTTTGTCCTTTACGCCGCCGCCCCAGATCGCCTCGATGATCGCGCCGAGAACGCCACTGCCCATGCTCTTCGCACCGCTGGCCATGGCCTGCATCATCCAGGTTGCCCCGTCCTTGCCAGCCGATTCCAGCGCCTTCTTGTTGCCCATCCACTGGTCGCTGAACCCCTGCATCCACTGACTGGCGGCGTCGGCGCCCTGGGCCGGTGCTTGAAAGCCCAGCGCCTTCATAACCTCGGACTTCTCCGGCCCCAAGCCGCGCGCGCTCAGTTCTTGCATCGCGCGGTCAACCATTGCTTGCTGGCCCAGTTTGGCCTGTATCTGCTCTTGATACTGACGGGCAACAGCATCCCAGTTCACCTGTTCCAGACGCTGGCCGCTGTAGAACGCCTTCTCTTCAGCCAGCGCTTGTCCCTTGTCGCTGATGCCATACATAGCCGCAAACGGAGACTTGCCACCCAGCTTGACGATGTCGGCCATGCGCCTGGCATACTCATCCCACTGGTCCTGGTGCATGCCCAGCTGGTCTTCGATCTTACTGAAGTCAGTAGACTGGGTTGGTTGCAGCAGAGCAGAGACGCTCGACTTATAGCTCTGAGCGTATGACTCAAGCTCAGATGCCAGGTTCTTGTAAGCCCCGCCAACGCCACTGGCCGTCCGCTGGGCTTCGCTTATCTCCCAGTCAGCGTGTGCTTTCAGGTATGACTCTTCGTCCTTGTACCAGCGCCGCTGGGGTTCTTCTACCCCTGCCCGAATATCAGCTGCACGCAGCAATGCGCGGTTGTACTCCTCTTGTGCATCAGTCAGCTGCTGCTGTTGGCGGTACGCTTCATCCAGAGCGGCTTGCTGCGCTGGCGTCCAGTTGCCACCCATGCCAGCCGTACCATGCACACCCATCAGGCCACCTGCTGGCGCGGCGGCAATGTCTTGCTGCCACATCTGCTGTTCCGTACTTGGCAGCCCTTCAGTGACGATGTGCATGCGAATCTGCAGGTCGCGATCCGTTAGTGACAGAACAGCAGCACCGAGTTCGTGAACCTTGCCCGTTAGGTCGCTGACTTCCGCGCTTGCGCCATGCGCCTTTTCTGCACTGACACCCAGCTTCTCAGCTAGCTGGTCAACCCAGGGTGGCAGCGTAACGTTGGCAAAGAGGCGGTCTAATTCAGGGGCTACCTCGCGTCCAATAATGCTGCCAAGCTCTCTGAAAGCACCCCCGACTAGCTGGATGGCCGGTAACGCCTGTGGTATCGGGTAAAGCGTTTCCGCCAAACTAGGCATGCCGCCGAACTGGTGCATAGCATCCTGCAGCTTGGCGATCTCGGCGATGACTGGCGGCAGAATTTTGGACAGGCCCGCCACTTCATCTGAAAGTCGGTTGATGCTTGGCGCAGCCGCCATGGCTGCAGTGTCAGTAAGGTCTTTGAGCGCAACACGCAGGCGTTGTGCTCCGTCCGCCGCTCCTTCGACCCCTTGCCGCCAGCCAGGCATGCTCTTGTCAGCTGCCTCGACCACCGCGTTCCAGATTGCCATTTGCTGCTCAGCTGTAGTCAACTCCGACGCGGTCTTGTGCACGCTGGCGGCGTATGCCTCCATCGCCTGTGCTTGGTCAATCTTGATGCCGGCGGCCAACAACGGCCTGGCCATGGCGCGGCCCACGCCTTCGCTAATCTCGGTTAGCAGCGTCATCGTGTCGCCGTAGCCCTGCACTGACGCTGCACGGGCCAGCTTAATCATGTCAACAAACTGGGTTGACATTGTGTTGCCGGTCATCAACATGACGCGGTTGTATTGCTCCATCATGTCGGATGCGTCAACAGTACCAGCTGCGGCCTGCTCGAACGCCTTGCGCATTGCCTCGCCAGTGGTGCCAGCGGTCTGCGCCAGCTCGTCGAAACGGCGCTGCATGTTGGCAAGTTGGCCACCTTCCAGGCCCATGGCGACCCATTTATCGAACAGCTCGTCTATTCCCTTACCAACCATGCCCAGGCTGCCGAGCTGCATGATTGTGTTCAGGCTCTGGCCAAAGGCATTGAGCGAGTCACCCGCGCCTCGGGCACTCGCCTGGACTTTGTTCAAGCCTTCGCTGGCCTTCTCGCTGCCAGCAGCTACTGTTTGGCCGACAGCCTGCCCTGACTGGGCCGTGTTCTCCAGGCTGTCTTTTACCTGCTGCAGGGCGGCAGACGCGTTGTCTATAGCGTTGATGACGATGCGGACTTCTTCTTCACTCGGCACGGGTGATCTCCTCGTGCAGCAGCTCAGATAGCGCCTTGTGCCAGCCAGACAGGGCTGCCTGGCCGTATAACAATTCTTCGGTGCTGAGACTGTCTACGTAGTCGAGCGTCCAGTGCATCGACTGGGCGATAATCCAACGCAAGGCTCGATACGGCAGAGGTCTATCCTGGCGGGTTGCCAGATAAACCTCTGCCTCTACCGATTTGGGGGGAACAGTGCTACTACGGCGTGGTCGAGGACAGCGGCGCCTATGCGGGCCAGATCGGCGGCAGGGAGAGATTCGTAGGACCGTGGGTCATCCGGTGCCCCGTCATAGTCCCACTCGACGATGGTGGCAGCGCACAGGTCAACGGTCCGCTCGTATTCGGCCTTGTAGTCGCGCTGGTCGCCATCGTCCTGTGCCTTACGGTACAGGTCTAGCCGCGCCCGACATGCCTCTAGCGCCTGGTAGCCGATCGCCCCCTTGAACTCGTCGCGCAGCACGATCTTCTTGCCGTTGACTTCAATGTCCATAGCTTAGAACGTCCCGACCGTTATCGCGCCTGACGGCTTGAGATGGGCGCTGAACCGGATCACGTTCTTGACCGGTGCCATGATATTCAGCTTGTCGAGGATCGCCGTGCCGCTGTACTTGACATTGCCGGTCGTGTTGCCGGCTGGGCCAAAGACGAACGCCTTGGCGGTGGCCAAGTTCGGGTCAAGGTAACCGGCCACGGTCGCATCCCACACGCCTTCCAGGTCCAGACCAGCACTCTGCAAGATAGTCGGCGTGAACTCTTCAGCCGTGCTGCCGTAATGCGTGGTATCCTCAGTTGCCGCCCCACGCTGCAGGCCCTGGTTAGTCAGATACGCTGACAGATCCTGGCTGTTGAAACTCAGATACGCATTGTGCGCAGCAATTGCCGCCATCTCTTCTCACTCCTAGCTGTTGATGTGTACCAGTTCAAGGAACGTGGCCGACCCGCCGGTTAGCGTCCAGTCGGCGCGCAAGTAACGGTTGACAGTGCCCGATGTCGTGATTCGCTGGACGCCAGGCGTGCTTGCCGCTGTGAACGTGGCCAGGTCGGCCCAGGTTGAGTGATCGGTGCTGTGCGCCACCTTGGCCGTCAGCGTCCCGCCCGAAACGGCGATGACGAACAGGTACGCCACTATGCCCTTGGACGCTGCCGCCAGGTTGTCGTAGTACGTTGACTCTGGCCCGTTGCCGGTGACCGCTGCCGCCCGGCTGTGCAGAACCACTGATACGTCCCGCTGCCCAGAGGATTTAGCGCTGATGTCCAGCCTCACTATACCCTTGACCGGTGCCGTGAGGTTCACCTTCATATGGGTGCTATAACCGGCGTAAGCCGGCGTGCCCGCCTGTGAAACCGTGTCTCCGGCAGGGCAGGCGGCAAACAGCCCGACGGTGCCGTTCATGGCTTCAGCGACCTTCTCAAGATCGGATGCTAGCCCAGCACCCTGGAAGAACCCTTTGTAGTCGAGCGACCAGGTCAGGATCGTCGGCACGAACTCCTCGGCGACGGAGCCGTAGTGCGTCGCATCCTCGGTAGTCGCGCCGGCAGACAGCGTCAGGTCGTTGGCCTGGGCGGTAACGTCGTAGTAATTGACCACCAAAACGGCGTTTCTAGCCGCTATCCCCGCCATTTTCTACCTCCCCGGCCTCATCCGTATCGACGATCTCGATAGCACCCACACGCAGCAGGTCCTCAATGACCCGCCGTGGCCAATCCACTTGTAGAATCTCACCCGCTTCGTGCCGCTCAAACGGCTCGTCGCGGGTGATGCCAGTTGTGCAGAGTATCTTCACACTTTACCCCCTACTCGGCGCGGTGCGTGCTGACATTGGCAACGACACACCAGAACAGACCCGTGCTGGCATCCTGGGGGCCGACTTGGCGTGGCACCAGCGGCTGGATAGTCCAGTCGATGCCCTCGTTGGCAACGGTGCCCTGCTGGTGCGCCAGCTCCAGCGCCGCCTCTAGATTCTCAGCCAACTCAGCGCAAGACTCATAGATTGGCCCAGGGCCAATGTCGGCCCCGATGCGCTGGACGGCAATGACAACTTCGGCCAGGTGCACGGGCCAGAACATGGACTGGTTGCCGTAGCTCAGCACAGTCGGCTGGATGGAGCTGTTCCAGACCCAAAGGGCCGGCAGCTCGCTCGTCTCCAGGATCGTTGGCGGCGTTGTGCCAATGGTGTAGTTGCGCTTGACTCCGGCCACTGGCAGCGCTGCCAGGGCCGTGATGAACTCCAGGTGAGTAGTGCGACCGTTACGGGGCATCGTTCTTGCTCTTGGCGCTTAGCTGCTCCAGCGCCGCTGTCAAGAACGGCGGTACCTGCCAGCCGCAATACTGCGCAATCGGCACGGCATTCTCAACGATGCTGGTAGCCTGGGCGACGGTGAAGAACACAACCACGGCATCACGCCAGGTGGAATTGGTCCCAAGCGTCTTATCCAACTGCGCCGCAAAGGTGACCAGCGCCCAGAGCAGAACAATTTTCACGCCGGTCTTCTTGATGCTAGTCGCCGAGGATAGCCGGCCCTGGATCGCGGACCTGACGGTGCCCAGGGCAAAGTCGAGACACAAGAACACCACAAGGACCGTCATAGCCTGCGTCCAGCCTCCCATGAAGGCAGTCACCAATGCGGCAATAGACGCTATTGCGGCAGTTAGGCGGTCAAGCCGAAACTCCAGGTTGACCATAAGCTCCCCCTCATACCATCCGCCGCCAGTGATTCATTGACTCGACCATGTCTGGCGGCACTCCCTCAGGTACAGCCACGATGCCCATGTCCTGCGTCGTCAGTCGGCCATACGGCACTTCACGTAGCTTGTAGTGCCAGAACGCCAGACGGTTGATGATTGCTTCCAGCGCTGGCGGCGTGACTGTGAAGCCGGCGGCGTACGTCCACTTTGCCTGAATCTGCCCAGCTGCGCACGGCAGCAGGGTTGTGTTATTCGGATAGACGCGGACCGTCCACGCGTCAGGCGTGATGTTGTCCGTGACTTGCACGGGCAGGATCAAGTCGTCTACGTTCCAGGTCAGTGTACGCCAGACGCGGTCACTGCGCACCAGGTCGCGGATGCTGATAGCGGATACACCAGTGACCGGAGCAGCCTGTTGCGACGTCAGCCAGAGAAACCCATAACGGTCCACAAACGGTTGCCGTGCAAACTCATCTTGGACGGTCTGGGCATAGAACGTGCAGCCAGTGTTGTGCCGGAAGACGTTCTCTGCCCACTCGATCTCGTCCGCGAGGACGGCGTCATCAGTGTTCTGTGTTATGCTGGCATACGCTTTCAGGCTGCTCAGGCTCGTGTAGTGCATGTTATTCGACCCTCACTCCAGCCAGCGCCATCTGGGCGGTGGGATGGAAGCACTTCAAGGTCTCGGTGAAGAACAGCGAGAACGGGAAGGTGCGGGTCGTCCGCGCCAGGTCGAAGTACGTGTACGGCGTCTGGACGTCGAGGGCGAAGCCACGGGCCTCGCGACTGTACTGGTAGGGCACCCGCTCGACCAGGAACAGGAAGTTGCCATCAGGCATGTCAGGATGCGACCAGATGGGGATCACGGTTGGTTGGCCGTCCAGCATGGTGGCCGCGAACTTGTTGACGTAGTCACGCACCATCACGCCGCCGGAGAACCCGCCACGTTCAGCAGTGAGATCCACGCGGTACATGAAGCCGCTGTTCATGCTCGCCAGCTTGTTGCTGACGTGTGCCACGCCCTGCGGGCTGGTGACAATCAAGCTGGGGGACAACTTCCATTGCTGCCACATGCGCTGCAGGATATAGTCGAACTCGACTATGCCGCTGCCGGCCAGAGTCAGTTGCTGACCGTTGGCGTTGTAGATCAGCCTCGGTGTTGCCCCGCTCTGGGTGACGTCCACACCATAGATCGTGCTCTTCTCAGCCCAGGAGACCAGGCCCTCGAACATGTAGCTGTTCGCGGTGCCGTCGCTGCTGGCAACGGTCTGGTTACTGCTAGAAGGCGCGGCAACGATGCGCACGCTGGTGACGCCGATATAGGCCGTGCCATCGTCGGTCATCGTGTTGCTCGTGGCGGCATCGTAGGTCATGGCCGACTTGGGCACGAGATAGGTAGTCGTGCCGCCAGCAGTAGCCGAGGCGTAGACTTTGTACCCGACCGCGCCTGGCACTGGGGTCCAGGATGCCTTCAGATAAGTCGCGCCACTTGCACCGACCGTTATCGTGGCCGCCGTCGATGGCAGTGACTCGCCGACGTGGCTAGGGCTAGCGCTGTTGCTGTTGGCGATGGTGCCCGCCAAGGTCAGAGCCGCAACTTGTACCTTCCAGTTACCCTGGGCAAATGCAGCACCGCTTGAGTCACAAGACCCAGTGACGGTGCCCATGGTCAGGGCGGTTTGGTTCGCACCCAGGATCAGCTTTTCCTCCAGACTGATAAGAGTGGCCAGTGCCCGGTTGGTCTCGATAGCCAGTGGGTCGTCGAACCCTTGGGCCATCGGGATTGCTTCGTACGTGACCTCACCTTTGACAGCTTGGGTCTTGTAGTCAGCCTCGAACGTCAGGGCGTTACCGGCGATGGCGGAGCCTACGTCACCGTAGTTGGTGCCAAAGGACGAGAAATCGAACCCGCCATAACCCAGCTGTGCCTTCCAAGTCGCCTTGACAGCACCACGGGCAGGGCGGTCAACGGCCATGCGGTTCCGCAAGCCGTTGTAGACAGGGAGCATGAGCCTCGCGGTCGGCTCAAGGTTGTAACCAGTGAAGTTACTGGCCACAGTCAGAGCCTTTTGGATCAGCTCAGGGTCCTGGATGCCTGTAAGGGCCTTCAGGTTTTCAATATCAACGGACGTAAACATCGCTCTTTTCTCCTCTTAGCGTGCTTGTGGCACCACAGGGGCGCCAGGGTCATACACGATGAAACGGTTGGTCGTCACGCCAGCAGCCATTGTCTCGGCTGTGGCCAGCTTGAACACGAGGTCTTGAAGCTTGGCCTCACCGCCCGCCAGCTTGATCGCCTCTTCCTTACGGCCTTCGAGCAACGCCTTGCGGATCATGCCGTACTGATCCAAGCCCTTCTTGGGGACGTCAGCAGCCGGCAGACCGGAGCCCGTTGGCGCCGCTGGTTGCACCGCCTCCGCCTTCGTCACCGACGGCGTCGGCGTGGTGGCCGCCGACGGCGTGCCTTGCGTCCGTGTCTGCGTCTGTGCTTGCGTCTGTGGCCCAGCTGCCTCTTTCATGCACGCGGCGATCTTAGCCGGCAGCTCCTCCAACATCCGAGCCAGCTGGGCCAAGACATCAGCCTGGGCCGGAGCGGGTGGCGCTGGTGCCATAACTGACGGCGTAGCCACTGCACTTGCCGTTAGCGGCGTTGCCGTTGCGGTGCTCGGAGTTGACTCCGTGAGCGATGGCGTAGACAGTGTGCTAGGCGTACTAGGCGTGCTTGGCGTGGTAGTGCTACTGTCAGAGCTGACCTCAACAGTCACGCCCTTCTCGGTCGTACTCGTGCTGGCTGGAACCTTGCTGGTCTCAGGCGTGATAGTGTCGGTTGCCACTTGCAGCACCGACCTAAGCTGCGACAGGATAGCCTCGGCGTCGGTGCCTGGCTGGGCTGTCGCCGCCTCCAGGGTTGCCCTCAGGTTCTGCAGAACCTCGTTCGCGTCCATCTTCTTCACCTCTTTCTGCTGGACTTTGCCGTCCCGCAATTCATAGTCTGCCTCCAACTTCTCACTGGCGGCGGCGGCAATCCGCCAGCCAATAGTGTCCCACTCTGCCTGGGTGTACTTATCCTTGCCCCGGCCGCCGTTGTAGTACGAGATCGCCGACCGCACTCTAGCGGCCGTGTCAACCGGCCACGAGTAGTTGGCCGGGTCGGCATACTTGCCGGGGTCTTCGGGGTAACCGGCAGGTGGGCTCTTCGGCTCACCTTCTTTCTTTGGAATCTTGACCTTGTTCACATCTTCGTTCCCCTCCACCTTCACCAGGGTGATAACGCAGCTCGGATTGGCCGGTACATCCACCAGGCTGATCTCAGTCAGCTGCAGGGCCTTAATCATGTTGACGAGCATGCCCTTGACGGTCGTGGTCACCTTGGACAGCGCCCGGCCGCCAATGCTGAAACCCTTCAGGACGCCTTCCTTGACCTTTTGCAGCGCATCTTCGCCATCCCGCGACTTGGACAGATAGACCTGGATGCCGATGCGCTTGTGTTCGTGGTCCGGCCACCATTTACGCAGCCGGCCAACTGCCTTGGGCTGGTGCATCTCGCGGATGCCCAGACGCGGCGCGTATTGCTCGAACGCCGCAACGGCCACGTCGAACGGTATGACGTCGCCCTGCAGGTCTGGCTCGTCGGTGATCGCCCAGCCCTCGACCAGCCGCTGTTCTTCATCAACCTTCTGAATCTCAAACCACATGCTCATCGCAGCAACGCCTCAGTAAACATTCGAACGGCCCTTTCCATAACGCCTGCGTCCTTCGCTTTTTGGACGGCATCCTTGTCGGTGACCCAGCCGGTAGCACGGTGCTGTGGCTGCTGATAATCGGCGCTCTGGACGTACTTGGCGTAGCTAGCCGAGTTCACAACAACAGCGCTTGTGTCGCCCGCAGGCAGAACGAACCAACTGAGTCTCAGCCGTTCACTCTGCGGGTCGACGTCACGCGTATAGCGTGCTGGCAGCCCAGCCTTGCGCCGTGTGGCAAAGTACGCCGCTCGCTGTCTTGGGCTTGCCCAGATGACCGGCGAGTGGGCCGGCCCTGGGTTCGCGACCAGCGGCTTGCGTATCTCTTCGCCTATTG
>Ga0123519_10012704_pt1 | contig 12201 bp, 8 predicted proteins | sample YelNatPaOPRAMG02_FD_87396 | JGI IMG/M metagenome (GOLD analysis project Ga0123519, IMG submission 87396) | Hot spring microbial communities from Yellowstone National Park - Yellowstone National Park OP-RAMG-02 (version 2) | ecosystem: Environmental > Aquatic > Thermal springs > Hot (42-90C) ... | reverse complement strand
CTGCCCCCTTCCCGCGGGTCTCCACGCTTCGCGCTCTGCCTATGCGCCCTGTATGATGGAAGGGGCGGTTAGGGATTGCCCTCACCCTGGCTCCGCCACCCTTGCAAGATGCTAGAGGTGGTCAGGCCAGGGAGTTCCCCTCACCCCCCCTTCGCCACCCCTCTCCCACTTCCGGGGAGAGGGGAGCTGGGAGGAATGGGTGAGGTTGTGGCTGGATGTGTAGGCTATTGGGCCGCCGGAGGCTCCCCCTGTCCCCAAGCTTGCGCCGTGGGAGACGGGGCCGGGGGGTGAGCAGATCTGACCTACAGGCCGCCCCCACCCACGCCCCTCCCCAATCTGCACCTCTTGGCGCTCCCATTCACCCTCCTCACTTGCGACCCCCCTCCCGCATCCGCTTCCATCTCTTGACTGCCCGGCAAGATGCTATTGCCCCGCCAGCATCGTAGCGCGAGCAGGCATTTGCACATCCGCCGCTGAACGGATATCCGGTGTCTCCGAAGACTCAGATTCACATCCTCACCAGGCTGGGCGGGGTTGCCCGCGCCACCTCCGCCCTCCTCGCGCTGATGGGCGCCGTGTGGCTCGGCGAGGCGGCTACCGGCGGGTCTCAGGTGCCGTCCGTCCTCGTCAGGTTCGGCGCAATGGCGTCATCCCGCGTGGCCGGCGGAGAGTATTGGCGGCTGCTCTCGGCCAGCTTCGTACACGTGGGCGCGGCGCACCTCTTGATGAACGGCGTTGCGCTGGCTCTGTTCGGCCCATTGGCCGAGCGGCTGTACGGCTCGGCTGGCATGCTGTTGCTGTTCGTGGCGTCCGGAGCGGTTGGATGGGCTGCCAGCATGACGTTCGGTGAGCACGCGGTGGCAGCAGGGGCGTCCGGCGCGATTCTGGGCGTCTTCTCGGCGACGGGGATGGCGGCGCTGAGGGCATCGGGGCGGATCGATCCGGCGCGCAGGCGGGCATGGCTGATCCAGATGGGCGTTCTGGCCGCAATGCAGATAGGCTATGGCTTCGTCGAGTCGAACGTGGACAACGCCGCGCACATCGGCGGAATGGCCGCGGGCCTCCTGGTCGGCTTGGCGCTGCCGTTGCCCGCGCTGGGTCAGACTGGGCGGGTGCGGACCGTGGTGCGCAGCCTGCTGGCGTACGCGTGCGCGGCATTCTGCGCGTACGGCACGTGGGGCGCAGCAGTGAGCATTGCATCTCCGCCGCTTCCATACGGAAGCAGAGCCCGCTGGCGGCCCATTGTTGACAGGAACGCGGGATACAGCCTCAGCATTCCCTCCGGCTGGCGGCTAGATGCGTCCACTCCGCAAGCCTGGTCTGCGGGCGACGGCGTTTCCGCGTGGCTGGCGTTCATGGCGTGGGTGCCGGAGCCGGGCGTCTCCCCAAGCGACGTGCTTGGGGAGTACCTGGTGCAGCGCAAGGAGGCCGCAAAAGGCCCATCTGATGCCACCGTGGAGCCGAGGCCAGACGCCACCATTGGGGGGCGCCGGTACGTCCATGCCGTCCTTAGGTACCACAGCCACGGTATTCCAACGGTGGAAAGCGTGTATGTGACGCGCAGCGGACCGATGGCGTACGTGCTGGCCTACCGCGCGGACGGGCCAGCGTTCAGCGCGGACCCTGGACTGCCGGAGCGGGTGCTGGGCACGCTCCGCACACAGTTGTGACTTACCGGCCGGCAAATCGAGCAGAGCAGCACCGCGCCGCCGGGCTAGAACAGGCCGGTCACTACGCCATCTGCATCCACGTCCATGCCCTCCGCGGCTGGATGGCGCGGAAGGGCCGGCATGGTTGTGACGTTGCCCGTGTATGCCACTATGAAGCCAGCCCCTGCGGACACTTTCAGGTCGCGCACGGTGATGACGAAGTTGGATGGCCGGCCCAACAGCGCCGCGTTATCGGACAGCGAGTACTGCGTTTTGGCCACGCAGATGGGCACACGGTCCAGCTCAAGTGCCTCCAGCCTGCGGATCTGGGCGTCGGCCTCGGGCGTGTAAACCACGCGGTCGGCGCCGTAGATCTCGCTGGCAATCACGCCGATTTTGCTGCGTATGTGCATGTCCGCGTCGTACAGCAGGCGGAACCGAGCGGGCTTCTTCAGGCTGTCCAGCACCGCTTCGGCGAGCGCCAGGCCGCCCTCGCCGCCACGGGCGTGCACATCCGAGATGGCGGCTCTCACGCCAGCCTTCTCGCAGTGGGTCAGCACGGCATCCAGCTCCTCCTGAGTGTCGCCGGGGAAGCGGTTCACGGCCACCACCAGCGGCACGCCGAAGGTGCGCACAATCTCGCAGTGCTTGAGCAGGTTGGGCATCCCGAGCTCAACGGCGGCGACGTCTGGCATGCCCAAGCGCTCCTTTGGAACGCCGCCGTGCATCTTCAGCGCGCGCACGCTGGCAACCACAACCGCCATCGCGGGTGAGAGGCCGGCGCTTCTGCACTTGATGTTGAAGAACTTCTCAGCCCCAAGGTCCGCCCCGAAGCCGGCCTCGGTCACAACGTAATCTGCGAGGTGCATTGCCATTTTGGTTGCCAGCACGCTGTTGCAGCCATGCGCTATGTTGGCAAATGGTCCGCCGTGCACGAAGGCGGGGGTGCCCTCAATGCATTGCACGAGGTTTGGCTTCAGCGCCTCACGGAGGAGCACCGCCAGCGCGCCCGCCGCCTTCAGGTCGCCTGCGGTTATGGGCTTGCCGTCCAGCGAGAAGGCCACCACCATGCGTGAGAGCCGCTCCTTCAGGTCCACGATGCTCTCGGCAAGGCAGAGAACGGCCATGATCTCGGATGAGACGGTGATATCGAAGCCGCTCTCGCGGGGCACGCCGTTGATGCGGCCGCCCAAGCCAAGCACCACGTTCCTCAGCGCCCTGTCGTTCATATCGAGCACGCGGCGCCACAGCACAGCCCGCGGATCGATGCCCAAGGCGTTGCCGAAGTGGAGGTGGTTGTCCAGCATGGCGGCCAAGAGGTTGTGTGCGGCGGTTACAGCATGGATGTCACCGGTGAAGTGGAGGTTGATGTCCTCCATGGGGACCACCTGCGACCTGCCTCCACCAGCGGCTCCGCCCTTGATGCCGAAGCAGGGGCCGAGGGACGGCTCCCTGATGGCGACGCAGGCGCGCTTCCCCAGCTTGGATAGCGCCTGCCCCAACCCGATGGTGGTGGTTGTTTTGCCCTCGCCAGCGGGCGTGGGGGTCATGGCTGTAACCAGAATCAGCTTGCCAGAGGGTGTGTCAGACAGCCTACTGAAGACAGACAGGGGGACTTTGGCTTTGTAAGGCCCGTAAAGCTCTATCTCATCGTCGTTCAGACCCAAGCTGGCGGCGATGCGTGTGATGGGCTGCATGGGCGTGCTTTGGGCAATCTCGCAATCGGACGGCATGCGGGCTCCTCGGTGAAAGCGAATGCGCGGGTTGAGTGGCAGCTTCGGGGCGGCGTCCGAACCAGCTTGGTGAGGAGCGGTTAGGATGCCCCTTCCAGGCCGCTGCGGCCGTCGCCATTATAGCAGTCGGCCACGGAGGCGTCAAACGCCGCACAGGTGGCGTGGCGGTGGCGGAAGGGCAGCCCCTCCCGTGGAGGCGTCCAGTCGGGAGGGGCTGTTGGGAAGCGGCCCATCCGCGCGGTTGGGCGCAGAGATGGGCGGACGGCTACAGCGTGCCGAGGCCCACGGCAGCCTTGAGGATCTTGGTCACCTCGGCGATGTCGATCTTGCCATCTCCGTTCAGGTCGCCCGCCTTAAGCTGGTCGGCGGTTGGGGTTCGGAGGCCGACTGCCATCTGAAGGGCAAGGGTGACGTCGTTGATGGCCAGCTTGCCGTCGCCGCTAAGGTCGCCCTTCACCACGCTGGGAGCGGGTGCGGGAATCACGGCGCGCAGGGCGTCGATGTAGAAGGGGCCGGTCCAGGCGGCGCCGGAGTTCACGCGGATGCTGAAGGCGGTGGTATCCGCCAGCTTTGCCGCATCGCTAGGGGTAAGCGGCAGCTCCAGGGTGTTCCACTGGTCGGTCAGGAAGCCGAGCGTAGCGGTAGATACCTGGCCGCCAGCGCCGGTGATCTCCATGCCAATCTGCGACCAGTCGGATGGCTGATTGCCGTTGGGCACGTACACGTCTAGGTGGATGGCCGTAGCCTTGGACAGGTCCACATCTGGGAGCGGGACGCGCGCCATGCCGCCGTGCCAACCGCTCATGCCGGTCAGGTCCACCGACAAGGAGCCATCGCCCTGGCTGATGTACTGCTTGTCGCTGTTGAAGGCGAGGGTGACGCCGTCGCCGGGGGTGAAGCTGCTGAGGTCCGACTCCTTATCGAAGCCGTAGATGAGCGTCTCGTCCGGCTGCATGCCGGTAAACGACTTGTAGGCGCGGACGTTGTCGACGTAGATGGGGCCGGTCCACGGGCGGGCACCATCGGTGTTGGACGCGGCGGTGATCTTGGTTACGTTCTCGGTTCTCCCCACCTGCATGTCCCAGATCAGGCGGTTCCACCCGGCGTGGACGTCGCGGTTGCCGTAGTAGCCGGTTCCGCCAGCGCTTGTGATGCGAGGCAGGATCTGGAACCATCCGCCGGGCTGGTCCGGGAACAGGGACTCGGCGGGGACATACACATCCATGCTGAAGACTGCGTAGTCCTTCAGGTCCACCCCGTCTGGTATGTCCACGGAGAACATCGGCTCAACCCAACCTCCGATGTCGTTGGCACCACCGTTGGACAGATCGAGCTTCAGCGAGCCCTTTCCGTCGGACACGTACTTGGGGTCCGTGTTCCAGGAGGCGATCGAGGTGCCCGTTGCCTTTGGATCGGAGGTCCAACCGTCGAGCTTGTCATCCTCGAAGCTGAAGATGAGTTTGCTCTCTCGGGTTGGGGTTGGGTTGAGTGCTTGGGCGAAAGCAGCAGCCGCGGTAACAACGATGAGGATCGCGGCGAGGGCACAGAGCCATGAAACCCTTCTCACTGACACATCCTCCTTTGCCTAGGCGAGTGGGCGGACGGCGTGGAGCAGCCGTGCCGCCAGCCTGCCGTAGCCGTGGAGGGAGGCCTTCCCTTCTCCCATCCATCTTGGAAGCCACTGTGGCACACGCCGCATGGGCTGGCTCGGGCGCGGTGGGTCTGAATAACCGCGCAACTGCCAAGCGGTTCGCGCCGTGGCTACGGTATGTAGTTAGGCGCGCGGGCCAAACCACCTGCCAGTAACGGCCGCCTTCCGGCGGTAATCCAGGATGCCCACGGCTCCAGCCCTCGCACACGCCAAGTCCGAGGAAAGCAGCGTTTCCGTCGGTCCATCATCCTCCCAAAGCCGCACTCCGTCCGCTACTGGCTTCCAGTTCCTGTCCGCGTTCCCGCCCTGCCTGGCCGGCAATCGTTAGGCCTGCTCTGGGTCCGTGAGCCCTCACTGTACGGGATTGGGCCTGGCGGCGTACTCGCGGTTCCTCCGCCAGCGTAACCAGCAGACGGGGTTGGGAGTGGGGGCTGGGGAACACGCCGTCCTGGAAACCATCATCCATCGCGAGCCTCCACTCGCCGCTCCGTCCAGCTTCACACGCTCGTTTGGGCGTGGTATAATGGCCCCGCACCAACACCCGGCGCGCCACATCAGAAGGAGAGGTGCGCGTCGAGGCTTTTCAGCTCGTCCATCCAGGGTTTCGGCGCCACGCCGAGGCCCTTTTGGCGCTTGTGCCTTGCATGCGCTGAGGTGTACATCGTGCAGAAGCTCCTGACCCGGCTGCTGGACTCTACCCCAATCGTGCAGCTTACAGACCTGTTGGATCGGGCCAGCCCCACCGTGCTCGACGGCCCAACCGCGCCCGCCAAGGCCCTGCTGCTCGCCGCCCTCTCTCAGGTGTACCCCAAGGTCGTGGTGCTAGCCGCCAGCGAGGAGATCGCCCGCGCCCTTCACGATGACATCCTCACCTTCCTCCCCAACGCCGCCTACTACGTCCCTCCGTCGGACCTGTGGGCCGCGGCACCGGACTCGGATGCGGCCGCCCTCCGCGTGATGGCCCTTGATGCCCTTTCCCGCCCCGATCAACCCTCCGTGCTGGTGGGCACGGCCCAGGCCATCTTGCAGCGCACTGCCGGCGCCAAACAGAGCCTGCACGTTGCCGTGGGTGACGTTCTCAACCTTGAGGAGATGGCGGCCAAGCTGGCTTCTATGGGCTACGAGCGCTCCGTCATGGTTGAGGCTCCGGGCCAGTTCGCGGTCCGCGGCGGCATCCTAGACGTGTTCGCCGCCAACTACGAGCGACCGCTCCGCATCGAGCTGTTCGGCGACGCGGTCGAGAGCATTCGCTCGTTTGAGCCGGACAGCCAGCGCTCAGTCTCCCACGTTGGTGCCGCTCAGGTTCTGCCCGCCCGCGAGGATTCCGAGGGCGGAGACGACCCCACATTGCTGGATCTCGTCCCGTCCGAGGGCCTGGTGGTGGTGGATGAGCCAAACCAGGTGCGGGGCCATTACCACGAGTTCCTGCGGGAGTTTCTGGAGAGGGTGGCTCACCACCAGCGCGTTGCCCAAGATGCGGAAGCGGTTCACGTTGGCACGGAGCGCTCGCCGTCTCCATCTGCGTACAAGCCATGGGATGCCGCCCTCTCCGTGCTGGTGCGCTTGCGGCGGCTCTACATCAACTCCCTGCCCCGTTCAGTGCCGTGGGAGCGCGAGCCAGCCACGTTGGCCATCGTTGCCAAGTCACCAGATCGCTACGGAGGCCGCATGCCAGAGCTAGCGGCTGCCCTCAAAACGCATATGGCCGACGGCGAGTACGTTGCCATCGTCACCAGCAGGCAGCGCAGGTTGCTGGACCTCCTTGCTGAACATGGCGTGGCCGCCCAGCCCGGCGAGGAGGCCGAGCCCGGCGTTGTGCGGGTGCTTCGCGGCCAGCTGAGCTCCGGCTTCGTCCTCCCCACCATCGGCATGCGGGTCCTCAGCGACGTAGAGGCGTTCGGCGAGCGCCAGATGCCGAGACCGCGCCGTGTCTTCCGAGCTGGCACGCCCATCCTCTCCCTCCTCGACCTGAACGAGGGGGACTACGTGGTTCACATCAACCACGGCATCGGCGTATATCGAGGCCTGGCGCGACTTCCCGAAGACGGCGCTGAGCGCGATTTCCTCCGCATCGACTACGCAGGCGGAGATAAGATATACGTCCCCACAGACCAGTTAGACCGCGTGCAGAAGTACGTGGGCGCGAGCGAGAACCCACCGGAGCTTAGCCGCCTGGGGAGCGGGGCGTGGCACAAAACCACCGCAAAGGCCAAAGCCAAGGCGAAGGAGATGGCGCGAGACCTTCTGAGGCTGTACGCCGCCAGGTCCGCCGCGGACGGGCACGCCTACGGGCCCGACACCGTTTGGCAGCAGGAGATGGAGGAGGCGTTTCCGTACCGCGAGACGCGCGACCAGCTAGTCGCCATCGAGGAAGTGAAGAGGGATCTGGAGCGCCCAACGCCCATGGACAGGCTGATATGCGGTGACGTTGGCTACGGCAAGACCGAGGTGGCCGTGCGCGCCGCCTTCAAGGTGGCGACTGAGGGCAAGCAGGTGGCCGTGTTGGTGCCCACCACCGTGCTCGCCCAGCAGCACCTGGAAACGTTCACCGAGCGAATGCAGTCTTTCCCAATACGCATTGAGATGCTGAGCCGCTTCAGAACGCCCGCCGAGCGCAAGCAGGTGTTGGACGGCCTTAGGGATGGCTCCGTGGACATCGTCATCGGCACGCACATGCTGCTCTCCAAGAACGTGCAGTTCCGAGACCTGGGCTTGCTGGTGGTGGACGAGGAGCAGCGCTTCGGCGTGGCCCACAAGGAGCGCATCAAGCAGCTGCGCGCCTCCGTGGACGTGATGACCCTCACCGCCACCCCCATACCCCGCACCCTCCACATGTCGCTCGCCGGCATCCGCGACATGTCCATCATCAACGACCCGCCGGAGGGTCGCATCGCCGTCCACACCTACTGCGCCGAGTACAGCGACGAACTCGTTCGCGGCGCCATACGCAGGGAGCTGGATCGCGGCGGGCAGGTCTTCTTCGTCTACAATCGCGTGGAGAAGATCGAACACGTGGCCTCTCGCGTGGAGCGGTTGGTGCCAGAAGCCAGGGTCGGCGTGGGCCACGGCCAAATGCCAGAGCGCCTGCTTGAGCAGATAATGTGGGACTTCTACCACAAGAGGTTCGATGTGCTGGTCTGCTCCACCATTATCGAGAGCGGGCTGGATATCCCCAACGCCAACACCATCATCATAATGGATGCCGATCGCTTGGGGCTGGCCCAGCTGTACCAGCTCAGGGGCCGCGTGGGGCGTTCCTCGCGCCAGGCGTACTGCTACCTCCTGTACCGCAGGCATCGCATGCTGAACGAGGCCGCCCAAAAGCGCCTCCAGGCCATCAGGGACTTCTCGGAGCTCGGCTCCGGCTTCAAGGTGGCCATGCGCGACCTGGAGATCCGCGGCGCCGGCAACCTGCTGGGTCCCGAGCAGAGCGGCTTCATGGAGTCGGTTGGCTTCGAGCTGTACTGCCAGATGATCGCCGAGGCGGTGGCCGAGCTCAAGGGCGAACCCGTGGAGCACACCGAGCTGCCCCCCGTGGACATCCGCGTGGATGCCTACATTCCGCCGGAGTACATCGCCACCGAAGGGCTCAGAATCGCGTTTTACCGCCGGCTTGCCGCCCTCCGCACCTTCGACGAGCTCACCGCCCTGCGCGAGGAGATGGAGGACCGCTTCGGCGACCTGCCCGCGCCCACCTGGAACCTGCTGCTTCTGGTGAGGATGCGCCTTCTGGCCAGGGAGGTGGGCATAGCCGCCATCGGCGCGGATCAGAAACGGGCGACGTTCCGCCTCTGCAAGCGCCTCTCGCATTCGGAGATATCGCTGCTTGCCATGAGACACAAGAACTGGTTCGCGGAGGCGGACAGAATCGTGGTTGACGTGGTGGGCGGAGACGTTCTGCGCACCGTGGATGAGAACCTGGAGATCCTGGCGCATTACCTGAAGCCGGGCATCGGAGCATCGGTGCCCACGCTCAAGCGCCATCGCCCAAGGCGCCAATCCGCAAAGGCGAGGTCGGTGCGCGTGGCGTAGTCCGTCCCTGGTGGGGAGGTCTTTCTTTGGAGATTGGGCTGTTCAGCGAGGCGTACCTGCCCATCGTGAGCGGAGTGGTGACCTCCACCAGGCTGCTGGCTGCCGAATACCTGCGGCGCGGGCACGGCGTCCACCTGTACACACCCCGCTACCCCGGCTGGCACGCCGATGAGCCGATCGTGCGCCGTTTCCCATCAATCACCTTCCCCATCAAGTCGTGGATACCCGTAACCGTCCCCTACTCCGCCGCGCTGTATCGGGATATCAGGCGCGCCGGACTGAGCGTGTATCACACCCAGCAGCCGTTCATCATGGGGCGCGTGGCACGCCACCTGGCGCGGGAGCGCGGTGTGCCGCTCGTCTGCACGGTGCACACCCAGTACGAGCAGTACGTGCACTACTGCACCCCCGGCGCCTACGGGACGGCGCGCGCGGTGGCCAGGGCACTGGTCCGCTCCTTCTGCAACAGCTGCGACGCCATCACCACGCCGGCGGGCGGCATGCTGCGTCTGCTGCGCGGATACGGCGTTACCAGGCCCATCCACGTAATCCCCAACGGGCTTGACCTGCTGCCGTACCAACGCGCGGACGGGGCCGCGGTGCGCGCCAGATGGGGCATCTCGCCAGGCTCCACGCTGTTCGTCTTTGTGGGCAGGCTGGCCAAGGAGAAGAACCTGCCCACCGCTCTTAAGGCGCTGGCAATCCTCAGATCCCGCGGCCGAGACGCCGTGCTGATGTTGGTGGGCGATGGGCCGGAGCGAGACGTGCTTCGCCAACGGGCCGATGAGCACGGGCTTGGTTCCGCAGCGCTGTTCGTGGGGCGGGTTGAGCACCGCGAAACGCCCGCCTACTACGCCGCCGCCGACGCCTTCCTCACCCCCTCCACCACGGAGGTGAACCCGTACACGGTCATAGAGGCCATGGCCGGTGGCGCACCCGTGGTGGCGGTCGACTCGTTCGGCATGCGGGAGATCCTCACCGATGGAGAGGACGCGCTGCTGGTGGGTCCAGAGCCCGAAGCGCTGGCCAACGCCATGGAGATGGTGGCAGCCAACCCGGACCTGCGCGCGAAGATGGCCGAGGCTGCCAGACGCAAGGCGGAGGATTACTCGATCGTGCGCTGCGCAGACAGGATGCTGGAGGTGTACAGCGGCGTCACGCACGACGACGCTATCGGGGCGGCTTAGCCACCAGGAGGGCGAGAGCGACGCAGCCTCACTCGCGGCCCCCCATGGCTCGTCCATCGCGGCAGCAAGTGGCCTTACGGCATCTCCGCTATCCGTATGTTGCGGAACGATAGGTCCGTGGTTGGGTCGTGGCCCTGAAGGCTGATGACGCCCGCCTCCGCCCGGTAGCCCTGGCGACCGCTGCGCGCTGGCGGCCTGTTATCGGTCCAGTCGCTCACCTGGTAGCCGTTGACCCAGACGGACATGTGCGGCCCGTGCGCCACAATGGTCATTGTGAACCATTCGTTGTCCGACGAGACCACTTTGCGAGCAGCCTGCCTACCGTATATGGCCCCCGTGCCGTAGTCCACCGGCTTCGTACGGTCGTCGTCCTCCCACTGGTTCCGGATCTGGCTCTCGTAGCCGCTCCAGAACTCCCCGGGGATGGCCCTGAAGAAGACCCCGCTGTTCAGGTGCGGGCCGTTCGAGATGATCTCCAGCTGCAGCACGAAATCCTTGTAAGTGCCCTCGGTCTGAATGTCGCCGTTGCCGTTCTTCACGTTGAGCCAGCCCTGAGGCGTGACCGAATAGACGGACGCGTGCCCCGGGATGACCTTCCATCCCGTTAGGTCCTTGCCGTTGAAGATGCTTTTGAGGCCGATAGGCTGAAGCTTGATCCCGCGGAAACGGACGGTGCCCTTGCCGTCGGAGCAGAGGGCTATGACGGAGGGGTTATGGCCCTCGCGCGAGACGGGATAGGCGCGGCCCCCAGCCACGCGGACGCGCGCGTTGCCGGCCTGGGCCGTGATCTCGATCGGCACCCAGCGGCCGGTCTGAGCCGCCCTCTTAGCCGGATCGGTGGGGGGGCCAACCAGGTTCGCTCCCTTGAGGGAGGGCGGCTCCGCGGGGTCGCGGTCCGGCGGCGAATAGATGCGGATGTACGGGCTGGCGTTGCCGTCGGTCCACATCTCGGCTTTGAGGATGAAGTCCGCGAACGCCGTATCGGCTCTGAAGACGCTTGGCCCGTCGGTGGGGGCCACGAGGGCGCCGTCCTGAACGGTCCACGGGCTGCCGATGAGTGGCTGCCAACCGAAGGTGGTTTGGCCGTCGAACAAGAGCAGCCATCCCGCGGACGCCTCTTTGGGCGAGAGCGCGTTTGGCCCGGCGGGCGATCCGGTGGCTGGGAGCGCGGGCGTTGGCAAGCAGGCTTGGCCGACGACGCCGATGGTGATGGTAGCGAGGCAGAGCAGTTTTCGCATAGTGGTTTCGCTCCATTGGGTCAGCGGATTGGCGGGCACCCCGCCAGCGTCGTTTTCGAATTCCGCTTGGTCGGCGCTGCATCCTGCGTGCACAGAAGAGCAAACGCCACTGCCCCTGAGCGGCGACGTGGGCGGCCGCCGCGCCGAGATTGGGCTGGCGTGTGGTTGCTGCGCGTTGGCCATCACCTCAGCGGGCGTAGACGTCAGGGGCCCCCGGGGGGGCACCCCGGAGGCCCAGCAGCGCACGTGCCACCTCGACAAGGCTACTTGTGGATCACTATGCTTCCACCTGCCAGTGTCGTGGTCGGATCGGCGTCCAGCGAGTCGCCAAGCTGGTTATCATACACCACCGTACCGGTGGTCTTATCCCATATCTTGATCCGGAAGGTGTCCGGCTTCTTGGCACCGCCGGAGTCCCCATCGATAGCGGACAGCAGGAACCCGTAGCTGCCAGCGCCGTTGATGGTGCCCTCGCCCTTGTAGATTGCCTTGGACCCAGCCACCACAAGCCACTCATAGGAGGTGCTGTGGAAGTTGAGGTTGGCCACCTTGAACTGGAACTCGGTCTGGCCGACCGGCACCGTTGTGCCCTTCTGGTACTTGGAGACGAACCCGAAGGTGGCCTTGCCGGTTAGGCTTGGATCCGGCACGTAAGCGCCGGGTGGCGAGTTGATCCACCCACCGCCCGTTACGAAGCCGCCGTAGGGATCG
>Ga0123519_10012702_pt1 | contig 12203 bp, 10 predicted proteins | sample YelNatPaOPRAMG02_FD_87396 | JGI IMG/M metagenome (GOLD analysis project Ga0123519, IMG submission 87396) | Hot spring microbial communities from Yellowstone National Park - Yellowstone National Park OP-RAMG-02 (version 2) | ecosystem: Environmental > Aquatic > Thermal springs > Hot (42-90C) ... | reverse complement strand
GGTCCGTGCTATGATGGAGATTGTCGATATTCTTGATTCACTATGTCAGTATGCGGCCACCCCTGTCGCAGGCGGCGTGACACCTGGGTGTGGTATGCCGCTCCGAACCGGAACGCGCCCTTGAGGGTGCAGTCTGAAGGACGCCACCATGAAGCGAGCGCAGAAGAGCGAGTACGGGCTGCTGGCCCTGCTCGAGCTGGCGAGAGACTATGGCCAGGGCCCGCTACAGAGCGCGGTCATCGCGGGGCGGCGGGCTATCCCCGCCCAGTACCTGCAGCAAATCCTCATCGACCTGCGCCACGCCGGGCTCATCAGCAGCGGGCGTGGCCCGCGCGGCGGCCACGAGCTGGCCCGGCCGCCTGAGGAGATCACCCTGCTCGAGGCCATCGAGGCCCTGGAGGGCTCCACCGCGCCCATGGAGTGTATCAGGCCCGGCGTGCAGCCGGGCTGCCCCCAACGCGGGCATTGCGTGCTGGCCGACGTCTGGCGCCGCGTCGACGAGGCCACGCAGGGCATCCTCCGCCAAGTCACCCTGGCCGGCCTGGCGCGCCAGGAAGAGGCACGCGACGCGGCGCCGATGTATTATATCTAGAGGAGACACTCCATGAGGATCGCCAATGACATCACCGAGTTGGTCGGCCGCACCCCGTTGGTGCGCCTGCAGCGGGTGACGGCAGGCACGCAGGCTACGGTGGCCGTCAAGCTGGAGAGCTTTAACCCCCTCTCCAGCGTCAAGGACCGCATTGCAGTGAGCATGGTCAATGCCGCAGAGCGCAGCGGCAAGCTTCGGCCGGGCGGCACCCTGGTGGAGCCGACCAGTGGCAATACCGGCATCGGCCTGGCCTTCGTGGCCGCAGCCCGCGGCTACCACCTGGTACTGACCATGCCCGAGACGATGAGCATCGAGCGCCGCAAGCTCCTGGCCGCGCTGGGGGCCGAGGTGGTCCTGACCCCGGGCTCCGAGGGCATGCCCGGCGCCATCCGCAAGGCGGAGGAGATCGCCCAGTCGACACCCGGCGCCCTGATCCTGCAGCAGTTCGAGAACCCGGCCAACCCCGAGATCCACCGCCGCACCACGGCCGAGGAGATTTGGGCCGATACTGACGGCCGGGTCGATGTGTTCGTGGCGGGGGTGGGTACCGGCGGCACCATCACCGGCACAGGCCAGGTGCTGAAGGCCAGGAAGCCCGGCATCCACATCGTCGCCGTCGAGCCGGCCGACTCCCCGGTGCTGTCGGGCGGCCGGCCGGGCCCCCACAAGATTCAGGGCATTGGCGCCGGCTTTGTGCCCGCGGTGCTCGACCGCGCGGTCATCGACGAGATCGTGCGGGTCAGCAACGAAGACGCCTTCGCCATGGCTCGCCGCCTGGCCCGCGAGGAGGGGCTGCTCGTCGGCATTTCCTCCGGCGCTGCCGTACACGCTGCGGTGGAGCTGGCCAGGCGCCCCGAGTATGCCGGCAAGCTCATCGTCGCCATCGCCCCCGACACCGGCGAACGCTACCTCAGCACGGCCTTGTTCGAGTCATAGGGAGACACTTGAACCGCCGAGGGCGCGAAGGACGCAAAAGGCACGCCAAGGTTATGTAATCCGCCCTTCGCGCCGCCTTCGCGCTCTTGGCGTCCTTCGCGGTTGGGCTGGCCTTCAGAGATCCCCGACCACCTCAGATGCCAGGCGGCGGAAGAACTCGGCCATGAAGGCGTGGCGGCCCTCGGCCAGGCGGCGGGCGGTGGGGGTGAAGAGGGTATCTTTCAGACGAGCGAGCTTGAAGGCATACTCGTGCACCGGCGTGTGCTCTTCAGCCGCAAAATCGGCGCGGGCCTCACCACGAGAGCGCGCCGGGTAGTCCTCGGGCACCTCGGCCCACAGCCGCTGGCCCATGGCGCCCGCCAGCGCGTACGCCCGGGCGATGCCGATGGCCCCCATGGCGTCGAGCTTGTCGGCGTCGAAGAGGATGCGCGCCTCCAGGCTCTGCGGAGGCTCGCCCGAGCGGAAGCGGTGGCGGGCAATGGCCTGCGCCACCGCCTCCACGCGGGCCGGGTCGTGCCCGCGCAGGATCTCGCGGGCCTGCTCGGCCCCCGCCTGGGCATGGCAGGGCCCACCGGCATGCTCGGCCGCGCGCGCCACATCGTGCAAGAGCGCCGCCGCACGCAGCACCTCCATGTCGGCCCCCTCGGCCACGCCGATACGTTCGGCCAGGCGCAGCACCCGCAGCACGTGGTCGAAATCGTGGGCCGCATCGGCCCCCTGATAGTGCTCGCGTGCCTCGTCGATGGAGATCATGGCTGCACCTCGCGGCCCTTCCGGGCTGCCCCCCTCAGGCACAGGAGCGCCAGCCCTGCGACAGCCATCGCCTCGACCACGAACAGTGCCCCAAGTTGATAGAAAAAGTCCATCCAGAACTGGACCGGGTAGAATTGGATCAGCGAATCGGCCCAGTCGAACATCCACGTGTCGGGGGGAAAGAGCGCCTGGTGAAAGCCGACAAAGAAGGAGTCAAAACTGGTGAGAGCGCCAACCAGGATCACTGCCAGCAGCGCCAGCAGCGCCGTACTGCCCCAGAACACAGACCGCGCCACCGGTCGCCTCGAGGTCGGCCGCGCCAGGGCCACCCCCAGTGCCGCCAGGCAGATCGCCCCGCTGGCCAGCGCCAGGGTGCGGATCAAGCCCAGCAGCGTCATCACGTCGGCCAAGTGGCCCACCTCCCGCTCGTTGTACACCGGGCCAGCGCTGCTCTGCATCTGGCGCAGCCCCTCGACCCCGTTGGGCGCCACCAGCCAGCGCACCGTCTCCTGCGCCAGTGCCAGCCGCTCCTCCGGCTGGTAGCGCTCGGCCGGCGGAAAGCCCGTCTGGGCGTACTCGTGGGCGACGAACCAGGGTCCCAGGAACCGGAACCCCGCCATCACACTCACTGAGGGCAGGGCCACAAAAACGGATAGTGCGACCAAGATGCCGGCAATGAGCCTGGTGACCTTCATCCTCATCACTCCTTCACTTCGCCGCGCAGCCAGGCCAGGGCATAGCGGGCGATCATGCCATGGACCACCGTCTCCACCGGCGCCCGGTCATCGGTGAACACGGCGCGCCCGGCTGGCCAGGCCTCGATGCGGCCCTGGATGCGCCCGGCCACCGAGGCCAGCGTCGGGCTGTCGAGGGCGGCCAGGCGCGCCTCGAGCGCCGCGAGGTCCGTCGGCCGCACCGTCGCCACCAGGAGGTCATTATAGTCTTCCGGCGCATCGACGAGGTAGACCGACGGGAAAACAGTGTGCACCGTGTCGGCCAGGGCCTCGCTCAGCGCCCGGTCGACTCCGGTGTGGCCGACGTTGATGGCCAGCACGCCGTCTTCCGTCAGGCGGTCGCGTACGAGCTCAAAGAACTCTCGGGTGGTGAGGTGCCAGGGGATATAGGGTGTGCGGTAAGCATCCACGGCCACCACGTCGTAGCGGTTGGGGCTGTGGGCCAGAAAATAGCGGCCATCCTCCGCAACGGCCCGCACGTTGGGCTCGTCGAGGCCAAAGTAGCGGCGAGCCACCTCAATGATCGCCGGGTCGATCTCCACACCATCGATCGGCACCGGGCCGTAGACGGCCGTATACTGGCGCGCTACCGTCCCACCGGCCAGGCCGATGATGGCCAACGACGGCCGGGGGTGCGCCGGCGGCTGCGCAGCGAAGTAGGGTGCCAGAAGGAAGTAGTCGAAGAGGTGGCCGGTGAGGAGCGAGTTGGGGTTGTACATCGAGTGCACGCCCAGACCGTCGTTCAGCAGCAACTGCCTCTCTGGCCCCACCTGCACCACGCGAATATAGTTGTAGGCCGACTCCCGTTCGTACACCAGGTCGCCGGAGGCGCGCACCACGCCGCCGGCGCTGAGCCACCACGCCACCGCCAGTGCGGCGGCGAGCGCCGCAGTGAGCCATGCCCCCCGTCGTTCCCAGGCCCAGCGCGCCGTGCCGCCCAGCAGGAGAAGCACCAGCCCCGTCGCCAGCAAGGCGCGGCGTGTGCCCAGGAGGGGGATGAGCACAAAGACCGGCAGGAGGGTACCCACAATTGACCCCGCTGCCGAGAACGCCGAGATGCGGCCGGCGGTTCGGCCGGCATCATCCAGTGTTCGCATCGCCACCCGCACCGCATAGGGCGAGACCGCGCCCAACAGCAGCACTGGCGGCGCAAAGAGGATCAGCACCCCCGCAAACGCGCCGCCCAACAGCCCCACCTGCATCCCTGCCCAGCCGGCCCCCGCCACATCGAGCACCGGCCGCGCCAGGATCGGCACCAGCCCCACCCAGGCCCCTGCCCAGACGACGACCTGCGCCAGCGCCCCCGCCGCCGGCCGGCGGTCGGCCCAGCGCCCACCCAGGGCAGCGCCGGCGGTCAGGTAGATCAGGATCAGGCCGATCAGCACCGCCCACACGATCTGCGAGTCGCCAAAGTAGGGCGCGAGGAGGCGCGAGGCACACATCTCCACCGCCATCGCAGCCGCCCCCGCCGCGAAGACCAGCCCCTGCAGGAGGCCAGAGCGCTTCACCCACCAGCCCCCACCGGCCGCCAGTAACGCTCGGCCGGGCCGTCGCCCGCCAGGCTGCCGGCATAGGCGCGCAGGCGTTGCTTCATCTCCTCCTCGCCGCCAAAGAGCCCCGCGAGCTGCGAGGTGTAGCAGGCTACCGCTGCGATCCTCGCCTCGAGATCGGCCGGCGACAGCGCCTCCAGCTCGGCCTGCCAGGCTCCGCCGGCCGCCTTCAGGGCAGCCTCCAGGCAGCTCGGGTCCTCGACATAGGGGTAATCCTCGTAGTAACGGACCGCCCACCCCGCCGACTCCAGATGGCGCGACGCCTGCTGCACGATCTGATGGTCCACGTGGTGGCCGGCGGTGAGCAGCGAGTACACCGTGGCCGGCTGCCGCTCCCGGCAGAACGCTTCCAGGCGCCGGGCCAGTTCGCCGACCAGCACTGTGCGCTCGGCCGGGTGCACCTCGCCATAGATGGACTCGCGCGTGGGGTACAGGGGCTCGCCGCTGGCCGGGTGGTGGCGGAAGATACAGTCGGCATAGGGCCAGTGCAGCGCCGCGGCGCCAAGGAGCGCCGTGGCCGCCAGGTCCTCGGCACGGCGCATGGGCACGGGGTTATCCTGTGGCGCCTGCCACACCTGCACGAGGAACTCCACAAAGGACGAGCGGATGCCCGGCTCCGGGTCGCCTGCGAAGACCGTGAGCACGAGCACCTGGTCGCCGGCCTCCACCTGGCGGTGGATCAGCCCGCCGCACGAGAGCACGGCATCGTCGAGATGGGGCGCAAGGTAGAGTTGCAGTGCCAAGGGCAAGACCTCCAGAGAGTTGGGGGGATTATACTCTGGGAGGCACGGGGCGACAAGAGCGGTCCCTCCGACTGCAGACGCTTTCTGGACGGGGAGCCTGGCCCCCAGCCCGGGCGTCTGTAACCGGTGTCGCTGCGGGGCTCAGGGTTCGCGGCACCGCGAAGCGCTCCTGTGACGCAGCACGGCCCTCAGGGCTGCGCCGCCCGCGCACAGAGGCTGGCGATGAGCTTGAAGGACAGGTCGTAAAAGATGACCGGACCGGCGTAGGCCAGGTCGGGGTGCGGCCAGTGGACTGCGTTCAGGCCGCGCGCCAGGGCCCCCAAGGGCACGCTCGGCCAGCCGCCATCGCCGCAGTCGGGCGGGTTCTCCTCGGTGATGCGGATGGCCTCAGGCGCCCCACTGGCCGCCTCGCACTCCCAGTAGCCCAGCGCATCGGTGGAGCGGGTTGCCAGGCGCTGCCACTCGCCGCCCACAAGGCGGTAGATGCGCACCACTGCCCCCGCGATGCCGGTGCCCGTCTCGGGATGCAGCACGTACCCGAAAACCTTCAGCCTTCCGCCCCCCTCATTGCCCGCCATCGCCAGCCTCCATCATCCACACCGCCACCGGACAACTGTTAGACAGCCTGGCCGCCGGCCTTGTTTCATAGGTCGTGTCTTTGACAGCACCTACCTCCTGTGCTATACCACAGCCACGCCTGCACAGGCTGCAACCATCGGCGCCCGAGCGCCCCTTATCCGCCACATCCCATTTGCCAGCAAGAGGTCCAGCTATGGCCACTGCCCGCCCCTTCGCCCTGGCCGCCGACCAGCTCGCCCGGCCCTGCGACCCCACCCTGTTCCCTTTTGAGACCACCGCCGACCTGCCCGATCTGACGGAGGTCATTGCCCAGCCCCGCGCCGTCGAGGCCATCCGCTTCGGCATCCGCATGCATGCGCCGGGCTACAACCTGTTCGCTCTGGGGCCCAACGGCATTGGCAAAGCCACCACCATCCGCCAGTTCCTCGTGCGTGAGGCAGCCCGGCAGCCGGTGCCGGACGACTGGTGTTATGTCTACGACTTTCATGCCCCGCGCCGGCCGCGTGCCCTGCGCCTGCCGCCCGGAATGGGCCGTGCCTTGCGCAAAGACATGCAGGCGCTGATCGCTGAGCTGCGCCGGGCCATCCCAGCGGCTTTTGAGAGCGACGAGTACGAGGCCCGCAAACAGCAGATCGAGCAAAAGCTGCGCCAACAGCAGGAAACCATGCTTGGCCAGTTGCGCCATGCGGCCGAGGCCCGCGGCCTGGCGATGCTCAAGACGGCGGAGGGCATCGGCTTCGCACCCGTCTCCGACGGCCAGGTCCTCACTCCTGAGCAGTTCCAAAAGCTGCCCTCAGAGAAGCGCGAGCAGATCGAGCAAGACATCGCCGCCCTCGAAGAGCAGCTCCAGGAGGTGGCCCGCAACCTCGGGCAGGGCGAACGGGCGATCGCCGAAGAGACCCGGCAGCTCAACCGCCTGGTGGCCGCCGCCGCCACCGACCGCCACATCCAGGAACTGGCCGAGAGGTACGCTCTACAGAAGGATGTGGTCCTCTACCTGCAGGCTTTGCAGGAAGACATCCTCGACAACGTCGCCGCCTTTCAGCCCGCTGAGCCGGAGGGCCAGGAGCCCGCACCGCCAGGGGCCGCAGATGAACTCTTCCAGCGCTACGACGTCAACGTGATCGTGGACCGCTCTGCGGCCCAGGGCGCGCCCATCGTCACGGTCGATAACCCGACCTGCCAGAACCTGATCGGCACCATTGAACACCGCGCCGAGATGGGGGCGTTGGTGACCGACTTTACCCTCATCAAGGCCGGCGCCCTGCACCAGGCCAACGGCGGCTATCTGCTGGTCGAGGCGGCTGCCCTGCTGCAGAAACCCTTCGCCTGGGAGGCCCTCAAGCGCGCACTGCGCACCGGCCACATCGCCATCGAATCGATGGGCAACGACTATTCCCCCATCTCGACGGTGACGCTGGAGCCGCAGCCCATCCCCCTCGAGGTCAAGGTCGTGCTCCTTGGCGAGCCCGCCCTCTACTACCTGCTGTACGAGAGCGACCCCGACTTTGCAGAGCTGTTCAAGGTCCAGGTGGACTTTGCTGAGGACATGCCACGCACCCCCGAGAACGAGAACCTGTACGCCCATTTCGTCGCCACCCTGGCCCGGCAGGAGCAGCTTCGCCCCTTCACCCGCGACGGCGTGGCGCGTATCGTGGAGCACGCAGCACGGCTGAGCGAGGACCAGACCAAGCTCTCCGTTCGCTTCCGGCCGGTGGCCGACCTCCTCCAGGAAGCGGACTACTGGGCACGCCAGCGGGGCGCCACCGCTGTGGGAGCGGCCGACGTGCAGCGTGCCCTCGACGCCCAGACACGCCGGGCCGACCAGGTGCGCGAGTTGGTCCAAGAAGAGATCACCAGTGGCACGGTCATGATCGATGTGCAGGGCGCGCAGGTGGGGCAAGTGAACGGCCTCTCCGTGTCGCAGCTCGGCCGCTTCAGCTTCGGCCGGCCCAGCCGTATCACCGCCCGCACGCGCCTGGGCAACGGCAAGGTGGTCGATATCGAGCGCGAGGTAGCTCTGGGCGGGCCACTGCACTCCAAGGGCGTGCTCATCCTCTCCAGCTTCCTGGGGGCCCGCTACATCCCCGACCAGCCCCTCTCCCTCAGCGCCAGCCTGGTCTTCGAGCAGTCGTACACCGGCATCGACGGCGACAGCGCCTCCTCCGCAGAACTCTACGCGCTGCTCTCGGACCTGGCCGGCCTCCCCATCAAGCAGGGCCTGGCGGTGACCGGGTCGGTGAATCAAAAGGGCGAGGTGCAGGCCATCGGCGGCGTGAACGAAAAGATCGAGGGCTTTTTCGACGTTTGCCGCCTCATGCCTGGGGGGCTCACCGGCGAGCAGGGCGTAGTCATCCCGCGTGCGAATGTGCGCCATCTGATGCTGCGACACGACGTCATCCAAGCCGTACAAGCAGGCTGCTTCCGCATCTACGCCGTATCGACGATCGATGAGGGCATCGAGGTCCTGACCGGCGTGCCCGCCGGTGCCCGCGGCGAGGATGGCGCCTTTCCGGAGGGTACCGTCAACCGCCGCGTGGAGGACCGGCTGCGCCTCTTCGCCGAACGCAGCCACGACACAGGCAAAGCCGAGAAGGATGGGAGGGCATGATGCCCCACCCTGCGACCGCCACGCCCATCCGCCGGGTCCACCTGATCTTCAAAACCCACCTCGACGTGGGCTTTACCGATTTCGCCCGCAACGTCGTGGCGCGCTACTTCGACGTGTACATCCCCGCGGCCCTGGCTCTGGCCAGGGAGCTGCGCGAGGCCGGCGCCGCCGAGCGCTTCGTCTGGACCACCGGCTCCTGGCTGATCTACGAGTATCTGGAGCAGGCACGGGGCGAGGCGCGCGCCCGGATGGAGGAAGCGATCCTCGCCGGCGACATCGCCTGGCACGGGCTGCCCTTCACGATGCACAGCGAGCTGCTCGACCCCGGCCTCTTCCGCTTCGGCCTGACGCTCGCGCAGGAGCTCGACCAGCGCTTCGGCCGGCACACCATCGCGGCCAAGATGACCGATGTGCCCGGGCATACGCGGGGCATCGTGCCGCTCTTGGCCGAGGCCGGCATCCGCTTCCTGCACCTTGGCGTCAACGCCGCCTCGAGGCCACCCGCGGTGCCCGACGTCTTTCGCTGGCGCGACCCCTCAGGGGCCGAGGTCATCGTCATGGTCCACAAGGGCGCCTACGGCGGGCTCAAGCGCATCCCCGGACTGGGCGAGGCGATCCTCTTCGCCCACACCAACGATAACGCGGGCCCGCAATCGGCCACAGAGGTGCGGGCGGCCTTCCGCCAGGCGCGGCGGCGCGTGCCCGGTGCCGAGGTCGTCGCCTCGACGATGGATGCCTTTGCCGCGCGGCTGCTCACGATAAAGGGGCAGCTTCCGGTGCTCGAAGGGGAGATCGGTGACACCTGGATCCACGGGGTGGGTTCAGACCCCAGGAAGGTGGCCCAGCTCCGTGCACTGCTGCGCCTGCGGCAGCGCTGGCTGGCCGAGGGCCGCGTCGACCCCGAGTCCGCGGCGTTCAAGGCCTTCAGCCGCGCCCTGCTCCTGGTGCCCGAGCACACCTGGGGGCAAGACATCAAGCTGCACCTGAGTGACTTTACCTGTTACGACAAAGAGCGTTTCCGGGCCGCCTGCCAGACGCCGCGCTTCCAGAGCTTCGCCTCATCGTGGGAGGAGCAGCGCGCCTACATTCGCTCCGCAGTCGACAGCCTGAGTGCGACGCCCCTGGCCCGAGACGCAGAGATCGCACTGCAGGCCCTGGAACCCACTCACCCGGACCTCTCCGGCCTGGCGCCGGCCGACCCGGCCGCCGTTTTCGAGACGGACCATTGGCTCCTCGGCTTTGACCCCCAGACCGGCGCCCTGAACCGCCTGCAGGATAGAGCATCAGGCCGTCTGTGGGCCTCCCCTGGCCACGAACTCGCCCTCTTGCGCTACCAGACCTTCTCCCAGGCCGATTATGACCGCTTCTACGAGCGCTACATCGTCCACAAGAGGCGGGTGGGCGCCTGGGCCGTACCCGACTTTACCAAGCCCGGCATCGACGCCTGCGGGGCCGTACACGGCGAATGGCTGCCGCGGCTCACGCACCTGTACCACCATCACGGCGCGGCAGGCCACCGCTTCGTGGCCCTGATGCGCATGCCCGAGGGACCCGTCGGCCTCTACGGCTGCCCGGCCGAGGTCACCCTCGAGGTCGAGCTGCCCCGCGGCGAGCCGGCCCTCTTCCTCACTCTGCAGTGGTTTGGCAAGCAGGCCTGCCGCCTCCCGGAAGCGCTGTGGCTTTCCTTCTCGCCGCGCGTGCACAACGCCGGGGGGTGGCAGATGGACAAGCTGGGTCAGGCAGTCTCACCGCTGGAGGTCGTCAGAGACGGGAACCGGCGGCTCCACGCCGTCGGCAGCGGGGTCAGCCACCGCGATGCACAGGGTAGCCTGGCCATCGAGACACTCGATGCACCCCTCGTCGCCCCGGGCTGGCCCTCCCTCCTCACACACACCAACCGCCAGCCACCCCTGCGCCGCGGCATGCACTTCCTGCTCTTCAACAACGTCTGGGGCACCAACTTTCGCATGTGGTACGGCGAGGATGCACGGTTCAGGTTCCTCCTCAGCGCAGGCTCGCAGGCGGCCGGCCTGCCGGAATGGCTGCAGCGTTCCTAGCGCGACCCCGCCACATCCTGTGCGCGATCAGCCCTACTACCTGTTGACCGCTGCCTGCTACGACCATGCCTGCCACATGCGCGCCCACGAGCGCCGCACGCGGCTGCAGGACCTCCTCTTCGAGGCATTCATGCTACGTGGGCTGGAGATAACGGCATGGGTCATCTTGCCCAACCACTACCACATCCTCGCCCACGTGACCGAGTGGTGCCTCGTGGGAGACGCGCTCCGCTTCGTGCACCACACCACTGCGAGCGAATGGAACTCGGAAAGCGGCTCTCCAGGCAGGAAGCTATGGTACCGCTACACCGACCGCGCAATCCGCTCCGAGAGACACTACATGGTCTCTTTGAACTATATCCACTACAACCCGGTGAAGCACCACTGGGCGGCCTCACCTTACGACTGGGCTCACAGCAGCGTGCACTGGTATCTCGCGCACCACGGGCGAGAGTGGCTGCGCGAGCTGTGGTCGAGGTACCCGCTGCGTAGTTATGGCAAGGATTGGGATGATAGCCCTGGCGAGGGGCCATGATGCGCTTGGCCAAGCCCGCGAGGGAACCAGCGCGCAGGCGCGCGCACCACACACACTTATAGCGCTCGTAGTGCGCACGCCCGTGCGCTCCGAGGGACATGGCGACAAGCGCGCAGACGCGCGCACTACAAGCACGTACAGCGCTCGTAGCGCGCACGCCCGTGCGCAACATGGAGCTGAGAGCGAGAGAGGGAGCCGGTGTTGCTAGCTCCCTCTCTCGCTCTCTCTTCTCGGTTGTTCGCAGAGGGCCGTCAGCTCTCAGCCTTCGGCGCCTCCGCGGGAGGCGTAAAGTCCAGCGCAGCAAGCTGCTGATAGAGCTTGAAGCGCAGCGCCACGTCCTTCTTGGCCTCGGCCATCAACCGCGCCGCGACCTCAGGCCTGGAGCGCTTGAGGATGCGGTAGCGGTTCTCACCGTAGGCGTACTCCTCCAGGTCGAGTTTCGGCGGCCGTGAGTCGAACTGCAGCGGGTTCTTGCCCTGCGCCAGCAGGCGCGGGTCGAAGCGATAGAGCGGCCAGTAGCCCGACTCCACCGCCTTCTTCTGCTCGCCCATGCCGCTGGCCATGTCGATGCCGTGCATGATGCAGTGCGAGTAGGCGATGATCAGCGACGGCCCCTCGTACGACTCGGCCTCGACGAACGCCTTGAGCGCCTGCGCCGGAGCAGCCCCCAGCGCCACCCGGGCGACGTAGGCGTTGCCGTAGGTCATGGCCATCATGCCCAGGTCCTTCTTGCCCGACGGCTTGCCGCCGGCTGCGAACTGGGCCACCGCGCCCCGCGGCGTGGACTTGGACATCTGGCCGCCGGTGTTGGAGTAGACCTCGGTGTCGAGCACCAGGATGTTCACGTTCTTGCCCTGAGCCAGAACGTGGTCGAGGCCGCCGTAGCCGATGTCGTAGGCCCAGCCATCGCCGCCGATGATCCACACCGAGCGGCGGATGAGGAAATCAGCCACGGTCAGCAGTTGCCTGGCTGCCGGCAGGTCACACCGGGCGAGCACCTGCTTGAGCTCAGCCACGCGCGCCCGCTGCGCTTCGATGCCCGCCTGCGTCGTCTGATCGGCCGACTTGATCGCTCCCAAGAGTTCCCGCGCGCCACGGCAGGCCTCAGAGTCG
>Ga0123519_10012689_pt1 | contig 12209 bp, 8 predicted proteins | sample YelNatPaOPRAMG02_FD_87396 | JGI IMG/M metagenome (GOLD analysis project Ga0123519, IMG submission 87396) | Hot spring microbial communities from Yellowstone National Park - Yellowstone National Park OP-RAMG-02 (version 2) | ecosystem: Environmental > Aquatic > Thermal springs > Hot (42-90C) ... | reverse complement strand
GGAGGGTTAGCTCCAGGTTCAACCCAGGCAAAAACGAGATAACCTATTGCAAAGCACATTGCTAAAACTCCAACCATCAAAAGAATGAATCTTTGGATTTTTTGGTTCATATTGCTCGCTGTTTATTGTTCGCTGTCTATTTATTTTTCGACCTTTAAATCCTTCTTTAATTTTACTATACTGAAAAAATGCTAGCAAAAGTTTTCTCTGGTGGAATTTTGGGATTGGAAGCAAAAATTATTGAAATTGAGGTCTCAACTTCTTATGGGTTGCGCCATTTTGAAATCGTTGGGCTTCCAGATAAGGCAATAAATGAATCTAAAGAAAGAGTAGCAGCTGCGATCGAATCTTCTGGTTTTAAACCTCCTACAAAAAAACCAGTGAGGGTTTTGGTTTCTTTGGCTCCTGCTGATTTGAAAAAGGAGGGGTCAATTTATGATTTGCCAATTGCTTTGGGATATTTACTAGCAGAAAAGGAAATATTTTTTGACCCAAAAGATAAGTTAATTTTTGGAGAATTGGCTTTGGATGGAAAATTGAGGCCGATAAAAGGAGCAATTTGTTTTTCGATTTTGGCAAAGGAAAGGGGATTTTCAGAAATAATTTTGCCAAAGGAAAATGCAAGGGAAGCTGCGTTAATTGATGGAATAAGGGCAATTGGAGTTTCTTCTTTAAAAGAAGCGATTGAGTATTTGGAAAAGAGAAAAAGAATTGAACCTGAAAAGGTTGAAATTGAAAATTTAAAGGAAAACTATCAAATTGATTTTGCTTTCATTAAAGGGCAAAAATTTGCAAAAAGGGCATTGGAAATTTCTGCTGCAGGGGGCCATAATGTTTTAATGATAGGCCCTCCCGGAACTGGAAAAACTCTTTTAGCAAAGGCAATTCCAACGATATTACCTTCCCTTTCTTTTGAGGAATCTTTAGAAGTTACAAAAATTTATAGCATTGCAGGTCTTTTACCAAAAGAAAATCCTTTAATCACAACAAGGCCATTCAGAGCTCCCCATCATACTTCTTCTGAAGCCGCTCTAATTGGCGGAGGAAATCCACCAAAACCTGGAGAAATTACTTTGGCTCATAGGGGAGTTTTGTTTTTGGATGAGTTTCCAGAATTCCACAGAGATGTTTTGGAAAGTTTGAGGCAACCAATTGAGGAAGGGAAAATTATAATTTCGAGGGCGCGCCACTCTGTAGAGTTGCCAGCAAGATTCATTTTGGTTGCTGCTTCAAACCCCTGTCCTTGCGGATATTATGGAGACCCAGAGCATGAATGCAAATGTACAATTTCCCAAATCAGAAATTATCAGAGAAAATTATCTGGACCTCTAATTGATAGAATGGATCTTTTGATTAATGTTCCCAACGTAAAATATGAGAAATTAGTAGGGCCTGATGAAGAAAGTAGTGAAAAAGTGAGAGAAAGAGTGATTTTGGCAAGAAAAATTCAAAAAGAGAGATTTAAAAATGATAAAACAAATTCTGAAATGGAAATTCCACAAATTAAAAAATATTGCCAAATCGATTCAAAATCTGAAAATTTATTGAGAAAATATGTGGATTCTGGAAAATTATCGGTGAGAGGCTATCACAGAGTTTTGAAAGTTGCCAGGACTATTGCAGATTTGGAAGGAAAGGAAAAAATTTCTTTTGAGCACTTGTCAGAAGCTTTGAGTTATAGAGTAAAAGAAGAAACCGTATAGAAAAATTCCAAGTACCAAATTCCAATAATCAAATAAATTCCAAATTCCAATGACCAAATTATATGAAGAATTTTGATTTAGAGGAAAGAACTTATCGATTCGCGAAAAATGTTTCTTTGTTTTGTAAAAAGTTACCGCGTACGATTAGTAATATCGAATATATTAAACAATTATTAAGGGCTTCTGCTTCAGTCGGGGCAAATTACATTGAAGCAAATGAAGCTCTAAGCAAGAAGGATTTCAAAATGCGAATAAAAATTTGTCGAAAGGAGGCAAAGGAAGCAGCTTTTTGGCTGAAATTAATTATTGAAACAAACGAAAAGAAATTTCAAAAAGAGGGTGAGAAACTTTTATCTGAGGCAACGGAACTCAAGAAAATCTTTTCATCAATAATAGAGAAAACCAAATAAGAATTATTCGTTCTTTTAAATCCAATAGTTTGGAATTTGGTTATTGAGCTTATTTGGAATTTGGTTATTGATTATTGGTTATTGGAATTTATTTTATGAAGGGATTTTTTGCTCCAAAGACGTCAAAGTGTAAGTGGCAACCTGTTGCCCTTCCTGTTGCTCCCATAGTTCCAATGATTTGTCCTTGGGAAACTTGTTCCCCAGGAGAAACAAAGATTGTTTGCAAATGCCCGTACATTGTCACTACTCCGTTTGGATGCAAAATCTTGATGTAGTTTCCAGCCACCCTGTTCCATCCTGCTTTCAAAACAGTTCCTCCTGCAGCAGCCAGAATCGGTTCTCCGCACTTTCCGTTTGAAAAATCGACAGCATTGTACCAGTGAAGTCCTTGAGTAATTCTGCAACCTCCAGCAACTGGACAAATGAAATAGCCCTGAGCCAAAGGAGTCAGGGGTTGAGGAGCAGGTTTTAGAGATGGCATTTTTCCACCAGGGATTATTAAAATGTCGCCAATGTAAATATCGTCTGGACTTTCAAGTTCATTAAAAGAAATAATATCTTCAATTTTTGCCTGATATTTTTCCGCGATTCCAGAGAGAGTATCTCCTGCCCTCACTTCGTGTAAAACACCATCCACTGGTAAAATTATCAGTTTTTGTCCTGGCTTAATTACTGAATTTTTATCAAGGTTATTTGCCCACAAAATAGTTTCCAAAGAAATCCCAAATTTTTGAGAGATCGAAGAAAGGGTATCCCCTTCTTCAACAGTATATTCTTGAATTTCTTTTCTTTGCTCTTCAACAATCGTTCCAAAAACTTTTCCGCTAACGAATGCTGGTGGCAAAGAAAATTTCAAGGAATTGTTTTCAACAAAAATAAATTCTGGAAAGTTTTGCCAAGTCTTTGGAAAAGCAAAGGGGCTCGAAGGATAAAATTCTTTCTCTGTTTTTATTTCCTTCTTTTTTGAACCAAAAATGAAAAACAAAGAAAAAACTAAAAAAATTGAAATTAGAATTTTTCCTTTTTTCATTTTTTTCATTTTCTAAACTTTTAAAAACTATGTCAAGCCCAAAGGAAATTTTAAGAAAATATCGAGCCTTTCCAATAAGAAGGTTTGGGCAAAATTTTTTAATTGATAAAGGTATTTTAAAGAAAATCATTGAGGTTGCTGAGCTTTCAGAAAAAGATATTGTCTTAGAAATAGGACCTGGAATTGGGAATTTGACAATAGAAATAGCAAAAAAGGCAAAAAAAGTGATTGCTATTGAGAAAGACAAAAGGATGGTTGAAATTTTAGGAGAAAGGCTGAAAGAAGAAAGAGTTGAGAATGTGGAAATAGTTAATGAAGATGTTTTAAAATTTCTTCCCTCTTTTAAGCCAAAAAAAGATTATAAAGTGGTTGCTAACATACCTTATTATTTGACCTCAAGGCTTATCAGAAACCTTTTAGAGGCAAAGAGAAAACCAAAATTAATCGTTTTAATGGTCCAAAAAGAGGTAGCCCAAAGAATTTGTGCAAAGCCCCCAAAAATGAACCTTTTAGCAGTTTCTGTACAATTTTACGCAAAGCCTGAAATTATTTCTTTTGTTTCGAAAAAATGCTTTTGGCCAGTGCCAAAAGTAGATTCTGCAATAATAAAGATTTCGGAAATTAAAGAAAAGGAGGCAACGAGCAATGAGAAATTGTTCTTTAAAATCGTCAAGGCAGGCTTTTCCCAACCAAGAAAACAACTAATAAATAATCTTTCAAAAAAATTAAAAATTGATAAAAATAAAGTAAGGAAATGGCTTTTGGAAAATGGAGTTTTGCCAGAAAAAAGAGCTCAGGCTTTGAGTCTCAAGGATTGGGAAAAATTGGCAAAAAGTCTTTCAAATTTGATAAAATAAAAAATGAAATTTAACAAGTTAATTTTTTTCTCTCTCTTTCTTTTTCTAATTCCCTTTTTAGTTTTTGCTCAATGCGATGAAGCAACTAAACCTTCACCACCAGATTGTCCTCCAAAAACCTTCACCGAAACTATTAATCAAAATATAACTCAATACAGGTGTACCAAAGGAGCTTGCGGAGGAAAAATTGAGTTTTGGAAAAGGGAAGGGGAGAGAAATTGTGAGAGAAATTGCACAACTAACTATCAAGGAATAGTCGAATGCGTTGATGACCATTGGGCAACAAGCTGCGTAGAAACAGGAACGACTTGTACAAATTGGAGCTGTGAAAATTGGGAATTTAAAAATGAAACCCTCACTAATACTTACGATACAAAAGATAATCCTTGGCTAGTTTGCACTTATAGGTACGATAAATTAACTGATGAAGAAAAAGTAAGGGCTCATATCACGTATCCTTACCAAAAAATTATCTGTAACGAAAATAACTGCCCGGAGGTTGATGAAGTGAGTTGGTTTCCGCCAGTTTATAATTCTGATAGTAAGGAATATTTTGAAGAAAAGGTTGAAAACAGAAGCTTCTTTGATGCAGCTCATGTCACATGCTGGGGAAGATGTTTAGATATGGCAAGCGGTCCTCATTATTTTGGTGGTTCAATTAATCCGACAAGAAAAGTAAAATGGTACGATGGTTCAGAACATATAGAAAGCGAGGAGCAAGATCCAAACGGGGTGAGGTTACCGGTAAAGTTTGGTTGGGAATTAGACATGAAAAAAAATGGGATGAATGAGTGGGAAGAGGCAATCGATTGGGCAAGGGCAAAATGCAAAGAGGGATTAGAAAAAGGAATGGGATGTAATTATCCGCCTCTTTACGATGAAAATGGCGCAAGAGAAATACTCAAAAAGATTTATGGAGAAGATAAATTCAAAGTTCCTGTAGATAATGATCTTTATCTCCCCAGGGGTTTGGGAGCTGGTTCTTTTTACTTTAAACAACCTGTTGCAAAATTCCTTCCTTTAGTAGAAGGGCAAAAAATTCCAGAATGGCAAACTCCTGGTTCTGGCAAAGGAGATGTCTATTGGACAAGAAAGGATATGTTTGATTATTTTGACTATTACTTTTTGAGCAAAACAGGTTATAGCGAAAATGAGGTAAGATACGGATTCAGCGGAGAAATTGAAAGAAGACGGCTTTTTGTTTATTCTCCCTCTCAAGATAGTAAGAAAGATTTTCTTTGGGTTGAATACAAAGATCCAAATGAAAATTCTTTAACAAAACAGTTAAGGTCGGATAAAATCGGAGGAACAAACGGACCTTGTTCAATTACCCCTTTCCAAAATCATAGTTTTTTTGTCACCCCTTGTTGTAGTTCAGATCCTGAAAATTGCTCTCCTCAAAAACCAAATTGGAAATTTTATGCTTTGGGTCCTGAAATAAAATCTATTTTAGGAATTAGGATCGAAGAAAGAAAAATAGTTTATCCCTTTCATCTTGGCTCGATTCCAAAAGAAGAAGGAAAAATTTATCGCTTCATCGATGTTGATTGGGATAGAACATGGCCGAGTAAATTGAAAAGGGAAGAATTTTTAAAGCAACAAGGGGATAAATACGATTATTTTTATACAGGGATGGTAAATTTTGATAGATACGATGGAGGACTAAGCGATTGCAAGGAAACTTGTAAAAAAAATTGCGATAGTAAATGCTTAGATCTTTGTGAAGAGCAATGTAAGGAAGAGTGCGAAAGCTTAGTTCCGAAAGAAGGAGTAGAATCTTGCAAAGAAGAGTGTCATAAAAAATTTGAAAAATTCAGAGAGGGGTGCCCAGATTGTAAAGCCGAGGAGAAAAAGATGGGATGTGTAACTTGCGAAAAATGTAGCAAATGTACTGAAGACTGTGAGAAAAATTGTAAAGATTGTCAGGAAATTTGCGGACAGCGCCCTGATTTAGATTTAGTTGCAGCCAGAGGAGAATGCAATAAATTGAGCTCGGCAAAAGATAGAGAAATATGCAACATTTGCCAAAATTGTCTATACAAAGCTGATTACGTTGATATTGAATGGTGTTCAAATTTTTCTGGCACTCCTCTTTTAGCTCCTTTGTATAAAGCAAGGGAGGAGATAAACTTTCCACTGGAAAGTTTTTCTCAAAGAACTCAAAGTCAAGAATGCGAAGATATCCACACTCCTTCCCCTTGTAAGCAAAACCCTTGTCAATGCTACAAATATAACAAAGGCAATGGAAGTGAAATTTTAGAGCACGATGGCTGCAGTATAAAAATTCAAGATTTTTTCTTACCTTATCCCAAAGTTAGGATGCCAAAGGAGGCTTTAGAAAAAATGGGGTCTAAAACTTTCAAATGTGCCCTTTATTCTCATGAGTATAAAGAAGGTGAAATTTGCCTTGGAATGGAACCTTTACAGACTTTCGACAGATATGAAGATTCAAAATTGGTTGGAACTTTGAGGGCAAAGTTTGAGAAACTCAGGATTGTAAGAGATGCTTATGTTGAATTTGGAAACTTAGGAAAAAAACTTACCTATTCAATCCCAATTTCTCTTACTGATACTCCTTGGACGCCACAGCCCTGGTGGGAGAGAGATAAGAATGATCTCCTTTTCACCTCTTTTGTTTCAAACGGCGTTGTTGTAGGAGTAGAAAATATGGGGTCTGGATTGAGATGGGATTTCAGAATGGAAACCCTTCCAAAATTTCAATTTTGTGATTACCAAAAAGAAAATTGCTTTGGAGAGGCAGAAAGTGAATATCCTTTCTGCTGGGAGATAAAGAAAGATTCTCTTCGAGGATATCTAACTCCTGAGAAGGAATTCGATGAAAAAAAGAAAGAATTTGTGATATATCGAGTTGAAGAAATCAAACTGCCTTTTACAGACAGAATTCTTTCTTTCAGGTTGAAAATAAAATCTGGAGGCTCTTTCTTAGAATATTTGCCAAAAATTTCAACTCAATCTCCCCTCTTTAGTTTCCCAGTCTGGGGATTCTGGAATGCCCTTCCTCCTTTTGGAGATGCTTTAGGGAGGTTAGTAAAAGAATTTTCATTTTACTTTTTCCCCTGCGGTGATGAAATGGGATTTTTCTGCCTCACTAATTATATCCAACAAAAAGTCAGAACTACTGGTGAACCTCCACCCGTTCCCTTTGAAGAAGAAGCTTCAGGTCCCCCTCCTCCAAAGAAAATAAGAATTCCCCATTATTTTAACTGGGATGGCTCATTTGGTGCTGCTTCTTACTGGCTGAAATTTGAAGAAAAGGGTGGAGGAGAAATGAAAGAGTTTTTCCATCCAGATGTCTATCAAACGGCCATTCTCAAATCGAATATGTGGGTCGATGGATTAAAAGAAAATATTCCTTATTTGTGGCAAGTGAAAACTTGTGCTGATCTGTGCTCAAAAGATAGTAATTATCTCCAATGCGGAAATTGGAGTGAAAAAATCGGACCGGTTGTGGGATATTATCTATATCCTCCTACTGAAATGCTTACTGTTTCTCAATTCTTTCCTGATGAAGAAATTACTCTTTGGTGGAAACCAATTGCCACTGGAACAGATTGTACTCATTTAAAAATCACTTACCAAGGAGGAATGTTTGAAAAAAGGAAAGACTGTATAGAAAAGGCGAAAAGTTCTTTTCAGGGGTACGTTGTTTTGGATGAAATCAAAAAAGGAGATTTAGGAGGAAAATTTACTATTCCGAAAGAACTCTTACCAACTTCGAATGAAATTTTTGAAGATAAAAAAACTGGAATAAAAACTAATATCTGCCTTGGAGATTATTACTATCAAATAAGGTATTGCACTGGCGAAGATTGTTACAAAAAGAAGGAAGATTGTAAAAAGCCAGAGGATTGTAAAAAGGGAGGGGGGAATTATTTAGATTGTGTCGATTGCTATTATTCGGCTGAATGCCAAGAGGCAGGGGATTGGTCACATTTGGCCCTTTTTGAAATCGTAACTAGAAAATATGGTGGAGGGGTAGGAGGAGGTGGAGGTTTTGGAACTTGTAAAAATATTATTTCTTGCACAAAATGCACTTTTTCAGACATTCCAAAAATTATCTCGAATATTTTAAATTGCATTCTATGGACCCTTTCACCTATTGTCATGCTCCTTTTGCTTTTGTATACTGGAGTAAGGATTTATTTCTCCTTTGGTTCTTCAGAAGTAATAGAAAGAGCAAAGTCAATTTGGAAGGCAGTAGGAATTGGCTGGTTGGTAATGCTCCTTTCTTGGACGATAGTTAACTTAATCGGAAAAACGTTTAAATTACCAGGATGGTAAATTTCAAAATGAATAAAATTTCAAAAAAATTTAATAAAATCTTTGCTTTCTCTCTCCTTTTCCTTTCTTTTCCTGCTCTAGCAATGGCACAATGTGCCTGGTGGGATCTTGGTTGCTGGCTTGGATGGCTAGTGACCCTAATTTTTAGAATTCCAATATTTTTCTTTGCTTTAGGCGGAGTTTTTTTAGGGGTTGTTGCTCTCATTATGGGTTTAATAGTCGTTCCACCTATTGTTAATACTCTCATTCTTCTCGGTTTAAACGATGCTATTTATTCTCCGTTTTCTACAACTTGGGGTTTGGTTAGAAATTTTGCTTTAAGTTTAGTGAGAATTTTCTTACTCATAGTAGGTCTTATGACTATTTTTAGAGTAAGAGAGTATGAGGCCAGAAGAACCTTGGTTTCTTTTTTAATAGGAATTTTGCTAATTTCCTTTTCTTTTTCTATAGTCACCCAAATAATTAGGTGGGGGAATGTATTCACAAATTATGTTGGTCAAACCTTTTTTGGTGTTGGAGGTGGTGGAGAATATCTACCAAATGTAGGAAACATTTACAGAGGTCTTTTAAATGCTTTGCTTAACCATTTTGGAAAGATCTGGAACATTTTTACAATTGATGGCGATTTAGGAAAATTTTTCACAAGAAATCTTTTTATTATCATCCTTATTTCCATTTCTTATTGGATTTTTGCATTTTTAAGTATTTATGTTTCCTTTGTCCTCATAGCACTCGGAATTGTTTTTTTAATAAGGGTTGGGTATTTAGTTTGTCTTTTAATTGTTTCACCGATTGCATTTTTGACTTTTGGTTTAAGAACAAAAGAGGTCAGACAAATTTTTGGAGGGTTTCTGAATTGGGAAGGGTGGTGGCCAAAATTTTTGGAATGGGTTTTTATTGGAATAGTTTTAATGATTTGGTTAGGAGTTGCAGTCAAAATTTTCGATGCTTTAACGGCTCAAGTAGCTGGGAAAACTTTGAATGTAGATTGCTCTAAAGCATTATCGGGTCAAGATGCTTCAATTGTCGCTCAATGCAATGAAGAGGTTTCACTTATAGCTAATCAAATGCTTTCCTTTATACCTGCCATTGCTGCCGCCATAGCCATTCACATTGGAGTAACCACTGCCCCTGGAATGATAAAGCAGGCAGTTCAGGGAATTATTGGAGCAGTGACCCTTTTAGCAACAGCGGTCATCGCTGCAGCAACTGCTGCACTAACTGCTGGAGCTAGTGCTGCTGCTTCTGCTACAGCTGCCGGAGCTTCGAGATTGGGAGCGGCGGGAGCTTTTCTCAGGGCTGGAGTTACAGAAGGAGGAAGGGTATTTACAGGAAGCTTAGCCAAGGGGCTTCCCCAGTTAAAGGAAATGCCAGAAGAGTTTAAACCAGGAGTTGAAATGGTGGGAGGAATCACAAGGAGGATCCCCTGGGCAAGAAGACCATTAAGAGCATTAATTTACGAAAGAGAAGATGCAGAAAAAGAAGTGGAAAGAACGTATAAGGAAAAAGGAGCAAAGGGCGTGGAAGAAATAGTAAAATCGCCTATTGCTTCACCAGTCTTAAAAAGCGAAGGGGTAAGAAAATTGCTTAAAGAAAATAAACTTTCCGATGAATTAATAGAAAGTGAAGATTTCCAAAGATTCCTCAGAACTAAAGAGGGAAGTAAATATCAAAAAGATGTTCTAAAACTAAGAGTTGATCTGGCGCCTCAATTCATCAATCCCCAAACTAATAGACCTTTCAGACCAGAAGATATAATTAAAGAAATGACTCCTGCTGATGTGATTAAAATTCGACCAAGAGCTCTTATAGTTCCTGAAGTGGTTTCGGCAATGAACCCAGAACAAGCTGATACGATAATTAGAAGAGGAAGTGTTTCACAAAAAGAAGCTTTGGCAAAAGGTTATGCAGAAATGCTAAGAAGAGAGGCAAACGTTGTTGTTGATACTACTACGCCAGAAAGACTCAGAAATAGCATGGTCCAGAGTTTCCCTGCGATCCAGAGCACGATAGATAGGTTGAGAGAATCACCTCATCCAGAAGATGTAAACAGAGCAGAAACAATAAGAAGAGTCGGTAATCGGATTTTAGACAGAAGATTATCATGGTATTAAATAATCAGAAAAAATTTCTTTCTCCCGAGGATATCGATGTACTCGCTGAGATAGTTGAAAGGTACGGTCTCGGTCCAACTGAATTCTTTGGTAATCCGGAGGTGGAAAGAATGTTAAGCGAAGCAAAAACTCCGGAGGAAAGAATAAAAATAATAAAAAACTTACCTTTCATTAAAATAATGAGTAAACTTGAGGAAATTTTAAGTGGGAAAGGCTCTCTCGAAGATTTATCCTCTTTTTTAAAGGAAAATTTAAACTTACCTCTCCTTACTGCAGAAAAAATTGCAAAGGAAATTAAAGAAAGAATATTCTTAACAGCTTCTAAAGAGAAAGAGGAAATTTCAGAAAAACCAACAACCCCACCAAGAAAAGATATTTACCGAGAGCCAATAGAATAAAAAAGGGGGGACTGATAAAAATTTCCCCTTTAATGGAATCTAAGCTTTTTTCTTTTAGTAATCTCTTCTCCTCCAGGTATTCTTTTCCAAGCGCCGATCAAACGAAGTAGAGCAGCTTCAAATCCCGTTGCTCCCGGTGTTTCAATGCGGAGATAGGCTTTTTCTTCCATCGAAAGTTTTGCCATTACGTTGTCTATGATAGTTTTATGCGTTTCGTAAAAAGCCCGGGGATTTTCTTTAAATTCTTTCTGCACATCTTTTTCTTCTTTCCCAGTAGCTGCTGCTACTGCTGCTATTACAGTTCCGAATATTTCTTGGGCTCTGCCGGCTGCCTCCATTTCTTTTTTCCTTTTAATAGCGATGACTTCCTGATATGCGGGAGATAAGTCAATGTCCCGAATTTGTACAGCCTCTACTTTTATACCCCAATTAGTGTGGATAAAATCTAAAAAGGGTTTATCTATTTCATCGAGCCTTATTTCTGTCTTTTCTTTTACCAGCGTCAGTAGATCGTCGAGATTATAGGAAGCTACAAACTTTCTATGAGCCGAATTTAACCTTACTGTTATATTTTCGAACCAATTGGGTGGAGCAACAAGCGTCGCTTTTCTAGGATTAACAATCCTGAGCGTATAAGCGAACTGGACATCGACTGGAATTCTTTCGGGCGGTTTTGTTTCTGCCTTTTTTAGTGTAATCAAATATACATCTGGACGAACTAGAACCCAATCTCTTTCCACCTCGTGAAATTGTTCCTTCTCTTCGCCTTCTACCAACTGAATATCTTTCCATCTAAATTTGTAGATCAAAAGAGTATCGATGCGCTTAATTCCCACAAAGTGCAGGCCTCGAGATTTTTTCCCGGGAGCATCTATTATATTTCCATCTTCGTCAACTTTGTGATCTTTCCAACAAAGGAGCACTTTTTTATAAGCACCAAGCCTCAAGACAATCTTCGCAGTTCCTTCGTGTACTATTGTGAAGAATGGTCCGAATATCCCGAATTGTGGGAAAAAGAGAATAAGTCCTATTGCTACTATCACTATTCCAATTATCCACCACATTCATTTTCACCTCCTTAATGTTCTGATTAAATTATAGCAATTTTAAAAAAAATGTCAAGTTTTTGTTGAATTGAAAGAGAATTAAATTTAAAAAGGGGGAAAAAACCTCTCCACCAAAAAGGGACATTTACCGAGAGTTAATAGAATAAAACAAATGCTTATAAATTTTGAATACAAGCAATTTTGTTTTTCTTTTTGAATTGCTTAGAAAATGCTATAATGAAGTATGCCCTTGGTTAATCTCCCACAATTTACTGAGATGGAAACCAAAATTGCCGGACCCTTAACTTTTAGGCATCTTGTTTCACTAGCAATCACGATTGGTGTTTCC
>Ga0123519_10012684_pt1 | contig 12212 bp, 9 predicted proteins | sample YelNatPaOPRAMG02_FD_87396 | JGI IMG/M metagenome (GOLD analysis project Ga0123519, IMG submission 87396) | Hot spring microbial communities from Yellowstone National Park - Yellowstone National Park OP-RAMG-02 (version 2) | ecosystem: Environmental > Aquatic > Thermal springs > Hot (42-90C) ... | reverse complement strand
TTCCAGACGCTCCACTATACTTCCTATTAGGCTGGTACTACCTTTTAGCGGTAATCGGTGGAATCATAACTGGAGTAGTTGTTTGGGGCATCTCAAAACTCCTTAATACAGTAGGATTCAAAGGCAGTGAACTAAAGGTTGAGTCATGAAACTGGATGTCCCTCTCTTACCTTTTTTAAGAGGTTGACCTTCAATGATTAAAGTAAAGGATTTAACTTACTGGTATCCGAGAATGGAGTCTCCTTCTCTGGATAGAGTAAATTTAGAAATCAATGATGGAGAGTTTGTTTTAATTCTAGGTGCATCAGGGTCTGGGAAGAGCACTCTTCTCTTTTCACTCAACGGTATCTTACAGCATGAAATAGGGGGGCGAATAAAAGGTCACATCGAAGTCAATGGCAAAAACCCGACTGAGAAAGAGGTCTTTGACATGGCGACTACAATTTCTTTAGTTATGCAAGATCCAGAGGTCCAGTTGACGCAGATGACTGTATTTGACGAAGTCGTTTTCGGCCCTGAAAACCTCCTTAGGCCTAAAGAAGAAGTTATTCAAGCTGCTGAGTCAGCACTCAAGTTTGTTGGCTTATATGAGAAAAAGGACTGCATTGTAAATGAGCTTAGCGGTGGACAAAAACAGAGGCTAGCTATAGCAGCTGCTTTGGCTATGAACACTGAGATAATCGCGATGGATGAACCTACAGCCCATCTAGACCCCAAGGGCACAAACGAGGTCTTTCAAGTGATCAAGAAGTTAAAAGAGCTAAAAAAGACGATCATCTTGGTTGAACATAAAGTCGATAACGTAATAGAGCTTTTAGAAGAAGATGATAGGGTCGTGGTACTGGACAATGGGAAGATTATTTTAAACGGGAGACCGAGAGAAATATTTGCAAAGCATGGGAGAGTTATGATGGATGAATTTGGTCTTGCTCTTCCACAAATAGTGGAATTAGCCCTTCGTTTAGGGATCACGCCGATACCGCTTCATATCGGCGAAGTTGATTGTAGCAAGTTCGACATTAATCCAATAGCTTCAAACCGGAGTGGTAAGAACAATATCCCTATAATAACTGTTAAAGATTTAGAGTTTAGCTATGGCAATGGTGTTGTCTTAAATGGTGTTAACTTTACAATTCCAAAGGGGCTGACAACCGTTATTGTAGGGCAAAATGGTTCTGGAAAGTCCACACTACTTCAGAACATAATCGGCTTGTTGAAGCCGACTAAAGGCAAAATACTATTTAATGGCGTTGAATTAAATTCACTTGATAAAAAAAGTGTTTTTCGAGATATAGGATATGTTTTCCAATACCCTGAACACCAATTTGTAACAAAGACTGTAAAAGACGAGATTGAATACGGTTTGAAGATCAGGAACCTAGAAAGGTCGATCATAGAAAGTAGGTCAAGAGAATTTTTGGAAATGTTCGGTCTTGAAAAGACTAAGGACAGACATCCACTTACACTATCTATGGGAGAAAAAAGGCGACTCAGTTTTGCTACAATGCTTATACTTGAACCAAAGGTTTTGATAATGGATGAACCAGTGATAGGTCAAGATCGAAGGAGGACACAGTATCTAATTAAGTTAATCGATAAGTTAAAGAGCCAAGGGATAACGATCATCATAGCTACACATGATATGAATTTCCTCGCTCAATGCGCTGACAACGTCATAGTCATAAACGAAGGCAAAGTGATCTTCCAAGGAGATGTGGTTAAACTTTTTAACGAAAAAAGAATATTAACTGCAGCAGGACTTGATGACCCACCTGTCCATAAGCTTGCCACCAAACTAGGCTGCCCAGAAATAGTTACTGTCGAACAGTTCTGTACCTGTTTAGCTAAGCAGGTGGTAGCATGAAGCTTAAATTCCAATATAGACCGGGAAACTCGTTCTTCCATAAAATGGACCCAAGTATAAAGTTCATTTGGATGGTTATAATAGTACTTCTTCTTTTCATAATGACCGACCCATTCTCTGTGTTAGGGCTTTTAGTTCTCCAAATATTAATGGGGAAGATAGGTGCTAAGATGGGGCTTATCGAGATGGCTCGTGCATTGGTCATCATCGCGCCAGCAGCCCTCACAGTAAGCCTTCTAAACATATTTGTAATAGGCGACCTTCTATATGGGGCTGCGATGGGGTTGAGGATGCTTGCAGTCGTTATTCCAGGTGTGATCTTTTCCAAGACGACTGATCCGAGAAGACTTACATTCAGTCTAGTTCAAGTCTTAAAGTTTCCTTATATGTTCGGTTTTATGATCAACACTGCTTACAGATTTGTTCCAATTTTCGAGGACGAGTTAAATAGCATAACCAACGCACACATCGTAAGGGGCGTAGATATGGAGTTAAAGGGTATAAGGGGGAGGTTCAAAAAGTTGCAGATCACAGTTGAACCTCTTCTGATAGGTGTTATAAGAAGGTCGCAGTTAACAAGTATGGCGGTTCAGAACAGAGCCTTTGGAGCATATCCTAACAGAACTTACACCTACGTGACAAAGGCGACTAAATGGGATAAAATTTTCTTAGCTGCTTGGATAATTTCTTTCTTTATATATGCTTTTACTCTAGGCACCCCATCGCAACTTCTTTCGACGTTCATGCCTTGGGCTAAGTGATGCAGACTATGAGCTACGAAGAAGTCATTAAAGCCGCTATGGGCAAGACACCTTTAGACCTAGCGATACTAAACACCCGGCTAGTGAACGTGTTCACGCGGGAAATTTACGACGCGGACATAGGTATTATTGGCGATAAAATCGCTTATGTCGCGCCAGCAAAGGCAGAAAAGTTAGAGTCGGCTAAAAGCATCGACGCGAGAGGACAGTATGCAGTACCTGGACTTGTTGACTCGCATTTACACATTGAAAGTAGTATGGTTATTCCAACTAGATTTGCTGAGGCGGTTCTTCCACATGGAACGACGACTGTAGCTATTGACCCCCATGAAATTGCAAACGTTATAGGGAAAGAAGGTGTTAGGTTAATGATCGAGTCGAGTCGAGGGCTTCCGCTTAAGGTTTTTGTACTGGTTCCGACTTGTGTACCCGCCCTCCTAGACGTTGAAACAGCAGGAGCGAAGTTCTTCTCTGAAGATATCGAAGAGATGCTCAAATGGGAGCGGGTGATTGGTCTTGCAGAAATTATGGACTATCCGGGCGTCATCAATCTCCATGATAGGATAACAAAGATTGTTAAGGCGGGTATAAAGGCCAACGTTGTACTTGATGGGCATCATATTATGTTAGGTAATAGGGAACTCTGTGCTTACGCTTCGACAGGTATTGACGCGAACCATGAAAACTTTGAATTCACAGGGATACCTGAAGAAATGAGAGTGGGGATGTATGCAAAGCTCAGGAAGAATCTGTTTTATCAACCCGACTTTGTGAAAAGGCTTAACGCTATCCCAGATCATCAGAACGTTATATTCGTTACAGACGACATACTTCCAGACGAATTACAAGCACACGGCCACCTCGATGACACAGTTAGAGCTGCTATAGCAAATGGCTACGACCCTATAGATGCGATACAAGCAGCTACAATAAGACCTGCACGACATTTAAGGTTGTTTAACCAAGGAGCGATCGCTCCTGGCAAGATCGCGGATATCATCCTTGTTCAAGATTTAAAGAAGTTTGAAGCAGACATGGTTATAGCGGATGGGAAAATAGTTGGGGAAAAAGGTAAGTTTGTTGAGCAAACGCCATCCTACAATGTGCCTTTAGAAGCTAAGAGAACGGTCAAGTTCTCTAAAAACTTCACACCACAAGACTTTATGATAAAGGCGCCTATTCAAAATGGAAAGGTGAAGGCCAGAATCCTCGATGCGGCAAGCCTTCTAATCAATCTGGTCACCGAAGAAGTTGAAGTAGAAAATGGTTTTGTGAAACCTGATGGGCTTCAAATCATAGCGGTTTTAGAACGGCATGGGAAATCAGGTAACAGAGGATTGGGTTTGATAAAGAACTTTGTCAAAGCAGGCGCGATCGCGTCGACGGTCTCGCATGATTCGCATAACTTGGTATGCGTTGGTGAAAGCCCATTCGACCTAAGCGTTGCAGCTAATAAACTTCTTGAAGTACAAGGTGGCCTCGTTGCTGTAAAGGATGGACAAGTTATCGCCCTCGTCGAGCTTCCAGTAGGAGGAATTATGTCAGAAGAACCTGTTGAAGTGATAGCCAAAAAGGTTTCTAACTTTAGACAAGTTACAAAGGAGATGGGCATAGTTGGCTACCATTCCTCAATAATACCAATTATGGTACTCGCTCTCCCTGTGGCTCCAATGGTTCGGATGACCGACTACGGAATATTCGATGTACTTCAACAAAAACTTCTTCCTTTGTTCACATAGTATCAGATTACACACAACCTTCTTAACATGCTTCAGTTAATATTTTAGAAATCAAAATAAAGTATTAATAAAAATAAATTAAAAGTAGATGGGGAGCATATGGAAGAACCACTTATAGAAATGGTAAACATTGTTAAGACCTTCCCTGGCATAGTCGCTAACGATCACACGAACTTCACACTACACAGGGGAGAAATCCACGCGCTCCTTGGTGAAAACGGTGCAGGGAAGACCACGTTGATGAACATACTTTACGGTATATATAAAATGGATTCAGGCGTTATCAAAGTCAAAGGGAAGATCGTAAACATCAACTCTCCTAAAGATGCTATAAGATTTGGAATCGGTATGGTTCATCAAAACTTCAAGTTGATACCAGCACATACCGTCGTTGAAAACGTAATCCTAGGGTCTGAGAAGAATAGAGTTATATTAGACCTTAAAAAGGCTGCTAGGGAAGTTCAAGCTCTGTCGGTCTCCTACGGCTTACCAATTAACCCTAAAACCGAAGTTTGGAAGCTCTCAATGGGTGAAAGACAGAGGGTTGAAATCTTGAAGCTACTTTACAGGAGAGTTGAAGTTATGATACTGGACGAACCAACCTCAGTACTTACTCCACAAGAGAAGAAGGAGCTCTTTTCTTCCTTAAAGGAAATGGCTGAGGCTGGTAATGGCATTATCTTTATCACTCATAAACTTGATGAAGTATTTGAGATAAGCAACAAAGTAACAGTCCTAAGGAAGGGAAAGACCGTTGCCTCTAAATTGACCAAAGAAACAAGCAAAAGTGAGCTTGCCAACTTGATGATAGGGCGTCCTGTGCTTTTTGAACTTGAAAAAAAAGATGTAAGCAAAGGAAGAGCTGTCTTAGAAGTTGTCGAGTTGAGCACTGCAGAGGGTAGCGGCGAGATGACCCTTAAAAACATAAGCTTTGAGGTAAGGGAAGGCGAGATAGTTGGAGTTGCTGGTATCGCTGGAAACGGTCAGAAGGAGCTCGTGGAGGCCTTAACAGGGTTAAGACATGTGGATTATGGTAAAGTCATCGTCCTTGGAAAAGACCTAACAAATCATTCCCCAAAGACCTTTTTTGAACACGGGGTGGCCTACATTCCTGAGGAAAGATTCGGGGTAGGGGCTGTCCCAGGGCTCTCAGTTGCTGAAAATCTAATCCTCAAAGCCTACCGCTATAGTCCATTCTCAAACAAAGTCTTCATTAAACATAAAGAAGTTGAAGCCTTCTCAAAGAGTTTAGTGGAACAGTTTGAAATCGCAACTACTTCCATCAATTCGCCTGTAAAGTTCCTTTCTGGAGGGAACATTCAAAAAGTAGTTCTTGCAAGAGAGCTTTCTAGCATAAAAGGTAAAGGTGCGAAGGTAATCATTGCAATGTATCCGACTCGCGGCTTAGACGTAGGCGCAACTGAATACGTTAGAAGGCTTTTCCTGAAGATGAGGGAAGCGGGTTCAGGTGTGCTGCTCATTTCCGAAGAATTAGACGAACTACTCTCAGTTTGCGATAGGATCTTCGTTATGCACGAGGGAAGAATAGTTGGTGAAGCAGAAGCTGGGAAGGCTGATGTTGAACGTATAGGTTTGATGATGGCGGGGATCAAAGTCTCATGAAGGTGATCGATTGATGTTCGGCCTTAATAGGGTAAGGTTCATTGCGAGGGATAAGCTGTCTAAAAAGAGGTCTGTAGGGATAAGCTTGCTATCATTGTTGTTAGCTTTTCTGACGTCTGGGGTGATGTTCTTGTTCACTAACGTTGACCCTGTACAAGCCTATGTAAACCTTTTTGGTGCCTTCTCGAACTATGCCTTATTGTCTGAAGCAATAGTTAGGGCTATTCCAATCATGTTTGTAGCGTTGGGTTTGACGATCGCATATAAAGCGAACTTTATCTCAATTGGTGGGGAAGGGCAGATATACGTAGGAGGTATTATTATGACAGGGTTAGTCATCTGGCAGCTAGATTCTAACCTAATACCTCAAGCGGTTTTCATACCTATTGCAATAATTATGGTCTTCTTTGGAACGGGTCTGTGGGGTGTTATTCCAGCAATTTTGAAAGCAAAGGTAGGGGTAAACGAGGTCTTAACGACTCTAATGATGAATTACGTGGCTCAGATATTCTCTAACTTCCTTGTGATCGGTCCTTGGAAGGACCCTGAAGGCCACGGTTTTCCTTTATCTAAAGAATTTCCAGCGTATGCGAGGCTTGGCTTAATACCCGGGACTACGATCAACGTTGGGATTTTGTTGGGGGTGTTTGCTGCTCTTCTGTGTTATGTCATATTATCTAAAACGAAGTTCGGATTTGAAGTTAAAGTTGTAGGAGGAAGTTATCAAGCTGCAAGGTATGCAGGAATCTCTTACACTAAAGTGGTCTGCTTGGGTATGTTGATGAGTGCTGGTTTCGCTGGATTGGCGGGTATGAATATACTAAGTGGAGTCACTGGTAAGCTAAGGCCTGATTTCTCCCCTGGATATGGTTATACGGCAATTATTGTTGCATGGCTTTGCAACTTGAACCCCATTATATCGATTTTCGGCTCAATCTTCTTTGGTGGACTACTCGTTGGAGGGGAGGTGCTTCAAGCGTCGATGAACATATCTGTCGGCGTCACAAACGTCTTCCAAGCATTAATGCTGATCTTCACACTTTCAGGAGAGTTTTTCAAAAGATATAAGATCGTATGGAGGTCGGACTAAAATGGAATTTGGAACCATTATCACAACAATTCTTATGTTGACGGTCCAGGAGGGAAGCATATTATTATTTGCCACCCTTGGCGAAATCTTTACGGAACGCTCTGGTATATTGAACCTAGGTTTAGAAGGGATGATGATCATCGGAGCTTTGACTTCTTTTACTATAGTGTATACTACTGGAAACTACCTGCTAGCTGTTTTATTAGCGATAACTGCTAGTTTGATGCTAAGTCTTGTACACGCCTTCGCATCAATAAGTTTGAGGGTAAATCAAACTGTAAGTGGTCTTGCAATAACAATACTTGGGCTGGGCCTAAGTAGCTTCCTCGGGAGGCCACTTGCTCTCTCAAGAGCGAGAGTCGAGCCAATTCCAGCGATACCAATACCCATATTGAAAGATATACCAATTGTCGGCTCTGCCTTTTTCAATCAAAACATAATCGTCTACCTATCTTATATACTCGCTTTTCTCGTTTGGTTTATATTATTCAAGACCAACTTCGGGCTTAATGTTAGATCTGTCGGTGAAAACCCCTCAATGGCGGATTCCCTCGGCATAAACGTCTTCGCGATTAGGTACATATCGACCGCTGTTGGAGGCGCCTTATGCGGGTTATCTGGTGCACTCTTAATTTTAGGGTATTATCCAAGCTGGTACGATGGAATCACTTTGGGGAGAGGTTGGATAGCTGTCGCTTTAGTTATATTCTCTTCTTGGAACCCACTTTACGCCATCGCAGGTGCCTACTTTTTTGGAATGATGGGGACACTAAATTCGACGTTCCAATCCATCGGTTTCTACGCCATTCCAGCCGACTTTTTCAGGATGTTACCGTATACGCTAACGATCTTGGTTTTAACGATCTTCTCTTACACCAAGTCTAAGAAGAAGTTCGGGGTTCCAGCAGCGCTCGGTCAACCATATTCACGCGAAAGCTGATATTAACATAAATACGTTAATAAAAGATATATACATGATTTATTTATAACTTAATCGAATTAAAATGAGCGAAAAATCTTCTAGAAGGGATTTTGTTAAACTTGTTGCCGCTGGTGTTGGAGGCGTAGCTGTAGGTGCTGGAATAGGTTATCTTGCAGCACCAAAGGGAAGTACTACGACGATAACGTCAACAACGACCGCTTCTACAACTGTAACCCAGACTAGTCCGTCTACTCAAAGACTAACTGCAGGATTCATCTACGTCGGGCCGGTGGGGGACTATGGATGGACGTACGCCCATGACAAAGGAAGAGAATATGCTAAGAATAAATTGGCTTGGCTCGATACGAAGACTGTTGAAAGCGTAGAAGAAGCGAAGGTTCAAGGTGCAATTGAAACCTTAATCGGACAGGGTGCTAAGATCATCTTCACAACAAGCTTCGGTTTCATGGATGGCACTGCAGAAGCTGCAGCAAAACACCCTGACATATACTTTGCACACTGCTCTGGTTATAAGAGCGGGGCGGCTGGAAATGCTACACAAAACCTAAGCACCTACTTCGCTGAATTCTATCAGCTGTACTATCTTAATGGTCTCGCTGCGGGTGCTATGACGGAATCCGGCGTTCTAGGTTACGTAGCGGCTGTGCCTATTCCAGAGGTCATTCGCCACATAAACGCTTTTGTTTTAGGTGCGCAGCAAACAGCAAGTGTTAGAGGTAAGACGATCAAATGCTATGTACAATGGCTAAACCAATGGTTTGACCCAGAGGGGGCGAAGAAGGCAGCTACTAGTCTAGTGGAAAATAACAACGCTGACGTGCTAGGCTTTACTGAGGACACTCCAACAGTATTGCAAGTGGCTGAATCATATCAAAAGCAGGGGAAGAAAGTGTGGAGCTTCAGTCACTACAGTGACATGAGTAAAGAAGGTCCTAACGCGCATTTAACCGGGCAAGTGGTAAATTGGGGCCCAATATATATTGATTTCATTTCTAAAGCGTACTCCAATGCTTGGGAAAGCGTTGACTACTGGGCGAGGATTGGTGACTTCGCACCTTATAGATGGGCTAATCTTTCAAAGGTTTCCATTAAAAGTGAAGGAGCAGTTTACCTAGCGCCGTTAAATCCAGTTATCCCACAAGACGTCAAAGACTTGATAGCTCTAAGATGGGAGGAGATGAAGGAACTGCTCTTTGAACCATTTACTGGGCCTATCAAGGATATGGATGGAAAGATCAGGCTCAAAGAAGGGGAAAGAGCTACGCATGATATATTGTGGAACATGGATTGGCAGATTGAGGGAGTCGTAACCCCGCTCCCATAACCCTATTTTTTTACATTTGATCCTTAATTATTTAAATCCCATATGTTCTGTGAAATCTGCGCCTTCCTATCTAGTACTTTGATCATTTGAATTTAATTGATCGATAATGTTAATTAATGCAATAATTGGGTTATGAGCTTGGTAGAAGGGTAATACTATGCCGACAAAAAACGATTATTTATCCGGGTCTAGAATTAGAGGGCTAAAACCATATGGTGTCAAGGACATTGTTAGCTTCCTCCAAACTTTAGATAGCTCGGGTGCGTACAACGCGGGAAGGCTGGCTGAAGCGTGCCGACTTTATGAGAGGATGATTAAGAACAATACCACTATAGCCTTGACTTTAGCGGGTGCTTTTACTCCAACAGGTCTAGGTGGCTATTTGAGTTTAGCTATAGAAAGGGGGTTAATAGATGTTGTTATATCAACTGGTTCAAACCTATACCATGACATACATCTCGCTCTAGATCTTCCAGTTCACCAAGGAAGTTCAAATGTCGACGACTCAGACCTTCTAGAAAAGGGGATTGTTAGAATATATGACATATTCATCCCTGAAGAGACGCTTTTTAAGACGGATAGGTTCGTTCAAGAAGTGGTTAAAGAATATAGCAAGAGTTTGTCCACTCCTATCTCTTCAGCTGATCTCCATTATGCTATCGGGAAGGAGTTGCTTAAGGTGGCGCCTAGGCCTGATGAATCAATACTTGCTACTGCAGCAAAGCACAACGTACCAATATATACGCCTTCCCCAGGTGATTCAAGTATTGGAATGAACACAGCCAAGTTAAAGCTTGAGAAAGGTGGTTTGATCATCGACCCTGATATAGATGTATTGGAAACTGCCTCAATAATCTATAACAGCTCCAAAAACGGTGTGATAGTTCTTGGCGGTGGTTCTCCTAAGAACTTTTACTTCCAAACACAACCTATGTTAGACCAAATACTAGACATTGGAAGGGGTGGGCACGATTACGTTATCCAGATCTCAGTTGACGTCCCCCAATATGGGGGGCTGTCAGGGGCTACCCTCCAAGAAGCGGTTTCTTGGGGCAAGATAAGGCCTAGAGAGGAGGTAAACAAGGTCACAGTCTACTCCGACATAACGATCGCTGGGCCTCTGCTCTTCTCGTACATGTTTGCGAGGGGGTGCAAAGCGGAGTTGAAGAACATATACTTACATAAGGGTGAGTGGGCTGAAAAGATGCGTAAGAGCTACATCGATCACTTAAATAAATAGTTCAATTGATTAGTTAGGTGAATAATGGTTTACGTGATGCATGTTGGACGCTAAGACTAAATCGATCTACTTGTTGATCATGCTTTTAGGCGTCGTCAGCATGATGGGGGACATAGTGTACGAAGGTGGGAGAGGGGTCGTCCCTGACTATCTACAGTTTCTCGGTGCTTCTGCTTTTGTAGTCGGCCTCGTTTATGGGCTAGGTGACTTCATAGGGTATGGTGTTAGGCTTCTAAGCGGATATCTTGTAGACGAGAAGAGGGCTTACTGGGGGTTCATGTTCATCGGCTATGGCCTAATAGTAGCCATACCCCTCCTCTCGATCGCGAACGTCTGGTCTGTTGCAGTTCTTCTGATAATCTTAGAGCGTTTGGGGAAGGCTATTAGAGCGCCAGCGAGAGATACAATCGTATCAGTTGTTAGTAAAGGGGTTGGTGTCGGTAAGGCCTTCGGTCTCCACGAGCTTTTTGATCAGATCGGTGCAGTAATTGGGCCACTATTGGTTTCTACCATCATGTTCATGACAGCGAATAACTATTCACTTTCCTTTGGATTGTTGTTTATACCATACTTTATTCTAATCGCACTTCTTTTCTACATGTTTACACGATTAAGAGGAAAAGTGGGTGAAGCGGTAGCGAGTAGGTCTAAGAGGGCTGAGGTCATCCCAAAAGGGTTTTATTTCTACATCTTCGCAGTAGCAGCGAACGTTTTAGGACTTGTTCACGTCTCTCTAATACTTTACAAAGCATCTCTAATCTTGAACCCAAGTGGTTTACAATGGATTGTCCCACTGCTTTTCACTCTTGTGCAGCTTGTTGACGCACCAAGCGCTTTGCTCTCTGGATTGCTTTTTGACCGACTTGGGTTAAAAGTCCTTCTTTTGCCTTTCACCGTCTCAGTTATCCCTTCAATATTTGTGTACTACGACTCGAACCTTATCTCTTTAGTGGTGGCGAGCGCGGTCTACGGAGTTGTTCTAGGGATGCAAGAGTCCATTTATAGGGCTGCTGTCGTACATTTTGCTCCACCAAGTGTAAGGGGCACCGCTTACGGGATATTCAACACAATATATGGAGTTGGGATATTAGTAAGTGGAGTTGTCTTCGGGTTCTTTATCGATGCACAAATAATATTGCCTTTGGTCCTAGCATATGTTGTCGCAATGCAGATCATCGCAATAATTCTGCTTCTCAGAAGCGCGAAACTCATCGATGTGAATCAGAAGACTTTTCCAATAGTCCATAGTCCACCTTAATTGGTAACCGTTGCATTTTAAATCAGTTTCAGCTACTGTCTCCTTTTCAAGGCACGGTAGAGTCGATCTTCTTCCTTCGACATCTTACTTTCTTCGAAGAGCCTCCACACCCTGTTAAACACAGGGTATCCCAGTGTCTGCTCCGAAGACCATTCCCTAGCGAATTCCCCGTTAACTATACCTGTGAGGGTCTCCCTCATCTTCTGTTTAAGTCCTTGATCCTGTAAAATCTTGTAAGCTCTAGTAAACTGCCCATATTGGCTCGTCCTAGAATGAAACTTCATCTGTTTAAAGAAGCCTACTTCAGCCATCGCCTTAAAAATTTCGCTCCACTCCTCCGAGGCGTAAAGCTCAAGTATAGCAGCGGCTG
>Ga0123519_10012683_pt1 | contig 12212 bp, 10 predicted proteins | sample YelNatPaOPRAMG02_FD_87396 | JGI IMG/M metagenome (GOLD analysis project Ga0123519, IMG submission 87396) | Hot spring microbial communities from Yellowstone National Park - Yellowstone National Park OP-RAMG-02 (version 2) | ecosystem: Environmental > Aquatic > Thermal springs > Hot (42-90C) ... | reverse complement strand
TGAAGAAAAACATTGCCATCAATATAACCGCATAGGCACATGCAAGTTTACACGCTCCTATGCTCTTTCAAAAACTTCCTTGCCAAGCCGAAGTGTATGAAGAAAAACATTGCCATCAATATAGCCGCATAGGCACATGCAAGTTTACACGCTCCTATGCTCTTTCAAAAACTTCCTTGCCAAGCCGAAGTGTATGAAGAAAGATATTGCCATCAATATAGCCGCATAGGCACATGCAAGTTCGAACTGACCCATATCTGCTTCACCGTATATACTAATTGGCGCAGTCTTCAGAAACGCTGATACTACTATTATCGTTGCTCCGAACTCTGCAATCGACCTCGATACCGTAAGAACAGAACCTGATATTATACCAGGCAAAAGTTGCGGCAATGTTATCGTCTTAAAAACATACCATCTTGTACCACCAAGTGTGCGCGCAGCAATCTCTACATTCGGGTCAAGTTTTACGAGGACTGAAGACACAGACCTTACCATATATGGAAATGTTTCAAGCACATGTGCAAGGACTACAATCCAAAAAGTGCCTAAAATAGTGGTTGGGTCTCCGAATACAAGTTGATGAAGTGCAGCCATAGGTCCCCAACTACCATAAAATGCAAGAAGAGCCAAGCCGATAATCACCGATGGAAGTGCAATTGTTATATTAGACGCAGAATCAAGAAAATCAGGTGCAAATACCTTTCTTCTTATTGTAATGTATGCAATAGATGTGCCAACTGCAAGTTGTATAAGAAGAGTAATAGATGCGATTTCTAGAGTTCTTACCAATGGATTATAATATTTTGGAGTTGTGAAAAGTATCTCGTACCATTTCAATGATGTAGGACTTATTCCATCTTTATACACATTCGGAGAAAATGATATGAGAACTACCGTAATTATTGGTCCGAGAACTATTATTGTAAAAACTGTGTAGATTATTATGGAAGTTACAATCTTTTCAAGAAGTTCTCTTTTTGATAGTTGGCTTTTTTTTGCATGTTTAACTTGCACACCATTTACACCATTTGCATGAAGACCTATATTTAGCCCTGTTTCTGCCTGAACAATCTCATTGGTAACCTTTGTCCCTTCCTTAAGAATACCCTTTGCAAACTTCTCTTGTCTCGGCGCTTTACTATCTCCCTCTTTTCTTTTCTCTCTTACCTTATTTCTATTATCTTCGATTGTCTCCTCTGTCTTATCAGCCATTTGAACTCACCTATTCGGAACTATCCGCCAAGCACATGTTTCCTTAATATGGAATCTATTTCCTCTGTCTTTGACCAGTTATAATTTACAAATTTAACATCGTTCGTGATTTTTACTCCATCTCCAGAATATTCTGCGCAAGTTGGACGATAATAGAATTTTTGAAAAACACTCTGTCCTTCTTCAGAAAGCATCCACTCTATGAATTTCAGGGCTAAATCAGTCTTACCCTTTTTCACAATCCCAGCAGAAACAAGAACAGGCGTACAATATTTTTTTCCATCTACCAATGTAACATCAGAATCTATTGGATACCCCTTTTTCTTGTATTCGATAACTGTCCCCTCATACCCAAATGCAATGTCATATTTTCCTGTGCATACCCCATCGATCGTGGCTTGGGCATTTGCAGGTTGATATTTGCACCTCGATTCTATATCCCGAGTTACTTCTTCAGGAAATGATTCGAGCATAAGAGCAACGTAAATACCATTATTAGCAAGAATAGGATGCGATAGACCAAAAGAGACATTCTTATTACGAACTATATCAGGCGCCTGCACATAATTTTTAATTGAATAGATTTCCACAAGAGGCGTCCAGGCAACTGCATACCATATCCTTCCGTTTATATTGTTATAGGTAACCTCTCTTGATTTCAGAGAATCGTTTATTTCATCTTCGTGTTGTGTCTTATATGAAATAAACAGCCCTTCTGCATACCCTTTTTCGATATACAGAGGCGCGGCATGCAGGAAAAGGTCACAGTCTGTTTGATTTGTAATCTTTATTTTATAATATTGTTCGCCACCACCTAAATAAGAACCCACAACGTGGATATTCGTTTTATTCTCAAACGCAGGACCCAAGCCGTTGTCTATTAAAAGCCTAAACGCAGGCGAGGCATAGACTGTAATTGTTGTTTTTCCCGAATGCTCTCCATAGGTAAGATGATAAATAGACAATCCTGCAATTATTATAATTATCGCAAAAGCACAAGCCATCCCTTTTTCTGAATACAGGTTAAAATCCCAACTAAATCTACGTATCTTTTTAGTCTTATTTTTATTCGTCTTTTTTATTTCTTTGCGTTCAATACTCAATTGCTCCATCTTACAACCCTTACAACCCATCTTACAACCTTACTGAAATAGAAGTGGAGACTTTCTCAAGTTTCTCAATCTCTTTCTTTTTGTTATCCTTTAATTCTCGTATCTCTTCTTTTCGTTTCTGCTCTTTCTCCTTTTGGCGTTCAATTTCTGCAATATTTAATCTATGCTCGGTTCTCGTTATTGTAATCTTTACTTCTTCTCCATTCCTCAATCCTTTTATCTCGGTAGGAAGCATAGTTCCATCGTCAAGTACGATGTACGCGCCATCAGGCGAAGATAAATCTACCTTTCCAGTAAAAACCTGATTTATCGATACGAACTCAGACACAAATTTTGATTTTGAATTCAGAATCTCTTTTGGAGTGCCAAATTCGGCTATCTTTCCTTTGTCGAGGACTGCAATCTTATCTGCAAATGCCATCGCCTCTTCTTGGTTGTGGGTTACGAAAATAGTTGTTAAATTTAAATTTCGGATAAATTTTCTTACCTCAATGATAAGTCTGTCATGTGTATTTGCATCTAGCGCATTGAACGCTTCGTCCAGAAGGAGTAGTTTCGGCTTGGTTACTAATGCTCTTGCTAACGCCACACGTTGTTTTTCGCCACCTGAAAGTTCAGAAGGATAACTCTTTTCTTTGCCAATAAGCCCTACTAATTCTAAATAATGATTGACAGTTTCCTCAATTTCTTCTTCAGGAAGTTTTCTTATTCTCAAACCATACGCCACATTTTCAAACACATTCATATGTGGAAAGAGCGCGTAGTTCTGATATACAATGCCAATCCCTCTTTTCTCTATGGGAACCTCGTTTATCTCTTCGTTGTCAAAAAAGATTTTTCCTTTTTCAGGTGCATATTCACCTGTAATCACACGAAGAAGAGTAGATTTACCCGAACCTGTAGGTCCTACAATTGCAACGATTTCGCCATCATTAACCGTAAAAGAGATGTTATCACATGCAAGCGTCTTTCCGTATCTTTTTGTAACATTTTCAAGACGAACAACCGTCATATTTTCGGTTGGGTATCCTTTTTCTTCGATATAAACAATTTGGTAAATAACAAATAAATAACAAAGAACTAAAGAAAGAGAGCAACTAAAGTAAGAGCAAGCAGAACGAATAGAATTAGCCACACAAGAGCGCCTAATGCCTTTGCTACACATGTCAAACCTAAAATTGAAAAAATTATCGCAAGTATCACTGCCATAACGAGTAGTTCAAAAAGAACCATTCAAAACCTCCTGTTTATGGTGTTTTACGAGCATCTAGTCTGCCAACTGAAGTTACATATTCTCCAATTTTGAACTCTTGCTCATTTGCTACGAATAGATTTAACAACACGCCACAATCTATGAATACCATTTTTTCTAAGGCACGGAACTTATGTTGTCGAGGAATTTCTACCACATCAAGGACAGTCCCGCTTATGAAATAATGATATGGAGTATTACCACCTTGAGATTCCGATTTAATCCATTTTACCTGCAGAGGCGTTTTGTTTGTAGAAAGGTCCATAAGGGATAGAAGGATTTTTACTTCCTTTCCGCTTATTCCTTCTTTTATAGGTCGAGTGCCTTCCACATAACCTCCAGGATAAATCATATCTCTCCAACCTTCGGTAATCCAGGCAGGTAGAAAACATTGTAGTTCGAACCCACGCACCTCTACGAAGATTTCGCCGTTAATTGCATCGCCATTTATATCACGAATTTTTGCATTCTCAGAGTACTGCCGAATCTTTTGGTCAACAAGCCCCTCATTGGACATTTTTTACCACCCGGCAAAACTATTCTTTTTATGGGTGGGAATATACTATATAACATATCGCAGAGGTAAACTCGAAAAAAAATTCTCACGATATATAAAAAATAGAATTGAGGCTAAATATTAATTTACACATAACCAGTAATCTCTGGTAATACTTTTTCCTTTTTCTTCTTCTCTTTCTTAATCTCTTTCTTAACTTGAGATTTCTTAGATTTCTTTTTCTTTTCCATATTTGGATTTTCAGATGAAAACATTACCACGCTCTTCTTGGGTAAGGTAGATGGGAAGATTTCTTCCTCATCTTCTTCTTTCTTGAAAATTTTGCCTCTGCCTTTACACATAGGGCATTGTTGGGATGATAGCCCATAACTGTTTGTAAATACCTTTGTGCCTGTACCCCCACACATAGGACAAATATACTCACTCATAATTTAAAGGTAATGTAATTTTTATCATAAATATTTGACTTATACTTGATTTACATTTCTTGAATTATTATTTGGCTTGGTATTTGGTTTGTTATTTGACTTACTATTCGGCTTGGATTAAAGAGAAATAGATGCGAGAAATAGATGTGAGAAATAGAGTCCAAAATTTTTATTTTTCACATAGACATTTATATTTTTCACATAGACATTCTTTCTCGATATAAATAATTTGTTTATAGGCTTGGCTACTTATATTATTCGTATTCAAATAGCCGCCTTTAAAAGGAGCATATATGCCCGAAATGCTACAAAAAGAAAATAACGAAACAGGAAAAGATGGAGAAGTAGTAAATCCAAGTTCTCCTAGGTTAGGCAATACAAGCATAGGTAATCCCAGCATAGACAATCTAAGCCTCGACAATCCAAGCCAAGGAGGACCATGTTTAGGAAGAGATTTCAAAAGGCGATGGGCAAAGATATCTTCAGCAACACAAAGCAACGAAAATAACGAAGAATCGAAAGAAGAGTTAAAAAAAGAGAGTGAGTCTGAAGATGTTAAAGATATACAAGATGCTAATTTTTCAGAGAAAGAGGATTTAATTACAGACACACCAAAAAGTGAAGAAAGGCCTATTGGAGAATTAAAAATAAAAGTAACAGATAAAGAAACAAAAGAGATAAAAACAAATGGCGAAGAAGATAAAAAAAGCAGTAGTCTTCATACGAAAAAGAGGGTATCTCAAAATGCATTTTCGGCAGGAAAAACTAACGGTAATGTTAATGGTCTTGTGAATGGTAAAACAAACGGAAGGATTAATGGTTTAAAGTTCAGAAGAAAAAAAGAGATATCTTGGATATTAGCTCGTGGTTTAATAAATGGTCGGATTAACGGGTTAAGACGAGGCTTAAGTAACGGTAATGGTCTAATAAATGGAAATGGGTTGGTAAATGGAAATGGGTTTGTTAATGGGTATATTAACGGCAGAAGTTTTGTTAATGGACGTAAATTCCTTTATGGTGAAAAGTCAGTAAAAGCGTTTCGAGTTAAAAAAAGTGTAATTTTTAGTCTTGTTGCAATGATTGCATTAGCGTTGATTCTTGTCCCTTATTTTGCGATAACTGGCGATAATGGTATATCTATAGATGGGGATTTTTCTGATTGGGAAGATGCGATAAGATTCCGAGATTCTACTTCAGATATGGATAAAAATTCAGATGTAAATATAGAGCATGTTGCAATTGCTTACGATGAAGATTCGCTATCTTTCTTAATCGATGTAAAAGGTAGAATTTTCTCAGGTGATGTAGAGAATGGAAGAAAAGATGCCGGCTTGGACACTGCCTATATTTTCATAGACAAGGACAGAGATACAAAAACAGGATATGAGATTGGAGGGCTTGGAGCAGATGCACGCATAGAACTTATTGGCTGGGAGAATAACGTTAGGAGTACGACTTTTTACAAGTTCGACGATAGTCGTTCAAAAGAAGATTGGAATGGGTTCTATCATGTATGTAGTCTGCCTGCAATCTGTTTAGGGGATAAGGTTGAAACTCAGGTTGCTTATCCTCTTATAGGTATTTCGAGCCATAAGAAAGTGGATTTTACTGTAGTGATTTTTGATGCAGAAATGAACATGGATAGATTAGATTACATTGCCAGTTCTTCTGGTGGCACATTACAGGTATTTCAGAAATGGGTTGCGCCTTCGGTATGTCCTGCAGGGTCGATTTGTAAAGTTATGGAACTTGAGTTTTATTCTTCAGATGCAGATTTGGAAATTAAATCTTTGAGTTTTAACTTAAGAGGGAATGCAGATGATAGTTCATTTACAGAATCCTATCTTTTAGGCTATCCTGCATCGCCAAGAGATATGTCAAAAGATATGTTAGACGAAGAAGTGCTTTCGAGAGCCTCGGTACAAAATGGAAGATTAACATTCGATTTTGCAGGGTTACATCTTTTACATGTCTATAAAAATTCGGTCTTAAAACTTTCACTTGCAGTTCAAATTTCGAATAACTCAAAAGCAGGTTCTACGTTCTCATTCTGCATAAATAACTCAGATGATGTCTGTAGGGTAGATGGAAAAGGAGGAGTAACTATTTCAGACTTTGAGGGGAGTTCGTATATATCCTCATCACCTGCAGGGCTTGTGGTTGATGGGAAATTTGATGATTGGCTTGGGATAAAAGCAAACTATGATGAGAAAGGAGATGCAGAAGGGCGATATTTAGGAACAAAAGAATTTGATTGTAGTGCGATAGACATAATGGATTATAGATTATCTATATATGAGAAAGATTTGTTTGCGTATGTGCGTGTTGATGGAAAGGTCCTTAGCGGAAATGAAATTCCCGTGATTGTAACTGAAGATAGGAAATATTATGAAAGGACCGAAATTGGGAATAGTGAAGTCTCTGAAAGTTCTGAAGTTGTATTACCTGAACTTGTAGGGGGCGATTTTCTCTATATTCTAATAGATTCTGACAAGAATGAGAGTACGGGCATGAGGTTCAACATGTTTCATAAAGGGTATGACAGCATGATTTCAGTTGAGGGGACAAGAGGACGAATTATATCCTCAAAGGTATTAAAATATGACGAACATGCAAAGGCTTGGGAGACTTCCTCACAAACAGGAGCAAAAGCAATATGCGATGGTTCTGAGATTGAACTTAGTGCATCACTTTTTGATTTAGGAATAATACAAAACGATTTTGATGCTCTGATATACATGAGCGATTGGAGTTCAAATATGGATGTTTCTGACTATACTTTTTCGGGAAATAGGACAAGATTTGGAAGTCGAGCAGGAACGAATGTTGTTTTAAACGAGATTTGTCCAAAACCACCAAGTGGTGATGATTGGGTAGAACTCTACAATCCAACTGATAATGCAATATCTATTGGATACTGGAATATTTCGATATACGACAGTAGTAATCAGTTAATATACAAATATACGATTCCCAGTGGGACGGTTTTAGAACCAGGTGAATTCTATGTTGCATATATTCCTGCATCCATCCCATATAAAGGAGGGGTAATATTAATTTCGAACAATGGCTTGGTAGTAGATTCTGTATCTTATTCCACAATATCACCACCATTTGTAAGTTATGCAAGGCACTATGGTGATTGGGATTTGAATGACCCTACGGCTTGGTTTAAAAGTAGAACGGCAACACCTGGAGAGCATAATGAAGCCATACCTGAATTAGGGGATATTAGAGTTGCGATTTTCTTTATAGCGTTTGTTACTCTTTTGTTTATAAAAAGGAGTAAAAGAAGAACAGAGAAAAGAAAGAATGTAAAAGGCTGTCCGGTTAGGAGGATGGCAAAGAAAAATAAAGGAGAATAATAATGATGATGCTTGGGAGGAGGTGAAAGAGTGAAAAGAAGAAAGATAGAAATTGAGTTGATGAATGCTTTATATAGAGAGCCCATGAGAGAATCGAGAGTTGCGAGTGCGATTGCACGTTCAAGGCAGATATCTGAGAGAAGAGTGATACATGTGCTAAAAAGACTTCAGGAAAGGAAACTAATAAAAAATATTGACAAGGTCTCTAATGCAGGGGCAGAGCCCATATATAAATTGACAAAAGAAGGAGAATTATTGCTTGAAACAGAAGTTAAGGAGCAGTTTACATAACCGTTAATTTTACTTTCGCTTACCTAGTAGGAAAGTATATAACCAATAAGAAAGTGCATTTGATGAAATGTTAGAAAGAGCAAGTAGGGAATATTCAGACGAAGAGATTTTTTCTCTTTTGTTACCTGAAGTATCGGCTTGGTTTAGGGAGAATTTTGGAAAATTTACAATCGCACAAAGGTATGCAATAAAGGAAATTCACGATGGTAGAAATGTTCTAATCTCGAGTCCCACGGGCTCGGGCAAGACATTATCTGCATTTACCGCGTCTATAAACGAACTTTTTCGTATGGCTTTCGAGGGAAATTTAAAAGATAAGGTATATGTGCTTTACATATCGCCTTTAAAGGCGCTTAATAACGATATTGAAAAAAATTTGAATGACCCTCTGAAAGGTATTTACAAGATTTTCGAAAAAGAACGCAAAAAAGAGATGGAGGAAATTCCAAAGATAAGGGTTGCTACGAGAACAGGCGATACACCTACAAAAACGCGTCAGGCACAGTTAAGAAAACCTCCTCATATACTGATAACAACACCTGAAACACTTGCTATAATTCTTAACGCCCCGAAGTTCGCTGAATCTCTTAAGGAGTTGAAATGGGTTATTGTAGATGAAGTGCATGCTCTTGCGGAAAATAAAAGAGGTGTGCACCTATCATTATCACTTGAACGACTTACAAGAATGATTGGCAGAGAGGTTGTTCGCATAGGTCTATCAGCGACAATCCATCCGCTCGAGGAAGTTGCAAAATTTCTAGTTGGTATGAAGCCCAAGATGAAATCAGATTTTCCACATGCCGGAAAACAAAAAGATGATGAGGATATAGAATATAAGGATATAGAAGATGTGGATATAGTTAATAAGGATATAAAAGATGAGGAGATATTAGACGAGGGCATATTATATGAGAATATATCGGATGAGGTATCTTTGGAGGATGCAGAAACCTCCAAGCCTGAACCAAGGGATTGTATAATTGTAGATGTAAATTATTTTAAGGAATTGGAACTAGAAGTTATCTCGCCCTGTGAGGATTTCATATATTCGCCTGCAAATGAGATGAGCGAATCTTTGTATAAACTTCTTGATGAACTGATTTCCTCACATAAAACCACACTTATATTTACAAACACCCGTTCTGCGACCGAACGAGTAACCTTTCACTTGAAGAACAGGTTTGGTGATAAATATGTAGATTGCATAGGGGCGCATCATTCTTCGTTATCGAGGAGTATGCGTCTTGAAGTTGAAGAAAAACTGAAAAAGGGCGAATTGAAGGTCGTGGTAACTTCGACATCGTTAGAATTGGGTATTGATATTGGTTACATAGATTTGGTAATCCTTTTAGGCTCGCCGAAATCGATTTCAAGATGTGTGCAACGTATAGGAAGGTCAGGACATAGATTATGCGAGGTCTCGAAAGGGCGTATAGTTGTCCTTGACCGAGACGATTTGATAGAATGTTTAGTTCTGATGAAGCAAGCAAGAGAGAAGAAGATAGACGGAATAAGGATACCTGAAAACTGTCTTGATGTGCTATGCCAGCATGTAGTAGGTATGAGCCTAGAGAAATCTTGGGAGGTCGAGGAAGCCCTTGAAGTTGTAAGACGTGCATATCCATATAGAGAATTGTCAAAAGAGCGTTTTGTATCTGTGTTAAGATATCTTGGAGGATATTACGAGAACTTAGAAGAGAAACATGTTTATGGCAAGATATGGTTTGACGGCGTGAAATTTGGAAGAAGGGGAAAGTTAACAAGGGCGTTATACTACATGAATGTAGGGACGATTCCAGAAGAGGTTTCGATAAATGTTTTTCGTGAAGATGGGAATTATATCGGTAAAGTAGAAGAAGATTTTGTTGAGAAATTGATACCTGGAGATATCTTTGTTCTTGGTGGAAAGACCTATGAATTTAAGTATGCTCGGGGGATGGCTTGTTATGTCGAAAGTGCAGAGAGCAAGCGCCCTAATGTTCCAAGATGGTTTTCTGAACAGTTGCCATTGTCAAATACTCTCGGCTTGGAAATCCAGAAATTTAGGAGCGAATTTGGAGAGGTAATAAAGAGAACATCTCGAGAAGATGCGATATTATATTTGAAGAAAGAATTTAAGATTGGTGATAAAACCGCAAATGCGGTTTACAATTATTTCTATGAACAAATCAGGTTTGCAAAATTGCCAGGTTATGAGAAGATGCTAATTGAGGAATTTATCGATGAAGAGTTAAGAAGAAATTATATTTTTCATTGTGTGTTGGGCAGGCGAGCAAATGAATCTCTTGCAAGGGCGTTTGCACAAAGGGTATCAGAGGTACATTCTTGCAATGTAGGAATATCTGTTTCTGACAATGGGTTTGTTATTACGGTTCCGAATCCGATAAGGATATCTGAAGAGGTGCTTTTCGGCTTGGTGCATCCATGCGACCTTGCATACTATCTTAGGGCATCGCTTGAAAAAACAGAGATGCTAAAAAGGCGGTTTAGGCATGTTGCAGCACGCAGTTTTTTGATTTTAAGGAAATATCTATCGAAGACAAATTCTGTAGGTAGGCAGCAGATGAATGCGCAAATTCTATTTTCTACAGTGAAAAGAATGGATAAAAGTTTTCCGGTAATTGTAGAAACATATAGAGAAATAATGGAGGATGCCATGGATATAAAGAATGCAAGAAAATATCTTGAGATGATACAAAATGGAGAAGTTAAAATAGAATATTTGAAGAATAGATATATTCCCTCGCCATTTGCGTTTAATCTCGTTCTTATGGGGAACTCAGATACCATCTTAATGGAAGATAGACGAGAGATGTTAAGGATGCTCCATCAAAGGGTGTTGAAGAAGATTGAGGACCTAGATAAGGAATTAGAAAAGGCAAAGGAATACAAAGTAAAAAATGGAAATTCTTAGGTTTATTTTTATTCTTCTATTACATTAGACTATTACATGAGAGAAGATATACATGAGAGATGATATGAGAAAAATCTATTATATGAGGGGGTAGAGTTAATATTGAGGCAAGGTTAGTATGGCTTGGTATTGTGAATGGATATGAGGTAGTAAAATAGAGGAATAGATATATGACGAGTAAGGGAACAAATATAACAAATAGAGCAAGTAAAATTGCCTCTGAAAAAGTAGAAGATGTAAAAGGAGATAATGATAACGAAAATAAGAGTAAGAATCCGAATAAAAATACAGATGTATGCAAGAGAAAAATTCTTTCGATGGAGATAAAACCCGGATGTGTAATATATAATAACCGAACAATCTTTTTTAAAGATACGAGAACTTTAGCATTAGCAGACTTGCATTTGGGATACGAAGGAGCAATGGAAAAGGATGGGGTATTATTTCCAAAATGCCAATTAAATATAATCAAAAAGGAATTATCGAAGATAATAAAGAAACATCATCCGAGAGAGATTGTTATAGTAGGCGACGTTAAGCATGAACTTTCTGGAAATATTCCACAAGAATGGAAAGAGGTTATGGACTTCCTCGATTTTATTCTCAATTCCAAATGCAAATTGGTGATTGTAAAAGGGAACCATGACCATTTTCTTGAAAGTATGATTAATAAAAGTAAATTGTATAAAGATGTTAATTTAGTTGAAAGTTATCAAGTTGGGAATTTTCTATTTTTGCATGGGCACAAATCTGAAAAAGAATATTTCAAGGAAGATAAAGAAGATAATAAAGATAGAAAAAGGATAGTTGTTATGGGTCATGAGCACCCCTCTATCTTGCTCCGAGACGAAGTAGGTGCACGGTTGAAACTACATTGTTTTCTTGTTGGAAAGAATGTTATTGTATTACCTGCCTTTTCTCCGCTTGCCTCTGGCGTGGATGTGAACTGTTCTGAATTTATGTCTCCTATTTTGAGGAATATAGATTTAGAAAGAGAAGGAATTAAGGTTATAGCTACTACCTGGCTTGGATTGCTTGATTTCACTACTTTGCATAAACTAAGAATGATAAAATATTGAGGAGAGGGAATTAAGGTTATAGCTACTACCAGGCTTGGA
>Ga0123519_10012682_pt1 | contig 12212 bp, 10 predicted proteins | sample YelNatPaOPRAMG02_FD_87396 | JGI IMG/M metagenome (GOLD analysis project Ga0123519, IMG submission 87396) | Hot spring microbial communities from Yellowstone National Park - Yellowstone National Park OP-RAMG-02 (version 2) | ecosystem: Environmental > Aquatic > Thermal springs > Hot (42-90C) ... | reverse complement strand
TATTGCAACAAAGGCTAGAAAATACGTTTCAGTAATAAAAAAGGGAGTAGAAAAAAGAGAATCTATTTCTCGAGGATCTTAACCGCTCTTGCAAATCCTCAGGATCTATTGCAACAAAGGCTAGAAAATACGTTTCAGTAATAAAAAAGGGAGTAGAAAAAAGAGAATCTATTTCTCGAGAATCTTAACCGCTCTTGTATAATCCTCAGGATCTATTGCAACAACCGTCCTATCATTTTCCTTTCCGATGATGTAAACTGCCCTGAGGTTTATGCCTTCCCTTGAGAGCTTCTTAGTTATCTTGTACAACTCTCCGGGCCTGTCCGGCAATTTCAGCACTATAATATCATTAACTATTGCATTGAACCCTGCCCTCCCCAAATCGTTGAGTGCAGTATTCATATCTGTGGTAAGCACGCGTATCACACCGCTCTTTTCAAATCCCTGTGCAGATATTGAGATAATATTTATGCCGCTCTTACTCAGGATTTCGGTCACATCTGAAAGTGCACCAACCCTGTTCTCAACTATAACGGTAATCTGCTTCATCATATGCACACCCCCTAATATTAGTACACCCACCTTTTTTAAACATATCCAAACCAGGAGTTATCAAAATCCTCTATTATATTAATTTTCACTGAGATGGTGAATCATGGACAAGGGAGAAAACTATGAAGTTAAAGATCTCTCGCTCGCATCACAGGGAAGGGCAAACATTGAACTTGCGGAGAGAAGGATGGGTGCACTCCTCAAAATCCGCGGGCGTTTTGCAAAGGAGAAACCATTCACAGGTCTCACAATAGGGATGGCACTGCACATAACAAAGGAAGCGGCAGTGCTCGTTCGAACGCTTGCAGCGGGCGGTGCAAAGGTTGCGATTGCAAGCTGCAACCCACTGAGCACACAGGATGATGTTGCTGCAGCACTTGCAACCGAGGGATATTCAGTATACGGATACAAAGGCGAGGCAACAAAGGACTATTACAGATACATAGATGCCGTAATAAACTCAAACCCCAACATCACCATAGATGATGGCTGCGACTTGGTTACCCGGCTCCACACAAAATATCCAAATAAAATAAAGAACGTGATAGGCGGTTGCGAGGAGACAACAACAGGCGTGATACGGCTGCGTGCAATGGAGCGCGATGGTGTTCTTCGTTATCCGGTTATTGCAGTCAACGATAACAAAACAAAACATCTTCTAGATAACTACTACGGCACGGGCCAATCCACAATTGATGGATTACTGCGCGCCACGAACATCTTGATTGCAGGCAAGAATTTCGTTGTGTGCGGATATGGTGATTGCGGCAAAGGGGTTGCATTGCGCGCCAAAGGGTTAGGCGCCAACGTAGTTGTAACTGAGGTTGACCCATTCAGGGCATTGCAAGCCGCTCTGGATGGATACAGGGTTATGCCCATGAACGAGGCCGCAAAGATAGGTGACATATTCATAACTCTAACCGGGGACAAAAATGTAATCACGATCGACCACATAAAGCAGATGAAGGATAATGCAATACTTGCAAACTCCGGGCATTTTGATGTTGAGATTGATGTACACAGCCTTGGAAAAATCGCAAAGAAAAGAAAGGTACGTCCGTTCTTGGATGAGTACACACTTGGCAAGAAGAGGGTATACCTATGTGCTGAGGGCAGACTGGTCAACTTGGCAGCTGCTGAAGGCCATCCGAGCGAAGTAATGGCAACCTCTTTTGCGGGCCAGGCGCTTGCGTGCGAGTATCTTGTAAAAAATAGAGGAAATCTTCCTGCAAATGTTCTGGTCCTCCCCTCAGAAATAGATGATAAGATTGCAAGGTTGCAGCTTGAATCAATGGGCATAAAAATAGACAAATTGACTAAGGAGCAGGAGAACTACTTACACAGCTGGCATGAGGGGACATAGCATGGTTTAAATTATTTTGTGTTTAAACACTCACTGTGATGAAGGGCATTTATACGTACTTCCTTCTCTCTCTGTACTTGCTTGTTCCTCTCACATTTGCATATGTTGTGTATTGTGATTCAGATGTAGATTGTCCATACTGGGCAGACTGCATATCAAATTCATGCGTACCTCATAAAGGATACTGCTATTACTCTTCTGATTGCAACTACTGGGAGTATTGTGATACATATAAAAACAAATGTATCCTCGAAAAAGGATACTGTAATTCTGATGTAGATTGCGGGTTTTGGCAGAGATGTACGTCATATCATTTTTGTGAAACTCTAGAAGGTTATTGTGATATAGATTATGATTGCAAGTATTATGAGAAGTGTAATAATGCAACGCATCGTTGCGAACTAATGGCGGGTTATTGTAAGAATGATACAGACTGCAAACCTTGGCAATACTGCTTGTATAATCAGTGTATTTTAAAGCCCGATATGTGTGAAAAAGATACGGATTGTACTTTTTCATGGGAGCGTTGTATTTCACATAAGTGTGTAGATATTATTCGTGAAGGTGTTCCCAAATCCTCAAATAAAGTGGTCCTTATTATTTTTGACAGTTCGGGCAGTATGGACTTCATGAATAAGATTGGGCTTGCAAAAAATGCATCTCTATCTTTAATAGATAGTTTGGATGATGCAGAGATTGCCCTTTTGAGGTTTGAAGGAGGGTGTAATACCGCAATAGCAGTTAACTGGACTACAGATAAAGATGAAATAAAAAACAAAATACTCCGTTTTAAAGCAGATGGCGGCACACCGCTTGCACAGAGTTTAATTAAGGCATATTCGATGTTGGAAGAAAAAGCTCATGATGGGCCAGCATATGTCATACTATTTACTGATGGTGAAGAATCATGCGGGGGGGATCCTTGCGCAGTTGTAAAAAATTATGGTCAGGGAAGAAATATCCCTATTTATACAATAGGATACATTGTTAACCCGAATGGGAAAAACCAACTTGAATGTATTGCCAATGTCTCTGGCGGCAAATATCTTGAGGCACCAACTCCCGAATCTATAAATGAGATTTTTAGTGAGGTGGCTTCTTTAATTAGGGAGGAAAATTGTACTTCAGACGATGATTGCATGGAAAATAAAATATGCGATAATGGTACATGTGTAGTTTCAAAGATCCATTTTGTTTTTGTTCCTGTGAATTGGAAATCGGGCAGAGAAAAATTTGACTCAGAAGTTAAAGATCAACTTGACTTTTTCATTAAGTCTGTTCCTTCTTTGGCCAATTGCTCGAATAAAATAAAGGTTAGCAAGACTGTTAATTGCAAGTTTGCAGTTAATCCAGATGGTAATCTCTCTGATTTGAACAAGATCTATGATTGCGCAAAGAAGAGCTACAAGAATTTTGATTTTGTTGTAGGTATTGGTGATAAAGGCATTTTTAATGGTGTAATGAAAGGGTACACTGGAGGGGGTAAAACGGTGATTTTTCTAGAGAGAGGAAACGAGATTATTCTTGCACACGAACTAGGCCATAAGTTTGGTCTTCTCGATGAATATTGTTATTGCCCCGGTACAGGAATTTGCGGTGAAGAGCCAAACCCATTGAAAAAAGAGTATGGTTGTGATCCATACAAAGATTGCTGTTGGAGTGATTTTGAGATTTTTGGTTTTGAACCGTTTGGCAACAGATGTTACTTAGGAAACTACGAAAAATATGGCTGCAAAACATGTTGTTCAGGGAATAAAAATAAATTCGGGGGTAGGTCTATTATGAGCTGGGCAAATGCTGAGGGCCCAAGATATCATGATACGCCAAGTTTGGAGCATCCAGCACAAAATCCAAAGTTGAGGTGTGATTAATGAAGAAAATCTTTGTCTTGCTTCTCTTAATAGGGGTTGCTTTTGTATACAGCAAAGTCCTTGTAGTTGATTTCAAGATAGATAAGTGGGATAATATAAAATCTCTCGCTCTTTCAGTAGTGAATGGTTCAGAGACATGGTGCGGCACAGATGGGCCTTATGAGATACAACTCCTGGATAAAGAGGGCAATATTCTAAAATCCAGAAATTTTAGCATTAGTTTCATTCTTTATACAGACCCCCCACGTTCTTTAGATGAATCAGGGGTATCTTGTGATCTTGAATTTGATATTACGAGAGCAGAATCTTTAGTTATAAAACACGATGGCAAAATCATATACAGCGAGGATATTAAGGATAAATTTTGCAATAACGATTTAACCTGCAATAACTATGAGAATATAGTAAGCTGCCCAAAAGATTGTAATGCCTCAAGCGAAGACGGCTATTGCACTGGTTTATCTGATGGGATATGCGACCCTGATTGTGCTTCTGTTCACGACCCTGACTGTCCGGAAAGTAAAGACTGTATGGATGGAGTTTGCTATAGTTCACTAAATGATTCAGAGACATCCACAAGCCACAATAAAAACTCAACAAGCTGCTGCTTATGTACATCTCTTTTACTCATTTTGCTTACATTAGCTTTCTATGCAGAACGAGCATTGAAAAGCGCTAGGGGGGAGATTTGAACTCCCGCGGCCTTTCGGCCACTGGATTAGCAATCCAGCGCCCTACCGGACTAGGCGACCCCAGCACTAAAGCGGATTCACCGGAATGGACTGGGAAGATATGTTAAGGCACCCCGCATGCCAACTCCCTCCTGTTGACTTACGGCACGGCCCACTGTGTTTAGGGCTGCTCCTTCCGGTCTGACCCGGTTCACACAGCGGACCGCCGCGCAAGGCAGGAGATCTACGCGGGACATACGGACCCGCTCACACCTTCGAAGCCTCTTCCGGCTTTTCGGCCCCGCCTAAAGGGGATTTGCGGTTACAAGGGACCCCTGGCCCCCCAGCCTATCCGTTCCTACTTTAACCAATCGAATATATTTAAACATTGTCAGCTATTTATGGTCATGAATTACCGGATTGCATTCCTATCATTTTTCTTGCTCCTATTCATATTTTCAATGGGGTGTCTTGAGACATCAACACCACTCGCGCAGAAGAAGGCAATACTCCAAAAACAGGTTTCATCAGATACAGATGGAGACGGGCTTCCTGATGTATGGAAGTATACATTCTCCCAGCAATCAGAAGGCAACCTGTACATCTCAAAGGAAATTGTGGTAAAAGGAATGGAAAAGGACCCAGCCTTTGTTCTTCAATCCAAATACAAGCGTGATGAATCCTATGCAAGCACTTATTACGACCTTCTAACCAACCTTGCCACTATAACATTAAACTGCAATTATGCATTAGGTGATGTAATTCCTGTATGCAGTAATGAGGAAGAGTGCCTTGCACTCTGTACCGCAAATGTTCGCTGCAATAACGGGCTGAACAAGTACCCGCAGCTTAACGGTACGCTCTACCCAACAGCTGTGGAGTTCAACTTAGTGAAGAAGAAGGCTGCCGATTTGCGCACCACCATTGCATCAACGAGCAAGCCAACCCAAGCAGAACTGGATGCAATACTCCTGCAGCGGGATGACCTTAACAATGCTATCAGCAAACTTATGAGTAGTAAGGCATTTGATCTTGGCATATGCTCACAGAACGAGTTTATGGTTGCCGCGGGACAGCTAAAGCATCTTAGTGAAATATATCTTATGGATGATGAGGCAACCACAGAGAGCTATTTTGAGGCGTACAAAACTTATGAGATAACCTCAAAGACCTCATACACATATGACGAAAATGCAATTGTTACCGTTGATGAAATAATTCCGGAATCATTTGCAACACGCAAGTCTTCCCTCTCATTCCTCACGGTTTCCCCCATTTATGTCTCAGATTCAACACCATTGACCGTGAGGTACAAGCTGAACTTCAAGAAGCTCTCCGATACCAAAGCAGATTTTGGGTATAAGGTTACTGCACCAGCAGCAAACTGGAATACCGAGATGCAGAAAGTCACCTACCCGGCCGGTACCATAAGCATACTCAGCCTTGAGAATATAAGTGCATATGTCCAACTCAGGGATACATTCACTCTGATATTTGCATTATTCCACGCATACATGGGATTTGGGTTTGCATTTGCCCTCACTCTATTCCTCTTTCTCATCCTTATCTATTTGATTTACACGCTTGTGCGTCTCATACACTCAGTAATAGTAAGCGCGCGCAGGCATGAGCCACTAACCGAGGCAGTGTACAGAATAGCCGGGTACGGTGGCAGGGGAAAGATGGAGTACATAGCCGCCGCAATTATAACACTTGCACTTGGCTCTTATCTCATAATTACGGCGGGCGAGCCAGTAAGTGCAGACCTCATACAGGCGCTTTCCGCGAACACAACGCTTTTAATAGGCTCTCTTATCTTCCTCCTGGGCCTCATACTCCTGAGTTTTATAGTGGAGGATGAAATCAAATCCCGCGTGTTAGGCGAACGCTACCTACGCGCCCCTGTGGAGCAGGGCATCCGAAAAGTCCTTGTGGAGAAGGAGATGCGTGCTGAGATACAAAAGATGCGCACCGATATAATGTCGCTTAAGGAAAGCGCATCTGTTGCCGGGATTATATTTGATTCAGCACGCCTTGACAGATTCTTTGCAGACCTCTCAGCCGCTGAAACTAAGATATCGCGCGGCGAACTTGAGGATGCAGAACTCATGCTCGAGAAGACCCTGCGCAAGGAATATGCAGCACTCCATGAACTTCTTGCAGTAGGTATGGACCAGGAGAAAATACTTGAGAAAATGCGTGATGAGGTGAGTGATGAAATAGACCAGCTCGAATCTCTCTACCGCAAACTCGCAAACTATGGCGTGAAATTCGAAAAGAAGGACTGGCGTGTTGAGGCAAACCGCTACTCAATAATCTATTCCGGGCAGGGGTTTGCTGCAGCCAAGAAATATCTCGACTCCATAATGGAATCTATAAGAAGCGAGCGCAGTTCCATTCAGAATAAGATGGCTGATATGGAACACCTAATGCTTACAAAGTTCCCGTGCCCAGTGTGTGGCAGGATGACTTCACTTGCATCTGACAGGTGCGAAAGTTGTGGTGTATCTCTTGAGGAAGGGTTTACAAACAAGCGCAATGAGCTTAAGCAGGAGCTTGATTCGCTTGGTGTAGAACTCAAAGCAAAGAAGATAACGCGTGGTGACCGGCTTGTCGCATCTGTTGATACGCTTCTAGCGCACATGGCCGAGAACATCTCCGCAAAGCAGTATGATAAGGCGTCTGAGCTTGTGAAGACCATAGATGAGAAACTGAAGTACATACAGGAGATCCTTGGGAGGACCATCTCGCAGGAGAGTGAGCTTAAAGCGCATCTTGCGGAGATAGATAAGCATCTTGAAGCGATACCTGCACTGATCGCGCAGGCGCACGAGAACAGCATAGATATCTCTTCTATCGAGAAGCGGTTTGCAGCATTTGGCGGGAAGGAAGCACTCGCAGAAGTCTCAGCCTTACCGCTTGAGGAGGCAGTTACACGAAGCAAGGAACTCGCTGAGAGTTATGCCCAGATAGAATCAGACATTAAGAATACAATAGCCAAGTTCATGGTTTCTGTGAGCGCATTTGAGCGCGTCAACGAGTTATTCACTGAAGTATCCACACTCATCACGCGCGCCAAAGGGTATGGGATGGCAACAGAGGAATATTCCAAGAGGCTTGGTGGCCTTAATGTGAACTCTCTCATTGAGGATATAGAGAAAAATGAGGTTGATGAGAAGGAGCTCGCGAACACTGTCAACATACTTTCAGATTTGGCAGCGGAGTTGAAGAGAAAGGTATCATTTGCCCAGCAGTTCACAGAACAGCTGAATATTATTGAAGGCAAACTTAAGGAGGCGGGTACGCTTGTTGAGGTGTGCAAGAAGAATAACCTCGTGCCGTTTGAGGAGATGGAACGGCTTTACAACATAAGCACAATCCCACTCAGAGATAGGATTGAGTCGTTTGGGCTTGATGAGGTTGACTCGATAAGGAACGATATTGTTGCGCTTGAGACAAAGGTAGATTCCATACTGCTCACGCTTCACAGGAAGAGTGAGGTGCTCTCAGCATGGCTCGGCTGGAAATCATTCATTGAAGGGCTCCTGCGCAGGCAGGACCGTGTTGATCCTTCAATGCTTAGCAATATACCTCCAGAATGGCGCCCCTGGGTGGTTGAGCGTTTTGTTTCTGAGACGGACCTGCCGGTTGCGCTTGAAGGCAATACCATCGTGATGCTTAAATCCATAAAAGAAGTGAGCAAGGCCGATTTGGAGCACATCTTAGATGAGATGATAAGCACGCAGCGCATTATAGGTGGTATAATCCTGCGTAAGGATGGCCTGGTCATAAGCTCAAAGCTGCCGATGGGCGGTGATGCTGAATCCGTTGCGGCAGCTGCTGCCATGGCAATGCAGAAAGCAGAGGGTGCTTCCACAGCACTCAATAAAGGCGATGTAAACTATGTTGTATTCAATGCACAGCAAGGGAGGCAGGTTCTCACACGTGCAGGTGAGCAATCACTCATTCTCGCGATCATCAAGCCGGATGAGGATTTGGGATTTGTCCTCCTCACAATGAAAAAAGCAGCCGACAAAGTAAGAGACACAATCGATAAACTATAGTCTCCCAGCAGAAATAAAGCACGAAACACACAAGAGAGAGAAGTCTGAAAGTGAAGAAAAATACAGAGAGGAAACAAAGCATACAAAAAAGGAAAACCCGTATACTTCCTAATAGTTCATTTTGTTTGTTGTTATTCCTATCTATTTTAGCAGAAAGAAACACACAAACTAAAAGAGAAAACTCCAGAAGCACTGGTTTTCCTTAATGGACATTTTTCTCTTTTTTCTTTAGAGTTTTCTGCCGTTCAATCTATTCTATTAGATTTTCTCATTCAAAGAATTCTCTTGCATTTTTACTCGTCTCTTTCTCCACATCTTCAAAACTCATTTCCTTTGCCTCTGCAATCATCATTATGGCCTTTCTCACATCAAGCGGTGTCTTCCCAACATAAGGTGCATCTGTTTCTGCAACAAGGGCCTCCAAATCACATTCTCTTGCAATTGCTACCCGCCCTCCTCTAAGCGGCGGCAGTGATATGAGCCACCCTCTATCCACAATCTCTTTCGCTTCGGATGCATTCCCGGAAAAGAAGTGGAACATAACGCCATATTCAAACTTCATCTGGTCGATCTTTCTTATGCACTCACTTGTGGTTTCCCTTGAATGTATCACGAGCGGTTTCTCCAGCTCCTGTGCAAGCGCGATGAACGCCTCGAATGCCTTCCCCTGCCTCTCCCTCTTCTCAGGAGTATCCCCCCAATGATAATCAAGCCCCACCTCACCTATTGCATTTATATCCTTAGCATATTCTCTTGCAAGGTTCTCAACCTCGGCAACCCTCTGCATAACTGAGGTTTCCATACACTTCTGCGGGCCCACCCCAACATTTGCATACAGCACAACCCCTCTCAAGGCCTTTTTCATCTCAATGGCTTTCCTGCTCGAATTTAAATCATACCCGCAGTTGGCAATGGCTTCCAATCCGCTAAACTCCGCATTATTTATATCCATCAGGTGGCAGTGAGCGTCAATCATGTCTATAATTACTATTTATATATTTTATTAAGCTCAAATCAACCATGAGCACGACATTTGTTAATACTAGGGATATCAAACCGGGCAAGTTCGTAATGATAGATGGTTTCCCGTGCAGGGTTGTTGACATAAGCTCATCAAAACCTGGGAAACACGGCGCTGCAAAGGTGCAGGTTACAGGTATAGGCATTTTTGATGGGCAGAAGAGGATGCTCTTCACGCATTCCGGAGAGGATGTGGAGGCGCCCATAATAGAGAGAAAAAGAGGACAGGTTATCTCCGTAAGCGGGGACAGCATGACCGTGATGGACCTCACCACATTTGAGAATTTTGATGTTGCAATCCCCTCAGATATGACCGAGTTGGCCGAGCCAGGCAAAGAGATAGAGTATATTGAGACTATGGGCAAGAAGATGGTCGTGAGGGTAGGCAAGGATTAATGCTACAGGGTGTTACTATGAAACTCGACATCACAAACAAGAATGTAAACCCCCTTTTCAACAGGACAGAGGTCAGCTTTGAGATAAGGCACGATGCCGAGACTCCATCGCGCGCAAGCGTAATCAAGGAGATTGCATCTGCACTCAAGAGCGATGAAAATCTTGTTGTAATTGAATACATCAAACAGCCGTTCGGCAAGAAGATGTGCTATGGAAGGGCAAGGGTGTACAAATCAGAGCAGGATATGAAGGTTGAGCCGAAGCACCTGCTTGAACGCGCTGCAAAATCTCTCGGCAAGAAGGGCGAGAAAGCCGCAGAAGGGCAGGGCGAGAAGCCCGCAGAAGGCTCCTAAGGTGTAACTATGGCAGAGAAAAAGGATACAAAAAAGCCGCGCATATACAAGAAAGGCCGCGACTGCCCCAGATGCGGGGCCGGAACGAAGCTGGCGGAGCACAAGGACAGATTCTCCTGCGGCAAGTGCGGTTACTATGAGAAAAAGTCAGGTTAACAAATCTCTTTTATCCATATTGTTCGGGACGGGTATTGCGCTCGCCGCGGCAGTATGTGCATATTTTCTTCACATTCCTCTCTACTATTTTGCTGCTGCGTTCGGGCTGTCCATTCTCTATTTTACCCGCAGAATTGTCGACCCGTTCCTGCTCATTCTGTTCACAGCGCTTCTTGCAATATGTACAAGCGAGATTGCCTATTTCACCCCCATCCTGTTTTCACTTCTGATGCTTCTCATACCCATCTATGTTTTGATGCGTACCGGTAAGTCCCTCACCGATGTTCTACGCGAGCTGGGGTTTCATGGTAGCCCCATGCGCGCGTTCTTATTTGCAGTATTTTCAATGATTCCCGTCTTTCTGCTCATGCTCTTGCTTTCCTATGCAGCCAGCATGTTAGGTTTCAACGATGCACAGAAAGTTGATGAAAAGATCTCACTGCTACCTTTCTATGTCTTGGTATATGCAGTAACCCTTGGCCCGATTGCAGAGGAGATTTTCTTCCGTTCATTTCTCACGCGCTATATGAATCCCATATTTGCCAATTTATTGTTTGCGTTTGCGCATTTCTCATACGGCTCGGTATATGAAATTTTAGGCGCATTTGGCCTTGGCATATTCCTCTACCTGATTTATCGCCTCTCAGGAGATTTGAAAACCGCCGTGTTTGCGCATATGTTCATAAATCTCGGTTCACTAATCGTTATGTATACTGCTTTAAGAGGGTTGCTATGACTTTCACACTCGGGATAGAGAGCACTGCACACACACTTGGTATAGGCATATGCAATGACGGCAGCATTATTGCAAATGAGTACAAGACATACTCCCAGCCGTTTGGGGGGATGAAACCGAGCGATGCGGCAGATTCACACTCAGTAAATTTTGAGGAGGTGCTCAATTCTGCACTCAAAAAAGCCGGCATCTCGCTTGATCAAGTAGGCCTAGTCGGCTATTCAAAGGGCCCGGGGATGGCCCCCTGCCTGCGCATCTCGCGTACAGGCGCGGTTATGCTCTCAACAATACGCAAAACCCCACTTATCCCTGTTCACCACAGCGTTGCACACATCGAGGTGGGGGTACATGAGTGTAATTTTAGCGATCCCCTCGTAATCTATGTAAGCGGCGGAAATACCCAGCTTCTCATAAAGAAAAACAACAGGTATACTGTGCTTGGCGAGACGCTTGATGTGGGCCTTGGGAATGCAATAGATATGCTGGCGCGGGAGATGAATCTTGAGAAGGCGCACGGAGGAGAGATTGAGCGTATAGCAAAGGAGGGCAAGTATATTGAGCTTCCGTATACCGTTAAGGGAATGGATTTTGCATTCTCCGGTCTGGTAACACGCTGTGCGCAACTGCTCCCCACAACCAGCCCTTCCGATATTGCATACTCTTTTCAGGAAACCGCATTTGCAATGCTGTGCGAGGCGGCTGAGCGCGCGCTCATGCTCGTTAAAAAGAATGAGGTATTACTCTGTGGCGGTGTGGCGCAGAATTCCCGGTTGCAGGGGATGGTGCGGGCAATGTGTGAAGAGAATCATGTCCAATTTGGTGTGCCCAGCAACCAGTACAACAGGGATAACGGTGCTATGATTGCCTACACAGCCTACTACCTTCATAACAAATATGGCGGCAATTATCCAGATAAGAGTTATACTATAAACCCAAAATATAGAATAGAAGATGCCCCTTGTTAGTCAATAATCCAGATAAGAGTTATACTATAAACCCAAAATATAGAATAGAAGATGCCCCCTGTTAG